>Ga0256836_1000423_pt1 | contig 22817 bp, 28 predicted proteins | sample 4561380metaG_FD_185974 | JGI IMG/M metagenome (GOLD analysis project Ga0256836, IMG submission 185974) | Hydrothermal vent microbial communities from Guaymas Basin, Mexico - 4561-380 | ecosystem: Environmental > Aquatic > Marine > Hydrothermal vents | place: Mexico: Guaymas Basin | collected...
ACAAATAATACTTAATGATACATTTATGAAAGCAGTTAAAAATAATGATAATTGGTATTTAGTGGATCATTATGAAATACAGAGAATTGATTCTTCTATTGATCTGATAGAAACAACTGGTAAAGAATTTGAGGAAAATTGGAAAAAAGTAGTTAAGTTAATTGAAGAAGGTAAACTTAAAAATTATAAGAAGATAAAAGCAAGACAATTATTAATTGAGATTGGAAAAAATGTAACCGCCACGGGTTTACCATATATCTTTTTCGAAGATACTGCTAATAAAAACTCACCTTATTATGAAAAAATATATTGTGGAAACTTATGCAACGAATCTTTTAGTCCGTTTAAAAATACAAATCCAGAACATAAAAAACTTCATGAATGTATTAAACCTGAAGAACAAGGATATGCGCATTCATGTAATTTATTTTCGCTAAATCTACCAAGGTTATACGAAGACGGCATACTTTTTAATAAAGAAAAACTTGAAGATTTAATGAAGTTAGCAATCAGATATATGGATAATATTATCGAAATATCAACTCCGCCTGTAATCGAAATTAAAAATCAAAATCAGTTTTACAGAACTATTGGTATTGGATTTTTAGGATTAGCTGATTTATTTGTCAAATTATCAGTAGATAGAAATACGTTATATACATATAGGTTTACCAAGAGAGCAAACGGAAATGAAGAAGTAAAAGAACAACTTAGAGATAATCTACTATCAATTATAAAAGAAATATTCGGACCAATTACATTTTATGGTATTAAAGCATCTGTTGGACTAGCAAAAGAAAGAGGAACTCCATTAAAATATGAAAAAACTAAATGGAAAGACTTAATACTTTTAGGCACCATCTCAATAAAGGAAGGTTTTGAAAGTTCTGCTTCTGATAAATTTAATATAAATGATCCTACCGAAATAGTAGAATTAAGAGAAAATCTTAGAAAATATGGAATAAGAAATACTATGTTATTCAATTGTCCGCCGAACACATCAACTAGTATATATGCTGGTACTACTGCCTCAATTATGCCCGCATATAGCCCATTCCAGACTGAATCACAAAAGAATGCTACATATTTTGTATTTCCAAGATATATTAAATATGGATTATTGTTCTATGATTTTATAACTACATATGATGAAGAAGATACTTATGATTTAGTAGATGTAATTTCGATGATACAAAAATATATAGATTCGGGTATTTCATTTGAATATCCAATTAATCATAAGAAAATACAAAACATACCAAGATTTTTCTATAATTTTATTATGAAATGTTGGAAATCTAATATTAAAACACTTTATTATGCAAGAAATATTACAATTCAGGGTATGCAAGAAAAAGATGAATGTATTGGCTGCGCGAATTAGATATTTAGTTCGAGAGAAATGCTATGAAAAAGATAATTTTAAATCCTGATAAAACTCAAGACGTAACTAATCCTTTAATAGCAAAAGAAAAAGCTAAAACAATATTGAATAGTAATTTAGATTCTTGGACTATTAATGTCGGTGATTATTTTCTTTTAAAATACTTAGACCTTCTTGGAGAGGGTCAAGTTATTTTTATTTATAACAATAAGAAATACAAATCTATTTATGATTTGTTTTCTTCTGTTGAAGAAGAATTAAATGCAATAGATGTACTTGAGGATATATATCTTTTAGAATGCATGAATGCATTACATGTTTCTTCGAAAACTTTAGATACCTAAACTGAAAGCACCCAATATGCGTTTTAATTATGTTAAGAGAAGATTTAATATCCAAACATTTAATGAGATTTCTGAAATTATAAAGAAATATTTTAATTGGAGAATATGTGTTATTAAAGATTTACCAGATAATGTTCAAGGAAGAATTAATTATATAGACAAAATTATTTACATTAATTTTAGGCAAAAAGAAATTGATAAAGTTTTAACTTTAGTACATGAAGCAGGACATATGTTGCATTATTTAAGAAATAAGGATAAGAAGCAACCTACTGATGAACTTTATCGTGAATTATGTGCATATTTTTATGGGTGGCTATTTAATGTAAAATACAAGATAGGTATTGATAAACAGTTATGGAAGTATTTTCATGTTGATATTTTGAATTTGTTTTAAACTTGAGATAAAAAAATAAGAGGTAATTTAAATGTTTGAAATAATACCACAATTTTTCAATAGAAATGGTAATGATGATGTTTCATTAAGAGAATTACTATATTCAAATGAAGCAATAAAAAATAATACAGGAACATGGAATTTAAATAAGGTAAAAAGAGAATTTGCAAATAGATTTTTTGAAACTCAATGGGGTTTCTTATGGAGACCCCATGAAATTGATATGTCACAAGATGCATCACAATTTTCACAACTAGATCCTAAATTACAACATGTTATAGGAACTATATTATCATTTCTTCAATATATTGAATCATGTGTAGCTGAAAATTTAGTTCAAGTAAAATTAGTTACTAATGATTATGAAATTAAACGGGCGCTATCAATACATGAATTGGTAGAAGCAGGAATACATACTGAATCATATCAAGCTATATTAAAAGCTTTATATGGTGAAGATGACAAAAAAATAAATGAAGTATATTATAGATTTAAAGATTTTGCTCCGCTTGCTAAGAGAAATGAAATAATTGCTAAACCTTTTCAAGAATTAAGAGAATTAGTATGGGGTGGTTTATTACATGCAAACGAAAAGAAGTTCAAAAGGGCAGTATTTAAAGGAATGTTACAATCATTCTTTATAGAAGGAGAAGTATTCTATACAGGATTTACTTTATTCCATTTTATGGAAGTAGAACATAATATTTTATCAGGTTCAAATAGAAATATTGTTCTAATCAGAAGAGATGAAGAATTACATGTACCACTATTTGCAAATATTATTTCTACATTTAAACTAGAATATCCTGAATTTTATGATGAAGAGTTGATTTATGAAATGGCCGAACAGACAGCCAAAGCTGATATAGAATTTTATGTTGAAACATACGGTGATACTATTCCTGGTTTAACATCGAGGGAAGTAGAATTATACATTAAATATCTTATTGATAAAAGATTAAAGCTCTTAGGTCTTAAACCTCTATTTGATGTCGATAAGAATCCATTTGAACACATTGAATTAGTCGCAATGGGTTCTGAAACTAAAAAAGCATCATTTATGGAAACCGGTAATACTGACTATCAACATGTAAGCGCTAATTGGGAAGAGATTTATAACATTTAAATCGAATACACAAAAATAAAACAAACAAAAAAAGAAGGGCACGACGGCCCTATTCTCTAAGATTCTTCACCTCTTGTAATGCACTTTCATAGTCTCTGAATAAAGCTAAAACCACTCTTCCGATACACACTGCAAAGTATTCACCTACTTTTGTAATGTAATACATAGCTACCTCCTCTGAAGTGGTTTATTGCTTATATAATATCTGTATTTCTCAAAATATAAAATTTAGTTCTAATATAGAAATTATTAAGTAAACTTAACTTGAAAAAATGAGTATTAATATCTGTAAAAATTTTCAAATTTTCAAATTAGAATATATAGATATTATATAAGCGAAATAACAAACATTAAGGAGGTATAACTATGAAGAAAACAGTAATTGTACATGTGAGAGAAGACGTCGTGTTGGTAGCATTCGCCGAAGGCCGTCAGCCATCTGAAGTAGCTAAGAAGGTTGCCGAACAACTACAAGAAAAATACGGAAAGAAAGTTAAGTTCCTCCCTCGCGTACCAAGACCTTGGAGTGTGATAGAGGTAGATGTTACCGAGTAAGGGGCTCTGCCCCCTTTTTTATTTGGTTGTTTTAATTTATAGGGTTATAACATGCAGGATTATTATAATTTTCTAAAGTCTAATCGATTTGGTTTAGTCAAAGATTTAATCAAAAAAACTAGCAAAAAATTTTATAATTTTCTTTATAAACACGGAATAATTTGGGTTGATTTGGGCGAAATTGAGTATTTTGTAATTTTAGATAAACTGAAAAGAAATAAATATTTAATTTTAAATTTTATTTCGGAGTAGTTATGTTTGAATTATTATATACTTCACTCAGGTTTATTATTGGAATTATCATTTTTGCAATTTCTTTATTTTTAACTTTGTTCATAATAATCCCAATTGGTATTACTTTTGGTCTAATAATAGGTGTATTTTTTGCTGTTTTATTTTTATTGCTTATTGTTGATTGGATTTTTGAGGATAATTAAATGAAGAGAATAACAAAAATTAAAGATTTAGAAAAATATTTGAAAATAAATAAACATGAAATAATTGCAAATAAAAAGTGTGAAATATTTATTGATAAAGAGGATTATGAAGACTCCGAACTACAAGAAACTCCGGAATATTATATTTTACCGGGAATATTAGAAATACATTTTCCTGAAGATGATGTTTATATTACATTGCCTTTTGATTATGATGTTCATGTATATAAACCAGATAATATAATTAATGAGAAAGATTATATATTACTTCAATATGAACCAGGCGATATTATTATTAAACAGAAATACAAAGATACAACAATTAATTTCAACACAATTATTAAGTTGTTTCAGGGACAAGTAAAGTTTATTAAGTCGCCCGAACAATTGGTTTTATTGTTATCTAAACAATTGGATAATAAGATTGATTTAGTGCACTTAGAAGTATTAGTACAACAAATATATAGATGTAAGGATAATGAACAAAAACCATGTAGATTATGTGGCGGTAATTATAAGAATTGTAAGATAGTATCAATACCTCAATTACCATACAAGTTATCATGGTTATTGGGTCTAGGTTTTCAAAATGTAAATTATGCTATAAAAAATGCACTAATTAATAAAGTTCCTATAAAAAATACCGATTTAGAAAAGGTAATATTGGAGTATTAGAATTTAAATCGACAAATTACTTTCAAGGGGGTATATATGGTATCTAAAGAATCTAAAACACAACGTTCAACATTTAAGATTAAAGTAGTAATTTTGGATAAACCTGTAAAATATCGAGGTGATGTTAATGATTTAGTATCCGAATATTTCGATAAAGAAATAACACATGGCATAATATTACATCATACTCTACCAAAAAATATTTTTAAGTCATTGATTAATATGATGAAACGAATTAGATATATTAATTGGATATACATATCTGATAGCAAAAGCGAAGTTTGTTTATTTACCATGAATTATAGAGGTTTTAAGAAAAACTACAATATAGAGGATTTGAAAAAGAATCTCTCAGAAATTCTTTCTACAGATATCGAAGATGTATTTATTTACCCTATTAAGAATATTCTTAATACTTTAAATCCTAAGCCTGTTAAAGACGTTGTATTTAAAAAGAAACCTGCATGGGATTGGGGTCGTTTGGGTAAAAAAGAATATAGAAGAAAGTTTACTCGTATGCGTAAGAAAATTCTCTATGATAATCTGAAGAGATAAAACATGCCGTCTAAAAGATATTCACGAATAAAAGGTAGAAAATTTGAGAAACAAATAGCAAATATTTTACATAATTTTCTTTTAGAAAATTGTAAGGAATATAAAAACTTGATAGAAAATATAGATAATAGTATAGGTATTAAAAATGATGCCACCTCGGGAATCTCAATGAATTCCCGAGGTGATATTGATTTAGGTGCAGGAATTAAATATTTACCTTTTGCAATAGAATGTAAAAAGAGAGAAGACTTAGTAATAAATCTTAAAACTATTTTTAATCTTAAAAAGAGTAAACTTTATACAATATACAAAAAACAAGCAAAAAATAAAGCTAAACAACATAATCTTTATCCATTAGTTATTTTCAGCAAGAAATATGCTGATAACTACGTATTCTTTAATATTAATGACATTAAAGAAATTAAATTAAGTGATATTAGTAATTTAGATCATATTTATTGTGAAGGTTTTATTATTATGAAGTTAATTGATTTTTTAGAGGTCTGGAAAAGATGTTACTTGAGGAAATAACTTTAGATAAAATTAAATACAATTATTTTGTTCAAAAGCCATTTATTATAAAACCAACAGTTTTTATATTTTTCACAGATTATAGGATACCAACTATCCTAGATAATTTAACTAAATTAAATATTCCGTTTTCTAAAGTAAAAAATGTTTACCTACCTAAAGTCGTTAAAAATTATCATGGAGTAACAGTAAACACAAATAAAATATATCCAGATATATTGAAAATATTAGAAAACGAAAATATACCAATTAGACTAATAAAAACATTGCCCAAGAATATAGAACAATCAATATTAACAGATCTTAATCCAATTTTATATCAGCTAAGAAAAGTTTTTGATAGACTAAAATTTAATAAATTTGACTTATATTTCGAAATAGTTAATAAATTTGTTAATGTTTTTGAAAAATATAAAGATGTTAATATCGTTCCTATTTTATATCTTGATGTTGATAAGACAACTACTGAATTTATAGATGAACTTTCTAAATATCTAATTAGAAAAGAATTTAAAATTAATGGTAGTTATGATAAATTATACGCAGCAGTTAATACCAATAAGAAAATTTTATATACATTGATCGGTGAAAATAACGATAATATGATAGAAATTAATAAAAATGCATTTTATAAAGTTTTGAGAATATTTAGGAAATCTAGAGATGAATTAGTAGCAGATGATATTGAAAAAATAACACAAGATAATGTACAAAAATTAATCGATGCAGTAATTAAGAAATATAACATCACAAAAACGGACGCAAAATCAAATCTTAAAGTTATTTTACAACAGTATATAGGTAATGATAAGGAAAAGATAAAATTACTAAAAACTAATCCCGAATTAGCAATACAACAAGCATTAAAAAGCGTTACCGGTGTTGATCTTGATATTAAATATATGAATAAAACTGATATAAAGAATAAATTAGAAGAAATCGGCGGTGTATTTATTAAACCGACAAAAATACAACCTTCTGTGAATTACGAGTTTGCTAAAATTATACCTTTAGAAGAAGAAGTACAAGTTGAAACGACAATAGTAGATAGACATAAAAAAGAATTTAATGAATTGCAAGATTTTTATGTTGAAAAGATATTAAGAAGTCTTGAATCAGGTAACTATCCTATCAAAATTAAGAAAATTAAGAAAGAGCTAAAAGATAATAATATTAATAGGGTATATAAATATACAATAACAGTTGAAGATCATAACGGAAATAAATATGATTTAAATATCAATATGCCGGCGCTTATTAATGAAAAATATTTTAAACTTAATGGTAAACCATATATTCTTGTAAATCAGTTATTCTTAAAACCAATTACAAAAGCAAATCACAACTCTGTTAGATTTTTATCTAATTATGCAACTGTGACACTTGAACTAAAGAATGTAAAGATACCTATTACTGATATTAATGAAATACTTGATTATGTAGTTAATAAATATAAAAATCATATAAATGAAATTGTAAAAAATGATGATAATGAAAGAATTTCAACTGATTTTGAACCGATTAAATATAAGTATATAGAATTTGATAATGGATACATTTTCTACGGATTTAACCCGGCCGGCAATAACGAATACATTATCTTTACAAAAATAGATAAAGACGGAAATGAAGAATTTACTGTATATTACAATGACGCAACCAAAGAAATATATAGAATAGATTCTGATGGCAATGAAATTAAGATACCTTTAAAATTTAAAGAATACGTAGTTAATAAATTACAGAAAATCATCTCAGAATATAATTCAGATGATATATTAGCTAAATCATTGAAATCTGTTCCATATGTCCAAATACATATAGCTGGCGTTAAAATGCCATTTATTAAATATATGATTATGAATTACGGTTTAATTGGCTCGCTTAGTAAATTAAATATACCATTTAAGATTTCCGATAAAGTAGATAATAGTGCATATTATTATGTACAATTTAAAGATAAGGTTGTTAATATTTATCCAACAACGATAAGACAAAAATATATTGTTAACGGTCTCAAATTATCAAAGTTAGATTTCAAAAAATACAACTTGGATGAATTTGAAAATAATGAAACACTAAGAAAAGATATATTTATTGACGAATATGGAGCTTATTCAGTTAAAAACTTCGAATTGATTAGACAAAACATAGTAGATACTATTACAAAGGAACTATTAGAATATGAAAACAAACCTACTAATTTCGACGAAATACTAATTGATATGTCTGAAATATTATTTACAGAAACACCTACATCACCTGTTGATCTTAAAACATCAAGAATTAGACTATCTGAAATATTGAATAATATTTTATATAAACAAATTGCTATGGCTAAAAATGATTATGAAGTTCGCGCCGCAACTGATAAAACAGCTAAAATATACATAGATCCAGATTATGTTATTAAACAATTATTACAAGGTGAATCAACGCTACAATATACTGAGCCTGTAAACCCTATAGATGAATTAAATACAGCTACAAGAGTAACGCCTACTGGTATTGGTGGCGTTCCAAAACCTTCAATTCAATTAATACATAGATTAATACCGATAGAAAAAGATCAAAACGGTAAATATATCTCTTCATATTTCGGTAATATTTCTGCTCTTGATACCAATGAATATTCTAACGTTGGTGTTAATCAACAATTAACATATCAATCATTGATAAGTGATAAATTTGGATTGTTTGGTTTAAGATATAATATTAAAGATCTTAAATTTGAAACGTTAGGTATAGGAGAATCTTTAGCACCATGGATATCCTCTATTGATCATGACAGAACTGTTAAAATGGCGCAGCAAATGCGCCAAACAATGCCATTAATTAATCCTGACCCTCCTCTTGTACAATCTGGCGCTGAAGCGTTAATTCCTCAAATGACATCAACTAGATTTACTATTAGAGCCGAAGACGATGGAGTAGTTAAAGAAGTTAAAGACGGTGAATATATAGTAGTAGAATATAAAAATGGAAAACAAAAACTATATGATATTAAATCAAGATTAGCAAGATTAAAAAGAGGTAAATATATACCTCTTGAATTACATGTTAATGTTAAACCCGGTGATAAGATCAGGAAAAATCAAATATTAGCGGGTACTACACAAACTAAAAATGGCTTATATACATATGGAAAGAATGTTGTTGTTGCATTGATGCCTTATAACGGTGGATCTTTTGAAGATGGTTGGGTAGTATCTGAAGACACTCTAGAGAAATTTAAACATAAAATATATGAAGAGGTAGATGTATTAATACCAGATAACGTCACAGTAGAAGAACTTGTTTCTGATATAGGTAAACAAGTAAAGAAGGGCGATGTATTAGTTAAATTTGCTTTCGCAAATAAGAACGATATTGAGGATTATATGGAAGAATTTGGAGATAATACAAATGATGATGAAATTTTAACTCTCAATAATAAAGAAATTGTAATTGAATCGCCGGTTGATGGCATTATTAAAGATATTAGGATCTATATTAATGGTAATGTAGATCCTAAAGTAGAATCTGCGTGGAATAAAATTACTAGAAGATTAAAAGCATATATTAATAAAGCTTCTAAAATTAATGATAAGAATGATATCTCTTATTTTGATAATATTGATACTACTATATTTAAGCGAGGATCACATAAATATAGATCTAGATTATTTAAAGGTGCGCGCATATTATTCTTAATTGAAACAGAACGAGTGCCAATATATGGTGATAAATTTGTATTTAGAGGCGGCAACAAGGGAACAGTAACCTATATTATTCCTAAAGATAAAAAACCAAAAGCTTTGGCTTCTAATTTAGACATAGATTGGATACACAATTCATTATCTGTTATAGGAAGAAAGAATGCTAATATACTTCTTGAATTAGGAGTCGGCAAAGTACTTTACTTCTTAAATAAAAAAGCCAAAGAGATGGCTAATAATAGCAAAGTAAAAACAAAAGACATTAAAAAACTAGTTCTTGATATTTATAATGCTTTAGATCAAACTGAAGATAAGAAATACTTTAATAGAGTTAAGGAAAAAATAGATTCTATACCTGACACCGAATTCAGGAATTTATGTAAACAAATAGATCCATTAAATAAACCGTTATTTATATGGCTTGCTATACCATTTTCAAAAATGAAAGTTGAATGGATTGAAGATGCATTAAAAATTTTAGGTATACCGTTAGAAGAATATGTTTATATTCCTGAATTGAATGCTAAAATAGCTAATCCTGTCACAGTTGGTATTGCATATGCGACGATGTTAGAGTATATGCCTGATATTATGTTAGGATATAGAAGTACTGAAAAATATAGTTCGTTAACCGGGCAAGCTGTCAAAGGTAAATCTAATAAAGGTGTTGGTGGCGCTAGAATTGATGAATTGACTCTCGCAGGATTGATTGATTACTTAGGTGGCGATTCGAAATTAATAGAAGAATTATACACAGTCCAATCTGATGATCATGTTGCTAAGGAAGACACACAATTTCAAATTATTCAAAATGGTACACCACCAGAACAATATAAAAGAAGCGAGACAAAGACAAAGACTCTATTAAGAGAATTCATGTATGGCATGGGATTAAATCCGAATATCTAACATTTTTTACTTTTAGAAAAAATATATAGATATTATCAATAAATCAGATTTTCAATTAGTTGAGGGGATGTGATCCCCTCAACTATTTATAAGGAGTTCTATAATGCAAGATATAACACAGTATACCTGGTATGATATAAATGACTCAGATATTCTTCCATCACAGATACCTACTTGGGAGAATTATATGGATGTTAAAGAGTTTATTGATGATATTTTTACCCAAATCAATAATCAAATCATTAAATTTGAAAACATTGGATTTAATTATTTGATGCAACTTAAAAGTCTTGATGTTAGCGAAGAATTAAAACCTTATATATATGATAAATATCAATTATCGTTATTAAATATTGCAGAATATTTTGCAATTCCTAACTTAGACGGTATTATTCAATTGCCAACAGAGTGTGAAAAAGTTTTTACAATATTGTATAGTCATTTTTTTACTACACAAATAGAAGATCTAGTATTTTATCTTATTACAAACGACTTTGAAAAGAATTTTACTCATGGTAATTTTAAAGAATGTAAACAATTAGTAATTAATTACTATAATAAACTAATCAAATCATTTACAAGATTACTTGAGTTGGTAAATGTAAGAGGAAGAGAAATAGTAGAAAAAATAGATGAATATGGATATGTTAAGGAAGTCATTAGAGCAACAGATAAAGAAAAGGTTTCTGAATTTTTTATAAATATTATTGATGCTTTCGAGTAAGTATGTTAATAGATCAGAAAATCAAGAACATATTAAAAACATATTCAGGTATATATAAAGAAACATCTGGTGGTAAAGAAATACAAATATTTTGTCCGTATTGCGGCGATGCATTTAGAAAAAATAATCCCAAATGGGGACATTTATATATATCAGTAGAAACTGGATTATTTTATTGTCATAGATGCAATGAAAAAGGAACTATATATAAATTATTAATTGATCTTGGTGTTGATGATAATGAAATTCTATCTAGATTGAGAAAATATTATAAAATACATAAACAAGTTTCTTCTAGAAATGTTAAAGCTATTGATTTTATTACTATTAGTAATGATTATAAATATCAAGAAAGAATATCTAAATATGAGTATTATGAGTTGTGGTATAAATATTCCGATGAATATGATTATTTGATTGATAGAATAAGTACTGATGATTTAGAGTTATTTTATTATTATCGCTTGACGCCTGATAGTAATGCTATTGTATTTAATGATTATGAATTTAACGAAATACTGAGGCGTTTAATTAAATCGAAGTATAAGAAAAGATATAAAAAGACACAAGATAAGTATTATACTATATATAAAACAGATTATAACATACTTATAGCCGAAGGTGCATTTGATGTTATCAATATCGATCTTTATCTTAACTATGATAGTTTTACTAAAATAGCAATAAGTGGTAAAAATTATATTTCTGCACTTGCAGAATTGTACTTATATACGAATATAAAAAATTTAGTTCTAATGGTAGATAGTGATATAGACATAAATAAGTTTTATAAATACGTAGTAAAACAGATACATAGATATGAGATTTATGTAGAAAATATTGAAATTTATCAAAATAAAATGGGTAAAGATTTTTCAGAAAAAATAATACTTATGCAATAGAATCAGTAAAAGTATTTTGAGGTGATAACGTGTCAAAAAAAATAGTTCTTTATTCAGGCGGATTTGATTCGACATCATTGTTATTTAAATTAATTAAAGAGGATAAAATTAATCCTGAAGATATAATAGCACTAAATATTTACTATGGACAAAGAAATTATCCAGAAATTGCAGTTGCTAAATATTTTACAGATAAATTAGGTATTACTAGAGATGAAATAGATATAAGCACAATTGCAGATAAAATTTTCGAGGTATCATCATTAGTAAATAAAGATATTGAAGTAGATTCAGAAGAAAAACTAGAGAAGAATAAACAACCTAATACATATGTTCCTAATAGAAATATGATATTTATTAGTATCGCTGCGGCTTATGCCGAATCAGTCGATGCGCATGATATTTATACAGCAATACAACCGCATAGTAAGTACTATTATTGGGATACAACGAACATGTTTATTGACGCTTTAAATACATTATTTAGAATTAATCCTTATAAGATAAGTATACACGCGCCGTTTTCTAATTTGTCAAAAAAATATATTTATCAACACATGCTAAATATAGGTGTTGATCCTGATGAACTAGCAATATCATGGAGTTGTTATAATCCAGTTATTGAAGATTATGATGATTACATGATCTGTAAACCTTGTAATGTTTGTGGTTCATGTTTGGAAAGAAATGAGTTCTTGCCGCAAAAACCAATCAAGATAAATAAACAAACTTTAGAACTGATCTAGAGGACCTCAGTAAACCTATCTAATTGTAGATAGAGCTGAGGTAACAGCTATATGGATACAGCCTATAGCACCCTAGGATGGTGACTCCCAGTCCTAGGCTCTGCTCAAGCTGTATCTAGGCTCGGGAGTTTACTGTAATTGCCCGTACCAGAGGGCCTAGATGGGGTGTGTATCTCCCCATCTAGTATTTAAATTTCTACCAATTTCTATTTGTAAAATTAATAGCAAGAATTAATTTATAGAAAAGAGAGGATAAGTTCCTATATGATGCGATTTCTATTTATGGTGACAATGTTAAATATGTAAGCGACACAATATTTAAAATTAAACATTTAAATAGACATCCATTAAGATTATGTACTATGGGAATAGAAGATAGATCATATTGTTATAAACCAAAAACACGCAAATCTAAACCAATAGCTTTTAATAGAAAACCTAGAATAGGCCAAATTAAATCTAGTTTACAGGATTTAATAAATAAACACGGTAAAGAAATTACAGGAAAATTAACAATCTACAGGAAAGGACATATACGCTATAGAGATAAAAATCAAAAATATATACAAGGCGATGTTATTATTTATCTTGATGAAAAAGGTAATGAAAAAATAGATATTGTATGGTTAGTTAGGAATAAATTAAAGAGGATTAAATTGCTTAATTCTGAAAAAGAAATTAGTTTTAAAAATATTATTGGAAAATTATATAGAAAGATTGTTATTTATATATAGCGGTTATAGCTTTATATATTTATGTATTAATTACTTTTTAGGAGATTTTGATATGCAAGAAAAGAAGAAAATAAGACCTAAAGAAATTTTTAATGATTTTGTTAGAGATTATTTAAAAGGTGATATAATTTCTGAGAATGATTTTGAAATAAGATTTCTTTTCCCGGGTAAAAATAAGACAGAAACGGAGATAAAAGATTTTATTAAAGAAAAATTTATGGATTATAGAATTAAAAATGATATTGACTCTATTGTATATACTATCGCTGTAGATTTAAAAAATAATCCTGATTATGCTATTATAGTAATTGGATTTTAAACTAAACTACTCTATAGGGGGTAATTTATGGCAACAGAAAAAAATGTAATCCTAACACTCGAACCGGCACAATTTGATTTCTTCACAAAAATATTTACTAAAATCTCAAATAATTCTTCTTTCGAATCGATTTGTATTAAGGATTCTATTCTTTCGAGAGATCTAAACACAGCTAGTATTTATATCAACTTTACTAAATTATTTGGCGATAAAAAAGTTAATTTGAATATTCTTGATCATAAAAAAGCATCAAAGATATTTAAATCAATAAAAACAGATAATCAGATCATTTTCATAGAAGATGTAGATAGATATTTGGTTACTTATCCTTTTACTGATGTGAAAGGCAATCAGTATTATTTCACGTTTTCAATAACAAAAGCAGATGATTGTAATATTAAAGAGCCTGAGGATTTTAGTACTTATAATCATGTAGATAAAATTGTTATAGAAAAAGATATATTTGATACAATTACAAAGATGGCAAAAACAATAGGCACAGATCAAGTATCGTTATTATTCAAAGATAATAAAATTAAAGCAATAGCTATTTCTGATAATGCAATAATTAAATTAGATAATGATAGTGATATATCACCGACAAATTGTGAACTAGAATTGATTTGTAATTCACTAATGATATTTGATGCTGAAGAAATTGAAGTAGATGTATATGAGAAAGATAATAAATATACAGGTGTATATAAGCTACAATTAGGCTATCCGATAGACTTTATTGTATATGAAACATTGAAAAATGTAGAAGAAGAAATTGAATTGTAATTAAAACTTATTTAGAGGTGCCGATATGAGAAAAAAAGTCACAGTAGTTAGATGTGATAATTGTAATGTTAAAATAAATAAGGCCAAAGATGTTCATAATGTAACGATTGAATATCGCCACCCTGATGGATCAAAAGAAATATCCAACTATGAATTATGCCCAGTATGCTCAGCTATACTTAAGGTATTATTGGATAAGATGAGATCAAATGATTTATATATTACTGAAGGGTTTGATGATAGTATAGGTATTTTCATGAGATTATCAAGGACTTCAGTAAATCTATCTAATTGTAGATAGAGTTGAGGTAACGGCTATATGGATACAGTCTATAGCATCCTAGGATGTTCTCCCAGTCCTAGGTTCTGCTCAAGCTGTATCCAGGCTCGGGAGACTTTATAACTACTCCTGACCTATAGGAGATTAATTTTAAGAGTATTATGATAGTTATAGCTTTGTATATTTATGTATTAATTTTGATAACTACTTTTTAGGGGGTAAACTATGAAAAAAGCAGAATTTATTAAAGCAGTTGCTGAAAAAACTGGTAAATCTCAAAAAGAAGTTGCTTCAATAATTGAAGCAGTTGAAGAAGTTATTTTTGATGTATTGAAAAGCGGCCAAGAAGTAAAATTTGCAGGTGTTAAATTTACTGTTAAAGAAGCACCCGCTAGAAAAGCAAGAAATCCAAAAACTGGTGAAGTTATCGAAATTCCGGCCAGGAAAGTAGTTAAAGTTAAGAAACTTAATGCATTAAAGAAATTATTTGAATAATTAATTACATAAGGGCAGGATTCATCCTGCCCTTTTATTTTTTACTAAGGCTAGTTCTATTATGTACCAGAGCATGTTATGATAAATCTAATAAAGGTAATTAAGAGAAAAATTATTAAATATAAATTTGAGCGTGTAAAAAATGTTATTCTAGTTAATAAGAACATTTTGCATTCTAATCCTTACAATGATATCAATTCATTAGCGAATCACATTTTGAAATTCGATAAATATGAAAAAGCAAGGACATTAATTAATGAAATTTATAAAAGATCGGACATTTATTTTTTCGATAAAAATGACATAAAAGTAATAGATAAAATAAAAAATGTTAAATTCTATTCACGCCTCGATGATGTTAATTTTGATGAAGATACATTGATTTATTGCAATAATAATGTTATTTTTATACCGTATAAAGAAAAGAAGAAATACATTTTGTACTATTTGTCATCTATTTTGAACCATGAGATAAGGGTGGTTTTCTCGAATTTAGAATTAAGTACTGTTGTAAAAATAATAAGAATATTTTTAAGGTACATTAGAAAAACCAGTATTACTGATAAAAGTATCGAATTTAAACGAAATATTGTAGATTTATTTGCGTCGATTTCTTATGTTTATCTTAATGATAAGAATTATTATAAAGCATTAAAAGTATTTTTAAACGAGGTGTTATAAATGTCTGTAGAAATGTTAAAGAATGCTTCTTGGTTTGAGAAGTATCGCGCGAAAGATATTGATGAATATATATTTCAAAACGAACAAATAGAAGAATTTGCTAGGAAAGCATATGAGAATGAATTTATTCCAGGCAATACTTTATTTTATGGCAAACCAGGAACTGGTAAATCTAATTTAGCTCAAATATTGATAAATAAAATTATTAAAAGTAGATATGATTTGTATGTTATTAGGGAAAGAAGTGTTAAAGAAATTGATGAAATTAAAGTATGGATTCAAAAACCGCCAGCGAAATCAAAACAGAAAATAGTATTTTGTGAAGAATCAGATAGATTACTTCAATCTAAACAAGCTGTTGCTGAATTAAAAACAATTACAGAAAAATACATCCCTAATACTATTTTCCTATTTATCACCAATTATATATCAAAATTCATTTCAGCTGATGAAGCGCTATTGACTAGATTTACATATAAATTTGAATTTGATTATATTCCTAAAGATAAAATATTACAAAAATTGAAATACATTTTAGAAAATGAAAATGTTAAATATAATGAAGAAGATTTAATAAAGTTCGTAGAAGACAATTCAAAACTGGGGCTTAGAGAAATAATAAATAAACTTCAGCTTTCAGTTGTTAACAATGTATTTATGTATAATAAACAACAGTATACATCAAATGTAAACATATATTATGAAGATGAGCTAGTTAAATCTATATTGAATTTTATTAATAGAATCTTTCAATTAGATATTGATACTTTGAGTAAGTTATACAACACTGAAAATATTTACATTGATAATGTTTTAAGTCGCGCATATTCTGAAATTCTTAAAATCGTAACTGTAGATAGATTAATTAACTACGAATATGTGTTGACTCGTTTATTATCTGAAACAAAATTTATTCCTTTCTATAAAGTAACACTTGAATACCTCGAATCATTGCCTTATAAAAAGTATAAAAACTATCATATTCTTGCGCTACTTTATGAATACATTAAAAATTATTATGAAATCATTAAAGAACAATGATTGATGTAGGAGAATTTAAAGAATCAAATAAGGTTGTATATTATCCAGAAAAACCAATAATTGTTAGAGACAATAGTGATAGTTACAGATTAGTAGAAGTTGATATTAAATCGGCATATCCTTCTTTATTAAAAAAGTATTTTGAAGATGTTTATTTTGATATTGAAAAGAATATAGAAGAGGTAAATGAGAAAATAGTTAGAAATATATTAATTTCAAAAGGAGCAACTGAAATATTAACAGATCTGCAGAATCTGGCTAAGATAAATTTACTTTCATTCATAGAAAATGTATTAGGTGGCGGTTATGTTATAGAATTTAAAAAAGACGGCGGAGTTTTTCTAGTTCCAGAAATACATTTCAATGATGTATACGAATATGAGTCATTACTTTTTAGAGTAGATAAAATTAGCAAATATCTGAGATTTTCTAATACATCGTTTTATTACTACAAAAAAAATCCTGAAGTCGTAATAAAAGGCAAATATAAATACGTACCTAAGTACATATTAGATTTCTTTAATGGAAAAATAAAAAGAAACAAGATATTAGACTTATATACAGATTTATTTAAAACTATCTGCATAGTAACGAACAACATTGATGAATTATCCAAATTATATTACTGTTACAATAAAGATAATAAAGAGAAAAGATATATACTTGATGCAAAGGGTAAATATATTGAGGCTAAGGAATTGTATAAAGTTGAGCCTATAGTGTACAAAACAAAATTTATATTTCCTTTTATTAAATTACATACTGAAACTACTTTATAGGAGGATTAGATAAATGAAAGAAAATGATATAAAAAAACATTTTATAAGCATGGCTAGATTACAAAAACAACTCAACGACGTTATTGATAAAGATTGGTTGTATAACCGGACTCTTCTTGATTTTAGAATTGCAATATTTCAGGAAGTCTCAGAATTTATAGATACATACCCTTGGAAATGGTGGAAATATATGGAAGATGATCCTATAAATAGAAAGGTTGAATTGATCGATATCTTTCATTTTATAATATCCTATGTATTACTCAAAATATTCAAATCAACAAATCTGAAAGATGATTTATGTAATGCTGCCGGCATATACTTGTATAATACATATAGTATTGCTCTTAAAGCAAAAGATGAAAAAATTATAGAAGAAATTATTTTCTTTAATAACATGATCGAAGACAATCCATATATAGCAATTTCAGTTTTCTTCAAAATAGTTAAGAATATCTTTAATGATAATATTGAAGATTTTATTAAATTATACTACGCCAAGAATGCTCTTAATATTATTAGACAAGAATATGGTTATAAAGAGGGCGAATATCAAAAAATCAAAGATAACATTGAGGATAATTATCACATGATGAAACTGATAGAAGAAATAAAGAATTTTGATTCATTTGAAGATTTTAAAGATAAGCTTATTATAAAATTAGGTCTTAAAGGCAATAGTAATGGCAATAAACATTGAATTATCAACTTCAGAAATAATACGAAGTCTATTAGATTTAAAAATATATCCAATTGATATAGATAAAATTGCGAAACAGATAGATAAAAATATCTTTATATTTTACGAACCTTCTAATATGAATAGGGATATGCGAATAAGAAAAATTCTATATTTTATCGATAGAAAACATCAACAGAATAAACAATTATTTATTCTATTTGGTAACTATAAACATGATTTATTTGATTTATTATGTATTTGTAAGAAAACACGAAATGGAATACATTGTTATGAATCATTAAATAATGAATTCTTAGTTATATTTGACGCGCTTTCTAACCCAGATGATTTAATAATTGAAAAGTTAAATATTTTTGCTGAATATTTTACATACTTTAATCAAGCTGAATTGATTTTTGATGTTTTTGATGAAACAATAGATATTGAAGAATTTAAAAATAAGGTAAGTTTAAATCTATTGTAGATTTGTCTGTTTGAAAAGGAGCATAAGTAATGAAGACATGCCTTCTAATTACACCTGAAGCTAAAGAATTTGTGTGGGAAAAGATTAGAAAATACCACCCAGAAATCACAGATGAAGAATTTAGACGTTTATTCGATAAATATCTTTCTCTGGAAGATTTCAAAATTAATGAGAATTGGTTTGATAAAAAAATAATAGATGAAAATGATAAAGATGTAGAGATAATTCATAAAATTATGAGATATACGGCTGAATATTATTTAAGATTAGTATTTCATGCATTAAAAATAGATATGAATGATCCTAATATTTCTGATGAAAGAGGTGGTACACCTTATAGAATTATTAAAATGTTAACTGGCGATAATTTGGAAGATAATACAGAATATATGTGTGGTAGATTTATGAGGCGCCCGCGCATTGCTGCGTTTCCAAATGAATTAAAAAATGGAAATATTATTACAAAAAAATTATCATTAACTGGTGTATGTAGTCATCATTTTGCGCCGTTTAGTACTGATTTTGATAATGATTCATTTGTTCTAATTTCATATATTCCTGATAAATATGTTATTGGTTTATCTAAATTAACGAGATTTATCAGAGATTATATAGGTAGAAGAGGTTGGTTGCAAGAGGATTTAACAAAAGCTATATATGATGAGATGAGAAATATATTACAAACTGATGATATTTATGTAGGTATTTTCAATGTAAAGCATACATGTGAATGGTTGCGGGGCGCACAAGATAAAAATTCTTCTTTTACAACTGAATTTTACGGCGGCAGATTTAATAACCCTGATCTAAGACAGTATGTAATTAATTCAGTTAAATAAGTAGTAAAAAGAGGTCATAATGAAAAAATTTATAAGAGAAATTATGTCATTTTTTGAACCTGGATATAAAAGACAGATAGAATCAATTAAAGAACTATTTACTACTATCGGATTAAAAAAAGATATACAAGATGTAATAGATATTAATTATGCTGAAATACATTCAGGAAATATTGTAGATTTACTTTACAGATTTACAGATGCATTATTAATTACACAGTATAAGAATATGTTGTATATTATCTATAAATACGGCACGATATTATTCGATATTAGCCAAATGGAAATATATAGTATAAAGAAAAATAAATTAATCGTTGTTAATAAAGAAGGATGGGAATATACGATACCTATTAAAGACGATTTTACAATAAATAAAATACAAAGTGATAATATAACCGTAAACGGCATACAATATTATATTGTACGGATAGATGATACTATATATTTCTTTACTTCTTTATCAACACAAATAAAAAGTTTTAAAGCAAATAAGGAAATAGAATTTGTAAAAGATGTTAATTTAATAGAAAGTATGGGCAATGTATTTATTGTTGTAAGTGGAATACGCGGCAATAAACATGTTAAGATTTATTATACAGCTAATATATTCAACCCGGTTCATTATAAAATTACTGATTGCTTTGGTAATGTAACCTTTTCCGGTGCCTATTTACCGCAAAAATAATAAATTTGAAGAGGCATAGGTTGTATAAAAAGACACTCTTAGAAAACAAGGAAATAATAAAGAAAATCCTAACAGTTATATTAGAGAATGTAAAATTTCATAAAACACATAGTGGTTATTATTTAACAACAGATAAGGTAGTATCTGAAAGATTAAAAAATCGTTTTGGAATACAATATATAAGAGTGTATTCACATATACCAACAAGATATTGTGTAATGTATATTAAATTTATCGATAATGATCATCTTAAAGTTAACTTTAATCCAAAATTATTAGATGAGAAATTGAGAGATGGCAAAACAAGGAAAAAGAGAAAAAGAAAGAAAAGTAAATCCAATAGTTAACATATATAAATATATCAATTTTGAAATTGATGAAATTGCCGATGAAGAGCTTTCGGTTGTGCCGAAAGCTCTTTATAATATTCTTTGGAGTTTTATTAAATATCCAAAGGCTGTTTATATCTTAAACAAGTATCTTAATACATTTGATGAATACGAACCAGAACAAATTCTAAATTTTCTTAGATTTCTTATAAAAACATTGAAAATTAATAGGTTGCATTCGACATATTATGGCAATAGAGTTATTAAGAAGGAGATTATATATGAAATATTAGATAAGATATTTGAATTTCCTTTGAATGATCTTGAAAAATCATTTTATTATGAACTATATCGAAATAATATTATAGATGATGATTTAATAGATCGTATCGCGGGAGATAAAAATATCTCCCCGCAGAAAGTTTCAGATGATGATATTCAGAAGGCTATTGAAGAGTATTTCAAAAATAATTATATTAAAACAACAGAAGAATTAAAAAATACGATATTAAGAAGAAAATTAAATAAAGTTTATTGTGGAAATTGTCCGCTGAAAGATAAACCTAAGTTAATTGAGAATGAAAAAGATGTTATTCTCGACACTAATAAAGAGTATACTGATGAGATAGAAATATTGTTCTTAGGAATTAATCCTGGTAGAACTGAAGTAGAGATAGGAAAGCCGTTTGTTGGTGATGCTGGTAAATTATTGAGAGAAAAAATATCAGAATATATAGAATCAAAAAATATAGGTTATTTAATAACCAATGTTATACTATGTTCATCTAATAATCAATCTGAATTAGGCAAAAATCCAGAAAGAATAGCAAAAAAATATTGTAAATATTATCTTGATATAATACAAAATTTACCAAATTTAAAATTAATAGTATTGTTAGGAGATATACCTAAAAAAGTATTTAATATCACACAACGAATAACGCAAGTCTCTGGAATGTTATTTGATTATAAGAATAATATTAAGCTTATGCCTATACCTCACCCGTCAGCAGTTATAAGAAATCCAAAAGGTAAAACGGCTCAAGTATGGGAATCAAGTTGGGAGCAGTTAAATAAGTTCATTGAAGAATATCTTTTAACAAGTAATAGATATAACAAACAGGAAAATAACAGAAAGATTAATGAGAAAGTTTCAATACAACGTAAGCCTGTACAATATAAAGAAATAGAAAATTTAAACGAATTACCTGAAGATGAAACATTATTTGATATTAGAGTTCTTAAAGAACAAAACAAATACCTAATTATTATGATTGATAAGAATGGTAATAAAAAATATTATCTTATGCCTTTTAAGTTTGTATTTTATATCAATAGAAATAACGCACCACAGTTATGTAAATACCTTGAAGATATTAACAATATGGACGGATTTATTATAACAAATTATTATGACTTGCAGAAATTAAGGCAGTATAAAAATAAAGATATAAAAGAATTAATTAAAAGGTGTAAAGTATGAGTGTAGAAAAGATACCTTATGACTTTTATACTAACGTAGAGAAATCTGAATATGTTAAAAAAGTATTATACGGTGATAGTATTCCTCCTTGGTCAACAGTATTTGTTAAATATCCATTTTATGATGTTGATAATAACGATACATATATTTATGGCGAACATTATGTTGAAGATTTGTTTGCAAGAACGGATTTTGTTGATAATGTGACCGACAAAGA
>Ga0256836_1000424_pt1 | contig 22789 bp, 25 predicted proteins | sample 4561380metaG_FD_185974 | JGI IMG/M metagenome (GOLD analysis project Ga0256836, IMG submission 185974) | Hydrothermal vent microbial communities from Guaymas Basin, Mexico - 4561-380 | ecosystem: Environmental > Aquatic > Marine > Hydrothermal vents | place: Mexico: Guaymas Basin | collected...
AGATATAGCAGTGAGCTCTAAGTATGAAGATAGATGGAAGAAGATGGAGAAAAACATCTATGATGTAACGATGATAAATGATGAACTCTCTGATGCGCTTGAGATAAACGGGGATTTTACTTTCTTAGAGTGTAAACTCAGTTATGAAGAGATAATCGCACTCAACGACAAAACATTTAAATTTGATGATGGTTTTATCCATGTTGAACGAGTATACAAAACCAAAGAGGGTACAATGCTTCGCCTCTCCATGGGTAGTTTTGACAGACCTGAGCATCTCTATCTTATTGTTGCAAACGGTATGGCGCGTTACTATCCAGAGTTGCCTCTAAAATCAAAAGGCAACCTGCGGGCACACAAACATTTAAATGAGGTTTTAAATGGATAAAGTAATCATCGCAAAAAATCTATCGCTTGCCTATTCTAACGATGATACTATCATAAACAAAGCGAATTTTTCAGTTGATACGGGTAGTTTTATATTTATCACCGGAGCAAGTGGTAGCGGTAAATCTACACTGCTTAAATCACTCTACGGAGCACTAAAACCTATAGAGGGAAGTTTAGTTGTGGGTGGCGTGGAGCTCAAAGGTGTAAGCAGTAAAAAACTGAACTTTTTACGAAAACATCTCGGTATCGTCTTTCAAGATTATAAACTTGTAAAAGAGTGGACAATAGAGAAGAACATCATGCTTCCGCTTATCATTAACGGATATGAAAAGAGCGTAACACAAAATCAGGTAGATTCTCTGCTAAAACATGTACGCTTGCAGCATCAGGCAGGAAAATATCCCCAAGAACTCAGCGGTGGTGAACAGCAGCGTGTTGCAATGGCGCGTGCATTGGCACATAATCCGACAATTATTTTGGCAGATGAGCCGACGGGAAATCTTGATGATTACTCTTCTCAGCTTATCTGGAATCTTCTTGAAGGTGCAAATGAGCAGCTTGAGACGACCATTATTGTTGTGACGCACCATATTCCCGAGACGATGAAGGTTGAGTATAAGCATTATCACATAGAGTTTGGAGCTATTCGTGAAGTCATTTAAAAATCACCTCTCTTTAGTTATTGCTCTTGTGAGCATCCTTTTTTCCATTCAGGTCTTCAATATCGTAGACCGATCCATTGATGCATATAAACAGAAGTTGACCAATAACTATTCACTTGTTATTGTAAGTCAGGATAAGCTTCAGGCAAAAGAGTTAAAAGGTAAAATAGCTGCTATTGCGGATGTGATCCAACTCTCTCCTGAGAATGTAATTAAAAAGCTCAATACAAAAATCAGCAAAAACAACATTGAACTCTTAAAAGCGACACTGCCAAAGTTTTACAAATTAAAACTGAGCAAATATCCTAGTCCGGATGAGATTAAAAAGATAACAAAACAGCTTTTAAAGATAAAATCTATCACCAAGGTTGAGAGTTTTTCAGCGACACACGATACGATATACAATCTTTTACTGCTTTTTAAAACAGTTATCTCTGTTCTTGCCTTTGCAATTTTGATCGTGACGATACTGTTAATATTTAAAGAGCTTCGTATATGGCAGTTTAAACATAATGAACGTATGAGTATTATGAGCCTTTTTGGTGCACCGACATGGCTGCGTTCAGCTGTGTTGTTTCGTCTGGCTATTGTAGATGCACTTATAGCTTCTCTTGTTAGTTTTGTAATTTTTTCCTATATTTCCTCAAGTAGCTGGGTAAGTGAGCAGCTTGGGACTATTGGGATTACTATTGTTGTCTTTGACAAGGTAAATGATTTTGTAACTGCTTTGGCAGTCTCTGTTGTTCTCTCTGTAATGCTGGCGACATTTATAGTTTTGGGTCATAAAGAAGAGGTATAATGAGAGAGATATTTTTTGTTTTACTTTTTGTGGTCAGTGCTGCGTTTGGTGGGACAAATATTGATAAAAAGATCAACAAAACCAATTCACAGCTCCATTCATATAAGAAAAATTATGTCAATATCAACAAAAAACTCAAAGAGACCGCAAAAGCGATTTTAGAGCAAAAAAGAGAGTTGAGAAAACAGATAAAATATCTTGAAAAACTTAAAGCGGAACTTGCAACAAAAGAGTCAAGCTATGAAGAGAACAGAGCCCAACTCAGACTTCTTAGAAAATCCCAAAGTGCACTGAAAGCAAAGCAGGAGAAGATAGAAGAGAGACTGGTCTTTTTTATCGCAAAAAGTGTCTCTTTGTCTGTTGTTTTGGAAGAAAAATATATAGAAAATGAAGAGTCGCTTATAGAGGTTGAAATTTTAAAAACAATGTTGAAGTCTTCTCAGAATGAAGTCAAAAAGCTTAACAGTGTTTTTTATGAGAATGAGAAAAAAGTGACCCTTCTTAATAATTATGCCAATACGCTTCACTCAAGTATAACGCAGATAGAGAGTAAAAGAAAAAAACTGATAAAAGTAACAAAAGCAAATAAACGTGCTTTGGCTAAACTAAAAAAAGAGAAAGCTTCTTATACCAGAGAGTTAAAGAGAGTTATAAAGAGACAAAATGCTCTGAAAAATACACTTGAAAAACTTAACATAGTAAAAAGAGATGCGATAGAAAAAGAGCGTCAAAGAAAAGAGAGAGAAGAGGCTTTTGCAAAACAAAAAATTAATCTTGATGAAAATCTTCCAAAAGTCAAACAGCACGGGAACAGTTATCAGCGTGTAAAAACAATCAGATACAAAGGTCCAAAGACAATAGCACCGCTTGATAGATACAGTATTGTTAAAAAATATGGTCCATATACTGATCCTATTTATGGAATCAAAATTTTTAACGAGTCTATATCTCTTCGTCCAAAATCACCAAACGCAAAAGTAAAAAATGTAATGAACGGTAAAGTGATATATGCGGACAATACTGCAGTTCTTGATAATATTGTTATTGTTGAGCATAAAAACGGACTACATACAATTTATGCAAATCTGTTACAAATTGCACCAAATATAAGAAAAGGTAAAAAGATCAGACGGGGCGCTGTAATAGGGCGCGTAAGAGATGAACTTGTTTTTGAAGTAACCCAAAAGAGCTATCATATTAACCCTATACGTTTATTTAAATAGTTTTTGATATAATTGCAAAAATAAAAAAACAGAGAACATAATATGAAATTTATTCAAACTCGCGGTGTTGATACAAACAGAGCAGAAAAAGTAACTTTTTCTGAAGCAATACTCAGTCCTATAGCATCTTTTGGCGGTCTTTATGTGCCAGAAACACTTCCTGATTTGGGAAAAGAATTTTTAGCAAAACATCTGAACTCTTCTTATAAAGAGTTGGCAAAAGATATGCTTTCTCGTTTTGAGGTTGATATTGAGGGAGCTGTTATTGATGAGGCTTTATCTCTATATGATAACTTTGATGATAGTAATAATCCTGTACCTGTTGTAAAAGTAAAAGAGAATCTCTATATCAGTGAACTCTACCATGGTCCGACCCGTGCTTTTAAAGATATGGCACTACAGCCTTTTGGTGTAGTCCTCTCATCAATCGCACAACGACTCAACGAGAACTATCTTATCTTGGCTGCAACAAGTGGTGATACAGGTCCCGCGGCATTAGAGACATTTAAAAACAGAAAAAATGTAAAAGTAGCATGTATGTATCCTGATGGCGGAACAAGTGATGTACAGCGTCTGCAAATGGTTACAGAAGATGCACCTAATTTGAAAGTTATTGGTATTCGGGGTGTATTTGATGATGCACAAAGTGCACTCAAACGTCTCTTAGCATCAGAAAGCTTTAAAGAAGCACTTGCCCAAAAAGATACAAAGCTCTCAGCTGCAAACTCTGTAAACTTTGGTCGTATTATTTTTCAAATCATCTATCATATCCACTCCTATTTGGAACTTGTGCGTCAAAATGCGATCACAATGGGTGAGAAGGTCTACCTCAATGTTCCAAGTGGAAACTTTGGAAATGCTCTTGGTGGTTACTATGCATGGAAAATGGGACTGCCTGTTGAGAAGATCATTATCTCATCAAATGAGAACAATGTCTTGACAAAGCTTATCCGTGAGGGTAAATATGACATTAGAGAGTGTGAAGTTGTCGGAACAACATCTCCTGCGATGGATATTTTAAAATCATCAAATGTCGAGAGAGTTCTTTATGATCTTTTTGGTCAGGAGAGAACAAAAGAGCTGATGCTTGAACTTGAAGATAAAAATGTTTATGAGCTAAACGCAGTGGAGTTGGCAAAACTGCGTGAGTGTTTTGATGCTGACTTTTGTACTGGTGAAGAGGGTAAAAGATATATTAAAAATATATTTGAAGAGGAACATTATCTTATGGACCCGCATACTGCTACATGTATGAAATCGTATGAGACGTGTTCTAAGCCTGAGATTAAAACTATTGCCTACTCGACTGCGGAGTGGACAAAATTTTCACCCGTAATTGCCAATGCCCTTACAGGTGAAGAAGATGCAGAGGATATTACCGCTTTAAAATCTATCTCAAAAGTAGCAGGACTTCAGATTCCAGCTACGATAAATGAGCTTTTCACTAAAGAGATAGCACAAAAAACAATTATAGAAAAAGAAGATATTGAAAAAGAGATACTAAAGTTTTTATAACTTTAGCATCTTATTTTAGTCGCTCCTCAAGAGGAGCATCTTCTGGCATAAGTCCATATTTTGCCAAGTCTATTTTAATCTCTTTGGCTTTATCTTTTAGTATCTTTTGAATGACTGGATTTCTATCCATTTTAAATGTTTCTGTTCTTATGACATTTCCCTTTTTATCATAATATTTTTTGATACCCACTTTGTAGTTGTTTTTGTAGAAAACATCTGATATTTTATATCCATCCTCATCCCACTCTCTCATGACACCTTCACGTTTTCCATTGACATAGTTTACCTGAGAACCCAGAACACCGTTATCATAATACATTTTTTGTATACCGTCTTTTTGTCCATTAACATACTTAACGACAAGTTTTTCTTTTTTGTTATCATAGTATGATGTGTAGAGACCATTTTCTTGACCATCTGTGAAGTTAACCTTTGATTTCACTGTACCGGTGTCTGAGTACCAGATAGTTATACCGTTGCGTTTACAATTTTCATAAGTTGATTGTTGAGTATTGTCTTGTACAATGTACTTCTCTGGATTTGTACAAATAGGTCTCTTGTTCTGTGATGCATTTGCATAACTTATACAAAGTAGCAGGGCGACAGTGAATATAAGTTGTAATTTTTTCATATCAGTTATTCTCTCTTCTTTTGTAATTATAAAAAATTATTATAGCATTAAATAGTTGTGTTTGTGAGATATACTATGAAGTAACACTATCTAATATATTTGCATTAAGGCATGGCTAATCAACTCTAATGTAAAATGTCTCTATTAGGATAATTTATGAACGAATCAATTGAAGAAGAACTTAGAAAAAAGCGTGATATGCTTTACTATAACCAACTCGTAAGAGATGAACGTAAGAAAAGTGCTAAAAAACAGCAAAGAAAACGTAAAAAAAAGGTTAGTTTCGGTGCGCAAAAAGTTGACTTCAGAGATTTTATCTATGTGCCAGAAGAGTGGGCAGGATTGGCGTATGCGATATATGTTGTCGGTATTCCGTATCTAGCGGGAGCGATATTTCTCTTTTTGGTTATTGCAAGAGGGAGTTACGAGAACTTTAAACTTTTAGATATAAACGCTTTTCCTATTGTCTGGCTGATAGGTTATGAAATCGTTGCTGTTGTTATGCTTGTATGGATTTTGGTCTTATATCTTAAATATGATGACGGGGATGATGATTATTGATGTTTTGCAGCGGACTCTTTAGAGTTCGACTGCTTTTTGGTAAGCTTTTTGGACTGCGTTTATACACGCACTTCTAACATTTCCATCTTCTAAGGCGCCATAGCCTGCTGCTGTAGTTCCTCCAGGGCTCATTACCCCATCTTTTAAAAGAGCAGGGTGGGTTGTCTGTATAAGTTCTCCAAAACCGCTAAACAGTCCTCTCATTATCGCCATAGCATCATCACGCTTAAGACCTTGCTTGACTGCACCGTCTGCAAGTGCTTCTGCTACAAGTGCAAGATAGGCAGGACCGCTTCCTGCAAGAGCTGTAGCGATATCTATCTCTTTTTCACTTGCCAGCCATCGTGTCTCTCCTACTGCGTTTAAGAGTTCGAGTGCCTCTTCTTTAAACGCAGTATCCCCTGTGAGTGTTGTCATAGATTTTGAAACACTTGCAGCAAGATTTGGCATTGCACGTACTACTGCGTTTGTGTTGAGTTTAGATTTTATTTTTGCGATAGTCGTGCCGGCAAGCACTGAGTAGATGATTTTTGCTTTTCCTTGAAGTTTATCTGATATCTCATCTACATTTGCCGGTTTAACGCATAGTATTATACTTTTGTCACTCATGTCAAAACCATCTAAAAGATATTTTTGAATTGAAACACCAAGAGTGTCTTCAAACTTTTGCAGTTTCTCTAAATCTCTGCCGACAACTTCTAGTTTATAACTCTTTTTTAAGCCCTGTGCAATACTTAAAGCCATATTGCCATTTCCGATAAATGTTATAGTTTTCATAAAAGTCCTCAATATTTTTTAGACAGTATAACATATGTAAGATGTTAGTTATTTGTAGCTCTACTTAAATAATATTGATTGCGTCCCTCATTTTTTGCATAATACATAGCATCATCTGCATGTTTCGTTAACATGTTGGAATCATGGCAATCTTTTGGTGCAATTGCAATACCAACACTTAGAGTTACTGATAATGAGTGTTCATTAATTAAAAATGGTGCTTCCATGACGTGAAAGAATTTTTCCACTATTTTAATAACGTCATCTTCTGTGTGAAAGTCATTTATGATGACAGCAAATTCATCACCGCCTAGTCTGGCAAGGGTGTCAGAAGCTCTGATTTGGGCATTTAAACGCAGTGCGACTTCTTTAAGTACTGCATCCCCTAGTTCATGACCTAAAGTGTCGTTGATACTTTTAAATTTGTCTACGTCGATAAAACAGACAGCTATGTTGACTTCATTGCGTTGGGTCTGTTTTAGATACTGCATAAGTCTATCGTTAAAGAGGGCACGGTTTGGAATATCAGTGAGGTGATCATAGTTGGCCTGATATTTGAAATCCTCTTTTTGCTGTTCTACAATTTTTTTAAATTCACTGTTACGTTTTTCATAAGAGAGCATAAAAAAGAAGATAGAATAAAAAGGGATCATAGATACGAAAACTTCTTCAAAACTATAGTGCCATTTTTCTATGACAATAAGCCACATGGTTAATTGTGAAATGATAAAGATGATACTTCCTGCCACTGTACCTCTTAAAAAAAATGCGATAATCATCAGTGCAATAAACCATGATGTACCTACCAGTGGATTATGTGATGTGTAAAAGGAGGCAGCGGCTGCCAGATACGAGTAGAAAATGACAAAAATTATCAAGGGAGGAAAATATTTTTTTGATTTACGAGCTAAAAGAAAAGAGACTACCCCAAATAGAACATAGACTATATCTACAACTGCTTGCGGGTATTCCCCTCTGTTAATTCTTACAAAAGCCATAATCCCGACCATACCGGCATTAAAAATGAGCATAAGATTAAAAAGAATATATTTTAATTTTAGTTCATATTCATTTTCATCAAAATCATGCCCACCAGTTAATAAATAAAACCAATTCATAACAAAGTATAGTTGTTATCTACTTAAAATACTCTTTTTTTAGCTACTATTCATAAAGAGAGATAAAATAAATCTTATGAAATTTTATTTAATTTATCACTCTAAAATAATCTAAAGTGTGCTAGTATTAGAGTTTTAAATTTTCAAGAGAATACAGGTTTGGTAATGGAACATTTTTTGGCAGAAGCAAAGGCTTCGAGTAGGGTTTTGGGTAATTTAAGTGGCAGTGATAAAAATAGAATCCTAAGAGAGATGGCAAATGCCCTGCGAGCAAATACTATGGATTTGATGGAAGCAAATGCAATAGATATGCTTGAGGGTGAAAAAAACAGACTCTCTTCTGCTTTAATGGATAGACTTTTTCTTGATGAAGAACGTATTGAATCTATGGCTGTGGCTGTTGAAGAGATAGCAGCACTGAAAGAGCCTGTTGGACGTGTTCTTGATGGGTGGGTGACAGAAGATGGACTTAAAATAGAGAAGGTTTCTATTCCCATAGGAGTAATTGGCATTATCTATGAGTCTCGCCCAAATGTAACAAGTGATACAGCAGCGCTTTGCTTTAAGAGTTCAAATGTTTGTGTGCTAAAAGGCGGAAAAGAGGCAGAGTTCTCAAATAGAGCTATAGCCAAAGTTTTAAAAGCGGTTTTAGAAAATAACGACCTGCCGACCTCAATTATTTCGCTTATTCCGGATAGCTCTCGAGAAGGAGTTGCAAAACTTATTAAGATGGATAAGTATGTGGATTTGATTATTCCTCGCGGAGGAGCAGGACTTATTAAATATGTAAGTGAAAATGCAACGGTCAGTGTAGTCAAACATGATAAAGGGCAGTGCCATACCTACATAGATAAAGATGCAAATATGCAAAACGCTGTAAAAATAGCGATAAATGCAAAAGTACAAAGACCGGGTGTTTGTAATGCAATGGAGACACTTCTTGTTGATGAAGCAGTAGCTAAAGAGGCTCTGCCAAAACTGAAAGAGGCATTTGATGCAGCAGGAACAGAGTTAAAAGGGTGTTCTCAAACGCAGCAACTTATTGAAGTAGAAAATGCAACACAAGAAGATTATGACACTGAGTATCTGGCAAATATCTTAAATATAAAAGTTGTGAAGGGTGTTAATGGTGCCATAGAGCACATAGTGAAATTTGGCTCAGGTCATTCTGAAGCGATAATAACGGAAAATATCACAACAGCGGAAGAGTTCTTAAATAACATTGATGCCGCAGCAGTTTATGTAAATGCTTCTACGCGTTTTACAGATGGAGGTGCGTTTGGTTTTGGTGCAGAAGTTGGCATCAGTACAAACAAGCTTCATGCCCGAGGTCCAATGGGTATAGAGGGACTTACAACATACAAATATAAAATTTACGGAAAAGGGCAGACTAGATAATGCTATCAACTGAAATATTAAAAGATATAGGTGTTTTTGGACATCTCAATGAGAGAGAATTAAAACTACTGCTTTCAATTTCTAGACAAAGAAAATTTGAAGAGGGTGAGGTTCTTTTTTATGAAAAAGAGCAAGCAAAATACCTGACACTTGTTATGGATGGGATTGTGAAGATCTATAAGGTCGATCCAAAAAATAATGAAATCATCTTACACCGTTTTGTTCCCAATCATTTTGTGGCGGAGATGGCGGTTTTTGAAGGTTTGCCTTATCCCGCATCTGCTGCGTTTGAGACAGACGGCAGTGTCTTGGAAATTGATTTTGAAAAGTTTAAAGAGTACTTTTTTTCAAACCCTGAAATTACCCTGGAGCTTTTTAAATCCTTAACACAAAAGATAAAACATCTTGATAATGTTATTGCTCTTACCGTTGTTTTAGACTCAACAGCAAGGGTTGCAAAATACATTTGTGAAAATGATGAAGCGTTGGAGATGAAACACAATAAATTAGCACAGTATCTGCATATAACTCCAGAGACCCTCTCCCGTATCTTTAAAAAATTTAGTAAACTCGGGTTTATTGAAAAAAATAAAAGTGCATATAAAATATTAGACAAGGAGTCTTTAGAGATTCTGTTTGAGTAATATTCATTATCATTATTGACCTATATCAACACTATTTTTCTTTTTCTTGATTACAATCATAAAATATTAATACAAAAGGATTGAAAATGTCATATATTCCAAGTGATGCACAAAAGATAGCAGTTGAAGGTGCTACAGTTGATTTTTATAAATTAGAAAAAGATGGACAAAGTACATACTATTTTGATACATCAAAAGAGGGTCCTCCTCATCCGATGGTAAATGCAATGGCAGGTTTGGGGATGATAAAAGGGACTGATGATACCCTTGTAATGATAAATCATAAAGCACCGGGCGGACTTTTCGCAAAACTTGAAGACGACGTACAATATACTACAGAAGATATAGATGGTGGTTTGGTCAAAGTTGTTTTCTCTTATAACTCAAACGCAGCATCAGAATCTGATTTATCACAAACTAGTTGCGGTGATTGAGATTAGTTAATGTTTAAAATATCTCAAGATTTTGCCCCTCCATTTAAACTTATAGCTCCCTTTTTTATATTGGGGAGTCTATTTTATCTATTCTCTTCTTTATATATTTTTTCATTTGATGTAGGTGAGCTCTCTTTTAGTAATCCAAAAGTTATAAGTTTTACACATCTGTTTCTACTTGGTTTTGTAATGATGATAATCTTTGGTGCTATGGCACAGCTTGTACCTGTAGTCCTTGAAGTAGGGCATTTTGGTGTAGAGCTTTTTTATGCTATTTGGCCTTTATTGCTTATCGGAACGCTTTTAATGGTATTTGGATTCTCATATTCCAGTGCACTTCTTCCATACGGCGGAGTTGTTGTTTTGATTTCGATGATGATATTTGTTACAGAGATATTTTTAACTATAGCAAAGGTGAAAAAACTGACACTTGTGATGAGCAGTGTTTTAATTTCAAATACGTTTTTATTTTTTGGGATAATTTTTGGGCTTTTAATGGCACTCTCGTACGCAGGAACAATATCACTTGATATCACTGCACTGTTAAAAGCTCATGTCTTTTCGGTACTTGGCGGATATATTTCTATTACGATTATGGGACTTTCTATAGTTCTAGTGCCTATGTTCACACTCTCTCACAGCTTTTCGTTAAGACCGTTGGAGATATCTATCTCTTTGATGAGTGTGACTATTGTATTAGCGATTATCGCTTCACTCTTCCATTTGGATATATTGGCATTTGTTGCAGATTTTTTAGCAGTTGTTGCGATGTTGGTGTATGCATATCTGATATTTATTATCTATAAAATCAGACCAAGAAAAGAGAATGATATCTATGCAATCTCACTGATATTTTCATATTCATCTTTGATTTTCTCTGTTCTGCTGGCTATAGTGTACTTTGTAGCAGAGAAAGAGAGTTTTCTCTTGGCATCGATGTGGCTTCTGTTCTTTGGATTTTTTGGATTTCTAATCACTGGACATATATATAAAATTATTCCATTTTTAGTTTGGTTTGAAAAATTTTCTCCCCTGGTCGGCAAGCAAAAAGTTCCAATGCTTGCAGATATGGTTCCATACAAAAGTTCTCAGGCACAGTTTGTTTTTTGTGCTTTAGGTGTGATTATTGTAGCTATTGCAATCATCATTCAAAGCAATGCACTCATAGGTGCGGGCGCCTCTTTCCTAGTAATGGGTGCTTTGGCATTTATACGCAGTGTGTTATATATGATAAATTTTAAATAAAAGGATATATAAATGGCAATGTATACAAAAGATGAAATATTTCAAGCTATCTCTACAGTAATTGATCCAGAAGTTGGGTTTAACCTTGTCGAGATGGGTCTTATTTATGATGCAAGCAGTGATGATGAGGGAAATGTGAAAGTTACCATGACTCTCTCAACAAGAGCATGTCCACTGCATCAGATGATTCTTCAATGGGTCAAGGAGGCGGTTGAAAAACTTCCAAATGTAAAAGAGGTTGATGTTGAAGTAGTATGGGAGCCGGAGTGGAATATATCTATGGCTGATGATAATGTGAAAAAAGCATTGGGAGCTTAACTCTCCCTCTCGCTTCTATTTGTGATTTTTGTGTGCCAAATAACTGCTTTTTATTTTTATGAGTTCATAAAGTGATACTTTTGGCATCGCTTTTTCTATGAGTTCGTCAGTATCTTGATACTTCCCTTTCATCATTTTAATCTCATTGTAGGCTTTTGGTTTTACCTCATTTGTAGCTATAGAGATAGCACCAGCCCAGATAAGTACGATAGCCACCCATACAATCTTTTTAGCACCGGCATATACACCGACAAAATGAAATATAATCGTAATAATTATCCCAATACTCAGTAAAAGTGTTAGACTCATAATTCTATTTTTTCTCCTTGTGGTTGGATTGTAATATTTGCATCTTCAAACATCTTGTCACCGAAATCCTTTACGCCAAGAGTTCCTAAAAGCATCAAAATAATAACTAAAAACAAGAACAGAAGAGCCATGCCATATCTTTTAAGGCTATTTAACATAAAAAAGTTCCTTTTTAAAGATGGTAAACGCAGTAGATTTTTTATCCTCTATCCCGAGTTTTTTTGCCATTTTTGGATTTACAATATAGTATCCAAATTGTGCAACAACTTCATCATTGCTTTGAAGAGTTGTATCAAAGTGAATCACTCTGCTCTCTTTGGCCTGAAGTTGTGTATCTTGTAAAACCTGTGTTGCTATCCACGGAGGTGCAGGGTGCCCATTTTTACCGATAATACGAACAAACTTTACAGGAGTAAGTGCTGTTGTATTTGTACCTCTTTTAATAGTGATTTTTAATATCCCAAGACGTAATGGATGTAAAAGCAACGGATGATTTGCACTGTTATGAATGACAATGTTAAAACCACTGCTCTCTTTTTCTAGTTTTAAAGAGAGATATTCAGTGAGTATCTTTGGTTTGTGAATAGTTCCGCTAAAACCATGGTATCTGTGTGTTTTTGAGTTTTGAAGTGTCGTGAAACTTCCTGGAACCTTTGGCATATGACAGGTGATACAGTTCTCTTTCTCACTGTTTGGATGTTGTGTGATTTTGGAGGTACATACTTGTAGTTTATGTGCATTCTCTTTATGTGAGTGACATCCCATACAGACATCTCCATTGTAATAGAGTTCATTTGTAAAATCAATATCGTGATAAGGTGAGCCACTCTTTTGTGTTACAAAACCAAAAAGACTTTTTTGCATTTTATATTTTTTATCATTGCTGTTTTTCTCACTTTTGCGTGCAGAGTAGAGTGTGTGTTTGTCTTTTGTAATGATATTTGTATTTGATTTTGCATGTTTTTGTATGCTTTTTATATTATGGCAAGAGACACAAGAAACTCCTTCTCTCTGTGCTTTTGTATCCTTTGGCAGTGCCGGTGTCTCTCCTTTGTTAAGCTTAGTGATAAGCTCTTTATCATTTGGGGTATGACATTTTGCACAAGTATAAATTCCTTTTTTCTTTAGAGGATGCTTATCCCAGACTGCTTTATGAATCGGATCTGAGAATATGGAAGCTTTTTTATGTTGTGACTGATAGTATTCATTGTAGATAATAGGATGACATTTTTTACAAACCTGTGAAGATGTAAACTGGTCAAGTGCACTCAGGCTGCTGATGAGCAACAGCGATGTAAGTATGACTTTCATCTAGTGCTCTTTTTCTGTTTTTTCTTTTGCGGCGATCGGAGCATAGTCAACACATCTTGCTGTATGAAAATCTCTCTCAAAGTCAGGATTTTTGAAGTAGTCCCCATCAAGACGCCAACCAAGTTCTTTGGAAATCAGCACAGATTGTGAGATTGTCCGTCTCATTTTATTTTCACAGATAATAGTCTCACCATTGTTAAATATCTCTTTAACACCATCAATACGCGTGCTCGTCACATAGTAGTGCAGCCCTATCATAATGGCAAAGATCGCAAAAACTCCTGTCATTCCCTTTTTAAAAGCACCTTTTGGCATAAAATCTCTTGTCGTTACAAAAGCTGTAACTAGCAAGAAAAAAAGCATTATGATTATATATGGAATTTCCAGTTCAAAAAATCTATCCATTGTATCTCTCCTCCCACTCTTTAAATTTTGGTGTAAAATACTCTATGCGAACTTTTTTAAACTCACGTGATGAGTATAGCGGCATATGTGATTGTGATTCTATCTCTTGTGACATCTCTTCTATCATTGCGTTTGTCTCTTCTGTTGTTTTACCGTGAACCATGGTAAAGAGGTTATATGGCCAGTTTTCATATTTTGGACGCAGATAGCAGTGGCTTACTGCACTAAACGCAGCAGCTTTTTCACCAATGGCTTCTCCATTTTGTTCATCTACATCCCAGACAACCATTGCGTTTGCATTAAAACCTGCACGTCGATGGTTTAAGATAGAAGCAAATCTTCTCATAACACCGGCATCCTGCAACTCTTGCAAGATGGTAAAAAAAGTATCGTAGTCAATATCTAATTCGTCTACAAGTTCTTTAAATGGTTCACTTACAAACTTTATATCATGCTGTGCACGTGTAATGACTTCGTGATGCAGCGGAGTGAGGTCTATTTCTTTATGTACTACTTTTTTTACTTTCTCTTTTTTTTCATCTTTGCCGGTTGTATTGAGTTTTACATTGATTTTAAAAAGTTTAAGGGTTGGTAGCATGATGTAATCATCAGCTTCTGTAAGTCTTGCCAAAATATCTATGGTCTTATCAAGTCCAAGTTTGGAGTCAGGTGCAACTGCCATAGTAAACCAGATGTTAAATTCATGATTTCTTTCATAATTATGTGAAACACCAGGATGGGCATTGATGATAGCAACGGCATCATCTATCTTATCGGGAGTAATTCTAAACGCAACGAGTGATGATTTGTACCCCAAACGCTTTGTATCAAAAATAGCCGAAGTTTGACGTATGATATTTTCTTTTTTTTCATGTTGTAAAATTTCTAAAACTTCCTCTTCACTGATACCGAGCTCATTTGCGATTACCTCAAATGGTTTTGGTACGAGAGGAAATTTTTTTTGTATTCTTGATAAAATCTCTTGTTTCATAATGCTACTTTGTTTTGATTTTTTATTGTTTTGATTGTATCTATCTTTTTTTTATTTTCAATTGATGTGTATCAATAATATATTGTTATTATATACGATATTTTTCTACTCTAAAGTTAATATGATATGATTTTGGAAAAATAGATAAAGAAGTGGTAAATATGGGTTGTTTTTACAACTTTTATAAAGCCATATAATCAAAAAATCTTATTTATCAGGTAGATTTAAAAGCTCAGAACATAACCAAGCCCGTATTCTGTTTTAAGAATTTTGGCATTGTTCCCGTTATCTCCAATTTTTTTGCGTATGTTTTTTATATGATTGTCGAGTGAGCGGTTTGAACTAAGTGTCGAGAGTGTTTCAAGCAGCTCTTCTCTTAGGATTATTTTATTTTTATATTTAATTAAAAGTGAAAGTATCTCAAACTCGATTGTTGTGAGTGTAAGAGGAATACTTTTATAAAAAATTGTATTCTCTTTTATACTAAAAAGATGTTTTTCTTTTTGTGTTTTAATTGCACTGTGTTGACTGAGCTGGACCCAGATTCTTGCTTCGAGCTCTTCGAGATCAAGAGGTTTTACCATATAGTCGCGTGCACCATACTTAAAAGCAGTTACTTTTGATTTTGTGTCACTGTAAGCGCTGGTGACAATAATAGGCAGTGCAATGAAATTTTTGATGCTTTTTAGAACTTCTAGACCGTTGAAGTCAGGTAGGTTTATATCTAGAATTGCCACATCAAAATGATTTTGTTTGATAGAGATAATAGCTTCCGTTGCATTAAAAACAGAAGTAACATGAAATCCACATTCCCCCAAATAGTCATTAATAATTTCAGCAGCTAGTTCATCGTCTTCTATCAGTAATATTTTTTTTTCTTGCACACAATCCCTTTCTGTACAAATCTAACAAATTTTAATGTAATTATACTTATATTTTCATAATATAAATACAACTAAGAATAGTTGTTAGAAACTATTGTGTTAGTTCAGTAAGGATTTTACAAATTTTTTGTTTCTTAAAAGGTTTAGCAAGAAAGTAATCAAATAGGTTTTGATCTTCTTCTTTGCATATATCACCGGAAATATAGGCAAATTTTGTCTCTCTTTTTTGATTTTTAGTCTGTAGTTTATTGTACTCTCTAATCATTTCATTTCCGGAAAGTTTTGGCATATTTTGGTCACTATAGACGATGCAGTAAGGATTATTGTTAAAAACTGCTCTTGTTAAAAATTCTAATCCTTCTTGACCGTTTGAAGCTGTATCAATATCGCAATATTCGTCTTCAAGCATAGTCTTTAAAAGAGAGATGCTAATAGGGTCATCTTCTACAATGAGCACTTTAGGTATTTTTTCTTGATTAACAAAAGAGTAGAGTGCTTCACCAAAGTATGTATATTGTGAAATTATCATAGCATCTTGAATCTGTGAACTTTTAAGGGAGAGAAAATTTTCTTCAACTACAAGATGTTTGATCCTCTTTTGTTTAACATAAGAAAAAATACCATGTGTCAGTTTTTTTTCAAAGGTAATAAGGTGTGTTGTTTGAGGAGGGACAAGAGAGAGATTTGCAACTGCGTTTATATTATCTACATTCATGCCGACTTTCACAAAATAGCGTGCCATATGGTTTGCGACAAAAGAGTTTTCTTTATGCATGATAATGGTCATGACACTCTCTTTGTTTGTAAGTGTTTTAAATTTTACCGCATAGTCTGTAATATCCATCGGAAGATCAAAGTAGAATGTACTACCTTTATTTAGCTCACTATCTAAAAGTAGTCTCCCTCCAAGCTCTTTTACATAAGCTGCACAGATCGAAAGTCCTAAACCAGTTCCTCCGTAGAGTTCTTTTGTAGATTCTTCAGCTTGCTGGAACGCTTCAAAAATTTTTTCTTGTTTCTCTTTTGCTATGCCAATCCCTGTATCTTTCACAAAAATATGTAGTTTTCTCTCCTTGTGTTTGTATCTTACAGAAAACTCTATGGAACCATCTTGTGAAGTAAATTTACTCGCATTGCTAATTAGGTTCATAATAACCCTCTTAATTTTCATATTTTCAAGTATGATCTCTTTTGGCAGGAGTGGATCTATAAAAATATTATATTGAATATTTTTTTTGGACATATTTGCTGAAAATATTTCTGCTATATCTGAGAAAAATTTTACTGTATTAGTAGATTTTGGCTTAGAAGATACCATAGGCTCTGTTTTTTTTGAAACACCATCAAGAATTGAAGTTGTAAGTTCATTGATGAGATGTGCGCTCTCTTTTGCATGTTTGACATACTCTTTTAGTCTTGTATCTTGAATCTGCTCTTGTAAAATTTCTAAAAAACCGTAGAGTCCATTTGCCGGTGTACGGATATCATGTACTATGTTTGAGATAGAGTCAATCATTATTTGCGGTACTTAAGCCATTTTCGCATAGAAAGTTTCAGTTTTGGATTTTGTAGATGTTTAATCTCTTGTTTTACTTGTATGATTTGTTCTTTCAAGTCTAGGATATCAGGCATCTATTGTTTCCTTTTTGATAAATTTAACGTGATTATATTCAAGCAAACTGTATATAATTACATTAAAATCTGTAGAATCTGTTATTTTGTATAGTTCCCTTTTTTTATTTTAACTTGATATGTATCAATAAAATATTGTGATTACATACGATATTCTTATACTCTAAAGTTAATATGATATGATTTTGGAAAAATAGGTAAATAAGAGGTAAATATGGGATATTTTCCAGCTTTTTTAAAGCTTGACAATAAAAAAATCTTATTAGTCGGTGGTGGAAACATAGCGTATGAGAAGCTGGTGCATCTGTTAGATTTTACAAATGAGATAGATATCGTGGCAAAAGAGCTTTCAGAGGAGATGATGCAAAAGGTAGAGGAGCTGCGTTTGAACTATGAAAGGAGAGCATATCATGAAGGTGATATAGCTGAGTATGCTATCGTAATCGTAGCGGTTGATGATATCACGCTGCAGGGAGAGATTTTTGAAGAGTCAAAAGAGTATAAATGCTTATGTAATGCAGTTGATTCTGTAGATTATTGTGATTTTATCTTTCCTTCATATATAAAACAGGATGATTTGACAATTGCAGTATCAACTTCGGGTGCTTCTCCTGCAATGGCGAAGCATCTGAGACGCTATTTGCAAAATCTTATACCTGTAAGTATAGGAGCGTTTTTAAAAGAGATGCGGGATTTGCGTAAAAGTTTGCCAAAGGGCAAAGAGAGAATGAAAATGCTTGATGAAAAAGCAAAAAAATATATTGAGAGTTGGAGTAGATAATGAGTATTAAAAAAGGATTCTTTCTAGGATTATTATTTGCATTTTTTGCATTAGGATTTTTTGCTATTCAAAAAGCAACACCAGATGCAAAAGCAGATAGGATTTACAAAGAGATAAAGATCTATAGTCCTTATAAGTTTGAAAAACGAATGGGTGGATTGACTATAATTAATACAAGAACAGGTGAAAAAGAGAAGCCAAACGCAGCAGATGCTTTGTATAGAATGGATGATCTGGATAAACAGTGGGGTAAAAAACATCTGCAGGTTGTTGCAAATGAGTTGCTTGTATTAGGTGACAATAACCAGACAGTTACTAAAATTTTTATAGAGACTCAAGAAGAGAGAGCGTGGTTGCATAAGTTTTTTGGAATCTAAATATGTCTCAAAAAGTTGTTTTTCTGACAGGGGCATCATCAGGAATGGGACGTGCAACTCTGGAGCATTTACTCTCTAAGGGATTTAGAGTATATGCTTCATCTCGAGATACCTCTAAGTTTTCAGAGATAAAAGATAAGAATTTTACTCCTCTTTTTGTTGATTTGGCTTCTCAGCAAAGTATTGATAATGCTGTTGCACAGATAATGAAAAATGACAAAAAAATAGATGTTTTGGTAAACAATGCGGGGTATGGCTTAGTCTCGAGCGTTGAAGACTTTACGGAAGAGGAGCTGCAAGAGCAGTTTAATGTAAATCTTTTTGGACTGCTTCGTGTAACTAAAGCGGTTATTCCTCATATGCGAGAACAAAAGAATGGTATTATTATTAACATAAGTTCATTTCTTGGAAAAATAGGCTTGCCTCTGCTAACACTTTACAATGCAAGTAAATATGCAGTAGAGGGAGTGACAGATTCTCTTCGATATGAGCTCAAAGATTATAATATTCGGGTACATTCTATACTGCCCGGATTTTTTGATACACAATTTGCACGCAATAACTTAAAAACAAACACCAAGACATTTGCTGAAAATTCTCCATACGAAGAGCTTGTTGCAACTTTAGCTCCCCAAATTATTGAGCAGATAAACGGGGGTAATAATGCAGAGGAGGTTGCCGCATTAATTTTGAAGATAATTGAGAGTGAAAACTTTCCTGCAAGAGTAACAGCTGGAGATAAGGCTGAAAAATTTCTGGCAATGCGAAAAGAGCTAAGTGATGAAGATTTTGAACGAAGAGTTCGAGAATATTATGGACTTTAGGCATGGAGAGTTTCTTTTTTAACCTTACAGACAGTTCCTATAAAACCCAAGAACTTTTTTATGAAGACGATGCAAATTATTTAAAAAGAGTTGATATCTCAAATGGAATAGTTTTTTTAGATATAACGTTAAATCTTCAAAAAGCAGCCTCTTATAGATTTAATAATCTTGATAGAATGCTGGTAATATCTGTTATACAAAAGGGAAGTATACAATTAGAAGATAGAGTAAGTTTACAAAATTATATACTTCCTGAGAATAGTATAAATATGTTTATATCATCAAGACAAGATATAGATATTGAGTTTGTACAAAAAGGCGATATAAAAATATTTACCCTTTTTATTGCTGATTTTATTCTCAAGCGATACTTGAGTAACAAGAAGAATGCTGTTATAGATTTTTTATATAATGCACTACAAGATGAGGTATCACTAAAGAAGATAGACAGACACTCCATTGATGCTTTAAGCCTCTATATAATCAATAAAATAAAAGAGATAGATGTTGATGGTATGATGAACTCTTTACAGTGTGAGCAATATATTTTAGAGTTTATGATTCATCGTTTTAAGCTTTTGGATATTTATGATACAGCACTGAATGATGATGAAATATGTATCTCCAAATCTGCAAAAGATATTTTACTGAAATCTTTTGTAAATCCTCCTACTATAGATGTTTTGGCACACCTGTGTGCAACCAATGAAACAAAGTTAAAGAGTATTTTTAAAAAGAGATACAAAACAACTATCTATGCTTATATACAAACGCTGCGCCTGCAAAAAGCCAATCTTTTATTACGTGAGCAAAACTTGACTATAGGAGAGATTGCCAAAGAGGTCGGCTACAAACATCAAGGACATTTCTCAAAACTTTTTTTTGAACATTATAGTGTTTATCCCAAAGAGTTACTTAAAAAATCCCTTTAGTGCTAAAATAAAATTCTTCTTCTGCTAAAATTTGCTTGAATAAGAGAATAGATTGTCGTAAACTTCTTATATAGGAGTTACTAATGTTACGATTAATCTTATTTGCTATTGCTATTATGATTGTCTGGATTAATATCTTGCCATATATGATGCCAAATAGAGCAAAAACCATTTATGATGATGAGAAGTTAAGAGTAACAGCTTTAAGTCGTGGTATGAGCAGTATACCGCAAGAGTATAGCAAATTTATTGCACTGGTGCAAAACGCAGATAATATCATCACAAAGGAAAAAGTTGCTCTTGGTAAAGAGCTTTATTTTGATAAACTTCTCTCAAAAGATAAAAGTGTAAGCTGTGCATCGTGTCATATGCTAGGTAAAAATCCACACAATAAAAAGCAGTTTTTGGATGATATCATGCATCCAGAGTCAAAAACAGACTGCATGGTATGCCATATAAAAGATGAGAGTGGCAGCGACAGACTGACAACTGCCATCGGTGCGGGTGGAGAGATAGACCCCTTCCATCGTAATACCTTAACAATTTTAAACTCCACTCTTGCAAAGTATCAACTTTGGGATGCCTCTAGTAAAACCTCTTTTGGTACGGTTGCAAAGATGATACAAGATCCCTACAAAATGAACCTTTCTCCAAAAGAAGTCGAAAAAAGGATACAAAGAAATCCCTTATATAGAAAAGAGTTTTGCCGTATTTTTCAAGATGGAGTCACTTTTGTAAATGTTCAAAAAGCCATTGATGCATATCAAAAAACACTTCTTACACGAAGTGCTTATGATAGATTTTTAGATGGTGATGACGATGCTATGACACCATTGGCAAAAAAAGGTTTTGTTGATTTTATAGAACTTGGGTGTAAGGGATGCCATACGGGTATTACAGTAGGTGGACAGACTGTACAGAAATTTCCTGTGCGTAACTATAACTATATTATTGATGTGACAGGAAGTTTTAGCAAAAAGTATATAGGACGGGATGTTGCAAGTTTTGATTTTAATTTTAAGCAGTATCAGGATTTCCCTTTTATTAATATCGGAGGGTTTTTAGGTGCAAAAAATGAAAAACGTTTTCGTGTTCCAATTTTGAGGAATGTTACAAAAACATCTCCATATTTTCATAACGGAGCTATTTTTGATTTACGAGAAGCCATTTATATTATGGGAAAATATCAACTTTCTATGGAATTGAGTGAAGAGCTGATTGATGAGATTGAAGCATTTCTACAATCACTTGAGGGTGATCTTATCGAGTATAAGGAGCTGGAACAATGAAAGTTTTTTACATAAATTTAGATATTCTATTTATGTTTGTGAGTGGAATTGTTTTAATGCAATATTTTGAAATAGAGTGGTCTTACTTTAGAGTGATAGAGTTTTTACATGTTTTTGGCTCTATCATTTTGACTCTTTTGTTTGTTTTGCCATTTTTATTTGTACATATAGTAAGAACAATGAAACATTTGGGAAAAAAGAGTATGAGTGGTCTTCTTTTTGGGGTCATTTTTTTGGTTTTACTTTTAAGTGGAGGCTACCTCTTTTTAGTTGGTAATCGCGGCGGAGATCCTTTAGGTGTGCTCTCTTACTATCTGCATCTCTATAGCTCTTTTTTTCTTCTGGGATTACTTTTCATACATCTTCGAGGTTTTCTTTTAAAAAAACCTTTTTTAAATGCTGTGATGGCAGTGTTGATTTTTTTACCGCTGAAAACCTATGCTTATGATGAAGCACTTACAAACATAAGACTTGATGACGGCGTACAAAGGTACCATGTTCATGATTGGACAAACTCTACTACATGTAAAAAATGCCATCCCGAAATTTTTAAAGAGTGGGCAAACTCCAACCATAGACATATGGCTGACTCAAATCCTTACTATATGGTTTTGGAAAATTTGGCAGGTATGGATAGGGGTAAAGAGTTTAGGCAATGGTGTATGGGATGTCATAATCCAAGTGCAGTAACAACAAAACGCACAAGAACGACACATTTTATGAAAGATAATATAATGCCTGATTCTCTTTTTGTTCAAGGGTCACAAAATCTGATAAACGAGTATAAAGAACATCCCAAAACTTTAGAGCAAGGGGTCTCTTGTATAGCTTGTCATCGTATTATGGATGCAAACGCAACAGGAAACAGCTCTTACAGTCTGAATCTTGCAAAACGAAAGAAGTATATCTATGAGGATGCACACTCTGATCTAAAAGAGTGGATAAGCAACAGTATGATCAATGCAAACCCAGTTACACATAAACAAGAGTATTCCAATCCTATATATAAAAAGAGCCAATATTGTGCATCGTGTCATAATGAATTTTTACCGCATTCTGGAAAAATGGTCGTCTCGACCTATAATCAATGGAAAAAATCTCCTTACAATAATCCAAAAGATGCAACAAAACATAAAGATTGTATAGATTGTCATATGAGTTATATAAAAGATGGAAAATATGTTGCAAAACGAGGGAGAACAACCGTTGGTGGAAAAATGAAAGAGGATATAAAAACACACTATTTCAGTGGTGGTAACTATTTTCTCTCTGGTTTGAAGAGCCAAGAAAATGCTAAGCAGTCCATAGCTCTTTTAAAAACAGCTGCTACTTTGGATAT
>Ga0256836_1000425_pt1 | contig 22772 bp, 30 predicted proteins | sample 4561380metaG_FD_185974 | JGI IMG/M metagenome (GOLD analysis project Ga0256836, IMG submission 185974) | Hydrothermal vent microbial communities from Guaymas Basin, Mexico - 4561-380 | ecosystem: Environmental > Aquatic > Marine > Hydrothermal vents | place: Mexico: Guaymas Basin | collected...
TATCTGATTTAATTTTTCTTGGATCTTTAATAACATTACTTGTTTTACCTTTAATTGGATAGTAACCAATTTCATCTCTTCCGATACCATTGATAATTGAACCTATCGCTGAATCTCCTTCTGATATTACTAAGTATTTTTTATTTTTCATAGCAGGCCAATATTTAGTAGGTTTTTTAATTTTTTTAACTGCTTTAGTTAATTCTTTTTTATCTTTAATCATTTCTTTAGCTTTAAAAAGATCAATAATAGGTCCTATTATTTCTTTATCTTTATAAACTTTATCAATAAATTTACTTTTAGCAATATCATTTATTTGAGCACCAATTGGATCTTGAGTAGTTAAAATATTAACACATTCTGATTTAATCTGATCTGCAAATCTTGGTAATGGTAAATTTTTAATTAATACATGAAAGACAATTTTATTTTTAATATCTGATTTTTTAATATTTGGATATTTCTTTTGAAGTTTTTCAGTCAAAGCTCCAATAATTTTATTATCCGCGTATTCTAAAACTTTACCACCATTAAATACATTTAATCCATTAATAAAATGAATGAATTTGTAACCATCTTCGCTATGACTAAATCCTACGAAGACGTCATCAGTTTCTGTGAATACTAAATGATCATCAAAATATTGATTATACAAATGTTTAAAATTTTTAATTTTAATTAATCTATTATTAAATTTAAAATCAATTTCTGGATAAGTTGCAGCGAGATATAGAATTTCAAATTTTATTAAATCTTGATAAAATTGATCAATCTCGGTCATATGAAGTTTTTCTAAATCTGGATAAAATGTAACTTTTGTTCCGGTTTTACCTTCTGGATTATCATGAATTTCTGTTTTAATTTCCTCCATATTATTTTTACAAATTAATTTAAAATGTTTTTTACCATCCCAGGTTTCGCCTATAAATTTTTTTGAAAAGATATTAGTAAGCGTCGATCCTTCTCCATTTTGACCTGCTTGAATAGATGAAGCTTCATCATCAAAATTACTTCCTGTTTTTAATTCGGTCCAAACTGCTTCTGGAGCAAGTTTATTAATTTCATTTCCATGTTCGTCATGGATTTTAGTAATAGGAATACCAGTACTATTATCTTCTATAATAATTTTTTTATTATCCATGTTGATTTTCACTGTATTTCCAACTCCACTTTTAATAATAGCATCAACACTATTATCAATGATTTCTCTTACAATTTTAATAAAAGCAGGAGTGTATTTAATAATTCCGAATTTAATTTTTTCATTTTCAAGATAAGGTCTTTCCTGTTCCACCGGAACAATTGATCCAATATATCTTGCAGGTCTTTTTAAAACATGAGTTCTATCGCTAAGTTTAACAATTCTAGACATTTTTCTCCTTTTAATTAAAAATTTTCATAATGTTTCATATTTCTTCAATTTGACTTAATATTTCAATAAGATCATTTTTTGATAATTGATATCTTATAAAATAAGATACATAAAAAATAAAAAGAATCAAATTAAATAAGGTACTCCAGACAAAAAATATCAAAAATAAAATAAATAAAGTTGGATGTATTCTATCATTAGAAATTATAACATTTTTTGATAAAAAATTGTAGATTTCTTTTTGAATTAAAAATTTATGTTTATCAAAAATATAATCTTCATAATAAAAAATTCCAAATATATATGGATATCTAGTTGTATTGGTTCCATAAATTTGAAATTTTATTATTTTTTTATTATTTATATTTAACACTCGATCTAAAGAATATTCTATACTTTTATTAGATGATAAATCATTAACTTTAAATATATCATTTAAAATTATTTGATTAAAATAAAACAAAAGCGTTAAAAACATGTTAAAGTAAATTAAAATTAAATACAAGGTTTCATTTGCATCAGTCATGTTAAATCCTTATGATAAAGATTGTAAAGAAGTAAATTGTCTTTTAATGTATCTTTTATACTAAGTTTTATTAAAATATTCAATTGTTTTTTTACCATAAGATAATTTCTTATAAAATCAATCGATAAAAAAAATAATAAAATAAAATTTATAATCGGTATAATACTTATAAAAAATGTAATTATAAATATACTTTGATAATTTGCTTTTTCCGAAAATTCAATAAAACACTCATCGAAAACGTAATCTACTTCATCTAATAACTTTCTTTTATCAAAATCCGAAAGATTTAATTTATTAATTTTTTCTTTTATTTTTTTCTTTTCAATTAAAATTAAAAATTTAAAAATAAAATAAAAATAAGAAAAGAGGAAAAAAGAAATTAATATATGTTTTAAATACATATTTTCAGTCATATTTTTCCTTTTTACTTAAATTTTTATAAAATTTAAATTCTTTGATTTTTTCTTTATAATTTTTACTTGGAGCAATATATTCTAAAGTATCAAGAAAAATATTTAATTGTTCAAATACTATTTGTAAAAGTCTTGTTCCTTTTCTATAATTTATTTCTGGATAACCAAATCCATAATGTTCTTTATCAAGATTTTCAATAAGAAAATCTAAAGTATCAAAATGAAATTCTGTTGCATATTTTGCCGATTCTGTTATCCATAATAAATAAGAATCATAAATGCTACCCGGATCTTTTTTTAATATTTTTTTATGATTTTCATAAAGCCATTTAAATGTTTTAATTTTTTTTTCAGTACGTAGATATGCTTGTTGAAAATAATTGAAAAATACGTTGTTAATATTATTTTTTTCTTGATTATAGAATTTTTGAATATCTCCATTCCAAAACATTGCTTTATATAATTCAAGAGTTGCTTCATCAGAATTTTTTTTTAAATTAAATTTTGATACAAAATATGGAATTTTTAAAAAATTGAAAGTTATTTCCCCATATTTTTCTTTAAAATAATTTGCAAGATTCTGAAATTTTTCAGTAGAATTTATAAGTGGAATAGAAATACTTTTATCTAAAGTAGCTAATGAAAGAATAAATTCATCTTCATTTGATACAGTTTCATAAATTGCATCAAAGTATTTTTTTTGTATTTCGTAATTTTCAAATTCATTATTTAATTTTTTTATTTCTTCAGATAATTTTATAAGTTCAGAATCAACGAATTCTTGTTTAGACTGTTGTTCTATATAGCTTTCTATTTGATTTATTTTCATAATTTTCCTCCTTAATGTTTTTTTTATTATTTATCGCAGCAATTTTTAATTATGTATTGTATAAAATCAATAGTATCTGGATGTACTGAATCTCCGTAAGGAACTAACTCCTCAAGTTTAATATCAAATTCTCCTTCTTTTATGAACTCGTATTCTTCATCAATACATGTACGACCTGAAATACTTTTTACACAATATGGTTTAAATCCGCCATATTCAATTGTAACAGGCCAACCATATTTTGCTCCTTTTTTGAGAATTTCAAATAAGTATTCATCCCGAGCTTTTTCATAAGCTTCATCGTAATCTGTAGCTTCAATTGTAACAATTTTTTCGCCAAACATTTTATTTCCTTAAAATAATTTTTATTAAAAAAAAATTAAAGAGAGGTTTAAACCTCTCTTTTTCAATTTATTATTTTCTTTTATTCAACCATTCACTGGTTTTATCCACTAACATAGTTGTAATTTTACTATTATTAAAAATAATATCATAACAAAAAAATCCGAGAACAAATCCTGCTAAAAATCCTACCATTTTAACTCCTTTTTTATGATTTTTTATTGAGCAGTTTAACGTCTTACTCAGGACAAAAAAAAATAAATTAAAGAGCTTTTTAAACTCTTTTGATATTTATATCTTTAATTTCTTCTACCGGAATAATAATTAATTCATTTATTAATATATGTTCTTTTCCAGTATCAATTGAATATCTAATTTGGATTTTATTATCATTTTCATCAGAAAATATATTAAATCCAATTTCCATTAAATTATGAGAAATTGTTGCATATTTCTCAATATATGCTCCCGAAAATTCAAAAATTATAATCGAATTATCAGTTTTTTCGATTTTAATTGTTAATCTTTCATTTTTATTCAAAATATAAAACGAACTAATGTCTGGACCATCACAACTGGCTTCTTCGAATATAATATTATTTTCTTCTTTTAATATTTCTTCTGTTCTTTTTAATAGTTTTTCCATGTTTTCCTCCTTTAATTTTTTAGATTTCTTTGTAATAGAATAATACTTTATTTATTTTATTAAATTTACCTGAAAGAGGATTAATAAAACCTCTTTCAAAATAATTTTCAGTTTTTCTTAAAGCGAAATTGAGAGCTTCTGTAAATGTTTCATATTTCTCGCGGTAATCATTCTTATATCCAACTATTGCAATATTATCAAACATGTAAATCTTTTTATCACTATTTTCACACTCTTGAATCAAAGATTTAAAAATCTCTGATTCTTCATTGAATGCAATGAATTTTTTATTTTTTATGATAAATTCTACTTCATTTTCATTTTGAAGTAGATCATAAATTAAATTAATCATCTTGTTCCCTTTTTTTTAATCTTTGAAATCCCATTGATTTTAAAATCATTTCAAATTCGTTAACCCCCATACCTTTGTATACTGTTTGATATTCATCCGTATGAGGATATTTATCAATAAAAAATCCATATGAATTTGAAAAATTTTTATGATAACCATTGCAACAGAAAAATAAAACATCGTTTTCAATACAATAAATTGGCTTAGTATTTCCGATATTTTCAAGAGCAAAATTTTTTGCTCTTTTTGCTAAAGATTCTAAACTTGGATCTTTTAAAATGCTTCTTTTATTTACAGGCCAAAGTCTCATTCATTCCTCCTTTAATTTTTTTAAATTTTTTAATAAAATAAAGACGAAGATCTACTCTTCGCCAATAATATTATTTCAATGATAAAAAAGATTAGTTTTAAATTTTTAATAAACTATTAATTATATTTTGAATTTCATGCAAAGTGTCTGCTTTACTTTTATCTTCGCGCCACTTTATTTTTCTTGGATGTCCGATACTATAAGTTCCTGTATCTTTATTGTAAGAGAGAAAATTGCCTTTAATTGTTGCGATTTTTCCTATGTATTTTTCTTTATTTTGCCAAATTTCATCTCGCTCTTCTTCTGAAATTCCTCCAGATACTTTTACTTGAACTAAACCATCTTCGGATTCAAATAAAATTCTTCCTGTTGTATTTTCAAATTTATTTCCAGGATCTCCTGGTAAAATATCTTTTACTTTTAATTCACATTCAAATTCAGATTTTAATTTTAATTGATAAACAGGTTTTCCATCTTTCCATTTTTCTTCTCCCGCTTTAACGATTATTCCTTCTTGGCCTTCGGAAATTTCTTTTCTAAAATGTTCTAAAATTGCTTCTTTAATTTCATCAGTTTTATCTGTTTTTTTTGATAAAAAATTTCCTAAATTCTCAAGAATCATATCAGTATCATATTCTATATTTTTATTATTTTCATTAATGTAGAAATGAGTATCAACGATTTTAAAAAAATCGCTGTTTGGTAGAAAATTATATTTACCAGCAAGAAAAATAAATCTTTGAATATATAAAAGTTCATCATCGATAAAATCCCAAATATAATATTTAATTTTATCAATTAAGTTTTTGTATTTGCATTTCGCAATTTCTTCTATTTTTTTTATAGCTTTCTCAAGTTTTCTTTTATTTTTATCAGTTCTTTCTTTTAAATATTTTTGCTTGTAATCTTCAATTTTAAACAATCTTGTTAAAAGACCATTTGCCGTATAACGATCGTATCCTTCAATAATTAATTCACCGTTAAAAATAATTTTATCAGGATAAATATGATTTTGAATAATATCTTTTATATCATCTTGTATTTTTTTAATAATCTTTTCTGGAATAAGTTGTTTTTTATTTTCACGTGAGAAAAATTGTACAGAAATATAATTATTAGAATTTATTTTTATAACACAATTTGAATATTCGCCATCCATTTTTCTTTGAGAAAATATATATCTATTTTTTTGAATTATTTTATCAAGCTTTTTTGGATCATATGGGACTGCGCCCATATATCCAATTTCGTCAAAAATTTCAGGAATAATTTGCTTAATTAATTTTTTATTGATCCCTGCTTTTAAATCTCTTTTTAAAATAAGTTTTAAAACTTCTTGATCTTTTCTATCAAGATTTTCAAGAATTTCTTTGACAAGTTTTATTGCTTCATTACCTCTAAGTTCATTTTTATATAATTCATTATAAATTCTTTTTAATGCAATAATTAGCTCTCCTGAGCCTTCTTTTTCTGGTTCAGGAATTTTTTTAATTCCAAATACTATAGAACTATCATACGTAAATTTCAAAATGGTTTTTATTAAAATATTATTTTTGTATTTTTCAAGTATTTCTTTCTTTTCATTAATACTAGTTGTTGATTTTAATTCATTTAAAAAATTAATTGCTTTCATTTTTTCTCCTTTAATTTTTTTAAAAAATTTCAATTTGTCAAGCGAAATCAACATGTATCATCTATTTCATTCATTGAAATCTTCTATGATCTTTCCCTTTGCTCTTTAACAATTTTCACTGTTTTTCTGTATCCGTTTTAAGTTTAAAATGGTTCTCTTTTTTGCTTTAAAGCAAAAAAGAGAACCAAGTAAAATTAAAATTAAAAATATTTTTTTCATATTATTTCCTTTCAATTTTTTAATTTTCATTATATCATATTATATCAATATCAATATTAAAATTCTGAGAGTCACTACGATTTACTTCATCAGAATTCTTTTTTGATTCTTGATGATCGTTATGATTTTGAGACTCAGGATATGTTATTTCATCTTGATTTCGAGAATTAATTTTGTCAATAAAGTTTATTATTAACTCAGTTTCAAAATTAATTTCGTTATTAATTTCGTTTTCTGTTAAAGACTCTGAAGAACTAGTTAAAGCATTTAATTCTTCAGGCATATTATCTAATAATTCTGTTTCTTTATATGAAATATTTAATCCTTTTTTTGAATTACACCAAACTAAAAATTCATTTGCTATATATTGAATTTTAATATCATAATAAATTTTAAGATTTTTAATGAATTCTTTATGAAAAAAATTTCTATCAATATTTTCGGATATATTTTTTGGAATACTGAAAGAAATATTTCTAATTGAAATTTTTATTATTTCTGGAATATTAATATGAAGTAAAGCTTGAATTATAAGTTCATCTGTATTTGATTTTTCTTGTATGAATTCAGATAAATCAGATAATAAACGTTTAAATTCTGGATTAAAAGTTTCTCTTCGTGAAACATTTATAAAATCAATTAATTCTAGTATCTGCTGTTTACGCGAATCAATTAAATCTGATCTCGTTTCATGATTAATAGAATTAATTTTAGAATTAATGAAATCTGAAAATTTTTCAATAAAATATTCTGAATATTTATCAGACCCAGTAATTTCAAAAATTTTATTTTTGAATTCATTTAGAAATTCCAATATAGTTTTTGATTCTTCTTTACCTATTTCATAAAGATAAACAGTTACAAATTTTAAAATATCAACAACATTATTTAAATAAAAAAAATTAATTAAAATATTATCATTATTAGTATAAAGATTTAATTCTATAAATTCATATAGCATATTAAAAAATTTTTTCAATTCTTCATTATCTGAAGCAAATTTAAAAAAATCCAAAACATCGTTAAGATATTCATTTATATCTTTAAATGACTTTTCAATACCATTTTTTGAATCACAGTAAATTAAACTATTGGTGGAATCAAAATTTCTTAGATTCATATTTCCTCCTTATTTTTTCTAATAATCCATAAAGATTCATATGTTATTGGTCTAGTTAAAGGTAATTCGTAATAATCAATTTTTATTTTATTTTCTTTTTCTGCTTTTTCAATAAGTTTAAAGAAATCATCATTTGCTGTACATCCTCCTTCATCTTCACCGATGTAAAATAAATATTTCGCGTCTTTATTTTTTAAAAATTTTTTTAAAACATTATAGGCAAAATCATTTGCATACGGAGGCCAAAATAATAAATAAGTATCTTTTCCAGAAAAATCAATTTCAGAAAAAGAATCAATTAATTTAATTTTTTTACAAAAATTTAAATTGTCACAATCATATTTATTTTTTTTGTATCCTATATAATTACAATTGATATTCTGATTTAAATATTTAGCAAATAAACCTGACCCTGCACCTAATTCTATAATATTTTTTGGATTTATTTCTCTGATTTTATTGATAATAAATTCAAAATTTTCATATGTTGGAATTACCCAAGAAACATTCGTAAGATTAGAATCTAATTGAAATGGATTTATTTTTAAAAAAATATCATCGTTCTGTTCTGTTTCATTAATAATTTCTCTAGCTTCAGGAACTAATTGGTTTTTAATTTTTAATATATCAAATTCAATACCAAACATATTTCCTCCTTTAAATTTTTTTTAATAAAAACAAAAGGATTTCTCCTTTTGCTAATATTATTATTTCAATGATTAAATTATGTTGTTTTGAACGACAAAAAAAATAAAAGAGCTTTTTTAGCTCCTTTTTGATTTTGATAAATGTTTTACAAAAATTCCTTTATTCATTTTAATCCAAACACCAATACTAAATATAATTCCAATAGCTATCGAAATAGCTCCAAACCAGGAATGAGTAAAAATAGCTATAAAAAGCCAACATAAATCTGCAATAAAATACGCGATTATCGAGTAAAATGCGTAACCATTATACAAAAGAGCAGCACCTAAAATTAAGGAAAGACCACCAATGATACCAAAAATATCTATCATAATTTTTCCTTATTATCTGGTTTCTCGTAAAATCTTTTTAAATTTTTTCCCAAGGGAAAATATACCAAACTGGTTCTTTTTCTTTAAAATAATAAATATTTAAGTTAAAATTTAAAGATTTTGAAAGTTCTTTTAATTCTTGAATTGGATCTAAATTTGCATATAGTACTGCTATATCTATATTTTTTGATTCTAAAGAATTTGCTTTATGTAAAGCAAACATAATATTGATTATAGTTTCTCCAGAATCAATTAAATCATCGATAATCAATAAATTTTTAGAATTTTTTATTTTATTAAAATCTTCGATACTAAAGATTTTTTCTTTATCAATAATTTGATTTTTCATAGTTTCATCTTTATATAATTGAATACGAGGAAAAATTAAATCCTTAATATTCGATTTGTAACTCAAAATACCTCCTGGAATTAAACCACCTCTTGGAATTATTAATCCAAGATCGTATTTTTTATTTTCTTTATTTATTTTTTCAACTACACTTTCAATAGCAATAAAAATATCTTCATAAAATAATTGTTTTGTTTTGATTTTATTTTTTTTAACCATTTTAAATCCTTTAAATTTCAGATTCTAAATGTTCTAAATCAGATTTTAATTCATTTAACATTTGATTTATTTCATTTTCAAGTTGTTCGATAATAGATTCTAAATCTAGATTTTCAACTTCTCCAAATTCTGTTCGGATTTGAGTTTCTAAATTTTTTATATTTTCTTCAATGATTCCTTTTTGAATTTCGAGATTTTTTATTTCATTTTCTATTTTATTTTTCTTTTCTTCGAATTTTTGTATAATTTCTTTAATTTCATTTTCAAAAGAATTCGTTGAAATTTGATGCATGCCTGTTTGGTTCATAAATTGCTCCTTTATCTTTAATATTTTTAATATCTTTAAAAGAAATATTTCTTTCTTTTAATTTTTCTTGGATATTTTTAATTATTTCTTGAATAATTTCTTTATGCTCTTCATTTACATTTTTATTTGCAAATCCTTTAATTTGAATGACTTTTAATGTATGTGGATCTATTTCACAGGTGTATTTAAACTCTGGTTCTTTTTTGCTCTCAATTTGAAAAATATTTGATTGTAAATCTTTAACTCTTTGTGTATAAGAACCAACACAATGTCTCATTTTTTCTCCAGTAGCTTGCAATTCTAAAGGAGTTGTTAATTCTTTAACAATAATATCTTGATATTCAAATTCTATTTTTTCAAAAAATATAAGAGATTTATTTTTTTCTTCAATTTCTTTTAAAATATTTTCATATACAAAATTAATAATAAATTCAAAATCAATCTCAAAAACATTACTTTTAATATTTTTTTCAATTTCAGAAATCATTTTTATTAATATTGATTGTTTAATGAGATTATATTCATATTCCGAAAATGTATTTAAAATTTTCATTTTTAATTTTTCGAAATATTTTTTGAAAAGTCTAATGAAATTATTTTCATTTATGAATACTTGGTAAAAATCTCGATATTCTATATGTTCTAAATAATTCATTAAATGAAAAACAATTTCATTTATATTTAAATTCAATAATTTTGGATTCAATACAATCTGCATTAGAACATAAGAAATAAGAAATTCAGCATATGAATTATATTTCATGAGAATATTATAATTATTATTAATTTCATTTTTATGATTAATAAAATATTCAAGAAGTTTTTTTACTTTTTTTTCAGAAATATATTCTAAACCAAGAATCAATTTTTTTAATTGTAAATAATCTAAATTTTCAAAACTAATATTTTCATTCATTTTAGATTTTATAAAATCAATTATATTGAAAAAAACTGTATTTTCAATATCTTTATCATTAATATTTTCTAAATAATCAAAGATATTCTTTTTATTTAATTTTGGATAAAGTATTTTTGAATTAAATAATTTAAAATCTATAAAATTTAATTTATTTGCTATTTCGAAATATTTAGAATTAAAAGGTTTTAAAAAATTTATTTTCTGTAATTCATATTCTAAATTATTTTTATCTTTAATTATTTCCGATTTATCTTTTAAAAGAATTTCAATTGCTTGTTCTTGAGCATAAAAACTTTTTAAAAATTTTCTTATATCAAAATAAAAAGGTAAATTTTTTAATAATTGAGAAAGATTGATATTTGTATCATTTTTATAAAAACTTAATGTTTTTAATTCTTCCAATTTTTTAGCTATTCTAAACTCTTGATAAAGTTTTAAATTTTTTATTTCATAATCAAATTGTAAAGTTTTAATGAAATTTATAAAATCTGGATGAATAATTAAGGTTAAATTGTTATTTAAATCATACATTAATCCAATTTTTAATAAATTAATATCAAAATTATCTAATAGATTATAAAATGATAAATAATATCTTAATTTAAACTCTTTGTAATCATAATTTCTTAAAATTTTAGGAACTATAACTGTAAAATTAATAGGAATAGAATTTATATCGAATTTTATTTTTTCGCTTCCTTTAATTCGAATATTTTTATTTTCAAAACCTTCTTTATAACTATGTAAATCATTTTCAAATTCTTTTTCATATGTTTTTATATTTAATTTATTCTGTATATCTAGTATAAAAACATCAATATCATTCTGAGGTATTTTAATATCTATTCCGAGCTCTTTTAAAACTAAAGCTGAAAAATATTGTCCAGTTAAAAAATTAATTGGATAATCTTTATACATTTCAAGTTTATATTTAAATAAAAAATCAAGAGTCATTGTTTGTAAAATAGGAAATGTATAATTCATAGAAAAATATTTAGAATTTACAATATTATTAATATTATATGTATCATGAGAAAAATAACCACGAGCTTTTACAAAGTAAGTATTTAGAACTTTTATAACTGCTTCAATGATTCGCTCAGCTATGATTTTATTAACATTATCAAAATAAGAAAAATTAGTTCCAACTAAGAAGATTTTTTTAGTATCGAATGGATCCTCTATGTATTTAACTTTTAAATTTGCTTTAAAGAATTTTTTATTTTTTACAATGTGATATTTACATTCTTTTTCAAGATTAATAGTATTATTCAACATAGAATCTTTTGACATGTGTTTGTATGCTAAATTATTTTTTAATGTTTTCATTATTCCTCCTTCAATTTTTTTCATAGATCCAAAAAGGATCTAATATTTATTTTTATTTTTTTTAAATTTTTTAAAAATATATTTAAAAATATATTTAAAAATATATTTAAAGAAATGTTTTATGTAAAAAATATACGGTTGATTTCCACCAAATTTTTTGTAATATAGATAATCCATTAGTGTAAAACCTATTAAAAAACTTATAATACAACTAAACAGAAAAATAAAATTCATTTAATCTCCTTTAAAATTTGATTTGCGATTTCACTTGCTTTTTTCATATTAACTCTATCCCCAAAAGTCTTTTTTAGATAACCCATAACTTGTCCGATTTTTGCTCCAGGATTATCGTTGATAAATTCAATTATAATGTGTTTAAGTTCCGTTTCTGTTAATTGTGGTGGTAAAATTTTTTTAGAGTATTTATTAAGAATATCAAGTTCTCTTTTTGCTTCTTGTACTCCATTTTTAATAGCATCTTCTACTTGCTTTATGTATCTTTTTAATCCATCTCTAATATATTTATTATAATTAGTATTGATAGGTTCTTTTTCTTTAGCAAGTTTTTCAATTGTATCAATAAGCATCATCAAAACATTTGCTTTAAATTTATCTTCTTTTTTTGCTTTCATTAAATCTTTTTTAAGATCAGTAAGTTTAATTTTTTTCATTTGTACTCCTTTTGTACTCCTTTAATTTATTTTCAATTTCTTTTAATTTTTCTTGCAATTTATTTCCGTTAACTACATTAACCATATCAAAATTTGAAAAACTAGAAAAATAATGACTCAAATCTAAATCATCAATTGCTAAAACATAATTATTGTCTAATAATACATCAATACATAAAATTCGATCATTAAATGGATCTTTTGATATTAGATAATCTTTAATATTACTAAAAATTATATTCCAAAGACTTTCGTAAATTTTTTCTTGTTGTTTTTTTAATTCAAAATTTTCATTTAATTCTTCCGACCACGAACTGGTTAAAACTATTTTAAAATTATTTTTCTGACAAAATTCTTTAATATATTTAATATTTTTTTCTGTTTCTGAAATAATGTAATCCATTGAATAATTTTTGTAATTTTTGAAATCCATCCACGGTATAATACAATCATCTAAATCAAGAGCGATAATTTTTTCGTTTTTAATCTTTGATATTTCTTTCATTTATATTCCTTAGATTTCTTGAATATTTTTAGTTAAAACAAAATACATGTCTTTAGAAAAAAGATAGACAACAAGTCTATCATTTTCAAATGTAAAAATATAATCTTCGAAATTATTTAGCATTGAATCGATATAATTGAATAGATCAAAATCTGAAAACTTATTTACTTTTTGAAAAGTATCATTTATAATATTTAAATCTTGCATTAAAAATTCATCTTGAGTTTCTGCATATTTTAAAATATTTTCTACGATCAATTTTTGAAATTTTTCTTTAATTTTATTGAAATCATTTGACAAAAAAATATCAGGATCAGTTTCTATATCATTTAATTGAAAAATAGCATAATTATACATAAAAACTCCTTTAATAATTTATTGTTTTACAATAATGATGTGGAAAATTTATTTTTTCAAATTTAGCGATATTAAAAAAATAAGCGTCTAATAAATAACTTGGAAAGTTATGATTTAAATTATATTTAATTATTTTGAATAATATACTCAAGTTTCTTAAAGTAAAATATCTAATAAAATATTCGTCGCTACTTCCTTCAATAATTGCTTCTTTATTTTTTATTTTTAATAAAATTCTTTCAATTTTATCAAAGTTTTGTAAGTATTTGTACATATCTTTTTCAGATGATAAAATATTAAAAATAGATTGAGGTAAACGATAATCAATTGGAAAATAACTTTTATAAGCCGTAAAAATATTTTCATTTTTTAAATTGTAATATTTTAAATAAAAATTTAATAAATATAATCCAAAAATTTTCTTTTTAAAAAAATAATCTGTATTAAATATATAGTTATCCAAAGATAAATTAGTTTTCAAGCTGTTTAATATTTCAATTCTTTCTTTAATCATTGATATTTCATATTGTGATAAATCATTAATTATAAATTCAATTAATTCTTTATTTATTTTTATAGGATCTTTTTGAATAAAAGATTTAAAATACTTAATTCTACTTTTATAAAAATTAATAAAACTCTCCTCAATAATTTTATATATTTTTTGCGAATCTATTTTTGATCTTTTTTGAGGATACCACCAGAAATTAAATTGTAGACTACTAACTATTACTGAAAACTGATATAAAATATATGATAATAATTTTGGATCTCTAAAATATGATAATTCTTTCAAGAAATTATCAATTAATGGATAAGTTAAATATTTAATATCTTTTTTGATTATTTCTTTAAAATTATCTTTATTTAATTCAAAGAAAGTAGACCAAAAATTCTCTAAATTATTTTCAAATTCTACAGCAATTTTTTCATTCACATCGAATTCATTTTTCCAAAAATTTAATGATTCTTTATATGAATTAAGATCATCGAAATGTTTAGTTAATTTTAAATCAATAATTTTTATTTTTTGAAATTCATTATCTAAATATTTTTTTATTTTTTTATTTTCTAGTTTTCCATATTTTTTCTTAATTTTTTCTTTTAAATTTAATTTTATTTTTTTTCTATTAAAATTTTGCTTATGAATACTAATTTTCATTTTTGCTCCTTAATTTAATATTATTTTCTTTAAAAAATTTTTCTCTAAATTCTTTCTGTTCTCTCCACTTCTCATCTATTACTTGAAGAATTTCAGGAACTTCGTCATGATATTTTTTATGACAATATTCACATAAAACTACATAATCTACTTGATTAGTAAAATGCATATCCATAATTTCCTGACAGACTTCGAAGTCTGTCTTAGAATCAAGTTGATTTGTTTCAATTAAGTATTGTAAATGCTCATCTACAACATCAAAAAGAGTTTTTGGATAATGATGACTTTCCATTTTTACATATTCTTTTTCTATTTCGCAAATCGGACATTTATTTATTCCTATTTTACTTCTTCTTTGCCATTGATCATAACTCATAGAATTACGAATCATTTTTTGTAAATGTTTTACACAGCGAATATATTGTTTTTCATTACTTAAATCATAATTATACCAAATAGCACTATTTTCCATTTTTGATCCTAATAAGCTAATTTTTCATATTTGCTAATTATATTGGTTTTATTTTTTATTTCACATCCAAAATCTTTCGCGAGTTTTTTAATAGTTTCAGAAGAATCAGTATCTGCTATAATTTTAATCCTTCTTTTTCTAATTGACTTTTCTGTTTTTGAAAGAATCTTAAATTGTTCTTTTTTAATTTCTTTTGCATCATTTTTATTATTATGTATAGATTTATATTCAAATAATCCTAAATTTACTCCAATTTTATGAAAATAATTAAATATTCTATTTTTTTTAATAGTATGTAATGATAAATTTGGTATCACAAAATTTATCATAAAATAAGCAAATTTTTCTTCCTCGTTATGCAATTTGCAAACTTCAGTTGTTAATACAAAATTCCAAAGCTTTTTATGAATTTCAAATTTTTTTAAAAATAATCGGCTTATTGTTGAATTACTTATTTTGTATTCTTTAGCTAATTCAACATTTGATAAATTATTTGGATCAAGATTATTATTTAATATATAACATAAAATTTTTAACATTTTAAAATTATTTTTAATCTTTTGCGGCGCTGCATCTAAAAAAGACTTAATATTATATTTTTTAATTTCAGTTGAGAATTTTTCTAGATTGATTTTTTTCATTTTGCCTCCTTAGTTTTTAATTGAATTTTTTAAAAAAATTTTCATAATTATTTTTGAGAGCTCTTTTCAATTGATAGTAATCAAAATAATTAGTAATTTTGTATTTTATAAAATCATTTTCATTATAATCTTCAAGATAATCATTATTAATTATTCCGGATTTTTTGCTAATAAAGAACTCAAAATAAAATGGTTCTATATAATATCTTTTTTTAGAATTTTTATCAATGAAAATATAAATTAATTGATTATGTTTTTCATCTGAGAAAATATCAAAAATAGTTAATTCAAGTTCTTTAATTATATCTTCATTAATTCTATCTAGTCTTATAGTTTGAATATTTTGATTTTTTCTTTTTTGAACTTCTTTTTCTTTTAATTCTTTGTATTTTGATTCAATTTCTGAAAGTTCTTTTTTAGAACTTTTTTCGTTTTTGAAAAATTTAATATTTTCATTTTTAATAGCAGCAATTTTTAATCTTGCTATTAAATCTCTTAATTGAATTTTTTCTTTTCTAGCTTGCTCTTCTAATTCTTTAATTTTATTAAGTTCTTGAAGAAAATTAAAGAAATCTGATTTAAGATCATATTTTGATAATTTATTATCGATGATTATCATTTTTAAATAATTTAAAAATCCAATTGGATCTTTTTCTACTGGGTTATTATATAATAAATTATATTGATTCAAAAAAGATATTATTTTTGGAAAATTCCAAAAAAATTCAAATAAATAAATAACTTGTCTTTTCAATTCTTTTTCTGATGACAAAAAATTATCGGGGACGGGCCCCGATGAAGTAATATAATTAATTAAGTCTTTTATAGTTATTTTAGCTTTTTTAGAATTATCTTTTTTAGACACTTTTGACATTTTGAACCTTTATTTTTTAATTTCTACTCCGTAAAGTGTTTTATAAATCGATTCTACAATATCCGGTTTTAATATTTGTAGATGTAAACCAGCTACAAAAGTCTTTATTGTTTCAATGTAGAACTCTTCAGATTTTTCTTGTTTAATTAATTGAATCGATTTATCAATTAATTTAGAAATTTTTTCAGAATTTAAAATATCGTCATAAATTATTTTTAATATAAATGGTGTATAAATATCTGCAAGAATTCTTAAGATATCAGAAATAAAAACTTCTTTATTCATATTTTCTATTTTTTCTTGAAGCGAATTTATATCTTTTTTAGATTCAATTTCGGTTTTATTTTTATTTTCATTTTTAGAATACATTTCGATTATTTTTTTATATTTTGGATATTTTAAAAATTTAATTCTATTTATTGTACTTACGGAAGTATTATATTCCTCAGCGAGTTTTGTTGTTGGCACTTTTTCTTCTGTAGCTTTTTTATATATTTCATAAATTTCTTGATCTGTTAATTTTCTCATAATGTTCTCCTTTAATAAGTTTTCAATTGATTTATACAAATCTTTTCGATATTTTCAATATCATTATTTTCAAAATAAGGTAAGAGTTCTTTAATCTTTTGTAGATTATTATATATTTCAAGACTTAGCCTTCCCTGTTTAAATAAAGGATGTAATTCTTTTAAGTCATCAATATTATATTTTAATAATTCTAACAGTTCTTCATAATTTTTATTATCTAATATATTATGAGATAATTCTGTAAAATTTGAAATATTTTGACACATAAAATCTACAAAATCCCAGTTTTCGATTTTTCCAGTTTTAACTTGTTTGTAGAATTCTTCATTTCTTTTTTCTGGAAGTGAATGATTCATTGCTAGAATATCTGTTTCTTCTAATTTTTTTACATATATAAAATCATTATCTTTTTTTGCTATGATTGGTAGTTTATGTTCAAGTTTAGCAAAACGAATTAATTCACTTGAATCCATCGTGAAATTGATATTTAATCCATAATGTTTTAAAAGATTTTCTAAAAATATTGCAGTAAAAATCATTAATTTGCTACTTTGTCCTAATAAATGTATATGATCGATTTCGCCGCTATTTATTTTTATTTTAGTCAAAAGCCAAAAAATAAATGGTACAACATGACTGAATTGCGCATTAGTTTCTTTTTTTAGACCAACAAGTCCACCAAAAGAATATTTTTTATAGTATTTATAAATACTATGTTTATCCATTAAATCTTTCCATAAATTAAAAACAGATTCAGTTCTTGTTTGTACAATAAATAATTGTTTTTCAAAAATCGGTAATTCTTTACTTAATTCTAAACTTTTTTCTATACTGTAATCATTAAATTTAATTAATTCTTCTTTAGAAAAAGTTCGATTCATTATATCAAGTGAAAAAATATACGAAAAATCATTAAAATATTTTTTTAATAAAAAATGATAAGCGTTGATATATTCTTTTGCCCTTCTTGATTTTATGTGTCCAACGATGAATTGGAATCCACCGCTATCAACATAAAATTTAAGTTGATCACTGTACTCTTTTTTATATTCTTTATAAAGATCAGTAATTTTTTTCATCTGTTTATTTAATTGAAACAAAGTCCAATTTTTACTTGCAGTTGGCTCTGCCATAGATACTAAATATGAATCAAAATAATTAAAAACTACGTCGGTTATCTTTTTTGGAGCACCTGCACCTAATACTGCTACATACTTCATTTTAACCCTTATATAAAAAATTCATAAATTTGATTTTATTTCTTTCTTGTTGAGCTTTTATTTTTAAGATTATATTAAAAAATTTTTTTTGTAATTCATTTAGATCTGAATATAAAAATCTATTATAAATAAAATCAATAGTATTAATCACTGCTTGTAATTCTTGAGCATTATCTGGATATTGAACTATTTCATCTAATATTTTATGTTTTTCTAATTCTTCAATTTTATTATCTGAATAAATATAAAATTTATCTTGTTCTTTATCTAAAAATACAAGTTTATTATTAAATATAATTGGATATATTTGATTTAAATAATTATTGGACGTTAATTTAACTTCTTTCATTTTTATCCTTTATTTGCTATCTAAATTTTAACGGTAAATAATTTTCATCGAAAAAAACAGTTATTTTATCAATGTATCCATCTTTATTTTTATGAAAATAAAGATTTAATATTTTAATATCATAATTAATTTTTTTTGCAATTCTTTGAATATCATTTGTAATCATTTTTTTATATTTTATTAATTCTTTTTCATCATAAATTAATTCTTCTGAATCTTTATTACCTATTGCTTTAAATTTTAATGGTTTAAAATTATCTGTTACTATTTTAATTTTAAAAGTATTTTCTTTAATATTTTTGACTTCATTTTTATACCAAGTTTTTAAACTCTTTGGAGTACTTTCATCTTTAATTAATTCATTGAGATTTTCAAGATAATAAATTAGCTGTGAATCGGATGTTAAAATACTATTAAATAAAATTAAAGTCCAGAGTTTTATCCTTTCAAAATTAAATGAATAATTCTGAGTATTTTCAAGCAATTCTTTTTCGATTAATTTTAATTCATAATGATTTGATGATTTAATCATTTTTAATCCTTTTTAATTTTAATGACAAAAAAAAGAAGGAAAGAATTATGTTCTTCTTTCCTCAATTTTTTGCTTTTCAATTTTAAATTTAACTCTTTCTGTTTCATCTGCTAGAGTTTTCAATTGTTCAGCAAGGCCAATAGCCATCCATCTTTCAAGAGCAATAGTAATTTTTTGCTGCCCCTGATATGAAATAAAAATTAAATATTTATTTGGATCTTTTTTAGATGGAGCAGCTGAAATTGAAACTCTTTTAGTAATTCCTTGTTGTCCTTGATTTCCTGCAAATTTACTTGAGTCTGTGAATAACATAAAATCACATTTATAATAAGTTGCTGCAAATTTAAGAGCTTCAGCAAAAGCATATAAATCTCTATTAGCAATTTTCATTGTTTCTCTTTGAGCTTGAACATAAGTTCTACCTGACATCTTGGTATTATCTGCTTGTCCTGGTACAAAATTTAGAAAAGCATTAGCAGTCGGAAAGGCTTTAGTTGTATCAATAAAACCAGTAACTTCAAACAATTGTGTAGTAGGCATATTTACTCTACCTACAATAATCAAATCATTATTTCCTACTCGTTGAATATTATTAATATTTGAATTTTGAGCAGGTTGTTGATTTTGTTGTGCTTGATTATTCACATTTGGTGCTACAGTCGGCTCTACACCTGGAATTTCTGGAATATCTGGAATGTTTGGAATATCTGTTGGGGTCATTTTATCTCCTTTGATTTTTTTTATTTTTTAATTGAATTTCTATAATTTTCATTTAAAGAAAATATCTAAAAAAGACATTTAACGCTTTTTAGCGTTAAATGTCTAGAAAGATATTAAAAAAATATTACTCTTAAATATCTTGAATATCAATGTTTCCAAAATCAATTGTATCAGAAATATCAATTTCTAAATCATTATGTTCTGCAACTTCAGTAGATTCAACCGGTTCAATTTCTACATTATCATCATTATTACCATTATTACCACTATTATCATTATTATCATTATCCATATTATCCATAATATCCATTGAAATTTCATCATCTAAACTTCCATCAAATGCTGAAAAAATACTTTCTGCAACTGAATTTCTATCTTCATCTGTAATTGTTCTTGATGTTATTCTTGATCTTGTTTGAGGCATATTATCAATTACTTCTTGAAATTTATTTAAAAATCTATCTTGGATTTTTGATAATACTTGAATTTCTTCTTCTGTTAATTCATCTGGATTAATCATCAAGGTGTATAATTGATACCCTGTTACTCTTTGAATTGTATCCCAACTTTTTTTCTTTAAATGTTCATCTTTACCATTTCTAAAATTTTTAATATTTAAGTAATTTGTATTTAATCCAATATATCTGTAAAAAGCGTTCATATTTTGAACACTTTGTAATTTTTCTCTAATTTTTTCTTCAACATTTACTAAATTCATTTCTTGTGTAGTTCTTTCGTTTTGCATACTGACTCCTTACCTTAATTTTTTTTTATTGAGCAGTTTAACGTCTTACTCAGGACAAAAAAAATTAAAGAGCTTTTTAAGCTCTTTAATATAGATTTATTACTTTATGTAATGCTTCAGCTTTAAATTGATTATCTGTAATTTTACCAACTGGGGTAAAAGTAATCTCTGACGCATAATTAAAAAATTTTAAATTTTTATAATCAAGCGAATCACCGACATCAAAAGAACCCAAAATATAAGCTCTTTGATAAATAATATGTGTTTTAAGATCTTTAGTAATTATTTCTTTGTAATTCTCTTTTAGCTTCTTAATAGCTGTAACTGTATTAATTGTATTAATATTTATATAATACGGTGAATTACTTGGAATTGTAATTAAATCTTTTCCATTGTATTTTTTAAGATTAATTTTTTCATCATGTAGTATAATTTGAGGAGTATTAAAATTATTTAAAATATAATTTGCGACAGATTTTTTATATAATTCAAAAGTATCAAAATCTTGAATAACTTCTAGCTCTTTAATTGGAAAAACTGAATTTATTTTAGTATCTACAGAAAATACATTAAAAGATTGATTTTTAATACTATTGAAACTGGTAAGAATAATTCTTATCCCTTTATTATCGTTTGAAGTTTTTGGAACGAAAAAATCATCAATAATAAATAATGGTTCATCTAATATTGGATAATATTCCGATAAATAATATTTTAATAGTTTATAATTCGAATAATTTGGTAAATTGATTGCTTCTATAGATGTATTATTAATTTTATCTAAATCGATATAATTATAAAAACTTGGTTCGCCATATAATCGCGAAAATCCATCATTAATTAATACATCGGTAAAAAAATTATAATAATTTTTATTAAAAAATCCTTGTTCATTAACTCCTCCAAATTTACTATATGTATAAAAATAGGATAAATTATTTTCATGAATTAATCTAAATAAAACACTGTTAAATAAAAACATATTAAAAGTTATTGTATCTGTTGTTTCATTATATTGATAACTTGAAATTTTTTTAGGTGTTAAATTAACATTCATTGTTAAATTATTTAGTTTTATTAGTATATTTATTGTAAATTTTTTCGAAATAATTAACTCATGATAATCAGTAGGAATATCGACAATAAGCTGATATTCCGGTATATAACTATCAGTTTTAAATTTCATGCTTTTTACAACTTTAAATGTTCTAATTAATCCAGTAATAGAGAACTGAACTGTGCCATCATTGCTTAGCACAGTTCCTTCAAAAGCATAATTCATTTATACTCCTTTGATCATTAAATTAATCAAGTTTTCTATCAATATGAATTCTTGGAGAATATCTAACTCCTAATTCAAGAGCCATTCTGGCTGTTTCATCTTTGCTTTGCTCCCACACTTCTTTGTTTTTACCAAGTGGATCAAAAGGAGTAAAAGGCATTAAATAGATATATTTATTTTTTACAAAGAATTTTTTTCTTAAAGTATCAATCATTTCTAAAGCAAATCCATTCATTTCGGGATTTAAAAAATTCCAAATAAATTTATAATTTACTTCAAAAGTAAAAAAGTTAAAAATATTTTCAAATACTTTATGATACATATCTCTTACTGTTTTTTTATCAAGAATATTATTATAACATAATTCTGGATCTATTTTAGGCGATATTGTCAAAATTGGATCAACTTCAAATTCATTTTTTAATTCCTTAAAGATTTTAATTAAATTAAAGAGATTTTTCTCTAAGTGTAATATATTACCATTTGATTCAATTCCAAGCCAGTTTATTTTAATTCCAATATCTTGAAATTTTTTAGATTTAATTTTTTCAAGAATTACTGGGAAAGAGTTCATATAATGTAAAGGTTCCCCACCTGTAATAGTCAATCTATTGATTTCTCTTGATGGATTATTTTTAGTAATTTCAAAATCATCTTCCCAATTTTCAATAATATATTTGAATTTCTTTTTATTATACCAAGAAAATTTAGTATCACAAAATTTACAAGCTGCGCTATAACAACCTGCTAATCTTATATACAATGATGGCTCTCCAATATTTTGACCTTCACCTTCGAGCGAAATAA
>Ga0256836_1000426_pt1 | contig 22710 bp, 16 predicted proteins | sample 4561380metaG_FD_185974 | JGI IMG/M metagenome (GOLD analysis project Ga0256836, IMG submission 185974) | Hydrothermal vent microbial communities from Guaymas Basin, Mexico - 4561-380 | ecosystem: Environmental > Aquatic > Marine > Hydrothermal vents | place: Mexico: Guaymas Basin | collected...
ATTTTGGCTATTGTATTGGTAATGGCTCTGCTTATCTCTTTGTTTGTTCCGGCATCAGGAGGAACCGTAAAATCATCAGATCTGATACATAAGATGAAAAAAGTTGTCGATGCTGCTGCCGATGGAAATTTGGAGGGACGTATCACACATATTCCGACTGATGGCTCTGACATCGCAGCGTTTGCCTGGTCCATTAACAATATGCTTGACCAGACAGAGGCCTTTATGCGTGATACGACGACAACCATTGAAGCTGCTTCAAATGGAAAAACATACAGAGCTGCTTTCCCGCAGGGTCTGCACGGTATCTTCCACTATGCCTCTTCAAAAGTTAATGATGCCATTACCTCTATCGCCAGCGGTTATGAGACAAAAATGCTCGGTGAGCTCTCTGCAGAGTTTACCAGACTTGGAGGAGGAGTTGCTCGTGGACTTGGCATCATCCAAGTGGACCTTTTACAATCTTCTGACAATGCAGAGGCTATTGTAAATGTATCACAACAAACAGCACAACAAGCCTCTTCAAACCTTGAAAATGTTGTCGATATTACACAAAAGCTCTCCACTCTTACAGAGCTCATCGCCTCTTCTCATGAGGGCATAGTAAGCCTGGAGAATCGTTCTCGTGAGATTTCCGAAGTTATCGGGCTCATTAAAGACATCGCAGACCAGACAAACCTGCTCGCACTAAATGCAGCCATTGAAGCGGCACGTGCAGGTGAGCATGGACGCGGTTTTGCCGTGGTTGCCGATGAAGTGAGAAAACTTGCAGAACGCACACAAAAAGCGACAAATGAGATAGAGATAACCATCTCGACACTCCAACAAGAAGCAAATGATATGCGGGGTAACTCCGATGAGATAAGCAGTATCGCACAAGAATCAAACAGCACTATAAATGAGTTTGAAAATGCCTTTACCGAACTTAACTCTTTGGCAAAAGGCTCTCATGTCACTGCGGTAAGACTTCAAAACCGTCTCTTTACCACACTTGTTAAAGTGGACCATATCCTCTTTAAATCAAATGCCTACTCTACTCTTTTATCACGTAATAAAGAGACAAATTTTACTGACCACTACAACTGCCGCCTTGGTAAATGGTACTACGGCCCAGGTGCAGAGCGTTTTGGTAAAACGCCGTCATTTAAAGCGATGGAGAAAAACCATGCTGTTGTGCATGACAGTGTCTTTAAAAACCTTGTTTTTATTAAAGATGGAACGGTTCTTAAATATGACCATCCACAGCAGATTACACGCAACTTTACAAACATGGAAGAGGCTTCTAGCAATCTCTTTAAAGAACTCGACACTATGCTCGATGAGTATGAGAAGATAAATGACAAGTAGGTATTTACTAAACATTTACTTATAATAATTATAATTTCACATCTCAATTATGTTTTCCCCCTTTCATAAGAAGAGATAAATACTCCTATAAATTTTCAAACAGCTGAGTTTTCCCCCTTTTACTCTCAGCTGTTTTTCTTTTTCCAAAACTTTTAGATATAATCCACAAATAATGAAACAAACAAAAATCGTTCTAACAACTCTCAACTCAAGATTTACCCACAGTGCCATCGGGCTTCGCTACATTTATGCAAATATGCAGGAGCTACAAGAAGATACTGAGATTCTAGAATTTAGTATCAATGATGCCATCCAGACAGTAGCCGAGAAGATTTTGTTGCACTCTCCCGATATCATAGGATTAGGTGTCTACATCTGGAATGCTTCACATATCCGTGAGCTTATTCATATCCTTAAAAAAGTCTCTCCACAGACCACTATTGTTCTTGGAGGTCCCGAAGTCACCTACCTGCCATTTCGTGTAAATTATGATGATGCCGACTACATCATTCAGGGTGAAGGAGATCTAGCCTTTTACAAACTCTGTAAAGATATCATCTCTCAAACGCAGCACGAACGTATCAGCAGAATGAGCCTGCCAAATCTCAAAGAGATTAAACTTCCTTATGATTACTATACAGATGATGACATCAAAAACCGTTATATCTATGTAGAGATATCGCGCGGTTGCCCTTTTGAGTGTGAATTCTGTCTCTCTTCCATGGATGAGAAGGTAAGAGCCTTTCATCTCGAGGAAGTACTCGCTGCGTTTGAGAAGCTCTGGCAAAGAGGGGCAAGAAACTTTAAATTTGTAGATAGAACTTTTAACATCAACATCAAAACAGCAACAAAGATTTTAGACTTCTTTTTGGCAAAAGAGCCGCCCTATTTTGCTCATTTTGAAGTGATTCCCGACCATTTTCCCGCTTCGCTCAGAGAGAAGATAAAAAGCTTTCCCCATGGAGCACTCCAGCTTGAGATAGGCATCCAAACGCTGAATCTTGAGATAGCAAACAACATCTCAAGACAACTCAAACTGGGTAAAATAAAAGATAACATCGCCTTTTTGGAAAATGAGACGACAGCACACATACATCTTGACCTCATCGTCGGACTCCCAGGAGAGAGCCTTGAGAGTTTCGGAGCCAATCTTGATGAGCTGATGCAGATGAGCAGCTGTGAGATACAGATAGGTATACTCAAAAAACTCTCCGGTACACACATAAGCCGGCATGACACAACTTACGGCATGGTCTACAGTGACATCCCTCCCTATGATATTCTCAAAAACGCACAGCTCAGTTTTGAAGATATCCAGATCATGAAGCGTTTTGCACGATTTTGGGATCTCTTTTACAACAGTGGAAATTTCAAGAACTCTCTTTCTCTGCTTTGGAGCGATGGCAGCCAGAGGGCAAAAGTATTTGAAAATTTTTACGCTTTTGGGCTGTGGATATATGAGCAGACCGATTCCACTTGGAAAATATCACTCCAAAGGCAGGGCGAACTCCTTTTTGAGTACCTCACTACACAAAAAAGCCTCAACCCTCAAGAGGTCGCGAAGAAGATGTTAAGCGATATGATGAAACTCAAAGGTCGGGCAGTTCCCCACTATCTCAAACCTTATGCTGCAAATTTTAAAGCAAAAGCAAAACTCGGAACATCCGGCTTTAATAAAAGACAATTCTAAGTAAGAGAACATAATAAATTATGTATAATTGATCAATGAAGTTTTTACTGCCGATTTTTATCCTACTATCAGTTCTATTAGATGCGCAGCTAATCTCCAAAGACCTAGAGACAAGAGTAGAGAAAAAATATGGTCCTTTTGCAAAAAACAGATTTATCTCCATACAAAAAGATTTGATAGAGAAGTATAAAGATGCAGACGACATACATAAACTAAACGCAGTAAACAGCTGGGTAAACAAACTCAAGTATGATAGTGATATGCATATCTACGGGGTGGGGGATTACTGGGCTACGCTCTACGAGTTTGTGGGAAAAGACAAAGGAGACTGTGAGGATTATACCATTGCAAAGTACTACATCCTCAAAGCGATGGGTGTAGATCCCCATAAGATGAAATTCACCTATGTTGTCTACAGAGACAGACGCGGGCATCTTCTTGCGCACATGGTCCTCTCTTATCTCAAAGTGCCAAATCCAAAATCAAAAAATGACATCCTTATTTTAGGCAACAACAACAAACGGGTACTTCCCGCATCACAGCGCCCTGACCTTATCAAGATGATTAAAATGATAAACGGAGACACTGGTCCAAAGTCAAAAAAGTGGAAAAAACTGGAAATAAATATGAAAAGAAAAAAGCTATAGCTTCTCTAACTCATCTGCACAACAGAACTGCTCTTCTTCTAGCTTTATCTTCTTGATTGAAAAACCGATATCTGTCCCCGCAAGAACTTTGGCAAGCTCATTTTTAAGGTGTTCAACATCACAACTGCCACTCTTAAGCATCACAAAATCATCTCCAAAAACAGTAAAAAGCATCATCTGTGCACTGTTTTTTTCTAAAGTTTTTGCGACACTCTTAAGCATCTCATTTCCTCTGTTCCAGCCGTATGCTTTATTATAGGCAGAAAACTTTTTCAACTCTACATAGTAGAGCAGATCATACTTTTTATCGTACTCATTCTGCACAAGAATAACATCGAGATAGTTTTTATTATAGAGATTCGTCAGATTGTCTTTATAGAAGTATGCAAAACGCTCCTTTTCAATATCTGTATGCGGCAGTTGATTAATACCGCTTGGCACTTCAATATCACCCAATGCACTAAATGCAGCATCTACCACCCTCTTATCATACTGCAGAGGGGTTAAACCGCGAATCTCTTCAAGCGCCTCTTGAACGCTCTTTCGCCCTTTATAGATTCTGTTTGTCGTCATTGCGTCAAAAGAGTCTGCTACCATCATCACAAGAGCCAATGGATGTATCTTCTCGTGCTTGATGCCTCTTGGGTAACCGCTTCCGTCACAACGCTCATGATGGTCACGGATAATCTCTGCAAGCTTTGCAAACATAGGTATGTTTTTCAGCACCCTGTAGCCCACATTTACATGCTCTTTGATAAGTGTATATTCGAGCGTATTTAAACTCTGCGGCTTCAGTAAAACAACATCAGGAGTGGCAATCTTGCCGATGTCATGCAAAACACCCGCCTTGGAGAGCTCCAAGCACTCCTCTTTCGTGTAACCCATCTCTTGCGCTATAAGATAACTGTATTGGGCAACACGCTGAGAGTGACCGGCCGTATAACTGTCTCTTTGTTCGATCATATTGACCAAAGAGAGAAGCGTCCGCTCATAATTCTCTTTTTGCGACTCCATTATTGAGCGCAGCTCTTGTGTTTTAAACTCTACAAGCTTTTGGAGATTCTCCTGATACTCTGCATTTTCTTTAAATTTTTGAATTTTTTTACTGATTTTATAGAGCTCATAATTTAGCTGTTCATAATCAAAAGGTTTGATGATGTATCCGTCTATACTGAGCTTGATAGCCTCACTCATATGCTTTGTATCTGTATATGCGGTTGTGATAAGTACGGCCTGTTCTTGATTTATCTTGCGTATCTCAGATATCATCTCAAGCCCGTCCATGCGTGGCATCGCCAAGTCGGTAATTACTATGTCAAAATCACCCTTTTTATAGGCTGCCAAACCATCCAGACCATCATCGGCAGTGATAACATCCAAAAAGAGCTTCTCAAGATAATCTTCCACTATAAACTGCACAGAAGAGTCATCTTCAACATACAGAACTTTGAGAGATTGTGTAAATACTTGGAGTTTCTTTAAATTTATCATCTACTTATTTTATCTAAATAGTGCTAAAATAACAACACTATAATAATGGTGAAGGATTGAGTATGAAAGAGAATCTGTTTATAGGCATAGGAGCAAGTGCGGGAGGGTTAGAGGCATTAAAAAAAATAGTACCGCTACTTCCTGCGGACGAGGGTTATGTCTACATCATCGCACAGCATTTAAATGCAAATAAAAAGAGCTACCTCACTGAAATACTCTCCTCCTACACAGATATGCCCATAATACCTATCACAAAAGGGCATCACTACTCTTGCAACACTATCAATATCATCCCTCCTGGCTATAATCTCACCGCTACAAACTCTTATCTCAGACTGGAAAAGGCATACCCAAAAACCTATACCCCCACCCCCTCTGTAGATAAACTCTTTATTGCTTTGAGCAGCTACAAAGCAGAACATGCCATCGGAATTGTCTTAAGCGGCACAGGAAAAGACGGGACAAAAGGAGTTACTGCGATAAAAGAGAACGGCGGTATCACCATCGCACAAAATCCAAGTGACACCCTCTATCCAAGTATGCCTCTAAGTGCCATAAAGAGCGGTTGCATTGACTATATTTTATCAACAACCGATATCGCAAAAGAGCTTAACTCAATCGCAAAAAAAACACCTACTCCTCTTCTTGAAATAGCAAATCTTCTGCGAGAAAAAGAGTATTTTGATATTAGCAAATATAAACAAGAGACCATCTCAAGACGTCTTGAGAAACAGATGCTGCTTACCCACTCACAAACCCTGCAGCAATACCTTGCCTTTCTCAAGAAAAATCCGGATGAGATACACCATCTTTATGAAAATATTCTCATTGGTGTGACAAATTTTTTTCGAGATGAGAAGGCATTTGCACTGCTTGAAAAGCTTCTCTTGGAGTATCTACGACAAAAACCTGAAAATTATAAGCTGAGAATCTGGTCAGTTGGGTGTTCAACAGGGGAGGAGGCCTACTCTTTGGCGATTCTCATCCATCAGCTCTCTCTTAAAATCGGCAAAACATTTGACCTTACGATTTTTGCAACAGATATTGACGATAATGCACTTGAAATAGCCAAAAAAGGCTACTACCAGCACAAAACACTCTCCAATCTAAATCCGGAGATACTCGAGAACTATTTTGTACAAAGTGACGAGGGGTATCAGATCATAAATGATATCCGTACACAGATAATTTTCACACACCATAATGTTCTACAAGACCCGCCTTTAATCAACCAAGATATCATCAGCTGCAGAAATCTGCTTATTTACATAGAACAAGAGACGCAGGAACAGACTCTGCAACTTTTCCACTCCTCGCTCAAAGATGACGGCATCCTGTTTTTAGGCACATCAGAATCCATACTCTCCAAACAGCACTACTTTTCACAAATCAACTCCTCCTGCAAACTCTATAAAAAACTCACCTCTGTAAATCCGCCAAAGATTTCACCACACTATTTTTCCAAACATCTGGAGGATAACAATACAGACACGACACTTCCGCAAACAAAAAGAGAGCAATTTAACATGGATACAAAAATTGTAGAGACAATTGATAAAATTTTTGCAAGAGAGGTTCTTATAGTTGATGCGAACTACTCTATCATCTATAAGCAGGGGGATAACCCTTTTTTAAAAATTCCTGATGGCTATATCAGTGCAAATATTATCAACAACCTCCATCCAGAATTGCACTATCATGTTGCAAAACTGCTCAAAAGCGTATTGCAGTCTCTCACGATAGAGAGTACAAAATATATTGAAATATCTTTAACACCGAACAAGAGCAACTTTGTAAAAATCATAGCGGCACCGCTTGAAGAGGAGGTGCAAAACCCTCTTATACTGCTCTATTTCCAGAAGATAGATACAAAAGATCTGTTTTTCAGTGCAGAGAGCAATACTCCCTTATCCAATGAAGAGCATCTTGTTCAAAGCTTTAAAGAGCAGATTCAAGAGCTCAAAAAAGAGAATAAAGAGCTGCTTGAAAACATCACTCTCTACACAGAGCGCACACAACTGCTCAATGAAGAGCTCCAAAGCTCTAACGAAGAGCTCCAGAGTGCCAATGAAGAGCTTGAAACCTCCAATGAAGAGCTCCAAAGCTCTAACGAAGAGCTGCATGTTGCCATAGAGAATGAACAAAATCTCTTTAAAAAACTCTCCCTTATACTCAGCTCAACCAAAGACGGTATCATCGGGCTTGACAAAAAAGGCAATCACACTTTTGTCAATGAAGCTGCGATGGCTATGCTTGGGTACAGTGAAAATGAGCTTATAGGCAAAAATGGACATCTCTTATGGCACCATGCGAAAAGGGACGGAAGCAAATATGAGATAAAAGAGTGCATACTCTATAAACACCTTGATTTAGGAGAGTCATACTCAGGGGAAGAGCTCTTTTGGCGCAAGGACGGAAGCTCTTTTGAAGCAGATGTTCTCCAAAATCCCATCATTGAAGATGGGATTGTCATGGGAGCGGTCCTCTCTTTTCATGATATTACAGAAAAAAACAGAATCAAAAGAGAGGCTCAAAGAGAACATCAGCTGGCAGACCTCTACCTTAACACCCTTGGCACAATCGTACTTATGCTCGACAGAGAGGGCAATATTATAAGCATAAACCAAGAGGGTTCCACTATTTTAGGACTACCAAAAGAAGAGCTCATTGGAAAGAACTTTCTTCAAAATTTCATACCGACGGAGATCACACCAAATATTCAACAAGTATTCCACTCGCTTATTGACAGTAACACAGAGACAAAAAAACACTATACAAACTATATTGTCGATGCCAACAATACAAAACATCTCGTGCGCTGGACAAACAGCTATATTCAAGATGCCAACGGAGAGATCTCAGCAGTTCTCTCCTCGGGAGTAGATATCACTCAAGAGAGTCAACTCTCCAAAAAGCTCTTTGAGCAGGAACACCTCTATAAACTCACATTCGAAGAGGCTGACATCGGTATTGCCCACAGTTCATTGAACGGAGAGTGGATTGATGCGAATCTGCATCTTGTAAATATGCTGGGATATTCCAAAGAGGAGCTTCTGCATCTCTCGGTGGATGAGCTGACACATCCTGATGACAGGCAGCTTGACAAACAGATGAAAAAACAGCTCTTCAGCGAGAACAAGAACTCCTTTCATCTGGAAAAAAGATATATCTCTAAAGACGGCAGTGTCATCTGGGCGAGTGTAGCTGTCGTTCTTCTAAGAGATGATACGGGAGAGCCTCTGTACTTTTTAAAAATCATCCGTGATATCTCCCAGCTTAAACTGCTTATGCATCAGATTGAAGCCGAAAAGGAGAAGTTTGAGCGTATTGTCGAGTTTGCTCCTATTCCTATACTTATCTATGATGAGGATAAAAACATCACACTGATAAACAAAGCTTTTACACGTACTCTAGGGTATGAACTAGCTGAAATTCCTACCATTGAGAGCTTTTTGCAAAAAGCATATCACTCACTTGATACAACGCAGTTTGCAGCAGCAGAGGAGTACTATGCCAATCCAAACTCTGCACAGGTAAAACAGATACTCATAACAAAAAATCAAGAGCAAAAGACAGAGCTGCTAAACGCAGTCAAACTTTATGATAAAGATATTGAGAACAAAGCCACCTATATGATATCTATGCTCGACATCACAGAGATACAAAAGAAAGATGAACTGATGCTTGCGCAGTCACGTCAGGCTGCCATGGGAGATATGCTCTCTATGATAGCGCACCAGTGGAGACAGCCACTGAGCGTTATCTCCATGATCGCAAACAATATTCAGATAGAAATGGAGCTCTCCGATGAGATCCGACCTGAGGAGCTGAAAAAATTTATCTCCTCTTTGCATACCCAAACGCAGTACCTCTCACAAACCATAGATGACTTCAGAAACTTTTTTAAACCGGATAAGGACAAAGAGGAGATTAGCCTCTCAGAACTTCTCCAAAGAGTGAAAAATCTGGTTTTTAAATCACTTGAAGACAATAACATCGAGTTGCACATAGAGAATGAGCTCACCCTCTCTCTTGTGACTTACCCCAACCAGCTCATTCAGGTACTTATAAACCTTATAAACAATGCAAAAGATGCCATAAATGAGACGGCACCGACAGCTCCGAGCATAAGTATTAAAGTCCAGCAGGAGGAGAGTGAAATTATCATACATGTATGTGATAACGGAGGAGGAATAGACAAAAGTATAGCAAACAAAATCGCAGAACCTTATGTCACAACAAAAAAAGAGAACGGAACCGGTCTAGGTCTGTATATGTCAAAAATCATTATGACAAAACAGCTTCACGGCAGACTTTTTTGGCAATGTGACACGATTGGATGCTGTTTTTCCATTGCATTAGCCATGAAAGAGGAAAAATAGAGGCTATTTTTGGATTGCTTAAGCATATTCTTTATAAACTATATTGATACTCTAAATTTTATTATATAGGTTCGTTTATGACACTGTTTAAACAGATGGCACTTGCTGTCTCTTTATTGATACTGATTATTTTGGCTGCTGTGATGGTTCAAAACTATCAAACTGCAAAAAAAGACATGATAGAGAGTCTCTATCAGATGACTGTGAACAACATCTCTTCACTCAGCACCACACTTGCAAACAATGCAAACAAAGCTGCTGTGATGAAAAGTATCTTAAACGCAACACCTAACGATGCAGCGACTCCCGAAGATAAAACACCGGCAATTGTCAAAAGTATCATCGACTCTGCGTTTGACAGCGGCTACTACAAGCTTATCGAATTTACAACCGATACCTACTCCTACAAACAAGTCGACAACGAACCCATAGAGGGTGTACCCCAATGGTTCATAAATCTTTCTGATATCAAAGTAGAGCCCATAACCACAGAGGTGACACACAACTGGATGAGCATAGGAAAGCTGACTGTTCTTGGTGATGTTACCCTCACATACAAAGCACTCTATAAAATCTTTATCAATCTTATCTATCTTTTTGGCGTGGTTTCACTCACCTCTTTAATCCTGCTGGCTGTCATGCTGCACTTTATTCTCAAACCACTTAAAAAAGTAAAACACCAGGCAGAAGCGATTTTAAACAATGAGTTTATCATTGAAACGCAAGAGCCGTATACTACAGAGTTCAAAGAGGTCTCCAATGCCATGAACTCGATGGTACGCAGAGTAAAAGAGATTTTCAAACAGGCAACCGAAGCGGTCAAACGCAATAAAGAGCTTCAATATAACGATCCTGTGACAAAACTCTTTAACCGCAGATATCTCATAATAAAACTTCCTGAACTTATAGCACTTGAAGGAAAAACAGAGGGTGGAAGCATTATGCTGCTTGCACTTGAGGGTGCAGAGCAGATTAACCAGATACTCGGCAGGCAAAAAGCGGATGCTCTCTTCTTCGCCCTGGGAAGCATACTCAAAAATACGACACTTATAGATGATGATGCCATTACGGCAAGGGTAAACGGTACGGAATTTATCATTGTACTTCCAAACACCAAAAAAGAAGAGGCACAGCATATAGCCCAAAACATACTCCAAAAGTTCACACAACTTTTAGAAGAGTACAACATCCCTCAAAGCTATGCGACTCTCAACATAGGTATATACAGATACAAAGCAAATATCTCTGTTGGCGACCTGCTTACAAGAGTCGATACAGCCCTGCTTCATGCCAAAAATGATGAAAACAACAATATCTATCTCTATGATGATACAAACGAAGAGACATCTCTTACAAAAACACAGTGGAGAGAGCTGTTTGAGCAGAGCATAAAAGAGGAAAACTTTAAATTCAATTTTATGCCTGTAAAAGATATCCAAACAAAACAGCTTCTGCATAAAGTCGTCTCATTTGAAATTTTTACAGACGAGTCACAAAACTACAGCTACAACTCCTTTATCGCTCCGGCAATTACTCTGGGAATGACAAGCGAACTCTATCTCAGTGTACTCAAATTGCTCTTTATAAACTACCACTCTAAACTGCAACATATAAACTACGCAATCAAACTGCCAAAAGAGTTTTTAGAAGATGAAGATAATTTTGACAAACTTGCTCTGCTGTTTGAAAACCAGAAAAAAAACAACAGTGCACACCTCTGCTTTGAAGTGGCAGACAGTTTTGCATCACATAAAACGGCTACGGTTTTAGGCTATGCAGACCTCTTTAAAAAGTATGGATTTAGACTTGGCATACACTCCTATACCGCAAGTGCAAACGACTTTTCTTATCTCAAAGATATCAATCCAAAATTTATAAAAGCAGATGCACACTTTTTGCTTGACCAGTCACAAGATGCCATCAACAACCTGCAGGTAATCACCAACTCACTTGATATCCAAATCATAGCGACAGGAGTACAAACACAAGAAGAGACAGAAATGTTAAGAAGATATAACATTTATAAACTTCAGGGAGCAATTGTAGAGTCAATTTAGATTTTATGTGCTAAAATAGACAAAATTTATATAGGGGATGAAGCAATGTTTGGATGCAGTGCGAAAATAGAAAAGTTAGAAAAAGCCTACAAGGAACGAATACAAAGCCTGGAGGAGGAAAATGCTTCTCTGAGAAACCAGATTCATCAACTCCAATCGACACCGCCACAACAAGCACAAAAAGAGACGCAAGATGACAAACTTGAAAATATTATCATCAAAAGTTACAGCAGTGGTACCCAGTTTCTCCAAGAGACCATAGAGGATAACCTTGAACAGCTTGAAGAGATAAATGAGCTCAATACAAAAACAAATACAAGAATGAAAAATGTCAGCACTCAGACACAAGAGATCTCTTCCACGATTGAAAATATCCAAGAACATGCAAATACTCTAGGCGATGATTCAAACTCACTCAATGACAGTGTAATGTCTATCGCTGAAATTATCAACCTCATCAAAGATATCTCAGACCAGACAAACCTTCTTGCCCTAAACGCAGCCATAGAAGCAGCACGTGCAGGTGAACATGGACGCGGTTTTGCCGTGGTTGCCGATGAAGTAAGAAAACTTGCAGAACGTACGCAAAAAGCAACCCAAGAGGTAGAGATAAATATCAACGGTCTCAAACAAAACTCCAACTCTATGATGGAAATCAGTACTACCTTTATGGATGAGACATCCAAGGTTATGGAAATTCTTGATGTCTTTAGCGAAAATATCAGCAAAGTTGTATCCAACTCTGAAGAGATTAAAAACAAAACGGCGAACCTCACGAATGAGTTTAATGTAAGTAACGGTAAAATTGACCATATTGTCCTAAAAATCATCACCTATAAAGCTATTATCAACAAAGAAGAGGCAAGTATCGCAGATGAGAACAGCTGTAGATTTGGAAGATGGTTCTCTCAAGTCTCATCGACGCTGCTCAAAGGAAATTCACATATTCCTAGCATAACAAAACATCATACAATTGTGCATCAAGGGCTTAAACAGGCTATGAGCGAAGCAAGAAAAGGTGACCTAAACGCAGCACTAAGTACCCTTGAAAAAGTAGAATACTCAAGTGAAAAAGGCTTTGAAGAACTGCTTCAAGCGGTAAAAGAAGAGACTGCAAAAAACAAATAAAAACTTAAACTCCTCTGGAGTTTAACCCCTTGGTGAGCGAATCGTTTATCTCTTTGATATATTCTGGATTTTTTCGCTCTAACTCTTTATCAAAATTTATTATCAACTCTTTATTTGTGTTTGGATGTCTGCATAAACGCAGTAGCACCTCTGAATACCTGTCAAACTCAGGATTGACTCTGATACCCAGCTTTTTTGGAATCACGCCATGATACTTTAGTATCAAATCAAGCGCTTCACCAAGCTCTTGTGCAGTTGATTTCTTATCCCGTATAACTTTTATAAGAGCATCCCAGTCGCTCTTGACTTTTGGCGGTGTCGGACTTGTATAGCTCTTCTTCTTTTTCTGCTGTTTACTCTTTTTCTTCTCACCCGGTGAATAGAGAAAAACAAAGAGCAATATACCTAAAACGACAGAGAGCCCTGCTATTGATTTTAATAAAACGAGTATATCCACTATCTGCTCCATACTTTGCTTGAATATCTGTTTAAGTCATATAGACCGGACTTAAGCGGCTCTTTTTTGTTGTAGTAGTTTTGAAACCAGTCATAACTGCTCCAAAATCTCTCGTCTGAGCGACTTATGAAATAATGTTTGAGTTTTTCATCATCCTCTATACTCCCGTTATAGTTTTTCATCAACTCCAAAAAGGCAGCCAAATCCTCAAACCTGATAAGCGCAAAAGCATTTGGATAGGAGCCTATGCTCTTATCCAAAATATCCATAGTATCTTTTTGCGGATCTAAAGTATCCTCTTCAAAGAACATCGAGTTAACATTGTCATGCCATCTGTTAATCACGAGATACCGCACCTTGAAAGTTCCATCAGGCATAGTGACTCGGACAAAAATAAGGTTCGCTTTATTGTCTGTTACAAAACGTACAAAATTATTTCCTGCACGTGTTATAGAGTGTATCGCCTGCATATAATCATGAAAGGTTTTAAAGAGTTTTGGCATCCTCTCAGGAGCTGCACAGGCTCTTTTGTAGTTAAGTGTATCAAAGCCTATATTTGTCTCTTTTAAAATATCCTGCTTTACAACATGTTCAATAAACTCATTTTTTGGATAGATGGTTTTATACTCGATAACATCATCGATATTTTCTATAAGAGTTCTATCTTTACTCTTAAAAGAGTCATCTGCGATGTACCATGAAGCAAGCATCTTTAGACGCTGTTCCTTTGGCATATAGTCCAGAAAGTTCAACTCCCCCTCAAGCCTCAAATAGTCCATATATCTTCTGATATTTGCCTGATGGGAAAGATTGCCAAAGACATCATATCCCGCTACCAATGCGTAGTAGATTCTTTCAAACTGTGCATAGTCAATCACCCACATCGTTCGCGGCTCTGCTCCTAAAACCCCCTTACTTACAGAAGCACTGTCAAAATGGCGGTAGATTGTCAGCAGTGGCGCATCTTCTGCTTTGTTCCCTTTCCAGATGGAATTATAATCCACTCCATTTGGAAACTCCTCCTGCATTACTCTGCGTTTATCTTTGTAGTATTGTGCATACTTCTTTCTGTAATCATCACTAAATAGATTCAAAACAGGATTATTCACATTCTCAATAGGCAGTGTTAAATTCTCTGCCTCATCTTTTAAAAACTGTGGATTCCGTACGCCTATGTCATACTCAGGATCTTTAAACATCACCCAAAAATGGTCATGAATCACATTGAGTGCAATCTGTCCCCTACAGACAGGTCCACGGATAAAGTTCATAATGATATAGTGTGAATTGTCCAGCAAAAACTGATAACGGGAACGTACCGGAATCTGAGCAAACTCCAAGATAGGATTTGTACTTACATTTGCATCATAGTTCAGCACATGTGGTTTCTCATCCCACTCGGGTTTGATAAAAAGCTCCTCAAATCTTGCCAAAACAGCAGTATCAAACTTAAATGTCATATGCGTTTTATGCACAATCGTTGCATGGAGTTTTCGCAAACGATAGTAAAACTTCGCTGCGTTTGGAGCATCAAATACCCGTGTTGTCGCTATGATTTGCGGTTTTTGTGGAGCAGGAGTAGTTGAGCGTATCACTTCAAAGTACTCTCCTTTTGCTGAGGGAAAATAGATATGTGCAAGGTAGAGATGCTCATAGAGATAGCGGGCCGTAACCTGATGTTTTGCATCTTTTTGATTGAAAAAATCCTCAAACCTTTGTATCTCTTTGGCTGCGTTTAGAGATGGCGTGCTAAGCACTTTTTGCTCTTTTTCACTTGTTCCTCGTGCCCCCTGAAGCAGCCACTGTGAGAGCGTAGTGTACTCTTTGTCCTTTAATGCAGGAAAGCCATAAGGCATACCGTGATAGGGTTTCTCATCAAGATACTCTTCAAGTTCTTCTTTATCTCTGGGACAGCTCAGTGTATCGTGCTCAGGGTCATACTCACCTACAAGTTCGGGATGTATTTTCTTATCATGCAGCAGATGCATCATAATAGAGTCATTTGCCGTTGCATTTGACTCATCTGCATGAGTAAGAGTGAAAAATCCCTTCTCTCGCCACTGCTGCGTAGTATTTGCATCTACAAAAAGTCGTGTAGGATTTATGGCTTTAAGCCGTGTAGCATCATAAACGGCTATCTTGCTTGCTCCTCTGTCAATCCCCTCAAATGAGCTGAACTTTGCCTGACACGGGGAGTTGTAACAGGAGTGACACACTACACACCTTTTCTCAAGAATAGGTTTGACATCTTTAAGATAGCTTATCTTTTGTGTTGTTTTTGCAACCTTCACAGGGGGAAGATGCGGTGCACTGCAGGCAGACAAAAAGAGGATTATAAAAAAGTAGCCAACTAGTTTCACAAAAGACCTTTTTATTTTTTAATATTATATCTTATTTAAAAAATAAAAGGGATAAGCCTTTTTGTTTTTGCCATATACTCCAGATAGGCGGGGCTGTGACACTTCCATAGGCTCTCTTCATAAAAAAGTTTTCTAAGCAGCGTCGCTACAAGCAGAAGATAAAGTGCAAACTCATAGTAGCTAAAGTAGATGACCGCAACACCAAACATACTCAAAAGCACGGAGAGATACATAGGATGACGCACATAGGCATAAATTCCATTGGTGACAAGTTCACAGTTCTCTTTTATATCGGGACGGATGTTGAAGTTCCCTCTCTTATGTGTTTGAATCGCCAAAAGCCCGATAGTGATGCCCAAAAGCAAGATAAACGAACCTGTTAGCGGGTAGTGCGTCTGACTTCCTATGGGCAGTATCATCAAAAAGATGAAAAAGAACTGCAAAGCCACTAAAATTTTACTTTTCATATACTCTTCTATTTTTTTATCTCTATTATACTTGAAAAAACAACAACACTCAGTGAAGCAAGTACCGTTACAAAGATAATAGCATAACCTGTCGGCAAATCAAGATAATAAGAAGCTATAAGTGCAAAAAGAACTCCAAAAGAGCCAAAGAGCGTGGCAAAGAGAAATGGGTTTATTCTCTTTTGTACCAATCCTGCATACGATGGAGCGATAAGAAGCGCAAAGACCACCAAAACACCAGCCGACTGTACTGATGATGTAACAGTTACGGCTAACATACTAAAAAATAAAAACTCTTTTTTAATTCCCTCGAGTCGTGGATAGAGTACAAACATAACAAGAGTAACAACCCCGTAAAGTACCAAACTCCTGTAAAGTTCCTCTTGGGATGTAAACAAAATATCTGCAGCACTCAGCTTGGAAAAGAGTTCCGTTCCCTCTGCACTTTGTGCCAAGATAAGCATAATGGCAGAGATACCAAGCGCGTACAAAAGTCCGATGAAGGCCTCTATCTTCTCCACTCTTTTTGTTGCCCAGGTGATGATAAACGCAGCACCAAACGCAAAAACAAAGGTCATAGGAGTTTGGTAGTCTCCATCCATAAACGCAACACTCAGCGCCATTCCCATAGCTGCAATCTGACCGATGGCAAGATCGGTAAAAATCACCCCCCGCCTGATAATCTCAAGACCAAAGACAGAGTGGATAAATACAAGCGCGATGGCGAGTACAAACGCAGGCCATAAGAGTTCTATTATCGACATAGAGCTGTTGCTATTTTATTGTAGAATTCTTGGAGTGTTTTACTTCCCTGTGCTCCCATATCGTGTGGAATAACAGCAACGCGCGCTTCTGTTTTACGTGCTATAAACGTCGCCGTCTTTTTCTCATGGTAAACATCCTGTAAGATAGTTTTTACACCATTTTCTTTGATGATTTTAATGAGCTCCATAGTATGTCTCGAACTTGGCGCAATCCCCGGAAGCGGTTCGATGTTGCCATAGCTTTTAATATTATAGCGTTTTAGAAAATAGTTAAAAAGCTCATGGTACTGCACGACTTTTTTCGTCTTACACTGCTGCATCTTTGCATCATATTTTTTTAGATACTCCTGCCACTCTCTGATAAAAACATCATAGTTGTTTGTGTAGAGTGCTTCATGTGATGGGTCTATTGCTATGAGCTTTTGTGCTATCGCCTTTGCCATAACAGGTATGACGTGCGGGTCGGTTGAGTAGTGAGGATTGCCCTGTGCATGTACATCTCCAAAAGCACGAGAGACAGAGCTTGGTACATCTATCATCTTTACATAGTGTGACATATCCAAAAATCCTTTTGCCCCGTTACGGATCTTTGCATTATTGGCATTTCTAAGCAGTGGCGGCAACCATCCAAGCTCTAAGCCTCCACCGTTGATGATAAGCAAATCTGCACGACGCAGTTTTGCAAGCAGGGATGGTTTTGGTGTAATAAAATGCGGGTCATATTTCGCACTTCCCAAGACAGTGACTTTTACTGCATCGCCACCTATCTTTTTAGCAACTGCACCAAGTGTTGTGTATGTCGTATCTATATTTATCTTTGCAAATGCCAATGATGTTAGTAAAACTGTTAGTAATAGTATCTTTTTCATATCTCTCTCCTAATAATCATGCGCACCGTGCGCACCTGCTGCAATGTTCAAACTCAACATCACCTCATTAATACCTTTTCGCTCACCCGCTATCACTTTCGTTCTGTCATTAGTATAAGAGAATCTCAGACGTGACATAGGGAAGGGTTTGTACTCAAACATTGCCGTATATCTCTGCAGCTTACCTGTATCTATACCATTGTAGGCCGATAAGTCTGTCTCATTTTTTGTTATAGCATCATAACGAAAGCCTGCGGAGTAGTTATTGTTATATTGATAAATGACTTCACTGTAGAGCCCTGCCTGCTTATCGGTTGATGCGCCCAAATCTTTGTTTCTCTGCAAATATTCACTCTGCCATATAAGTGAAGAGTAACTGCCAATTTGCTCACGCAGGGTAAAATCCACGCCATAAACATCCGTTGCGTTTGCGGTTGTATTTTTGCCATGTGCAAAACTCACACCACCCAAAAGAGACAAATCTTCGCCAATATCTACACTGGTTTTGAGATACCCAACATAGAGGTTGTTCTGTTCTGTATCGCCAAAGCTTCTTCCGTTATTCCCCTGCAGCGCTTCAGCTCCAAACATCAGGTAGGTCTCGCTCGGTGCTATCCATTGAGCCTGTACTCCGGGATCACTGATACCATCAGGACCAAAAAGGGCTTTGTAGATGATAGGCTGTGAATCAAAATGCCAGGAGTGTTGGTGTTTTGCATTGATGCGACCAAAATTGCTCTTAAATTTTCCTGCTTTTATGCGTATAGAGTAAGACAGTGATGTTGTTTGCACATATGCTTCACCTATCTCAAATGCCTCTGGATGCAGATGAAACATTGCAAATGCCTCAAAATAGGGGTCAACCACTGAGTGCATAGCAACTTCGGCATAATTAAGATTAAAGCCTCTGTTTTTATTAAACGGCAAATGCATTCCGCCTTCTGGTACAAATCCGGGGATGCTTGTATTGTTTTCATACTCGCTGTTCTTTATATCTCGGCTCACAGCTGACATATTTAAAATAAGTGCGATATCGGGAAGATACGCATTTTGTGAAAAGCTTGCGCTTGTATTTACAGAAGCATTGTTTTGTTGTGCAGTGAGTGCATCAAGCTTCGCCTCAAGTTTTTGTGTTGCCTCTTTTTGTTTTTGCAGCTCTTCTTGCATAGCATCTATCTGGGCATCAGCCATTAAAGATACACATGCCAATAGAGATAAACATACAGTTTTTTTCATGGTCTATTTCTCCAATTATAAATATAGTTTTTAAATGATTAGTTTTTAGGAGAAAGAGGGAGGAGCCCTTGCGTTTAGAGAGTTTCTTTGCGCTTGTGTATGAAGATTTATCAGTGCCGTGACGATAGATTCTGTAAATATATCAAGCTTCGTAAAGTAAACAATATCAACAGGTGTATCTGCGTTTGCAATACTCGACTGCACTGTACATATCTGACAGTCACTGTGCTGCTTTAGGTCATCATGGTGATGTAAGACACCCATCAGCGTTGCAACTATAAAAATAATGCTAAGATATTTTCTACAAAATCTGTTTACCATGTTGAAATTTTAACATAACTACAATTTAAACTTCCTGCTTCTATGCTAAAATTCCACTCAAACAATTTTCTAGGATTTCTGTCTGCAGGGAAAACCCTCCTGTGTCAATGATTTACACACTGAAGTATAACTTCTAAGACTCTTCTTTTTCGCAGCTGCCTTCATAAATAACCACTCTGTTACGGCCACTCGCTTTTGCTTCATAGAGTGCTTGGTCTGCTGCTTTAAGCAGTGTTTCAAAAGGCATATCTATATTTTCGTGCACCATCCCAATGCTAATCGTAAAGCTAGGCAGATTTTTATGACGGCTTCTTTGAACACTCAGGCGTAATTTTTCTGCAATCTCGCTGGCTGCTGCTCTGTTCGTTTCGTTTAGTAAAATAATGAACTCTTCACCACCCCAACGTGCTACCACATCTGATTCTCTTAAACATCTTTTTAAAATTTTTGCGAGGTGTTTAAGTGCCAAATCTCCCACATCATGCCCATATCTGTCGTTTACTGTTTTAAAATTATCTATATCAATAAACAGAAGACTAAAACTGCCTTTTTTACGTCTTAATGTTTTATAGAGTACCGCGTGTGCTGTCTCAAAACCTCGACGGTTCAGTAGATTTGTAAGCGGATCATAATTTGATTTTTTCTTGAGCATCTCCTTGCTCTCTTTCTCTTTTTTCAAAAAAAGGAAAAAAAGAATCGCTAAAAGCAGACCGACAAGAAAAGTGATAATATCATTGCTAAGTTCGTGTCTGTATGTTTGTCTGAAAAATTTGCTCTCATGAAATGAGACAATGTATCCGACTCTTTGACCTGCAACATTATGAAGTGTATGAAAAATTGCGATAAAACTCTTATTTTGATACTCAAATGGTAAAAGAAAGTCTTTTGGCTTTTTGATAAGTTCATCCATCGTTTGAGCATGAAGCCTGCTCTCAATTTTTCTCAGCTTTTTAATTTCATTTGAATGGTTATAAAGAGTGTCAAAAGCTTTTTTATCCCAGAGATATCTACTATCTAGGTGTGCCAAAAGATAATATTGGCGATTCTCCTGCCATACTTTTGTATCTACTATGTTTTTTTGAATTAACAATCCGTAAAATGCTTTATCTTCATATGAAAGGGTTTGAGCAATTGCACGAATAGAGTAAGAGATCTCGACAGTTGCTATAAATTTTTCTTTATAAAAAAGAGGATATACATTACGAAAACCATTAAACACCCTCCCCTCTTCAAAACCTCGAACAACTTTTTTACTCTTATTGACAAGGTCGATGGAGTATCTTACCTCTGCCAATCTGTCACCATATTTTTCAGGTTTGTGAAAGCGTAAAAAGCTAACACCTCCGGGCAGATGAAAATGCAGCTGTCTGATACCGTTTTGCTTGAGAAGTTCGTAGGTCGGCTTAAGCAGTTTATAGAGCTCTTTTCGTTTCTTATCCGCCTGGTTCGGCTCACTTAGCACACTTAATAGTTTTAAAATATCAGGTTGATTAATCTTTATATCAAATATTGTATCGGCCCGCTTGTTCAAACTATGGACTACAGTGTTCAACAATATTGTGTTTTCTTGAAGTCTATCTTCTATAAAAGTAGTAGTCCTCTCCTCGCTCAACATACGATGATAGCTTAAACCGGCGACTGTAAAAATCATAAGGAGGATAAAGCTCCAAAGAAGCTCTTGTTGATACTTTTTGAGTATTTGCATATACTATTATATTAAATAAACATATAAAAAGCTTTAAATAAATTAAAAACAACTACCCAAAGTTTTCTCATTGAAAACCATTTTTCTATACTATTTGCGCATATTTGGTTATACTTCCATATACAACTTTCCAAAAAGGAGGTCCTGAAATCAATGGTTATTAACATAAAACATGAAACTGGTGGTTTTGAATTTATTGGTTCAAGAGGGGCTGGAGAAATTATCAGAAAAAAGATGAGAAAAGAGTTAGAAAAAGAAAATGCTAATATTACATTAGATTTTAATGGTGTTGAACAAGTTACTCAATCTTTTATTGATGAATTTTTTGGCATCTTCATCCGTTCTTTTGGTATAGAATATATACGCGGTCGAGTAAGACTTGTGAATGAAACACAAGGTATCCGTGATACTATCAACTTTGTAATAAAATACTCTAAAGAGAAGATTGCTTAAAAGTAATCTTCATCTTCATCTTTATCTATATTTCCCCATAAGTAGTTTCTTTTAAAATCATCCATATTATAATTTATATTAGCTTCAAAAAACTCAAATGAAACAACTACGCCTTTCCATTCTTGTTCTAGCTTTTTAATAGTAAATTCACCATGAGCATATCGGACTAAAGTATCATTTGAAATAATAACAAAATGACCATCTGTCATTTTTAATATTTCAAACATAGCATAGAGTCCATATCCTGCATTTTTCTCTTGACCATACATCTTTTGCTTAGTTGAAGTAATACCTTTTTTCAATGCCTTAAAAATTGCTTCTTCTTCATTTTGTACATCTGAAAAAGTCAATTTCATATTCTCAAGAAAAGCAACTCCTCTATCAGCAACTACAAACTGCACTTTTTTATTTCTAGGATAATACTGAGCCATCACATACCCACCAACTACTGAATGAGAATGATCAGCAACATTGTTCATTAATTCTAAAAATAAATATTGTAAATAATGCTTTAAATCTTTTTGGTCTTCAGAAGATAAATTTTGAAAATTTTTCAACATTATAGATGTTAAATGCGTAGAAATTTTCTCAAGTCCCATTCTTGTTAAAATTTTTTCAATTGGAGTATAAGTTTTATTTTCTTTATAATCATTTTGTATCATCTGCCTCAAATAATCATTATCTGTAAAAATATCAATTTGATTGTCATTTTGATATGCACGAATCATTGCAATATAAATAGGCTCAATCCACTTAATATCGTTAAAAATATTTTGCTTTCCATCCATTAAAGCTAAAAAATTCTCGACATTAAACATATTAATATTTTTCATTTTTTAAAATATTCCTTTTATACTATCATATCAAAAAATCAATATAAACTTATATAAACTCTTGCCTATCCACTTAGAAATATTCTTACTTATTATTAACTATAGCATCATCATATACTATTTTATGAAAAGATTTAAATTTTTATATTATGGGTAATGAATAGGTGGTGGACAGCGTGGGATTCGAACCCACGGTAGGTTGCCCTACACCCGCGTTCCAGGCGAGCGCCTTCGACCACTCGGCCAGCTGTCCTTTGTTTGAAGAGTGGTATTTTAGCCAAGCTTACATTTAATAGTGCTAAAAGTTTTTGAATTTGTATCAAAAACAACAAAAGAGGAGTACGGGACATCTATACTAAAAGCATCTTGGAGTGATAACTTCTCAACGACTGCCATCAGCACCCGCATAACGCCCGCGTGAGTTACAACGAGAACATTCTGTGCATTTTGCTCGGGCAAAAACTCCAAAAAGAACTCCTTTACTCTTGTGATTATATCACAAG
>Ga0256836_1000428_pt1 | contig 22640 bp, 23 predicted proteins | sample 4561380metaG_FD_185974 | JGI IMG/M metagenome (GOLD analysis project Ga0256836, IMG submission 185974) | Hydrothermal vent microbial communities from Guaymas Basin, Mexico - 4561-380 | ecosystem: Environmental > Aquatic > Marine > Hydrothermal vents | place: Mexico: Guaymas Basin | collected...
GAAGGTGGAGGGATTGATGATGAAGATATTGAGGTTGTATATATTTCTATAAATGATATTGAGAAATTTTTATTTGATGAAAATATTGTAATTACTCCTGGTGCTAAGATGGCAATTCTTTGGTGGTTAAATTACAAAAAGGAGAATGAGTGAAGCATATTTTTAGAGAATATGATATTAGAGGAATTTTTGATAAAGATTTAAAAGAAGATGTAGTTAAAAAAATAGGATATTTTATTGGAAAAAGAATAAATAATGATTATGTATTTGTAAGCTATGATGCTAGAATTCATTCTTTAACTTTATATAAGTGGCTTGTAAGTGGTTTAAATAAAGCTGGTAAAAAAGTTATTAGCGGAGGAATGCTTCCAACGGGAGCTAATTATTTTTCGAATTTTAGACCTTTGTGCATTGGAAGAAAAATTGAAATAGGAGGGAGTATTCAAATTACTGGTTCTCATAATCCACCAGAATATAACGGATTTAAAATAACGATTAATAAAAGACCTTTTTTTGGTAGGGACATTTATTCTTTGGGAGAAGAGGTAGTTAATAGTGATATTAATATTGAAGATAACGAAGAAGTAATAGAATATGATTTAAAAAGTGATTATGTAGATTTTATTTCAAATCAGTTTTCTCATTTAAGAGGGCTTGATTTAAATGGTGTGTTTGATTGCGGAAATGGAGTAGCAGGAATTGTTTTAAGAGATATTTTAGAAAAAATTGGTATTGAAAATTATGAAATTTTATTTGAAAACCCTGATGGTACTTTTCCAAATCACCATCCTGATCCTACTGAAGAAGAGAATTTAAAATGGGTAAAAGAAAAACTTAAAAATAGAAATTATGCTTTTGCTTACGATGGAGATGCTGATAGAATAGCTTTTTTGGATAAAAAATATAATTATAAAGGAGATATATTAGCTTATTTTTTTGCAAAAACAATGAAAAATCCTTGTGTAATAAGTGAAGTAAAAGCTACTCAGGTTATATATGATGAGATTAATAAATTTGGTAAAGCGATAATGTATAAAACAGGACATAGTAATTTGAAAACATTGCTTTATGAGAAAAATTGCGATTTAGCAGCAGAAGTTAGTGGACATATATTTTTTAACGATAGATATTTTGGAATAGATGATGCTATTTACGTTACTTTTAGAATAATTGAATTAATAAAAAATGGGTTTGATTTTGCTAAAGAGTTTGAAAGATTGCCTAAAGTTTATAATACTGATGAGATTAAAATAAAAACTACTGAAGAAAAAAAATTTGAAATTATAGAAAATCTAAAAAAATATTTAACTGAAAATAAGGAAAAACTTAAGATTGAAGAAATTGTTGATGTTGATGGAGTAAGAATTATTTTTAAAAATGGATGGGGGCTTATTAGAGCAAGTAATACGACTCCTATGCTTGTAACGAGGTTTGAAGCTAAAAGCAAAGGAGATTTGGAAAAAATAAAGAATAAATTACAACAAATTCTTAAAACTTTCCTTTAATTTTCTTTTTATTTAGTCTTTGCTTTTACAAAAAGTTGATTGATTTTTACTCAATTTTATTGTATAATTTCATATCCAAATTTCTGTATAATCTTTAAGGAGGGGAAATGAGTAAAAGTTTATATGAAATTTTAGGTGTAAGTGAAAATGCTACACAAGAAGAAATAAAAAAGGCTTATAGAAAGTTAGCAAGAAAATATCACCCAGATATTTGTAAAAAGCCTGAATGTGAGGAAAAGTTTAAAGAGATAAATACTGCATATGAAATTTTAAGTGATCCAGAAAAGAGAAAACAATATGATGCAATGGGTGATTCTATGTTTAATGGACAAAATTTCCAAGATTTCTATAGACAACATAAAGATATAGATTTAGAGGAAATTTTGGCTTCTATTTTTGGAGGAGGATTTGGAAGAAGAAGTGGATTTGGGGGATTTGGATTTGATGATTTTGGATTTATGCCTGATTTAGATGTTCATGCAAAAATTCAAATTCCGTTTGATACAGCTATTCAAGGTGGAATTTTTCCTATAAATTATAATGGAGAAAGTATTAAAGTTAAAATTCCAGCAGGAATTAGAACTGGACAAAAATTAAGAATTAAAGGAAAAGGTAAAAGTTTTAGAGGGCAAAGAGGAGATTTAATTTTAGAAGTTGAAGTGTTGCCAAGTAACGAGTGGGAAAGAGTTGGTAATGATCTTTATAAAAAAATTGATGTTCCTTTGAAAACTATGATTTTTGGTGGTAAAGTTGGAGTTGATACGTTTAAGGGACATATTAATGTGAAGGTTCCTAAAAATTCTAAATGTTGTCAAAAGTTAAGAGTAAGAGGTTATGGTGTTAATGGAGGAGATTTATATCTTGAAATGAGACCTATTTTACCAAAAGTTGAAGAATTAGATCCTGAGCTTGCTAAAATGATGGAAGAAAAACTTCCATCTTAATTTTATTATCCGCAAATAGCGGGAAAGGAGGTGAAAAATGTATGGATATGATGAACCAGTATATTTAATTAGTGTGGTTAGTAAAATTTTAAATATTCATCCTCAAACATTAAGACAATACGAAAGAGAAGGTTTGATTAAACCTAGTAGGACTCAAGGTAAAATGAGACTTTACTCTCAAAGAGATATTGATAGATTGAAATTAATTTTGTCTCTTGTGAGGGATCTTGGAGTAAATCTTGCAGGAGTAGAAATTATTCTTCAATTAAAAGAGGAAATTGAAAGACTTCAAAAAGAAATAGAAACTTTAAAAAAACAGCAAGGTCAGATACCAAGAAATAGAAGTGTAGTGATTAGAAGAGAAAATTATCAACTTATTCTCGTTCCAGAAGATAGTAAGGAGTAGTTTTTAAAAAATATTAAAAGGAAGAGTAATTACCCTTTTGAAAATTTCAAAAGGGCTTAATAATATACTCTTTCCTATATCTTGCGATACTTTAGGATTATTTAAATCTCCTTTTACTAATATTTTAACATCTATGTTTCCATCTTTTCCAAATAGAATATAACTGATAGTTTTTCCGATAATAGGGATTTTTTTTAGTTTTATTTTTAGTTTTGCAGTAATTTTTAAGTTTATTTTGTTAGTTTTTAAATCTATATATCCTTTTCCGTAAAAATCTATATTTTTTCCTATTATTTTTATTCGCTTGAGATAGAGAATGTTTTTATAAAAGAGATAAGATATTATACCTTCTTTTATTTTATATCCTTTTGAGGAAAATCCGGGAGAACTTAAAGATAGAAGAGCTGGTATTGTATTTAAAAAAGCAATTATATTGTTTAGAGTTTTTAGCTCTTTTACTATTCCTTTTTTTATAAATACTTTTCCAGTATAAAAATTTTCTGGGGATTTTATTAAAGTGAAATCTAAGGTAATAGAACTAAAGTTTTTAAAAAAACTAAGTAGAGCTTCCAATTCTTCTTTATGATAATTTTTTCCTTCTAGTAAGAAATAGTGTTTTTTTGTGTATCCCAATAGAATACTTTTTTTGTATTTTGAGTAAATTTTTAATTCATTATTTTTATAAATTAAATAAGCTTCTTGAGAGAGAAATTTGTGAGATCCATATATAAAATTTGTATTTTTAGCAATTATATATAAAAAAGGCTTTTTAATGTTATTTTTTTGATTATTTGATAATAGGATTGATAAGATTTTGTAATAATTAATAAGGTTTTTGATGTTTATATCGGCATTTCTAATGATGGCGGTATATTTTGTAAGATTTTCTATATTTAAGTCTATGTAATTATTTTGAATGTTAATATTATTTTTTCTTATAATTAAACTTAAGTTTAAAAGGTTTGGGTCTTTTTGATTTAGAATTAAAGGTTTTAAAAGATTTATTGTTCCGCTGATTAGTAGAGGATTTGAAATTTTAATGTATATTCCTCCATCTTTTATTAGTTTGCTAAAAGGAGTATATTTAATTAATTTTTTGATTTTTAATAAAAAAAGTTCTTTACTTTTAATATTGAAAATTACACAAGAGTTTAAAAGATATAATATTGAATTATTTAAGTCTAATACGACTTTTTCTGGGAAATTTCTAATGTTTAGAAAGTTGAATATCTTAAAGTTTTTTATAAAGCTATTGGAATTTATATATTTTTTTTGAAGGTATAAAGATAAATTTAAATCTGAGTGTAAACTTAAAAAATCATATTTGAGATGTAAATTTTTTATTGTTGATTTGGCAATAGTATTATTAATTTCTGTAAATGAATATTTGTATGAAAAGTTAGTATCATATATTTGATAAGTACTGTTTATTGAAGTTATATTTGAATCAAAGAGTAATTTCTTGCTTTGAATATTGTATTTTATGTTTATGCTAGTAAAGTTTTTGCCTTTTAATTGAGTTATAGGGAGATTAATATTGAAAGTTTTTAAGATGGTTTTTAAATCTTGATTAATAGTGATATTATTTGAATGAGTATATATATTAATATAGTTGGTGTATAAATTTATAAAAGTTGGAGAAAAAAGGAAATTTGATAAATATATTTTTTCGATAATTGCTTTTTTTGATTTGTAATTTATAAGAGTATTTAAAATTTTTGCATGAATTTTTTTGTATTTAACGTTTATTCTTGGAATTTCTATTAATTTATTTTTTATGTAAATAAGATCGTTATATATTTGAAGCAAATTATTTTTTATTATATTGTTTTGAGCTTTTATAAGTAAAAATTTGTTGAATTTTAATACGAATATATCTTTGGAAAATGTTTTATAATTTTTGTAAGTAATTGAAATTTTTTTTGAAGTAAAGTTAAAATTGTTTTTATTTACAAATATTAAAGAGTTATTTGTGAGGTTGAACTTTGCGTTTTTGTAAACAAAGCTTAAAATATGATTGTTTGAAATTAGCATTCTTTCTTTTGGATAATAAGATCCTTTAATGTTGTCTAAAACAATATTTTTGAAATTTTTTAATATAGGAATGCGTATTTTACTAATTTTAAAAAATATAGTTTGATTTTTATATTTTATATATAAGTCGTGTAATTCGTAATTGTTTATTTTCATATGATTGGAATTTAGAAATATGTATGATTTGAGAGGATAATGTATATTTATATGAGATTTAAGCATTAAATTTTTTGAGATAATTGAGTAATTGTTTATTTGTAACGAGATTTTATTTGAAGTTAAAGATGCTTTTATTACATCGTTTGAAGTTAGAATACCTTTTAATTTAAATGAAGAAGAATTAATTTTCCCAGTTAAATTAAATTTTAGGTTTTCTTTTGAGTATTTAATGATTCCGTTGATATTATTTATACGATAATTGGAAATTTTTATTATGAAATTTTCAAAAAGGGTAAAATTTTTATAAATTGCTAAATTTCCTTTAATATTTATCCATGAACTTTTAACTAAGATTTTCTTGTTTTTATAAGATATCGTTTTTATTTTAAGATTTCTATATTTTAAATTGTTAATATCTAATTTTTCAAAAATTGGTATTATTTTGGAAATAAAGTAAATTTGTTTGTGAAAATTTATAATATCTTTAGAAACTTTTTGTTGAGGTATAATGGTAATGTTATTTGCTTTTAATATTAATTTTTTGTGGAGTTTTATAAAAATTTTTTGTATTTTTACGTTATGAATTTTTAAGTTGTAAAAACTTATTCCGTGAAATAAGGAAATAAAAAATATGAACAAAACATATATCATTACGAAAATTATTGCTTTTATAGAAGTTTTACTTTTATTCATTGTTTTTATCCTTTTTTATTTAACAAGAGAAGTAAAAGTGAATAGAATAATTTATATACCAAAAGGCAATATAAATTCTACAATAAAAATTTTACAAAAAAACGGGATTGATGTTTTGTTAGTTGATGAAATTTTTATAAAAATGTTTGGATATCCTCAAGCGGGTTGGATTGATTTAAAATCGTATAAAATGACAAAACTTGACTTTTTATATAAACTTACAAATTCAAAAGCTGCTCTTGTTAAGATAGTCATAATACCTGGGGAGACAAATTATTTTATTTACAAGCAAATTGAAAAAAAACTTAAACTGCCTAATTTTCGTTGTAAGATAGATGAAGGTTTTATAAAACCTGATACATATTTTTTACCTATAGGAATGCCAAGGGAACAAGTGTGTAAATATTTATATGATAAATCTTTAAAATGGCATAAATTTATTTGTAACAAGTTTTTGGGAGTGTGGAATTACAAAATATATTATAAAAAGCTTATTATTGCTTCGATTATTCAAAAAGAAGCAGCAGATTCTAAAGAAATGCCTTTAATTTCTGCTGTAATTTATAATAGATTAAAAAAACATATGAAACTTCAAATGGATGGAGCATTAAATTATGGGAAATATTCTCATAAAAAAATAACTTCAAAAAGAATAAAACATGACAATACTTTTTATAATACTTATAAATTTTATGGTCTTCCTAAAAAGGCTATTTGTGTTGTTAGTTTTTCTGCAATTAAAGCTGCTTTTTTCCCAGCGCATGTAAAATATCTTTATTTTGTAAAATGTGGGAAAAGACATCTTTTTGCAACTTCATATGCTCAACATTTAAGAAATATTAGGAAGTGTAAGCGATAAGTTACTTCCCGTAACATTATGAATTTTGTTTGTTTAAAGATTGTTACTTTTTGTGATAAATAAAGATAAAATTAAAAAAACAAAATAAGGAGAGCGTATGGCTACTATTGTATGGACAAAAATTGATGAAGCACCTTATCTTGCAACGTTTAGTTTGCTTCCTATTATGAAAGCGTTTACTAAAGATGCTGGAATAAATTGGGAGCTTAGAGATATTTCTTTGGCAGGAAGGGTAATAGCGGAATTTTCTGATATGTTGCCAGAAAATTTGAGACAACCAGATGAACTTGCGTATTTGGGAGAGCTTGTAAACAAACCAGAAGCAAATATCATTAAACTTCCAAATATTTCAGCTTCAATTCCACAGCTTAAAGCTACAATAAAAGAACTTCAAGAGCAAGGATATCCACTTCCAGATTTTCCAGAAGAACCAAAAAATGCGGAAGAAGAAAAAATTAGATTAAAATATTTAAATTGCGTTGGAAGTAACGTAAACCCTGTTTTAAGACAAGGGAATTCGGATAGAAGACTTGCTGAACCTGTTAAAGAGTATGCAAGAATGCATCCACATCCTATGAAACCGGTTGAGAGAACAAGCAAATCTTATGTAGCTCATATGGATAAAAATGATTTTTATCAAAATGAACAAAGTTTTATTGCCGATAAAGATAAAAGAGTTGCAATTGAATTCGTTGGAAAAGATGGCACTAAAAAAACTTTTAAAGAAGTAGATGTTAAAAAAGGAGAAGTATTTTCAGGTGCTTGTTTAAACAGAAAAACTTTAAGAGATTTTTATGAAAAAGTAATTGAAGATGCAAAAGAAAAAGATATCTTATTTAGTTTACACGTAAAAGCTACTATGATGAAAGTAAGCGATCCAGTTTTATTTGGAGATGCTATTAGAGTTTATTATAAAGAATTATTTGAAAAATTCCCAAAAGAACTTGAAGAAATTGGATTTAATCCAAATAACGGTTTAAGCGATCTTGAAGCTAAACTTTCAAAACTTCCTGAAGAAAAACAAGAAGCAATTAAAAAAACTATTGAAGAAATTTATAAAAAACAACCAAGACTTTATATGGTAGATTCTGATAAAGGAATTACTAATCTTCATAGACCAAACGATGTAATTATTGACGCTTCAATTCCTGCTGTAATTAAAAATGGTTTAAAAGGTTGGGGACCAAGTGGAGAAGTTGAAGACTTAGTAATTACAGTACCAGATAGAACTTATGCAAGAATGTATAAAGAAATTGTTGCAGATATTGTAAAAAATGGTCAATTTGATCCAACAAAAGTTGGAACGGTTCAAAATGTGGGGCTTATGGCTAAAAAAGCAGAAGAATATGGAAGCCATGATAAAACATTTTTCCCACCAGCTGATGGTGTAATGAGAGTTGTAGATACTGAAACTGGCGAAGTTTTAATGGAATTTGAAGTTGATAAAGGTGATATTTGGAGAGCTTATTCTGCAAAAGAAGAAGCAATCAGAGATTGGATAAAACTTGCTGTAAATAGAGCAAAAGAAAGTGGATATCCAATTGTATTCTGGCTTGATAGTAATAGAGCGCATGATGCTAATTTAATTAAATATGTAGTAGATGAACTTAAAAATTATGATTTAAGCGATGTTGAATATCATATTATGGCACCTGAAAAAGCGATGAGATATACTTTAAGAAGATTTAGAAAAGGTCTTGGTACAATTAGCGTTACAGGAAATGTTTTAAGAGATTATTTAACAGATTTATTCCCAATTATTGAAGTTGGAACAAGTGCTAGAACTTTATCAATTGTGCCTCTTCTTGCTGGTGGAGGATTATATGAAACAGGTGCTGGTGGTTCTGCTCCAAAACATGTTGAGCAATTTATTAAAGAGGGTCATTTAAGATGGGATTCTTTAGGGGAATTTTTAGCAACAGTAGAATCACTTAAACTTGCAAGAAAACAAGGTGCAAATGAAAAAACTGAAATTATTGCTGATGCTTTAAGCAGAGCGGTTAGTAAATATTTACAAAACGATAAAACTCCAAAAAGAAAAGTAGGACAGCTTGATAATAGAGGAAGTCATTATTATTTAGCGAGATATTGGGCTGAAGAACTTGCAAATTGCGGTGATGTTGAACTTGAGAAAAAATTTAGACCTATTGCAAAAGAATTAATTGAAAATGAGCAAAAAATCCTTGCTGAAATTGCAGAGGTTGAAGGAAAACCTACTGATATTGGAGGATATTATCATCCAGACGAAGAAAAAGTGGAAAAATATATGAGACCAAGTAAAACGTTTAACGCAATAATTGACGCTATTTAATCCCTTTTTTGGGATTTTTCTAAAGGAGAGAAATGTCAAATAAAGTTTCAATTATTGGTGCTGGGAATGTTGGAAGCATAGTTGCTTATTCTCTTGCAATGCAAGGGCTTGCTCATGAAATAGTGCTTGTTGATAGAGACAAGGATAGAGCAAAAGGAAAAGCTCTTGATATGTCTCATGCCGCAAGTGCCGTGAGAAGCCATTCCATTGTAAGAGCAGCTGAGAGTTATGAAGATATAAAAGATTCTAAAGTAATAGTTATTACGGCTGGTTTTCCAAGAAAACCTGGAATGAGCAGGGAAGATTTGCTTTTTAAGAACGCTGAAATTATCGAAGAAGTAGTTTCAAAAGTAAAAGAGGTTGCATCTAATGCTATTTTAATTATGGTTTCAAATCCTCTTGATGCGATGACCTATACGGCTTTAAAAGTTAGTGGTTTTCCTCGTGAAAGAGTAATTGGAATGGCAGGAATTCTTGATAGCGCGAGAATGGCGTATTTTATTTATGAAAAACTTGGGTATGGCGCGGGGCAAATTAGGGCAAGTGTGATAGGTGGTCATGGAGATTTTATGGTTCCTCTTCCAAGATATTCTACGGTTGCTGGAGTTCCTCTTAGCGATCTTTTAAGTCAAAAAGAAATTGAAGAAGTGGTTGAGAGAACTCGTCATGCTGGAGCAGAAATTGTAAGTTATTTAAAAACAGGAAGTGCTTATTTTGCTCCTGGAAAGTCTACGGCTATTATGGTTGAAGCAATTTTAAAAGATTCTAAACAAATTTTTCCATGCGCTGTTCTTTTGAAAGGAGAATATGGAGTAGATGGAGTGGTAAATGGAGTTCCTGTAATGCTTGGAAAAGACGGAGCTGAAAAAGTTATTGAAGTAACGCTTGATCCTTGTGAAAAAGAACAATTTAGAAAGTCGACTCAAGCTGTAAAGGAAATGATAGATTTACTTGAAAAAGAATTTTTTAAAGGGAGAAAATGAGAGTAGTAAAATATGAAGATATCGTTAAAGCAATTAGGGATATGATAATTTATTCAACTACTCATCTTGCGCCTGATATGAAAAAAGCATTAGAAGAAGCTTATAAAAATGAAAAAAGCGAGGTTTCCAAAGCGGTATTAAAACAAATTTTGGATAATGCGAAAATTGCCGAGGAAGAGTGGAAACCTCTTTGTCAAGATACTGGGCTTGCGATATTTTTCGTAAAAGTTGGCGAAGATGTAAAAGTTGAAGGGGGTTCTCTTAAAGATGCAATTTATGAAGGGACTGAAAAAGGATACAAAGAGGGATATTTAAGAGCTTCTACTTGTGATTGTTTTACAAGAGCCAATCTTAAAGATAAAATTGGATATAACTTACCTCCTGTAATTTATTTTGATATAGTTCCTGGAGATAAAATCGAGATTGAATACGCAGCAAAAGGTGGGGGAAGTGAAAACGTATCTCGTGCTACGGTACTTGCTCCAGCAGCTGGTAAAAAAGGAATTATTGAGTTTGTAAAAAAAGTAATTTCTGATGCTGGACCAAATCCTTGTCCACCACTTGTGGTTGGCGTTGGAATTGGAGGAAGCTTTGATTATGCGGCTGTAATGAGTAAACATGCTTTATTTAGAGATATAGGAACGAAAAATCCAGATCCTGAGCTTGCCGAACTTGAAGAAGAAATTAAAAAAGAATGTAATAAACTTGGAATTGGTGCAATGGGAATGGGAGGAACCGAAACTGTTCTTGCCGTTCATATAGAAACATTTCAGCCAGGTAGAATGTGTCACATAGCTTCTTTACCTGTTGCTGTGAATGTTCAATGTCATAGCTCTAGACATGCTCATATTACAATCTAAAGGAAGAAAATGGCTGAGTATAAATTAAGAACTCCTTTGAGAAATGAAGATGTGGAAAAATTAAAAGCCGGGGATATTGTATATTTAAGTGGAGTAGTTTATACAGCAAGAGATGCTGCTCATAAAAGACTTGTAGATTTGATTAATGAAGGTAAAGAACTACCTTTTGATTTAGAAGGTGCCGTAATTTATTATGTAGGACCAACTCCTCCAAAGCCTGGAGAGGTAATTGGAAGTGCCGGACCTACGACAAGTTATAGAATGGATCCTTATGCTCCTATTTTAATTGAGAGAGGATTAAAAGGAATGATTGGAAAAGGAAAAAGAAATAAAGAGGTAATTGAAGCGTGTAAAAAACATAAAGCCGTTTATTTTGGAGCTGTTGGAGGAGCTGCCGCGTTAATTGCAAAAGCTATTAAATCTGCGGAAGTTATAGCATATCCAGAGCTTGGACCTGAAGCCATTAGAAAACTTGAAGTAGAAGATTTTCCGGTGGTTGTAGTAAATGATTGTTATGGAAATGACCTTTATGAAGAAGGTAGAAAAAAATGGGAACAACAATAAGAAAGGAGAGTAAATGAATATTCATGAGTATCAAGCAAAAGAAATATTTAGAAAATATGGAGTTCCAACTCCAAGAGGAGGAGTTGCTTTTTCTGGTCCTGAAGCAAGAAGGGTAGCAGAGGAGCTTGGAGGAAATCTTTGGGTAGTTAAAGCTCAAATTCATGCTGGAGGTCGTGGAAAAGCTGGTGGAGTTAAATTAGCAAGAAGTCTTGATGAAGTTGAAAAGATAGCAGAAGAAATGCTTGGAATGAGACTTGTAACTCATCAAACTGGTCCTGAAGGAAAAATCGTAAAAAAAGTATATATTGAAGAGGGAGCCGATATTAAGGCTGAATATTATCTTGGAATGGTTCTTGATAGAGCGCTTGAGATGCCTGTAATGATGGCAAGTACGGAAGGTGGAATGGAAATTGAAGAAGTTGCTGCTAAAACTCCTGAAAAAATCGTAAAGGTTGCTATTGATCCAACAATTGGATTTCAACCATTCCATGCAAGAAAATTAGCATTTGGACTTGGACTTGGAAAAGATGAGCAAAAAGAATTTATAAAATTTGCAAAAGCTTTATATAATGTATATATGGATTTGGATGCGGAAATGATTGAAATTAATCCATTGATTAAAACTGGAGAAGGAAAATTTTTAGCTCTTGATGCAAAAATGGGATTTGATGATAATGCTTTATATAGACATCCAGAAATTGCTGAAATGAGAGATTTAGATGAGGAAGAGCCAACTGAAATTGAAGCTAAAAAATATGGATTAAGTTATGTTAAACTTGATGGAAATGTAGGATGTATGGTAAACGGTGCTGGACTTGCTATGGCTACTATGGATATTATTAAACATGAAGGAGGAGAGCCAGCTAACTTCCTTGATGTTGGGGGTGGAGCAAACCCAGATACCGTTGCTAAAGGGTTTGAAATTATTTTAAGTGATCCTAATGTAAAATCAATTTTCGTAAATATTTTTGGTGGAATTGTTAGATGCGATAGAATTGCTAATGGAATTTTACAAGCTACAGAAAAAGTAGAAGTAAATGTTCCAGTAATTGTTAGACTTGATGGAACGAATGCTGAAGAAGCAGCTGAGATTTTAAAAAATGCAAATATTAAAAATATTATTCCAGCAAAAGATTTAAAAGATGGAGCGCAAAAAGCTGTAAAAGCTGCGAAAGGAGAGTTATAATGAGTATTTTAGTAAATAAAGATACAAAAGTTATAGTTCAAGGATTTACTGGGAAAGAAGGAACTTTCCATTCTGAACAGTGTATGGCGTATGGTACTCAAATTGTTGGAGGAGTTACTCCAAATAAAGGGGGAATGACTCATCTTGGTAAACCTGTATTTAATACCGTTGAAGAAGCGGTAGCAGCGACTGGGGCTACTGTTAGTATGATTTTTGTTCCGCCTGCTTTTGTTGCCGATGCGGTAATGGAAGCGGCTGATGCTGGAATTGAACTTGCTGTAATTATTACAGAGGGTGCGCCGGTTAAAGATATGATGTATGCTAAACACTATGCTGTAAAAAAAGGGATGAAAACAATCGGACCAAATTGTCCTGGAATTATTACGGCAGAAGAATGTAAGATTGGAATTATGCCTGGACATATATTCAAAAAAGGAAATGTTGGGCTAATTTCTAAATCTGGAACTTTAACTTATGAAGCAAGTAATCAAGTTGTAAAAGAAGGGCTTGGAATTACAACAGCAGTAGGTATTGGAGGAGATCCTATTATTGGACTTAGTTATAAAGAACTTCTTCCGATGTTTGAAGAAGACCCAGAGACTGAAGCTATAGTTATGATTGGTGAAATTGGAGGAGATTTAGAAATTCAAGCAGCAAAACTTATCAAAGAAAAAATTACAAAACCTGTAATTGCTTTTATTGCTGGACAAACTGCTCCAAAAGGAAAAAGAATGGGGCATGCAGGAGCTATTATTAGCGGAAGTAAAGGAACAGCTAAAGAAAAAATGGATGCTTTAAGAGAAGCTGGAGCTTATGTTGTTGAATCTCCGGCTGATATTGGAGTAACTGTAGCAAAAGCTCTTAAGAGGAAATAATTCCTCTTAGAGTTTTTTATTTTTAATTAAAAAAGTGTCTGATACTAAAAACATAATTATTTTTTAAATTAATGATTTCAATTAATCGTTTTAAGGCGATTTTTAATCATATTTTCTTTTAATCAGACGAGTATTTCGATATTTTTTTTAACGCTTATTATGCTTAATGTATTTTTATTAGTGTAGCCCTTACTTTTTGTTATTCAATTTAGATTTATAGAAAAGTTCCTTAAATTGGGCCAGTATTTTAATACTCCTACTTTGATATTTTTTACTAATTTTATCTTTTTTCTATTGTTAATTAGCGTTTAATTTTATTGAATTTTGTTTTCGTTTTAGTAAAATTTTTTGAGATAGTGTTACATTTTTGGACTTTTTTTATGCTTGTTTTTTAAAACTTTACAAAAGAGAGGGTAATTTTGATATTATAGAATAAATCAAAAAAAGGAGAATAAATGGCTTTAAATGTAGATTTTAAGCTTAAAGCGCCAGCTAATACGCCTGTTTGGGTAGATGAAGCATTGTGTAAAAGTTGCGAACTTTGTGTTGAATTTTGTCCAACAGGTGTTCTTGAAATGGTTCCAGATCCTCATAATATTTTAGGGCAAATGGTAAAAGTAGCTCATCCAGAGTGGTGTATTGGGTGTAAAGAATGCGAGATTGAGTGTCCAGACTTTTGTATTTTTGTAGCAGAGAGAGATGAATATAATTTTAAAAAATTAAATGAGGTTAAGAAACTTAAAGGAGAAGCGTAATGGCAAGAGAATTAGTAAGTACTGGAAATCAATTAGCGGCATTGGCTGCAATTGATGCTGGGTGTAGATTTTTTGGTGGATATCCTATTACTCCAAGTAGCGAAATTGCTCATGAAATGAGTAAACTTTTGCCAAAAGTTGGGGGAGTTTTTATTCAAATGGAAGATGAAATTGCTGGTATTTCGGTAGCACTTGGTGCTAGTATGAGTGGCGTAAAAGCGATGACAAATACTTCTGGTCCTGGAATTTCTTTAAAATCTGAGCAAATTGGTCTTGCATTTATGGCTGAAATTCCTCTTGTAATTACAAACGTAATGAGAGGAGGACCAAGTACTGGGCTTCCAACAAGACCGGCTCAAGGTGATATTCTTCAAGCAATGGCTCCAACTCATGGTGATTTTCAGTCAATTACTTTGTGTGCAGGAAGCCTTGAAGAATGTTATACTGAAACGGTTAGAGCTTTTAATTTAGCGGAAAGATTTATGACTCCTGTATTTGTGTTACTTGACGAAACACTTGGTCATATGGTTGGTAAAGCAGTTCTTCCAGATAAAGAAGAAGTTGAAAAAAATATTATAAATAGAAGAGTTTATGAAGGAGATCCTTTAACTTACGAACCATATAACGTAGGAAAAGATGAACCAGCGATACTTAACCCATTCTTTAAAGGGTATAGATATCATATTACTGGGTTACATCACGGACCAACTGGATTCCCAACAGAAGATGCTAAGATGTGTCAAGAATTGATTGATAGATTGTTTAATAAAATTTTAGCTCACAAAGATGAAATTGAAAGTTATGAAGAGTTTATGCTTGATGATGCTGACATTTTAATTATCGCATATGGAAGTGTTAGTTTAGCAGCAAAAGAAGCAATTAAACAATTAAGAAAAGAGGGTGTTAAAGTTGGGCTATTTAGACCAATTACGCTTTGGCCATCTCCAGAAGAAAAAATAAACGAGATATGTAACAAATTTGATAAGATTTTAGTAACTGAGATGAATAAAGGACAATATTTTAAAGAAATTCAAAGAGCCAGTGGTAAAAAAGCAAGTGAATTTGAAACTTTATTTAAAGCGAATGGAAGACCAATAAGTCCAGCTGAGATTAAAGCAAAAATTAAAGAAATGGTAAAATAAGGAGAGAGATATGGCATTTAATTACGATTATTATTTAAGAACCGATAAAATGCCAACGCTTTGGTGTTGGGGATGCGGTGATGGAATTATTATGAAAGCTATGATTAGAGCGTTTGCAAAACTTGGATGGGATAAAAACGACATTTGTATAGTAAGTGGGATAGGATGTTCTGGAAGATTTAGTAGTTATATTGACGCAAATACAGTTCATACTACTCATGGAAGAACTGTTGCGTATGCAACTGGAATTAAATTAGCAAATCCAGATAAACACGTAATTGTGGTTGCTGGTGATGGTGATGGATTAGCTATTGGTGGAAATCATACAATTCATGGTTGTAGAAGAAATATTGATTTAAATTTCGTATTAATTAATAACTTTATTTATGGACTTACAAATTCTCAAGTTTCTCCAACAACTCCAAAAGGTGCTTGGTCTGTAACTACTCAATATGGGAATATTGATCCAACTTTTGATCCGGCTGATCTTGCTATTGGTGCTGGAGCTACTTTTGTAGCAAGAGAAAGCGTGGCAGAAGCTCAAAAGCTTGAAAGAATTTTTATAAAAGGTTTTCAACATAAAGGATTTAGTTTCTTTGATATTCATTCAAATTGCCATGTTAACTTTGGTAGAAAAAATAAATTAGCTAAGGCTAAACAATTGATGGATTGGATTGAAGATAGATTAATTCCAAAAGCTAAATGGGATAAATTAACTCCAGAGGAGCAATACGAGCTTAAGAAACAAGGAAAATTTCCAAGAGGAATTTTATATCAAAAAGAAGAGCCAGAATATTGTGAAGAATATTATAAATTAATTGAGAGAGTAAGGGGTAAATAATGAGAAAACAGCTTAGATTTACAGGAGTTGGAGGGCAAGGGGTTCTCCTTGCTGGAGAAATATTGGCAAGAGCTTATGTAAGAGCTGGAAAGTATGGAGTACAAGTTGGTACTTATACTTCTCAAGTTAGAGGAGGACCTACTAAAGTTGATATTATTTTAGATGATGAACCAATTCTTTATCCATATGCTGTGGATGGAGAGATTGATTTTATGTTAAGCGTTGCTGATAAATCTTATCAATTATTTAAAGATGGAGTAAAAGAGGGCGGTATTATTGTATATGAACCAAATCTTGTTTATCCAACAGAAGATGATAAAGCAAAATGGAAAATGTTTCCAATTGAAGTAATTACTATTGCAAAAGAAAAAGTAGGAAACGTTATTACTCAATCAGTAGTGGCGTTAGCAATTGCTACGAGAATGAACAATATAGATAAAGATCTTGTATATCAAACAATGATTGAAACTGTTCCTTCAAAAGCAGTGGATATTAATAAAAAAGCTTTTGAACTTGGGTATGAAGCTGCAGAAGAAGTTTTAGCTAAATATTCTTAAAAAAAATGAGGCTTTAGCCTCGTTTTTTAAGATTTATTAATAGCTTCTAAAGCTCTTTTTAATAGCTCTCCATGATAGACTTCTTGACGAGATATGAATAATAAGAAATTTTTTAAATCTTCATTTCCAATTTTTTCAGCTAAAATTAGGCATTGTTTTTCTGCGTTCATTTCTTCTTCGATATTTTCTTTTAAAAATTCTACTATACCTATATTTTTATATCTTTCATGCGGGATTGGTTTTGGAAGTGTTAATACGCCCATTTTGCTTGCTAAAGTAGCGAATCTTTTTAAATGATAAATTGAATCATAAGCAAGATCTATAAAAGCGCTTTGAGCAACGGTAATGTTTGTGTGAACTTTTAAGTAGCTATAAATTACTATTAATTCGTATTCTTTAAATGTTTCTTCCATTAAGAAAAATGTAAGTGCCGATTTTGCATTTTCGTCTAAATCTATTCCCGGTAATTCTTTATGTTCGTTAAATGCTGTAATTTCGCCTTCTAGTTCAAGTTTTTTAATTTCTTCTAGAAAATATTGGTCATCACTTCTTAATCTATTAATTGTTGGATCGTCTATTCCTTCATAAAGTGCTATATTTTGGTCTAAATCATCTATTAAAACTTCAAGCAGATCCTCTTCCGTTTTTACTTTTATTTTTTCGATTTCTCTTTCGTTAAAATCCATGTTAAATTTAATATTTTTATTTACGGCATCTTGCATACTCCAAAGCATGTGTCTATATTTGAACAAAGCTACATCGTTTAAAAAATGTTTGGCAGCTTCGTCTTTTACCATTACACTTGCGTATATGAATTTGATAAAACTTTCATGTTCGAATCTAATTAGTTTTTCAAAGTCCATTTTTGCTCCTTTTTTGTTTTAAGTATATCAAAAAGAGACTAAAAAAAGTTGATATAAATCAATTTTTATGAAAAAAGATATATTTTATCGCGTTTTCATAACTTTTGGTATTTGCTATATTTTTATAAGCAATGTCAAATGCTGTTCCATGATCTACTGATGTTCTTAAAATTGGAAGATTAAGACTAACATTTATACTTTCTTCAAAATATAATGCTTTTAGCGGAGCAAGTCCTTGATCGTGATACATGGCAATAAATCTTCCTTTTTTTTGGCAAAATGCAGTATCTGGAACTAAAGGTCCATAAAATATTTCTTTTTTTAGTAGATCATTTGCCATTTTGATTGCGGGAATTATTTCTTTTATTTCTTCATCTCCTAAAACTCCTCCATCTCCTGCATGAGGATTAAGACCAAGTATTCCGATTTTATTAAATTTTGTTGAATTGTAAAAATCTATGAAAAATTGAATTAATTTTTCTTTTTTTATTTTGTTGGGAACTTCTTTTAATGGAATATGTTCTGTAAAAAGAGCAACATATAAATTTTCGCACCCAAGCATCATTATTGCGTTTTTTTTAAATATGTCTCTTAAAACTTCTGTATGCCCTTTGTATTTTATTCCAGCTTTATTCCATGCTTCTTTATGAATTGGTAAAGTACAAATAGCATCTACTTTTTTTTCTTGTGCTAGTTTAATTGCTTTTAAAAAGCTTTTATATGAATATTCTCCAGCTTCTTTATCCACGATGCCAGGTTTTATTTTGAAGTATCCTTCAACTTCCATTATTGTAAAATCATTTGGGATTTTATAGTTTAAAAGAGTAGCTGCTTGATTTAACATTGTTTTGTTTATGCAATAAATTGGTTTTACGAATTTCTTGATTTTTTCGTGTGCTTTTAGAGCTATTTCAATGCCAATTCCATTTAAATCACCTATACTAATAGCGACTTTTAGCATATTCTCTTGCCTTTATTAAATCTTCTTTTGTGTCGATTCCAAAGCTTTTTGTTTTTACTTTAATCATTGAAATTTTTTTGCCATTTTCTATTACTCTTAATTGTTCTAATTTCTCAATATGTTCTAAATTTCCTTTCATTTTTGTAAACTCATCAAGGGATTTTTTCGTAAATCCGTAGATTCCTATGTGTCCAAAATATGTATGAAAGGTATTGTCTCTGTTATATGGGATTTTGCTTCTTGAGAAATAAATTGCGTCGTTGTTTTTATCTATTACTACCTTTACTAAATTAGGATCTTCTGCTTCAATTTCGTTTATTTCTTTATAACAACTTACCATTTTAAAATCTCTGTTTAATTTAAGTAATTTTTCTTTTACGGCTATAAGAATTTCTGGTTCTAAAAATGGTTCGTCTCCTTGCATGTTGATTATAATATCTTCTTCTTTTAATCCTAAAATATCGCTTGCTTCTTTTATTCTGTCGCTTCCACTTTTATGGCTTTTATCTGTCATAACGGCTTTAAATCCATATTTTTTACATATTTCAATAACTTTTTCATTGTCTGTTGCTATACACACTTCATCTACTTTAGATGCAACTTCTGCACACCAAATTATCATTGGTTTATCTAATATTTTTTCCAATACTTTGTTGGGTAGTCTACTTGAAGAGAGTCTGGCTGGTATTATAATCATTTGTTGCCTTTTTAGGTATAATTTTACTAAAAAAGGTTTGTTTATGGAAAAAATAGAAAAAATTAAAGAAAAAATAAAAGAAGCAGACCATATCGAAGATTTTCAAAAAGAGATTATTTTAAATAAAATAAATGAATGGCAACAAGACGAAAAAGCGGTTGCTTTAATTCCTTCTTTACTTATGAAGTTTTACCAAGAAGATATAAAACCAATTCTTGATGAATTAGGATTTACAGATTGATATTGTATCAACCAAAAAACGGGTATTGTTATAATTCGGATACGATGTTTTTGTATGATTTTATTTCTAGGTTTAATATTAAAGGTAAGGTATTGGAAGTTGGCGGAGGTTGTGGCGTTCTTGGACTTTTGATAAAAAGAGATTTTCCAAAAATTGATTTAACTATCGTAGAAAAGCAAAAAATTATGATTGAATTTATAAAAAAGAATTTAAAAGAGAATGATATCGAAGCAAACATAGTAGAAGGAAATTTTTTAGATATTAAAGCTAATAAGGAATTTGATTTTATTATTTCAAATCCTCCTTTTTATAAAGGAACTTTAAAAAGTGAAAATGAAATTATCAAAATAGCAAGATATGAAGAAAATTTACCGATGAAAGAGTTTTTTAAAAAAGTTAATCTTGTTTTAAAAGAGAGAGGAGAGTTTATTTTTTGTTATGATGCTAAGAGAATTGATGAAATTGTTTTAAATATGCCAAAACCTTTAAAAATTATAGATATTCGTTTTATGCACCCAAGAATTGATAAGAGTGCAACTCTTGTTATGATTAGAGCTAAAAGACATGCTAAATCTTTTGTTAATATTCATCCTCCGTTAATTGGGTTTGAAGGAGATTCTTATTCTAAAGAAGCTGAAAAAATTTATAAGAAAGCTTCTACTAAAAGTGTAAAAGTATGAAAAAGTTAATTTCTAAAGAAGGATTTCCTTATAAATTTAATCCCGATGCGTGTAAAAAATGCGAAGGTAATTGTTGTATTGGCGAGAGTGGATATATTTGGGTAAATTCAAAGGAAATAAAAGAAATAGCTGAATTTTTGGGGATTGAAGAAGAAATTTTTAAAACTAAGTTTTTAATTAAAGTGGGATATCGTTATTCTATAAAAGAAAAGCCTTATAAGGGAGGGTTTGCTTGTATATTTTTTGAAAATGGGTGTAAAATATATCCAGTAAGACCTACTCAATGTAGAACATTTCCTTTTTGGGATTATTTTAAGAATAAACCAGAAGAAGTACTAAAAGAATGTCCAGGGATTATAATGGAAAAAAAATGAAAGAATTAGCTTGGATTTTTGTTTTGGGATTGATGATAAGTGGGTGTAGCGTTAAAAAGCCTCAAATTGGTAAAAAAGTAATTCAAAACGAAGACGACTATATTATAAAAGCTTTAATGTTTGAAAGTAATAACGAATATAATAAATCAATTCCGATATATGAGTTTTTGTATAAAAAAACTAAAAAGCCGATTTATTTTTCTCAAATTATAGAAAATTTATTTTTTGAAAGAAAGTATGACGAAGTTATAAGATTAAGCGAAAAGTATTTTCAACAAACTAAAAATATTGATCCTACGGTATTTAAGTATGAAATATTTGCGCTTATTAAAAAAAGAAAATTTGAAAAAGCAAAAGGGTTGCTAAAAAATAGGTTTAATAAAAAGGATGAGTTTTTTTATTCGATGATGAGTTATATATTGTTGCTTCAAAAAAATTACAAAGAGGCGGTTTATTATTTGAGGTCTCTTTATGCTATAAATCCAAATAAAAAAAATTTGCTTAATTTGGTAGATGTGTTGATTAAATTAAAAAAATACAACGAAGCTTTGGCTTATCTTAGAACCCATTTGAAATTATATGGTTGTGAATACGATGTTTGTATGAGGCTTATTTATATATATAAAAGTCTTTATGATTATAAGAATCTTGCCAATATTTATGAAAAACTTGGAGAGTTTGATTTAAAATATTATGTTTTGGCGTTTAATATTTATATTCAAAATAAGGAGTTTAAAAAAGCTAAAAGATTAGCGGAAAAATTAGGGGAAGATTATCTTTTGTTCTTGTATGAAAAAGAAAAAAAATATAAAAAAGCTTCAAATATAGCTCTTAAACTTTTTAATAAAACGAAAAATGATGCTTATTTGTTAAAATATTGCGAATTATTGTATTGGGATAGTCCTACGAAAAAAGAATTGCTTGAGATGGTAGAAAGATTAGAATATTTGGCTAATAAATATAAAAACGATTATTTATATAATTTCGTTGGATATGTGTTAATAGATAAAGATATCGATGTAAAAAAAGGAATAAAATACGTAATTAAAGCTTTAAATAAAAAGCCTGATAATTTTGAATATATTGATTCTTTGGCGTGGGGATATTATAAACTTGGAAAATGTGAAGATGCTTGGGAAATAATAAAAATAATTAATTTAAAAGATCCTGAAATAGAAAAACATAAAAAATTGATAAAAAGGTGTATGGATGATTTTAGAAAAAATAATTCAAAAAACGAAAGAAGATTTAGAAAAAAGAAAAAATAAAGATGATTTTGAAAAGTTCTTGAGTATAAATAGAGAATTTAGGGATGTAAAAAAAGCTTTACGATCTACGCCTGATAATCCATATAGAATTATTGCCGAAATTAAAAAGGCAAGTCCTAGTAAAGGAATTATAAGAGAGGATTTTGATCCTATTTTGATAGCAAAGGAATATCAAGAGGTTGCCGATGCTATAAGTATTTTAACCGAACCTCATTTTTTTAAGGGAAGTTTGGAATATTTAAAAGAAATTAACAAATTTTCAAAAATTCCTCTTCTTAGAAAAGATTTTATTATTGATGAGTTTCAAATAGCCGAGGCTTATTATTATGGCGCTGATTTTATTCTTTTAATAGCAAAAGCTTTAGAAATAAAGGATTTAAAAAAATTGTTTGATTTTGCTAAAAGTTTAGGGCTTGAAGTGCTTTTTGAAATTCATGATGAAGAAGATTTAAATAAAGCTTTGGAAATTAATACAGATATTATTGGGTTTAATCATAGAGATTTAAAGACTTTTGAAATGGATATGGAACTTTCAAGAAAGCTTATACCAAAGCTTCCAAAAGATGTTATAATTGTGGCTGAAAGTGGGATTAATAATTTTGAAACGGTTAAAAAACTTCATGAATATGGGGTTGATGCGTTTTTAGTTGGTGAATATATTATGAGACAGAATGATTTAAAAAGTGCTGTTAGTAGGTTAAAAGGAAATTAAAAAGATGAGAAAAATTATATTTAAAGATTTTGTTTTAGCTTTGGCATTAACTTTTATTTTATATTTTTATTTAAAATATTGGCTTTTTATTAATGAAAATATATTGCCATATCTTTTGGGAGTTTTTTTTGTTGTGATTTTCGTATTTTCTTCTACGATGTCTTTTTATA
>Ga0256836_1000429_pt1 | contig 22640 bp, 32 predicted proteins | sample 4561380metaG_FD_185974 | JGI IMG/M metagenome (GOLD analysis project Ga0256836, IMG submission 185974) | Hydrothermal vent microbial communities from Guaymas Basin, Mexico - 4561-380 | ecosystem: Environmental > Aquatic > Marine > Hydrothermal vents | place: Mexico: Guaymas Basin | collected...
AAAGAATATTCTATACTTTTATTAGATGATAAATCATTAACTTTAAATATATCATTTAAAATTATTTGATTAAAATAAAACAAAAGCGTTAAAAACATGTTAAAGTAAATTAAAATTAGATACAAGGTTTCATTTGCATCAGTCATGTTAAATCCTTATGATAAAGATTATAAAAAAGTAAATTATCTATTAGTGTATCTTTTGTACTAAGTTTTATTAAAATATTTAATTGTTTTTTTACCATAAGGTAATTTCTTATAAAATCAATTAATAAAAAAAATAATAAAATAAAATTTATAATCGGTATAATACTTATAAAACATATAATTATAAATATACTTTGATAATTTGCTTCTTCTGAAAATTCAATAAAACATTCATCGAAAACGTAATCTACTTCATCTGATAATTTTCTTTTATCAGAATTTGATAAATTTAACTTAATAATTTTTTCTTTTATTTTTTTCTTTTCAATTGAAATTAAAAATTTAAAAATAAAATAAAAAAAAGAAAAGAGAAAAAAAGAAATTAATATATGTTTTAAATACATATTTTCAGTCATAATTTTCCTTTTTACTGAAATTCTTGATAGAATTTAAATTCTTTGATTTTTTCTTTATAATTTTTACTTGGAGCAATATATTCTAAAGCGTCAAGAAAAATATTTAATTGTTCAAATACTTTAATTTGTAAAAGTCTTGTTCCTTTTCCATAATCGATTTCTGGATAACCAAGTCCATAATATTCTTTATCAAGATTTTCAATAAGAAAATCTAAAGTATCAAAATGAAATTCTGTTGCATATTTTGCTGCTCTTGTTATCCATAATAAATCAGAATCATAAATACTGCCCGGATCTTTTTCTAATATTTTTTTATGATTTTCGTAAAGCCATTTAAATGTTTTAACTTTTTTTTCAGTATGTAAATAAGCAAGTTGAAAATAATTAAAAAATGTTCCAATATTATTTTTATCTCTATTATAAAACTTTTGAATATTTCCGTTCCAAAACATTGCTTTATATAATTCAAGAGTTGCGTCATCAGAATTTTTTTCTAAATTAAATTTTGATATAAAATATGGAATTTTTAAAAAATTGAAAGTTATTTTCCCATATTTTTCTTCAAAATAATTTGCAAGATTCTGAAATTTTTCAGTAGAATTTATAAGTGGAATAGTAATATTTTTATCTAAAATAGCTAACGAAAGAATAAATTCATCTCCAGTCGTTATAGTTTCAGAAATTATATCAAAATATTTTTTTTGTATTTCATAATTTTCAAATTCAGTATTAAATTTTTTTATTTCATTAGATAATTCTATAAGTTCGGAATTTGTAAATTCTTGTTTAGATTGTTGTTTAATATAATTTTCCATTTGATTTATTTTCATAATTTTCCTCCTTAATGTTTTTTTTTATTTATTGCAGCAATTTTTAATTATGTATTGTATAAAATCAATAGTATCTGGATGTATTGAATCTCCATAAGGAACTAACTCCTCAAGTTCAATATCAAATTCTCCTTCTTTTATAAACTCGTATTCTTCATCAATGCATACTCGACCTGAAATACTTTTTATACAATATGGTTTAAATCCGCCATATTCAATTGTAACAGGCCAACCATATTTTGCTCCTTTTTTGAGAATTTCAAATAAGTATTCATCCTGAGCTTTTTCATAAGCTTCATCGTAATCTGTAGCTTCAATTGTAACAATTTTTTCACCAAACATTTTATCTCCTTAAATAATTTTTTAATTTTATTAATTTTTTCTATTTAACCATTCACTAGTTTTATCTACGATTGAAGTTGTAATTTTACTATTATTAAAAATAATATCATAAGAAAAAAACCCAAAAATAACTCCTGCTATAAATCCTATCATTTTAACTCCTTACTTTAAATTTTTTTATTGAGCAGTTTAACGTCTTACTCAGGACAAAAAAAATTAAAGAGCTTTTTAAGCTCTTTGAATATTTATATCTTTAATCTCATCAATTAGAATAATAATCGAATCGTTTATCAATATATGTTCTTTTCCAACAGTAGCAGAATATTTAAATTGAATTTTATCATTATTTTCATTTTTATCTGAAAAGATATTAAATCCAATTTCCGTTAAATTGAAAGCAATTGTCGCATATTTTTCAACATATGCTTCTGAGAATTCAAAAGTTAAAATTGAATTATCAACTTTTTCTATTTGAATTATTAATTTTTCTTTTTCATCCAAAATATAAAACGAACTAATGTCTGGACCATCACTACACGCTTCTTCGAAAATGATGTTATTTTCATTTAAAATTTCTTCTGTTCTTTTTAATAGTTTTTCCATGTTTTCCTCCTTTTAATTTTTTAGATTTCTTTATTATTAATATTATCAATATCATTCATTTTTATTCTCCTTTTTTGATTTTTTTGAATCCCATCGATTTCAAGATTATTTCAAATTCGCTAATACGCATACCTTTATATACTTCTTGATATTCATCGGTATGAGGATATTTATCAATAAAAAATCCATATGAATTCGAAAAATTTTTATGATAACCATTGCAACAAAAAAATAGAACATTATTTTCCACGCAATAAATCGGTTCTTTATTCTCGATATTTTTAAGCGCAAATACTTGCGCTTTTTTTGCTAAAGATTCTAAATTTGAATCTTTTAAAATACTTCTTTGGTTCACCGGCCAAAGTTTCATTTTTTCCTCCTTAATTTTTTTTAATTTTTTTAATAAAATAAAGACGAAGATCTACTCTTCGTCAATAATATTATTTCAATGATAAAAAAATTAGTTTTAAATTTTTAATAAACCATTAATTATTTCTTGAATTTCGGGTAAAGTATCGGCTTTAATTTTATCTTCGCGCCACTTTGTCTTTCTTGGATGCCCGATACTATAAGTTTCTGTATCTTTATTATAAGAAAGAAAATTACCTTTAATCGTAGCAATTTTTCCTATGTATTTTTCTTTATTTTGCCAAATTTCATCTCGCTCTTCCTCTGATATTCCTCCGGATACTTTTACTTGAACTAAACCATCTTCTGATTCAAATAAGATTCTTCCTGTTGTATTTTCAAATTTATTTCCAGGATCTCCTGGTAAAATATCTTTTACTTTTAATTCACATTCGAATTCAGCTTTTAATTTTAATTGATATGTTGGTTTGCCATCTTTCCATTTTTCTCCTCCGGCTTTTACAATTATACCTTCTTGACCGTTTGCTATTTCTTCTTTAAAATGGTTAAGAATTGCTTCTTTAATTTCATTAATATTACTTGTTCTTTTCCACAGAAACTTTCCTAAATTCTCAAGAATTACATCAGTATCGTACTCTGTGTCTTTATTATTCTCATTGATATAAAAACGAGTATCAACGATTTTAAAAAAATCATTGTTTGGTAAAAAATTATATTTACCAACAAGAGAAATAAATCTTTGAATATATAAAAGTTCATCATCAATAAAATCCCAAATATAATATTTAATTTTATCAATTAAGTTTTCATATTTACATTTCGCAATTTCTTCTATTTTTTCTATAGCTTTCTCAAGTTTTCTTTTATTTTTATCAGTTCTTTCTTTTAAATATTTTTGCTTGTAATCTTCAATTTTAAACAATCTTGTTAAAAGACCATTTGCTGTATATCGATCGTATCCTTCAATAATTAATTCTCCATTAAAAATAATTTTATCAGGATAAATATAATTTTGAATAATATCTTTTATATCATCTTGTATTTTTTTAATAATTTTTTCTGGAATAAGTTGTCTTTTATTTTCTCTTGAGAAAAATTGTACAGAAATATAGTTATTAGGTTTTATTTTTATAACGCAATTTGAATATTCACCATCCATTTTTTTTTGAGAAAAAATATATCTATTTTTTTGAATTATTTTATCAAGCTTTTTTGGATCATATGGAACTGCGCCCATATATCCAATTTCATCAAAAATTTCAGGAATAATTTGCTTAATTAATTTTTTATTGATCCCACATTTTAAATCCTTTTTTAAAATAAGTTTTAAAACTTCTTGATCTTTTTTATCAAGATTTTCAAGAATTTCTTTAACGAGTTTTACTGCTTTATTACCTCTAAGCTCATTTTTATGTAATTCATCATGAATTCTTTTTAATGCGATAATTAGCTCTCCTGAACCTTCTTTTTCTGGCTCAGGAATTTTTTTAATTCCAAACACTATAGAACTATCATACGTAAATTTTAAAATAGTTTTTATTAAAATATTATTTTTATATTTTTCGAGTATTTCTTTCTTTTCATTAATACTAGTTGTTGATCTTAATTCATTTAAAAAATCAATTGCTTTCATTTTTCCTCCTTTAATTTTTTAAAAAATTTTCAATTTGTCTCAAGTAAAAAATATTAAGTCGAATAAAATCGACGTATGAACTATAAGCTTTCGAACCATTATATTTACCAACAATAGTTCTCCATTTTAAATTTTTATTTTTAATTTTTACTTGTTCTTTTAAATTATTTAAATCATTCAATGCAATATATAATGAATAATTAAAATTTACAAGTTTACTACATAGATTATTGTAATTATGTACTGTTCTCGAAATTCCAAGTTGTCTCGCAAATCCTGGTAACCATTTATGAAATGCTCCACAACTTGGATCATTAAAATTAATTTTAATTCTATTTATATCAGACTCTTGCCAAAGAATAGCAGCAAGAGTCAGACCTAAATTAATTTTACTGCCATTATAATAAGTTTTTTTTAAAAGTTCAAATTCATTCATTGAAATCTTTTGCAATCTTTCCCTCCGTTCTTTAACAATTTTCACAGTTCTTCTGTATCCGTATTTTTTAATTAAATATGGATAATTAAGAGGATTTGCTAGTCTAAGTTTAAAATGGTTCTCTTTTTGCTCTAGAGCAAAAAGAGAACCAAGTAAGATTAAAATTAAAAATATTTTTTTCATATTATTTCCTTTCGATTTTTTAATTTTCATTATATCATATTATATCAATATCAATATTAAAATTCTGAGATTCACTGCGGTTTACTTCATTAGAATTCTTTTTTGATTCTTGATGATCGTTATGATTTTGAGACTCAGGATATGTTATTTCGTCTTGATTTCGAGAATTAATTTTGTCAATAAAGTTTATTATTAACTCAGTTTCAAAATTAATTTCGTTTTCTGTTAAAGACTCTGAAGAACTAGTTAAAGTATTTAATTCTTCAGGCATATTATCTAATAATTCTGTTTCTTTATATGAAATATTTAATCCTTTTTTTGAATTGCACCAAACTAAAAATTCATTTGCTATATATCGAACTTTAATATCGTAATAAATTTTAAGATTTTTAATAAATTCTTTATGAAAAAAATTTCTATCAATATTTCCAGATGTATTTCTTGGAATATCGAAAGAAATAATTCTAATTGAAGTTTTCACTATTTCTGGGACGTTAATATGAAATAAAGCTTGAATTACAAGTTCATCTGTATTTGATTTTTCTTGTATGAATTCAGATAAATCAGATAATAAACGTTTAAATTCTGGATTAAAAGTTTCTCTTTGTGAAATATTTATAAAATCAATCAATTCTAATATCTGTTGCTTACGTAAATCGATTAAATCTGATCTTGTTTCATGATTAATAGAATTAATTTTAGAATTAATGAAATCTGAAAATTTTTCAATAAAATATTCTGAATATCTATCAGACTCAGTAATTTCAAAAATTTTATTTTTAAATTCATTTAAAAATTCCAATACAGTTTTTGATTCTTCTTTGCCTATTTCATAAAGATAAATCGTTACAAATTTTAAAATATCAACAACATTACTTAAATAAAAAAAATTAATTAAAACATTATCCTTATTAGTATAAAGATTTAATTCTATGAATTCATATAGCATATTAAAAAATTTTTTCAATTCTTCATTATCTGAAGCAAATTTAAAAAAATCTAAAACATCATTAAGATATTCATTTATATCTTTAAATGATTTTTCAATACCATTTTCTGGACCACAGTAAATTAAACTATCTGCGAAGTCAAAATTTCTTAGACTCATATTTCTTCCTTTTATTTTTTTTAAATAATTTCAGTTTCTATATTAATTTTATCAATTTCATTATATTTATTATCATAAGAATATTTGGATAATAATTTAGAATTGATTTTAGTTATAATCATATCTTTATAAATATCATTTTTATATAAAACTTGCGCTAAAAAAAATTTTAATTCGTGTTTAAAAATTGAATAGTATAATTTTAAATGTCTTTTATTAGGATACTCAATTTGAATATTTTTATATCTACTTTCAAAAAAATTTATTAACGCTACAAACATATCCGAAAAAGATATTTCTTTTTGGGATAATTTTATTTTTTTAATTATATCAAAAAAATCTTCTAAAAGTATTTTTTCTCTTAATAAATAATATTTATTAATTTTATCTAGATATACTACGAAACTTTTTAAAATTTTAATTAGTAAATCAAATTCATATCGATCAGTTGGAGTTTTTAATGCTTCTAATTCATTTAAAAGATCTTTAAAATCTATATCGATCATATTTCCTCCTTAAATTTTTTTAATAATCCATAAAGATTCATATGTTATTGGTCTAGTTAAAGGTAATCCATAATAATCAATTTTTATTTTATTTTCTTCTTCTGCTTTTTCAATAAGTTTAAAAAAATTATCGTTCGCTGCACATCCTCCTTCATCTTCGCCAATATAAAATAAATATTTTGCGTCTTTATTTTTTAAAAATTTTTTTAAAACATTATAGGCAAAATCATTTGCATACGGAGGCCAAAATAATAAATAAGTATCTTTTTCAGAAAAATCAATTTCAGAAAAAGAATCAATTAATTTAATTTTTTTACAAAAATTTAAATCATCGCAATCATATTTATTTTTTTTGTATCCTATATAATTACAGTTAATATTTTGATTTAAATATTTAGCAAACAAACCTGAACCTGCACCTAATTCTATAATATTTTGTGGATTTATTTCTTTGATTTTATTGATAATAAATTCAAAATTTTCATATGTTGGAACTACCCAAGAAATGTTTGTAAGATTAGAATCTAATTGAAACGGATTAATTCTTGCAAAATTATCAATATTTTTTTCTTTTTCTTTAATAATTTTTTTAGCTTCTGGAACTAATTGATTTTTAATTTTCATTACATCAAATTCGATACCAAACATGTTTCCTCCTTTTATTTTTTTAGATTACTTCCGTATTAATATTAATAGATTCATCAGTATTTTTATCTTTTTCATTTCTAAGAGATTTATTAATCTCAGATAAAATATTCAATTCATCCTTTGTTATATTCTTTTTTTCAATTAAAATTTTAAAAATAAAATATTGAAGCATTTCATTAAAATCTATATCATCTACTAATTTATAAATTTCTTCTGTAAATTCTTCAAGTCTTTTTGGTATTTTAGAAGTTTCTTTATATTCATCTAAATAAATTTCAAGATTAGTATAAAAAACTAATGGTGGATATTTAAAAATATCTGAAGCTTCACGATCTGAATTTGTTTTTTGAAATTCAAAATAAGAAGCAAGAGATATTATAATAATATCTTCTACTTCTGTTTTTGATTTAGGAAAAAAGATTTTATCTGAATTAATTAAAAATATTAAAAAATCAAATAAATTTTTTATATTTATTGGAGCCATATAATTAAATTCCACTGTTGTAAACATTTTAAACTCCTTATTTTAATTTAGTAAATTTTAATTTCATAATCTCCAAAATTATTATTTTGATACAAATCTGCATCTTTTAAAGATGCAATAAAATAATAAGCCATTTTATTTAACCATTCAATATCATCTTTAATTTCTTTCAAATATATTGAAGATTTTTGTAACATACTACGATATAACTGTCCACAAAGATTAATAAATTCATCTAAAAATAAATCATAATCCTCAGCCTCATTTAGATTTATTTTCATTTTCTCTACAATAAGCATCAATGTATCTTTTTTTGACTCAATTTTATTTTTTAGAAAAGAATAAAATTTTAATCTTAAAAAATCATCTGTTAATGCTTCATTTAAAATTTCAATTAATAATTTTTTCTCTTTTGAAATTAATTTTTTTTGATTAAAAATAAATTTTCTATTTTCAAAAAGATCATTGAATAAAATAACTTTATTTGCTTTATTTGCTTTCATATTTCCTCCTTAATTTTTTTTAATAAAAACAAAAGGATTTTCTCCTTTTGCTAATATTATTATTTCAATGATTAATTATATTGTTTTAAACGACAAAAAATAAGGGAGCTTTTTTAGCTCCCTTTTGATTTTGATAAATGTTTTACAAAAATTCCTTTATTCATTTTAACCCAAACACCAATACTAAATATAATTCCAATAGCTATCGAAATAGCTCCAAAATAGGAATGAGTTAAAAGTGCAATCAAAAGCCAACATAAATCTGCAATAAAATATGCAGTTATTGAGTAAAATGCATAACCATTGTATAAAAGAGTAGCTCCTAATATTAAAGAAAGTCCACCAATAATACCAAAAATATCTATCATAATCTTTCCTTATTATCTGGTTTCTCGTAAAATCTTTTTAAATTTTTTTCCCAAGGAAAAATATACCAAACTGGTTCTTTTTCTTTAAAATAGTAAATATTTAAGTTAAAATTTAAAGATTTTGATAATTCTTTTAATTCTTGAATCGGATCTAAATTTGCATATAATACTGCTATATCAATATTTTTTGATTCTAAACAATTTGTTTTATGTAAAGCAAATAAAATATTAATTATAGTTTCTCCAGAATCAATTAAATCATCAATAATTAATAAATTTTTAGAATTTTTTATTATATTAAAATCTTTAACATTAAAAATTTTCTCGTTATCTACTATATGACTTTTTATTGTTTCATTTTTATACAATTGAATATGAGGAAAAATCAAATCCTCAATATTCAATTTATAACTTAAAGTTCCTCCTGGAATTAAGCCACCTCTTGGAATTATTAACCCAAGATCGTATTTTTTATTTTCATTTTTTAATTTTTCTGCTACACTTTCGATTGCAATAAAAATATCTTCATAAAATAATTGTTTTGTTTTAATTTTATTTTTTTTAGCCATTTTAGATCCTTTAAATTTCAGATTCTAAATGTTCTAAATCAGATTTTAATTCATTTAACATTTGATTTATTTCATTTTCAAGTTGTTCAATGATAGATTCTAAATCTAGATTTTTAATTTCTCCAAATTCTGCTTGAATTTGAGTTTCTAAATTTTTTATATTTTCTTCAATGATTCCTTTTTGGATCTCAAGATTTTTTATTTCATTTTCTATTTTATTTTTCTTTTCTTCAAATTTTTGTATGATCTCTTTAATTTCATTTTCAAAAGAATTCGTCGAAATTTGATGCATGCCTGTTGGGTTCATAAATTGCTCCTTTATTTTTAATATCTTTAATATCTTTAAAAGAAATATTTCTTTCTTTTAATTTTTCTTGGATATTTTTAATTATTTCTTGAATAATTTCTTTATGCTCTTCATTTACATTTTTATTTGCAAATCCTTTAATTTGAACGATTTTTAATGTATGTGGATCTATTTCACATGTATATTTAAACTCTGGTTCTTTTTTGCTCTCAATTTGAAAAATATCTGACTGTAAATCTTTAACTCTTTGTGTATAAGAACCAACACAATGACTCATTTTTTCTCCAGTAGCTTGTAATTCTAAAGGAGTTGTTAATTCTTTAACAATAATATCTTGATATTCAAATTCTATTTTTTCAAAAGATATAAGAGATTTATTTTTTTCTTCAATTTCTTTTAAAATATTTTCATATACAAAATTAATAATAAATTCAAAATCAATTTCAAAATCATTATTTTTGATATTTTTTTCAATTTCAGAAATCATTTTTATTAATATTGATTGTTTAATGAGATTATATTCATATTCTGAAAATGTATTTGAAATTTTTATTTTTAATTTTTCGAAATATTTTTTGAAAAGTTTAATGAAATTATTTTCATTTATAAATACTTGATAAAAATCTCGATATTCTATATGTTCTAAATAATTCATTAAATGAAAAACAATTTCATTTATATTTAAATTTAATAATTTTGGATTCAATACAATTTGCATTAGAACATAAGAAATAAGAAATTCAGTATATGAATTGTATTTTGTAAGAATATTATAATTATTATTAATTTCATTTTTATGATTAATAAAATATTCAAGAAGTTTTTTTACTTTCTTTTCAGAAATATACTCTAAACCAAGAATCAATTTTTTTAATTGTAAATAATTTAAATTTTCAAAACTAATATTTTCGTTTGTTTTAGATTTTATAAAATCAATTATATTGAAAAAAACTATATTTTCAATATCTTTATCTTTAATATTTTCTAAATAATCAAAGATATTCTTTTTATTTAATTTTGGATAAAGTATTTTTGAATTAAATAATTTAAAATCTACAAAATTTAATTTATTTGCTATTTCAAAATATTTAGAATTAAAAGGTTTTAAAAAATTTATTTTTTGTAATTCATATTTTAAATTATTTTTATCTTTAATTATTTCTGATTTATCTTTTAAAAGAATTTCAGTTGCTTGTTCTTGAGCATAAAAACTTTTTAAAAATTTTTTTATATCGAAATAAAAAGGTAAATTTTTTGATAATTGAGAAAGATCAATATTTGTATTATTTTTATAAAAACTTAATGTTTTTAATTCTTCTAATTTTTTAGCTATTCTGAATTCTTGATAAAGTTTTAAATTTTTTATTTCATAATCAAATTGTAAAGTTTTAATGAAATTTATAAAATCCGGATGAATAATTAAGGTTAAATTATTATTTAAATCATACATTAATCCAATTTTTAATAAATTGATATCAAAATTATCTAGTAGATTATAAAATGATAAATAATATCTTGGTTTAAATTTTTTATAATCATAATTTTTTAAAATCTCAGGGACTATGACTGTAAAATTAATAGGAATAGAATTTCCGTTAAATTTTACTTTCTCGCTTCCTTTAATCCAAATATTTTTACTTTCAAAACCTTCTTTATAACCACGTAGATCATTTTCAAATTCTTTTTCAAAATTTTCTATATTCGATTTATTTTGTATATCTAGTATAAAAACATCAATATCATTTTGCGGTATTTTAATATTCATTCCAAGCTCTCTTAAAATTAATGCTGAAAAATATTGTCCAGTTAAAAAATTAATTGGATAATCTTTATATATTTCAAGTTTATATTTAAATAAAAAATCAAGAGTCATTGTTTGTAAAATAGGAAATGTATAATTCATAGAAAAATATTTAGAATTTACAATATTATCGATATCATTAGCATTATATATACTATAGAAAAAATAACCACGAGATTTTATAAAATATGTATTTAAAACTTTTATAGCTGCTTCAGTGACTTGTTCAGCTATGATTTTATCAACATTATCAAAATGAAAAAAATTAGTTTTATTTAAAAAGATTTTTTTAGTATCAAATGGATCATCTATACGTTTAACTTTTAAATTCGCTTTAAAGAATTTTCTATTTTTTATGATATTATATTTGTATTCTTCTTTATGATTAATATTATCTAATATAGAATCTTTTGACATGTACTCAGGTATTGAATTATTTTTTAATGTTTTCATTATTCCTCCTTCAATTTTTTTAAGATCCAAAAAGGATCTAATATTTATTTTTATTTTTTTTTGAATTTTTTAAAAATATATTTAAAAATATTTTTAAAGAAATGTTTTATGTAAAAAATATACGGTTGATTTCCGCCAAGTTTTTTGTAATATAGATAATCCATCAATGTAAAACCTATTAAAAAACCTACAATGAAACCAAACAGAAAAATAATATTCATTTAATTTCCTTTAAAATTTGATTTGCGATTTCGCTTGCTTTTTTCATATTAACTCTATCTCCAAAAGTCTTTTTTAAATAACCCATAACTTGCCCGATTTTTGCTCCAGGATTATCATTGATAAATTCGACTATAATATGTTTAAGTTCTGTTTCTGTTAATTGTGGTGGTAAAATTTTCTTAGAGTATTCTTTAAGAATATCAAGTTCTTTTTTTGCTTCTTGTACTCCATTTTTAATAGCATCTTCTACTTGCTTTATATATCTTTTTAGTCCATCTTTAATATATTTATCATAATTTGTATTAATAGGTTCTTTTTCTTTAGCAAGTTTTTCGATTGTATCAATAAGCATCATCAAAACATTTGCTTTGAATTTATTTTCTTTTTTTGCTTTCATTAAATCTTTTTTAAGATCAATAAGTTTAATTTCTTTCATTTTTTCTCCTTTAATTTACTTTCAATTTCTTTTAATTTTTCTTGCAATTTATTTCCGTTAACTACATTAATCATATCAAAATTTGAAAAACTAGAAAAATAATGACTCAAATCTAAATCATCAATTGCTAAAACATAATTATTATCTAATAATACATCAATACATAAAATTCGATCATTAAATGGATCTTTTGATATTAAATAATCTTTTATATTACTAAAAATTATATTCCAAAGAGTTTCATAAATTTTTTCCTGTTGTTTTTTTAATTCAAAGTTTTCATTTAATTCTCTTGCCCATGAGCTAGTTAAAACTATTTTGAAATTATTTTTTTTACAAAATTCTTTAATATATTTAATATTTTTTTCTGTTTCAGAAATAATATATTCATTTTGATAATTTTTATAGTTTTTAAAATCCATCCACGGTATAATACAATCGTCTAAATCAAGAGCAAGAATTTTTTCATTTTTAATATCTTGTATTTCTTTCATTTAAATCCTTTTTAGATTTCTTTAATTTTTTTGGTTAAAACAAAATACACATCTTTAGAAAAAAGATAAACTACAAGTCTATCATTTTCAAATGTAAAAACATAATCTTCAAAATAATTTAATAATGAATCAATATAATTAAATAAATCCAAATCTGAAAATTTATTCACTTTTTGAAAAGTATCATTTATAATATTTAAATCCTGTGTTAAAAATTCATCTTGAGATTCTGCATATTTTAAAATATTTTCAATAATCAATTTTTGGAATTTTTCTTTAATTTTTTTAAAATCATTTGATAAAAAAATATCAGGATCCGTTTCTATATCGCTTAATTGAAAAATAGCATAATTATACATAGAAACTCCTTTAATAATTTACTGTTTTACAATAATGGTGTGGAAAATTTATTTTTTCAAATTTAGCAATATTAAAAAAATAAGCATCTAATAAATAACTTGGAAAACTATAATTTAAATTATATTTAATTATTTTAAATAATATACTTAAATTTCTTAAAGTAAAATATCTAATAAAATATTCATCACTACTTCCTTCAATAATTGCTTCTTTATTTTTTATTTTTAATAAAATTTCTTCAACTTTATTAAAATTTTGTAATTGCTTATATATATTTTTTTCTGATATTAAAATATTGAAAATAGCTTGTGGTAAACGATAATCAATTGGAAAATAACTTTTATAAATTGTAAAGATATTTTCATTTTTTAAATTATAATATTTTAGATAAAAGTTTAATAAATATAGTCCAAAAATTTTCTTTTTAAAAAAATAATCAGTATTAAATACATGATTATCTAAAGATAAATTGTTTTTTAAATTATTTAATATTTCAATTCTCTCTTTAATCATTGGTATTTTATATTGAGATAAATCATTAATTATGAATTCAATTAATTTTTTATTTATTTTTAAAGGATTTTTTTGAGAAAAAGATTTAAAATAATTAATTTTATTTTTGTAAAAATTAATAAAACTATTCTCGATAATTTCATATATTTTTTGTGAATCTATTTCAGATCTTTTTTGAGGATACCACCAAAAATTAAATTGTAAACTACTAACTATTACTGAAAATTGATACAAAATATATAATAATAATTCTGGGTTTTTAAAATATGGTAATTCTTTTAAAAAATTATCAATCAATGGATAAGTTAAGTATTTAATATCTTTTTCTATTATTTCTTTAAAATCATTTTTATTTGATTTGAAAAAATTAAGCCAGAATTTTTCTAAATTAGTTTCAAAATCTAAAGCAATTTTTTCATTAATATTGAATTCATTTTTCCAAAAATTTAATGATTCTTTATATGAATTAAGATCATCAAAATGTTTAGTCAATTTTAAATCAATAATTTTTATTTTTTGAAATTCTTTATCTAAATATTTTTTTATTTTTTTATTTTCAAAGTTTTTATAATTTTTTTTAATTTTTTCTTTTATATTTAATTTTATTTTTTTTCTATTAAAATTTTGCTTATGGATAAAGATTTTCATTTTTAACTCCTTAGAGAGCTTTTTTAGATAATTCTAAATTAGCTCTCTTTTAAATTTATATTGTTTTCTTTAAAAAATTTTTCTCTAAATTCTTTCTGTTCTCTCCATTTTTCATCAATAATCTGAAGAACTTCAGGGACTTCATCATGATATTTTTTATGACAATATTCACATAAAACTACATAATTAACTTGATTTGTAAAATGCATATCCATAATTTCCTGACAGACTTCGAAGTCCGTTTTAGAATCAAGTTGATTTGTTTCAATCAAGTATTGTAAATGTTCATCTACAACATCAAAAAGAGTTTTTGGATAATGATGACTTTCCATTTTTACATATTCTTTTTCTATTTCGCAAATTGGACATTTATTTATTCCTATTTTACTTCTTCTTTGCCATTGATCATAACTCATTGAACCACGAATCATTTTTTGTAAATGTTTAACGCATCGAATATATTGTTTTTCATTACTTAAATCATAATTATACCAAATAGCGCTATTTTCCATTTTTTAATCCTAATAAGTTAATCTTTCATATTTTTTAATTATATTGGTTTTATTTTTAATTTCGCATCCAAAATCTCTTGCAAGTTTTTTAATAGTTTCAGAAGAATCAATATTTGCTAAAATTTTAATTTTTCTTTTTCTTTTGATTGATTTTTCTGTTTCAGAAAGAATTTTAAGTTGTTCTTCTTTCGATTTATTTTTAAAATCGTTTTGAATTTTATCCATTTGCTTTTTTATTTTTTTATGTTTATCTGATTTAAAATATTTTTTTGAAACTTCATCGAAAACTTTATTTAATTCTTCTTTAATTTTATTTATATCTTTTGTATCTTTTTTATCGCTATATAAAGATTTATATTCAAATAATCCTAAATTTACTCCAATTTTATAAAAATAATTAAATATTTTATTTTTTTTGATAGTATGTAATGATAAATTTTTTAATACAAAATTTATCATAAAATAAGCAAATTTTTCTTCATCTTTTTGTAATTTACAAACATCAGTCTTTAAAGCAAAATTCCAAAGTTTTTTATGAATATCATATTTTTTTGAAAACAATCTACTTACTGTTGTATCGCTTATTTGATATTCTTTAGCTAATTCAACTCTTGATAAATTATTTGGATCAAGGTCATTATTTAATACATAACATAAAATTTTTAACATTTTAAAATCATTTTTGAGTTTTCGTGGAGCTGTATCTAAAAAAGATTTAATATCATATTTTTTGATTTCTTCTGAAAATTTTTCTAGATTAATTTTTTTCATTTTTTGCCTCCTTGATTTTTAATCAAATTTTTTAAAAAAATTTTCATAATTATTTTTGAGAGCTCTTTTTAATTGATAATAATCAAAATAATTAGTAATTTTGTATTTTATAAAATCATTTTCATTGTAATCTTCAAGATAATCATTATTAATTATTCCAGATTTTTTACTAATAAAAAATTCAAAATAAAATGGTTCTATATAATATCTTTTTTTAGAATTTTTATCAATGAAAATATAAATTAATTGATTATGTTTTTCATCTGAGAAAATATCAAAAATAGTTAATTCGAGCTCTTTAATTATATCTTCATTAATTTCATTTAATTTTATGGTTTGAATATTTTGATTTTTTCTTTTTTGAATTTCTTTTTCTTTTAATTCTTTATATTTTGATTCAATTTCTGAGAATTCTTTTTTAGAGCTTTTTTCATTTTTAAAAAATTTAATATTTTCATTTTTAATAGCTGCTATTTTTAATCTTGCTATTAAATCTTTTAATTGAATTTTTTCTTTTTTGGCTTGTTCTTCTAATTCTTTAATTTTATTAAGTTCTTGAAGAAAATTAAAAAAATCAGATTTAAGATCATATTTTGATAATTTATTATCAATAATTATCATTTTTAGATAATTTAAAAAACCGATTGGATCTTTTTCAACTGGATTATTATATAATAAATTATATTGATTTAAAAAAGCTATTATTTTTGGAAAATTCCAAAAAAATTCAAATAAATAAATAACTTGTCTTTTTAATTCTTTTTCTGACGACAAAAAATTATCGGGAACAGGTCCCGATGAAGTAATATAATTGATTAAATCTTTTATAGTTATTTTAGCTTTTTTAGAATTATCTTTTTTAGATACTTTTGGCATTTTAGACCTTTATTTTTTAATTTCTGCTCCATAAAGTGTTCTATAAATTGATTCTACGATATCTGGTTTTAGTATTTGTAGATGTAATCCAGCTATAAAAGTTTTTATTGTTTCAATATAAAACTCTTCAGATTTTTCTTGTTTAATTAGTTGAATTGATTTATCAATTAATTTAGAAATTTTTTCAGAATTTAAAATATCATCATAAATTATTTTTAATATAAATGGCGTATAGATATCTGCAAGAATTCTTAAGATATCAGAAATAAAAACTTCTTTATTCATATTTTCTATTTTTTCTTGAAGCGAATTTATATCTTTTTTTGATTCAATTTTTGTATTATTATCATTGGAATAGGTTTTAGAATACATTTCAATTATTTTTTTATATTTTGGATATTTTAAAAATTTAATTCTATTCACTGTGCTTACAGATGTTCCGTATTCTTCTGCAAGTTTGGTTGTAGATATTTTTTCTTCTGTTGCTTTTTTGTATATTTCGTAAATTTCTTGATCTGTTAATTTTTTCATAATAGCTCCTTAATATGTTTTTAATTGATTTATACAAATTTTTTCGATATTTTCAATATCATTATTTTCAAAATAAGGTAAAAGTTCTTTAATCTTTTGTAGATTATTATATATTTCAAGACTTAGCCTTCCTTGTTTGAATAAAGGATGCAATTCTTTTAAGTCGTTAATATCGTATTTTAATAATTCTAATAGTTCTTCATGATTTTTATTATCTAATATATTATGAGATAATTCTGTAAAATTTGAAATATTTTGACACATAAAATCTACAAAATCCCAGTTTTCAATTTTTCCAGTTTTAACTTGTTTATAGAACTCTTCATTTCTTTTTTCTGGAAGTGAGTGATTCATTGCTAAAATATCAGTTTCTTCTAAATTTTTCACATATGTAAAATCATTATCTTTTTTTGCTATGATTGGTAATTTATGTTCGAGTTTAGCAAAACGAATTAATTCGCTTGAATCCATCGTAAAATTGATATTTAATCTATAATGTTTTAAAAGATTTTCTAAAAATATTGCAGTAAAAATCATTAATTTACTACTTTGTCCTAATAAATGTATATGATTAATTTCACCATTATTTATTTTTATTTTAGTCAAAAGCCAAAAAATAAATGGTACAACATGACTAAATTGAGCATTAGTTTCTTTTTTTAGACCAACAAGTCCACCGAAAGAATATTTTTTATAGTATTTATAAATATTATGTTTATCCATTAAATTTTTCCATAAATTAAAAACCGATTCGGTTCTGGTTTGTACGATAAATAATTGTTTTTCAAAAATTGGTAATTCTTTACTTAATTCTAAACTTTTTTCTATACTATAATCATTAAATTTAATTAATTCTTCTTTAGAAAAAGATCGATTCATTACATCAAGAGAAAAAATATATGAAAAATCATTAAAATATTTTTTTAATAAAAAATGATAAGCATTGATATATTCTTTTGCTCTTCTTGATTTTATATGTCCAACGATGAACTGGAATCCGCCGCTATCAACATAGAATTTAAGATAATCGCCATATTCTTTTTTATATTCTTTATAAAGATCAGTAATTTTTTTCATCTGTTTATTTAATTGAAACAAAGTCCAATTTTTATTTGCTGTTGGCTCTGCCATAGATACTAAATATGAATCAAAATAATTAAAAACTACATCAGTTATTTTTTTAGGAGCTCCTGCTCCTAATACTGCTACGTATTTCATTTTAATCCTTATACAAGAAATTCATAAATTTAACTTTATTTTTTTCTTGTTGAGCTTTTATTTTTAAAATTATATTAAAAAAATTTCTTTGTAATTCATTTAGATCAGAATACAAAAATCTATTATAAATAAAATCAATAGTACTAATCATTGCATGTAGTTCTTGAGTATTATCCGGATATTGAACTATTTCATCTAATATTTTATGTTTTTCTAATTCTTCAATTTTATTATCTGAATAAATATAAAATTTATCTTGTTTTTTATCCAAGAATACGAGTTTATTGTTAAAAATAACTGGATATATCTGATCTAAATAATTATCAGAAGTCAATTTAAGATCTTTCATTTTTACCCTTTATTTACTTTATCTACATCTTAATGGTAAATAATTTTCATCAAAAAAGATAGTTATTTTATCAATGTATCCATCTTTATTTTTATGAAAATAAAGATTTAATATTTTAATATCATAATTTATTTTTTTCGCAATTCTTTGAATATCATTTATAATCATTTTTTCATATTTTATTAACTCTTTTTCAGAATGAATTAATTCTTCTGAATCTTTATTACCTATTGCTTTAAATTTTAATGGTTTAAAATTATCGGTTACTATTTTAATTTTAAAAGTATTTTCTTTAATATTTTCAACCTCATTTTTATACCATGTTTTTAAACTTTTCGGAGTGCTTTCATCTTCAATTAATTCATTAAGATTTTCAAGATAATAAATCAATTGTGAATCAGATGTTAAAATACTATTGAATAAAATTAAGGTCCAAAGTTTTATTCTTTCGAAATTAAATGAATAATTTTGAGTATTTTCAAGTAATTCATTTTCAATTAATTTCAATTCATAATAACTTGACGATTTAATCATTTTTTAGTCCTTTTTTTAATTTTTAATGACAAAAAAAGAAGGAAAGAATTAAGTTCTTCTTTCCTCGATTTTTTGCTTTTCGATTTTAAATTTAACTCTTTCTGTTTCATCTGCAAGAGTTTTCAATTGTTCAGCTAGACCAATAGCCATCCATCTTTCAAGAGCAATAGTAATTTTTTGCTGCCCTTGATATGAAATAAAAATTAAGTATTTATTTGGATCTTTTTTAGATGGAGCAGCTGAAATTGAAACTCTTTTAGTTATTCCTTGTTGTCCTTGATTTCCTGCAAATTTACTTGAATCTGTAAATAACATAAAATCACATTTGTAATATGTTGCAGCAAATTTAAGAGCTTCAGCGAAAGCATATAAATCTCTATTAGCAATTTTCATTGTTTCTCTTTGAGCTTGAACATAAGTTCTACCTGACATTTTAGTATTATCTGCTTGTCCTGGTACAAAATTCAAAAATGCGTTCGCAGTTGGAAAAGCTTTAGTTGTGTCAATAAAGCCTGTAACTTCAAATAATTGTGTTGTAGGCATATTCACTCTACCTACGATAATTAAATCATTATTTCCAACATGTTGTATATTATTAATATTTGAATTTTGAGCAGGTTGTTGAGGTTGCTGAGGTTGCTGATTTTGTTGTACTTGATTATTCACATCTGGTGCCGTTGTTGTTGGCTCTACACCTGGAATTTCTGGAATATCTGGAATATCTGTTGGCATCATTTTATCTCCTTTATTTTTTTATTTTCTAATTGAATTTCTATATTTTTCATTTAAAGAAAACGTCTAAAAAAGACGTTTAAAAATATTATTCCTGAATATCGATATTTCCAAAATCTGTTGTATCAGAAATATCAATTTCTAAATCATTATGTTCTGCAACTTCTGTTGATTCAACAGGTTCAATTTCCATATTATCCATTGAAACTTCATCATCAAGACTTCCATCAAATGCTGAAAAAATACTTTCTGCAACTGAATTTCTATCTTCATCTGTAATTGTTCTTGAAGTAATTCTTGATCTTGTTTGAGGCATATTATCAATTACTTCTTGAAATTTATTTAAAAATCTATCTTGGATTCTTGATAATACTTGGATTTCTTCTTCTGTTAATTCATCAGGATTAATCATTAAAGTATATGGTTGATATCCTGTTACTCTCTGAATAGTATCCCAACTTTTTTTCTTTAAATGCTCGTCTTTACCATTTCTAAAATTTTTAATATTTAAGTAATTTGTATTTAATCCAATATATCTGTAGAAAGCGTTCATATTTTGAACAGCTTGTAATTTTTCTCTAATTTTTTCTTCAACATTTACTAAATTGTTTCTTAAATTGATTTCTTGTGTAGTTCTTTCATTTTGCATATTTAACTCCTTACCTTAAATTTTTTTATTGAGCAGTTTAACGTCTTACTCAGGACAAAAAAATAAAGAGCTTAAAAAGCTCTTTAATATAAATTTATTACTTTATGTAATGCTTCAGCTTTAAATTGATTATCAGTAATTTTACTAATTGGAGTAAAAGTAATTTCTGAAGCATAATTAAAAAATTTTAAGTTTTTATAATCAAGTGAATCACCAACATCAAAAGAACCTAAAATATAAGCTCTTTGATAAATAATATGTGTTTTAAGATCTTTAGTAATTATTTCTTTGTAATTCTCTTTTAGCTTCATAATAGATGCAACAGTATTAATTGTATTAACATCTATGTAATATGGAGAATTACTTGAGATTGTAGTCAAATCTTTTCCATTATATTTTTTAAGATTAATTTTTTCATCATGTAATATAATTTGTGGAACATTAAAATTATTTAAAATATAATTTGCAACAGATTTTTTATAAAATTCAAAATTATTAAAATCTTGAATAACTTCTAATTCTTTAATTGGAAAAATTGAATTTATTCTAGCATCTACGGAAAATACATTAAAAGATTGATTTTTAATGCTATTGAAACTAGTAAGAATAATTTTTATTCCTTTATTATCATTCGATGTTTTTGGAACGAAAAAATCATCAATTATAAACAATGGCTCATCTAATATTGGATAATATTCAGATAAATAATATTTTAATAAATCATAATTTGAATAATTTGGTAAATTAATTGCTTCTATAGATGTATTATTAATTTTATCTAAATCAATATAATTATAAAAACTTGGTTCACCATATAATTGCGAAAAACCATCATTAATTAATACATCTGTAAAAAAATTATAATAATTTTTATTGAAAAATCCTTGTTCGTTAACCCCTCCAAATTTATTATATGTATAAAAAAACGATAAATTATTTTCATGAATCAATCTAAATAAAACACTGTTAAATAAAAACATATTAAAAGTTATTGTATCTGTTGTTTCATTATATTGATAACTTGAAATTTTTTTCGGTGTTAAATTAACATTCATTGTTAAATCATTTAATTTTATCATTATATTTATTGTAAATTTTTTCGAAATAATCAACTCATGATAATCAGTAGGAATATCGACAATAAGCTGATATTCCGGTATATAACTATCAGTTTTAAATTTCATGCTTTTTACAACTTTAAAAGTTCTAATTAGTCCAGTAATAGAGAACTGAACTGTGCCATCATTGCTTAGCACAGTTCCTTCAAAAGTATAATTCATTTATACTCCTTTAATCCTTATTAAATTAATCGAGTTTTCTATCTATATGAATTCTTGGAGAATATCTAACTCCTAGTTCAAGAGCCATTCTAGCTGTTTCATCTTTGCTTTGCTCCCACACTTCTTTGTTTTTACCAAGTGGATCAAAAGGAGTGAAAGGCATTAAATAAATATATTTATTTTTTACAAAGAATTTTTTTCTTAAAGTATCAATCATTTCTAAAGTAAATTCATTCATTTCTGGATTTAAAAAATTCCAAATAAATTTATAATTTACTTCAAAAGTAAAAAAGTTAAAAATATTTTCAAATACTTTATAATACATATCTCTTACTGTTTTTTTATCGAGAATATTATTATAGCATAATTCTGGATCGATTTTAGGAGATATTGTTAAAATTGGATCAACTTCAAATTCATTTTTTAATTCCTTAAAGATCTTGATTAAATTAAAGAGATTTTTCTCTAAATTTAATATATTACCATTCGATTCAATTCCAAGCCAGTTTATTTTAATTCCAATATCTTGAAATTTTTTAGATTTAATTTTTTCAAGAATTACTGGAAAAGAGTTCATATAATGTAAAGGTTCTCCACCTGTAATAGTCAATCTATTGATTTCTCTTGATGGATTATTTTTAGTAATTTCAAAATCATCTTCCCAATTTTCAATAATATATTTAAATTTCTTTTTATTATACCAAGAAAATTTAGTATCACAAAATTTACAAGCTGCGCTATAACAACCTGCTAATCTTATATACAATGATGGCTCTCCAATATTTTGACCTTCACCTTCGAGCGAAATAA
>Ga0256836_1000431_pt1 | contig 22496 bp, 18 predicted proteins | sample 4561380metaG_FD_185974 | JGI IMG/M metagenome (GOLD analysis project Ga0256836, IMG submission 185974) | Hydrothermal vent microbial communities from Guaymas Basin, Mexico - 4561-380 | ecosystem: Environmental > Aquatic > Marine > Hydrothermal vents | place: Mexico: Guaymas Basin | collected...
AAAAATGAGAAAATTTTTAATATGGCTATTTTTTCTCTCGTTGTTAAAAGCTGATGTTTCGATTCCTTGTGGCGTATTTCCTTCTGCTATAAACGCAAAAGGGAATGTAGCAAGAGTAAAAGTATGTGGAAGCGATAATGTAAGAGCAAGTAGTATAGATCTTTTTTCAAGATGTAGCGTTGATAAAAGTTGTAGTAATTTAAGCAAATGTAAATTATATTCTTATAATAAAATAATAGATATAGATTTTATCGAATCGAAAAAAACTACAAATTTTATGTGTAGTAATAAAAGTGATGGATGTGTTTTAGATAAAAACAATTATAAAGATTACGACGATGCTTCAAGGATTATAAGTAATAGCGTTTTACATTTTAAAGCAAGTGATGTTTGCCCTTATGATACTACTAAAAAGTGTATGTATTTGGGAAATGTAACTTTACAAAAAAAGGTATATACTTTAGAGTTTGAACCCGGAGATTATTATTTTGATAGTTTGAATATTTTGACTTTAGGAAGTAAAATAATTTTGCCAAATGGCGGTCCCGTTAGAATTTTTATAAATAATGAATTTAAGGTTGAAGGAGATATTAATTCCAATGGAAATTCAAAAGATTTGTTTTTGTATGTAAATGGAAATATAATTTTTAATAATTCCGCCGTTATAAAAGGATATATTTATTCTACTTATGGAGGAGATATTAATATTAACGGGGGATATAGAGTTAGTATTTATGGAGCAATTACAGTTAATGGGAACTTAAACGGGAATAGTAGTTTTAGAGTAATTTATAAAGGAGAACCGACTGAATTAGGATTTTATGAATGCCCTTTGTTTCAAAATATTTATTCTTGTAACATTTTTAATACGGCATTAACTTCTTATAAGGGAATTTATCCTAAGCAAAATGGAATTTATAATACTTGTAAGATTTCGGTAAAAGACTATAATTTGATTGAAGATAAAAATCATCCAATTACTTGTTATCAAAATGGGGTTAAATGTAGTTGTAATCCTAATATTAAGCATTGTAGCCTTAATAATACTTGTACTATAGTAGATGCTCCAAAAAATAAATTAAATTATAAAGTGTATACTACTCCTTTAATTCAAACTTATATTGTTGATAGAAATTGGGATGATGATTTGGATGATGAAAAAATAGAAGTTGATAAGGAAAAAAATAAATTAAAAGTAACTTTTGAAGATGAGCTTTATTATGGAAGCTATATTTTAACAAAAGATGTTAGCGAAGTACACTTTAAAGCCGATGTTTCATATGATGATATTGATGATAATGATGATAGTGATGATGATAGAAAATTAATGATACTAGGAGATGTGATATTAAAAGGAAGTTCTAAAACTTTATATTTTGATGAAGGAGATTATTATTTTAATTCTTTTAAAATTGATAAAGGTAATAATGGAGATATTCAAATATCAATTTGCGCAAAAGGTAATGTTAGAATTTTTGTAAAAAACGATTTTGTTTATTCTGGTAAACATTTAAACGATGATGGATGTGGTGGAAAAATTTTTGTTTATGTTCAAGGGAATGCCGTAATTGGCGCAAGCGAGGGAGGTAGGGATACTATTCCTATTTTTATTTATTCAAAAGGGTCTGTTACTATTAAAAATAACGGAAATTCAGCTGATTTGGTTGGAGCCATAACTGCGGAAAAAGAAATAAATATTACAGGAATGAATAGTAATTTTTATTATGATAAAAGTGCAAGTGATTTTGGGTATGGAGAGTGTCCTTTATGTTTTGCTTTAAATAATAATGGAAGTTGGGTAGTAAGCAGTAGTTTTTATAATTCTAAAATCGAATTTTATTTTCCAAGAAGCATAGCAATTATTAATAATGGAGGATATACTCTAAAGGATCTGAATGTAACTCAAGGGGAGATTAATCCGTCTTGGTTGAGTTTATCTGGGGCGTGTTACAATGTAGTGGATCAAGATGGAAATGTGGTAAGTAGGGATATTGATATTCAAGCAAACGGTATGGTTGTAGGAAATATGTTTATCAAAAATTGTATATTCGTAGGAAGTGTCTTTTCTACCGTTGAAGTTAACGCAAGTGCTAACTTTGGAGATTATCCTTCTGGAGGATATAAAAAATACTATGCAATTAATACCTATAAAATTGGCGGAACTTTCAGAGGAAAAGAGATAAATTTTATTCATGCAAATTATTTTGATGATGAAGATAGATTTTATAGTATTGATTTAGATTATTGCGATATTCCTCAAAATTTATTAACTCCTGTAGTCAATGGGAATTTTGATGCTTGGGATGCCAATGAGAGCAAAAATATTACTACTAAAATAGTAAATGAAGAGTTTAATTTGACTATAGCGTTTTTAGGAGATTCTACAAGTAATTCTATAATTGCTAAATATTCTTTGTATGATGAAATAAATAAAGATATAATTTATGAATGGAGAAATTTTGATATTTCTAAAAAAGAAGAAAATGTGAGTTTTAATGTTTCTAAGGCGTATAAAGATGTTAGGGTTATATTTAGAGCGTGTGCCGATTATAACGGAAGCGATTATAAGATATATCCATATAATAGTTGTGTAGAAACTTGCGAAAATTCCAAAGAGATTAATAAAAAATGTTATAGATATTTTAAAAGTAGTGATGATTTTGCCATTAGACCTTATGCGTTTTTGGTATTTGGAAATAATCAATATAAAAGAGCTGGAGAAGAATTTTATTTGACAATAAAAGCGATTGATAAAGATAATAATCTAACGAGCGGGAATATTGATAGCGTAAAAAGTGTTTTGAATTATAATGAAAAACTTTCAAATTTGAATTTTGAGGCAAATTTTTACGTTCCAACCGCTTATGAACTTTCAAAAATGATAGCAGATGTTGGGGATAGCAATGTAACTTATTGTCCAGATAAAGGAGTATTTAGTTTGTTAAACGATAATGATAGATTTGTTGATGGAGAAGCAAATGTTACTTTAAAATATAGCGAAACGGGAATTTTAACTCTTAAAGTTTCTGAAAAAGCAGGAAGCGAATTTGCTAAGGTAGATGCTGATGATACTCCTGATTCTCAAAGATTAATAGCTCCTACAAATGTTATTTTAGATAGGGAAGATTTAAGTAAAAAAGATTTATTGCTTTTTATTCCTTATAAATTTGTCACAATAGGAGATTATAATACTACTACTAACCAAAATTGGATATATGTTTCAAACGATGTAAATAAATCTTTTTATTCAAATAAAACTCCTAAAATGGCTTCTGTAGTAGAATTTGTAATAACTGCTTATAATAAAGATAATCAAAAAGTCTTAAATTACACAAGAACTTGTTTTCCTGATATTTCAGTTGATGCTCCAAAGGTTAATGGATTAAAATTAAATACTACTTTTGATTTGTTTTTGGATATTTACTTGGATGCTAATGCTTCAGATACGCTATTTGTTTATGCAGAAGGTAATCTTACTAAATCTCCTATGTGGTTACCATCTAATAAGGTAAATATTTCAAAAGGATTAAATCACGTAAGAGCTTCTATTTCTCAAATGGAATTTAAAAATGGAAGCGGAAGTGCTAAGGTGTATTTAAATGTAAAAAAAGTTTATAATAAACCTAAAAATCCGATTCTTTTGGAAGTTAAAGATATTAACACTTCTACTTCTTGGATGTATAATTCAGATGCAACTAATATATTTATTCCTATGAGTATCAATAAAGCAATTGAATATAGATATGGAGCTATTTTTGTAGAAAATAAAAGCGTATATGGAAATGAAGCGAATTTAACGGTTAGATATATGTATTTTAACGATAATTGGCTTTTAAATACTGAACATAATTCTTCCATGTTTGGCGATATAAATATTACTAAATTAAATGAGCTTGATAATAATTTATCCTATAAAATAAGCGTTAGTAATACTCCTATAAATAAAGGAGAAGAAAAATTAATCGTAACTACTACTCATGCTTTGCCATATAGCGTAAAACTTCACTTACCTATAGATAGTTGGCTTTGGTATCATCCTTTAGCTAAATCTTATCAACCTCCAAGTGTTAATAATCTTGATTGCTTAACTCATCCTTGTGTAAAAGTGAACTTTTTAAAAAGCTCTAAAGGTTGGGCTGGAGTTGGAAGAAAATCCAAATATAACGAAAAAAACGTAACTATAAAAGCTAATATTTCTGAAGAAGTCAATGTTTCAAAAGAAGGCGTTAAGAAATTAAATTGGTAAGACTTTTAATAAATTCGTTTGTTTCTTTTTTGCTTTTTAGATTTGGAATTTTAGGAAGAGGAATATCTTTTGTTTTTAGATAAATTAGAGTATTTTTTAAAATGTTATATTGGGTTTTTGTTAAGTGAATTTTTTTGTTGGCTTCTTTTAACCATTGCTCTATTTCTATTTTGGTAAAAGGATTTTCTTTAGTTTCTATTATTTTTTCTATAATTGAAATATGTTTTTTTATTAAATCAGGTATTAATTTTTCGTTAAATTGTGTTTTTGGTGTATCGCTTACTATTTTATAAAGAATAATTTGCTCTACATTTAAAAATTTATAAGCCGCTTCAAAAAAACCGCTACTTTCCATATCTACTAAAGAAAAATATTTATTGGGTTTGGAAATACAAAAAATCTCTTCTGAAGGTTCTTTAAAAAAATCTGGATAATAATTAAATCCAGTATCTGTGTCTGTAATTTTATTAATAAAGAATCCTTCTCCTATTTCAAAAAGGTTACTTCCAGCTATTCCTATATTTAAGGATTTGTAAGGATATTTTGATAATAAAAGGGCGGTATTAATGGCGCTTTTTATTTTTCCGCTACCTGTAATTATTAAATTGATTTTTTCGTTTTGATATATGTTATTATTGCTTTTTAATTTAAAATGTTTTATTATAGGTTCAGCTTCTATTTTTAAAGCGGTAATAATATTTAGCATAAAAAGCCTTTTTGGAGAATTATATGGAAAATTTTGATACTTTTAAAGGATTTTAATTTAAGGAGGGGAATGGTTAGAGTATTGGTTTAAATGGTGCCTCGGGACGGAATCGAACCGCCGACACAGGGATTTTCAGTCCCTTGCTCTACCAACTGAGCTACCGAGGCTTGCGGTTGAAATTATATTAAATTTTTCTTAAACGTTGCTTAAAGATAAAATCAATTTTTTAAATTCTTCTCCTCTTTGTTTATAATTTTCAAACTCATCAAAACTTGCACATGCTGGACTAAGCATGGCAATTGAATCTTTATTGTGAATTTGATCAATGTATTTGATTGCTTCTCTCAAAGAACATTCTTGAAATGAAATGTTGTATTGTTGTGCCAAATTTTTAAATATTTGCTTATTTTTTCCTATAATAAATATTTTAATGTCAAGATTTTTTAATTCGTTAAATAGAGGTATGAAGTTTTGTCCTTTGTCAACTCCTCCTAATATTAAAAAGATTTTTTTGTTTTTATATCTTTTTATGGCGTTTATTGTAGCATCTACATTAGTGGCTTTACTATCGTTTATCCAAATTCTTCCTTTTTTGTCTATTATTTCTTCCATTTTATGAGAGTCTATTTTAAAATCTTTAAGAGAAAATTCTTTAAAGTAAAGTATATATCCCACTACTTTTGCTAAAACTTCATCAAGCAAAAATGGAGTTTTAAAATAGAGGTTTTTAAAATTAAATTTCTTAATTAAGTCATATTCGTTTTTATAAGTAATTTTATAAGCGGCTGTTTTATAATTTTCATAGACTTTTGGAAGTATTACTATATCTCTTTGAGTCATTCTTTTAAGAGGGCTTAATTTTGCGTTTACATAATTTTCAAAACTGCCATGCCAGGATATATGGTCTTCTTTTATTGGTAAAATTACAAAAATATTTGGTTTTGCGTATTTTGTATAATAAAGTTGAAAACTGCTTGCTTCGATTATCCAAAAAGGCGTTTTTTTGTCTAAATTGGCAAGAGGTATTCCAATATTTCCTCCAATTTCTCCTTTAATTATATGATGAATCATTTGAGTTGTAGTAGTTTTTCCGTTAGTTCCTGTTATCCATATTTGAAAAGGGGCGTTTTCGTAAAAATAATCAAATTCGCTTATTAAATTTTTTGCTTTTTTTATTAAAGGATGATTAGGAGGAATTCCCGGAGAAGTTATTTCAAGAGTTGAATTTTTGGGGTTAAATTCATTTGATGGTAAAAGTAAATTTCCAAACTTATCTTTTTTTATTTCTTTAAAATTGTCATCATATATATGCCAATTTCCTTTTTTTGCTATAGCTTTTGTGGTGATGCCATATCCAAAAAGACTTTTCATTTATTTCCTATTTTTTCTATTGCATTTTTAAGAACTTCTCCTATATCGCTTGATATTTTTATGTTAAAAAACGGCATTTTTTTGTTTTCTAATTTGATGTTAACAAATTCTATTTTTCCCAATCTTTGTTTAATTTCATGTTTAAAATCGATAAGAGTAGAAATTTTATCTACTAATATGCCTTTTGCGATGCTTGCAAGATAAATTTTTCCATCAGCATATTTTTTAAGTTTGTCGATTGAGATGTTTCTATCTTTTGCTACTGTTTCTAAAAAATTTTTGTATGTAGGAAGAAGTAAATGTTTTTTTAGATATTCTTTATCTTTGTTAGAGAGTTTTCTAAACCATGAAATTGGTTCTTTATATTTTCCAATCGCAAGAGAATCTTCTTCGATTCCAATTTTATCGGCAAGTTTTTTTATAACGAAATGAGGTAAAATTACTCCAATGCTTCCAACTACTGCATTTTTGTTTGCAACGATTGGTTTTATTGCGCTAATTATGTAATATCCTCCACTTGCCGCCATACTCTCTACGTATACGTTTACTCTTTTTTTCTTGCTTATATATTTTAAATATGCATTAAACTCTTCACTTGCGCTTGGGCTTCCACCTGGGGTGTTAAAAATTAGTAAAAATTCTTTACAGTTTTTATCTTTTAATAAAGCATCCATTTTATTTATCAGTTTGTTTATGTAATCTATGGTAATGGTTTTGTTTATGTTTATTACGGCAACGTAAGGTTTATGAATTTTTTTTGTTATAGAAAAGGATTTTGAAAATAATGTTATTAAAAAAACTAATTCGGCAAGTATCAATAAAGAGACTCCAAAAAGTACTATTTTTTCTTTTAGAGCTTTTATTTTGAATATTTTAAGTTCTGCTTTTAGTTTTTCATTTTCTATGTTTAAGTTTTCCATTAAAACTCCTATCTGATTTTAATGCTTAAAATCGCTATAATATTTGCAATTAAAGCAATTATCCAAAATCTAATAGTTACTTGATTTTCGCTCCATCCTTTTAGTTCAAAATGATGATGAATTGGTGCCATAAGAAATATTCTTTTTTTAGTGGTTTTAAAACTTCCAACTTGAAGTATTACTGAAATGGTTTCCATTACAAATACAAAGCCTATTAATCCAAGGAGTATTTCGTTTTTAGTAATGACTCCCATATATCCGATACTTGCTCCAACGCTTAAACTTCCGCTATCTCCCATAAAAATGTGAGCTGGGCTTGCATTATACCATAAAAATCCAAGCAAAGCGCCTATCATAGCAGCTGAAAAGATAGTTAGTTCTCCAACTCCTTTTTCAAAAGGGAATAGTAAATAGGAGCTAAATTTGTAATTTCCTAAAATATATGAAAATAAAAGCAAACTTATAAAAGAAAAAACGCTTGGAATAGCTGCAAGTCCATCAAGCCCGTCGGTTAAATTTACTGCATTGCTCATACCAACTATTACAAATGCCCAAAAAATTATCGCAAAATATTTCATATCAAAAAGAGGGTGTTTGTAAAATGGTATATAAAATTTGCTATCAAATCCGTAAAAATATAAAGAAGAAGCTATAAAAGTAGCTACGATCCATTGAAGAGAAAATTTTGTTTTAGCTGTTAATCCGGCTTTGTTGTTTTGATTTAAAATTTTTCCCAAATCGTCTATCATTCCAATTATCATAAAACTTAAAGCGGTAATTATAGCCATGATAACGAAAAAGTTTAGTTTTGCACAAAGCAAAGTTGCAAAAATAGCGGATAGTATAAATATAACACCTCCCATTGTAGGGGTGTTTTTTTTGTGTTCATGGTTTACATATTCAAGAATTGGTTGGGTAACTCTTTTTTTTGCCCATTTAATAAATTTTGGCATAAAATATAAAGTAGTAAAGAACGCTATAAAAAATGCTATTATGGCTCTTACTGAAATATAATGAAAAATATTTATTCCTAAATGATATAGCATAGAAAGCCTTTTTTAGATAAAATTTTAACAAAAAAAGGAGATTTTATGACTTTTAGCGGTAAAAATGCGTTAATTACTGGGGCAAGTAGAGGGATTGGTGCTGAGATTGCAAGAGTTTTGGCTAAAAATGGAGTAAAAGTATGGATAAATTATAGAAATAATGCTGAGTTGGCCGATAAATTAAAAGAAGAAATAGAAAATGAAGGGGGTAGTGCAGCTGTTATTGGATTTGATGTAAGTGATGAAAAAGCGTTTGTGGAAGCTATTAAAACGATTGTTGATAGCGATGGAGAACTTAGTTATCTTGTAAATAACGCTGGTATTACGAAAGATAAACTTGCAATGAGAATGAGTGTTGATGATTTTAAAGAAGTAATTGAGAAAAATTTGGTATCTACTTTTATTGGGTGTAGAGAAGCCCTTAAAGTAATGAGTAAAAAAAGGTTTGGAAGTGTTGTAAATATTGCAAGCGTTGTAGCAGAAGCTGGAAATGTAGGACAAGCTAATTATGTGGCTAGTAAAGGGGGAATTATTTCCATGACTAAGACTTTTGCGCTTGAGGGTGCAAGCAGAAATATAAGATTTAATGCCGTAACCCCTGGGTTTATAGATACAGATATGACTAAAACTTTGCCTGAGAAAATAAAAGAAGAAATTTTAAATAAAATTCCTTTAAGAAGATTAGCAGCTCCAAGGGAAGTAGCAAATGCTGTAGCTTTTCTTCTAAGCGATGAAGCAAGTTATATTACAGGTGAGACTTTAAAGGTTAATGGCGGAATGTATATGTAGCTTGTAAAATATTAAATTTTTTTGATAAAATGCTGGAGTAAAAATTAAAAAAGGAGCAGTTATGGCAAATAATGAATTATTTGAACAAGTAAAGGAAGTAATTGTTGAGCAATTAAACGTTAGTCCTGAAGAAGTAAAACCAGAATCAAGATTTGTAGAAGATCTTGGCGCTGATAGTTTAGATGTTGTTGAAATGATTATGGCTCTTGAAGAAAAGTTTGAAATAGAAATTCCAGATAGTGAGGCAGAAAAAATACAAACAGTTCAAGATGTAGTAGATTATATAGCAAAGGCAAAAAGTTAATTTTTTGCCTTTTTTATGAAGAAATAAGAATGTGAATGCGTTTTTATTTCTTCATAAAAAAATAAAGGAAATGCATGAGAGTTGTTGTAACTGGTATCGGTATGATAAATGCTATGGGGTTAAATAAAGATGAAGCGTTTAAAAATATAATTGAAGGAAAAACAGGAATTAGTATAATTACTCATTTTGACCCTGAAGGTTTTGGTTCTCAAATAGCAGGAGAAGTAAAAGGATTTGATCCAAAAACTATTATGGATGCAAAAGAAGTAAAAAAAGCTGATAGATTTATTCAGCTTGGACTTGCTGCTGCTAAAGAGGCTATGGCCGATAGCGGGTTGGAAGAATATGATAATGAAAGATTTGGAATAAGCGCGGCAAGTGGAATAGGAGGACTTCCCGTAATTGAAAAAGCAAGCGTAATAGTTGAAACGAGAGGTCCAAGGAGAATTTCTCCATTTTTTATTCCAAGTGCATTGGTTAACATGCTAGGAGGTTTTACTTCTATTGAATTTGGACTTAAAGGACCAAATTTAGCAAGCGTAACTGCATGTGCGGCTGGAACTCATGCAATTACAGAAGCTTTTAAAACGATAAAAGCTGGAATGGCAGATAAAATGATGGTTGTAGCTGGAGAAGCTTGTATTTGTCCTGTTGGTGTTGGTGGATTTGCTGCAATGAAAGCGTTATCTACAAGAAATGATGAACCTGAAAAAGCTTCAAGACCTTTTGATGCAAAAAGAGATGGATTTGTAATGGGTGAGGGAGGAGCTTGTTTAATACTTGAGAAGTATGAAGATGCAGTTAATAGAGGGGCAAAAATTTATGCCGAAATTATTGGAATTGGTGAAAGCGGAGATGCAAATCACATTACAACTCCGGCTCCTGAAGGAGAGGGGGCTTATAGAGCTATGAAAATGGCTTATGAAATGGCTGGAACTCCAAAAATTGATTATATCAATGCGCATGGAACTTCGACTAAATATAACGATATGTATGAAACTATGGCAATTAAAAAATTATTTGGATCAAAAGAAAAATGTCCTCCTGTAAGTTCGACTAAAGGAGCTACCGGACATTGTTTAGGTGCTGCTGGAACGATTGAAGCGGTTATTACTCTTATGGCGATGGAAAATAATATTATGCCACCAACTATTAATTATGAATATCCAGATCCGGATTGCGATTTGGATTATATTCCAAATGAAGCAAGAAAAGCCGAAATTAATGTGGCTATGAGTAACTCTTTTGGTTTTGGAGGAACTAACGGAGTTGTTATTTTTAAAAAGGTTAGATAGTGGCAGTACTTGATTTTGAAAAAAAACTTAAAGAAATTGAAGAGCAAATTGAAATAGCTAAAATAAAAGGTGATATTCACGCTGTAGAAACTTTAACTAAAGAATTGGAAAAAGAAGCTAGCAAAACTTTTAAAAATTTAACTCCTTATCAAAAACTTCTTCTTGCTCGTCATCCCGATAGACCTCATGCTATAGATATAATCGAAAGAATTATGGATGAGAAGTATGAACTTCATGGAGACAGAGAATTTAGGGATGATGAGTCGATAATTTGTTATATTGGTACAATTGACGATGAAAAGTGTGTGGTAATAGGGGAAGAGAAAGGAAGAAATACTAAAGAGAAAATTAAAAGAAATTTTGGAATGCCTCATCCAGAAGGATATAGAAAAGCTTTAAGAGTTGCAAAACTTGCCGAAAAATTTGATTTGCCTATACTTTTTTTAATCGATACTCCGGGAGCGTTTCCTGGAATTGGAGCTGAAGAGAGAGGTCAAAGCGAAGCGATTGCAAGGAATTTGTTTGAGCTTTCAAAAATTAAAGTTCCTACTATTTCCATAGTAATTGGAGAAGGAGGAAGTGGGGGAGCTTTGGCAATTGGGGTAGCTGATAAGCTTGCAATGCTTAAATATTCTGTTTTTAGCGTAATATCTCCTGAAGGATGCGCAGCTATTTTATGGGGTGATAATTCTAAAGTAGAAACAGCTACTAAAGCTCTTAAAATTTCAGCGGAAGAGCTTAAAGAATTTGGTCTTATTGATGATATTATAGAAGAACCTTTTATGGGAGCTCATAAAAATTATGATGAAACGGCTAAAAACATAAAAGAATATTTTTTAAAAAACGTTAAGCAGTTAAAAGAACTTGATAAGGAAGTGTTGCTTCAAAAAAGATTTCAAAAATATTTAAATTACGGAAGTTTTAAAGAAAGTTAATATTTTTTAGCTCATCAAACTTGACATAAACAATTTAGATTAGTTATAATTTTAAAAATCAAAATTAAGGAGACAAAATGGCAAGAGTAGTTGGATTTAAAAAAATAGAAGCTGTATTTAGAAAAGCGGCTGGAATTGATCTTGATAAAAGTAAAGCTGACAGAATTACTGATATTATTGAAAAAAAATTTCATGATATGCTTTTAGTAGCAGTAGAAAAAGCTGGATATAATGGAAGAGATGTGATAATGGAACCTGATATGCCTGTTACGAAAGGATTTGAAGAGTCTTTAAGACAATTTAAAGAGCTTGAAGAAGAAGTAGAACTTCAAGATGTATTACAATTTTTAGAGCAAATTCCGCCTTTAAAATACCCAATTAGTGCTGAGCTTGAAGCAAAATTACCAGAATATATTGGAGCTTTGATGTTAATTATTGCAAGAGTATTAAAAGAAATAGGAGCTGGTAGAAAACCTTCAAGTGAAGATATCGATAGATGCGAAAGAATCTTAGATTTAACTCTTTAATTTCTTTTTTTCTTTTTTTGCTCTAAACAATAAGTGTCAGTCGCTATTTGTGTAATAAAAAAAGTAGAAAAATTAAATTTTAAATTTTTCTACTATGTTTTTAAGCGTAATCACTCCTTGTTTTAAAGATTCACTAATTTTAGATATTTGATTTGAAATTTGTAGGTTAATATTTGAAATAGAAGTTAAATTTTTAGCGTGAGTGATTAATTGTTTTGAATGATGAGCCATAATGGTTACGTTTTTTGTGGCTTCTTTTGCGTAGGTTATGTTTTCTTTATTAATGGTAAGTATTCCTTTTAAATCAAATTCGATTTTTTTTGTTTGCTCTGCAATTTCATTCATTTTTGCTGAATTTTCGTTTATTTCTTTCGTTGTTTTTTCAATAGTGGAAGTAATGGTTTTTATAATTCTTTCAATATCGGATAGACTTTCGGTGCTTTTTTCGGCTAAATTCCTAATTTCATCGGCAACTACTGCAAATCCTCTACCATGCTCTCCCGCTCTTGCCGCTTCAATTGCCGCATTTAAAGCCAATAATTCCGTTTGTTCTGTAATATCGGAAATGATTTTTAAGACGTTTTTAATTTCTTCTGTTTGATTATTTAATTTATTTAGTGTTTGATTTAAGGTTAATTCTTTTTCATTTATTTTTATAATCTCTTCAATTGTTTTGTTTAATTCTTTTGCAAATTTTTCTAAAAATTCCGATGTTTGAATTAAAGTTTTTGTGGTTGAGGCTACTGATTCTTCCGTTTTATCGAGATTTTTTGATAGCGCTTCAGAAATGTTTGAGATGTCTTTTGCTTCTTTGTTTGTTTGTTTAATGGTTTCGTTTAGTTCTTTTATTACTTTTTCCAGTTCAAACGAATTATTTTTAATAATATTAGAAATTTCTTGAATATTTATTATTATATCTTTTACGTTTCTAATAAATTTGTTTATATATTCCGCGGCTAGTCTAATTTCGTTATTTTGTTTAATTTCTATTTGTTTAGTTAAATCTCCATTTCCTTCGCTTATCTCTTTTGAAATTTTTATAAATTCGTTAATAGGTTTAATTACGTAATACTTTAACAAGTAATAAGCTCCTATTTGTATTACAATGGCTATAATAATATGTTCCATTGCCGTTTCTAAAAAATTTTCTGGAGCCGTAAAATAAGTGTATATTAAAAGCAAAACGGAAGTTAATATATTTATAAATAGAAGTTTTAGGTTAAAATCTTTTACTATTGAATGCATTATTGTTTCCTTATATGAAATGATTTTGTAAGATTTAAGTCGTTAAAAAGTTCGTATAAAATATCGTCATGGACGCTAATATAAATGTTTTTGCCGCTATCTTTTAGTTTTTCTAAAAGAGATATTATGCTAGAAGGAAAAGCAAAAGAATTTTTTATTTCTATTTCTATGTTATTATGGTTTTGAGCGATTTCTTTTATTGTGTTTTTTACTTTTTCTGCATCGTTAATAGTAACAATTGGATCTAATATAATAATTTTGTTATTTTCTTTTTCAATTTTCATTTTTATTCCTTATAAGGATTTTAACTTTATTTGCATTTTTATTAAATAATAAGACATCGCATAGAGATTTTATTATCTTATATCCTCTTCCGTGATATTTACAATTTATTTCATCTAAAATTTTAGGATCAAAGCCTTCGCTTTCTTCTTCAAATAAAATTTTAATAAAATTTTCGTTTTTATACAATGAAATTTTTAATTTAATTTTGCTTGAAGGTTCCATTTGTTTTATAAATTCTTTATTTTTTTTATCTTCAATTTTATAGAGAGCGTGTTCTAAGGTATTTGTTAAAAGTTCGTGTAAAATGTAGTGAATTTTGTTTTTTTGTGAAATTTCTAAGCTAAAAAATTCTTTTAAAATTTTGTCTATATCTTTCGAATTTGATATTGTATATTCTTTGGCAAATAATAAAGTAAAATTATCTTTAAAAAAGTGAATAATTGAAATATCGTCGTTTTGATTTGCGTTTGCTTCAAAATCTGTTATAAGATTTTTTAAATAGGAATTCTTGTAAATTTTTATAAATCTTGCGTAATAAGGTTTATTTTCGTTTTTTAGCGGTGCTTCTACTAAGCCATCGCTTAAGATGTAAAATTTTGAAGGAAGAGGAATTTTGTCTATTTTTATAGAAGTAGTTTTTTTAGAAATTGGCTGATTGTTTGATAAAATTTTTTGAGTATCTGTATAAATTGGAAACATTCCAAAATTTGCATAATATAGTTCGTCTTCTTTAATATAAACAATAATGGCACATAAAACTTCTTCTTCTAAAAGAATGGATTTTGCATAATTGTAAAAATCATTTATTAATCTATAAAAGTTAAAATCATTGTATTCTACTGCTTTTTTTATTGCATATTCTAAAAAACTTACGCTATTAATTGCCGTTAAAAAGGCACTAAGACCTTTTCCCATTGCATCTATTATTCCTAAGATATATTCATGTTTGTTTATATAAATCGAAAATAAAGTATCTCCGTTTAGAATGTCTTTTGGCTTATAATAAGTTTCTATGTTGTAATTATCCTCGAAAAAATTGCTAAGTTCATTTTTTATTAATTTTTTGTGTTTTAATTTCGTTATATTTTCTTGATAATCTTTATATTCTAAAATTTTTTGTAACAAAATATTTTTTTGTTTTTCTTTATTTTTAAGTTCTACCAATTTTTCGAACATTCTAAGTTTTGCTTTTAACTCTATAAAATCTATGTCTTTGTTTAAAAATTCATCAATTCCTGTTTCTAAGGCTTTTTGTTTAATTTCTTTTGCTTTTGAAGAAGTTAGCATTACTAAAATGGCTTCTTTGGTAATGTTTTTAATTTCTTTTGCTACTTCTATTCCCGTAGTTGTTTTCAGAAGATAATCGATGAAAATGACGTCTATTTCATTTTCTTTTAAAAATTTTATTAATTCGTTTTCGTTGCTAAAAGTATAAATATGTTTGTATCCAAGATTGTTTAGTAAAGTCTTAAATAAGTTTAAAAAAGATTTGCTATCGTCAACTATTGCTATTTTCATGGCTTAACTCTTTTGCTAAGTATTTTGCGGTATATGAAATATTTTGATATTTTTCAATTAATTCTTTTACGCTTCCAGTAGCTATTACTTTTCCTCCTTTACTTCCTCCTTCTGGACCCATATCTATAATATAATCGGCATTTTTTATAAAATCTAAATTATGTTCAATTACAATAACGCTATTTCCTAAATCTACAAGATGCTGAAGAACTTGCATTAAATTATCGATGTCTTTAAAGTGAAGTCCAGTGGTAGGTTCGTCTAAAATATAAAGAGTATTTCCAGTATCTTTTCTGCTAAGTTCTTTTGCAAGTTTTATTCTTTGAGCTTCTCCGCCGCTTAAGGTAGTTGCACTTTGTCCTAAAGTAATGTATCCAAGCCCAACGTCTTTTAAGGTTTTTAGTTTTTGTTTTATTTTTGGTATTTTTTCGAAAAATTCATATGCTTCATCTACACTCATTTCCAAAACGTCTGCAATTGATTTGCCTTTGTATTTTATTTCCAATGTTTGTTCGTTGTATCTTTTTCCTTTACATGCTTCGCAAGTTACCATAACATCAGGTAGAAAATGCATTTCTATTTTTATTTGACCTTCTCCTTTACATACTTCGCATCTACCACCTTTAACATTAAAGCTAAATCTTCCGGGAGTATAGCCTCTAAGTTGAGCTTCTGGAGTTGAGGCAAAGAGGGCTCTAATATCATCAAATACTCCGGTGTATGTTGCTGGATTGGAGCGAGGGGTTCTTCCAATTGGACTTTGGTCAAGGTAAATTACTTTATCTAGTTGCGTAAGACCGGTTATTTCAACGCCTTTTACTTTTTGAATTTTGTGAGCGTGATTTAATATTTCTTTAGCAACTGGTAAGAGGGTTTGTAAAATTAACGAACTTTTGCCGCTTCCGCTAACACCAGTTACGCATACTAAATTTCTTAGAGGTATTTTTACGCTTAGGTTTTTTATATTGTTGATATTTACATTTTTAATTTCTATCCACTCTTTTTGAGGTCTGTTTTTTTGATAGTTTATATCTTTTTCATATTTTAAATATTTAGCGGTTAGAGTATCGCTTTTTAATAACTCATCAACACTTCCTGAAAAAACGATTTCGCCTCCATATTTTCCAGCTCCAGGACCTATATCTACTATGAAATCTGCATTAAGTATGGTTTCTCTGTCGTGTTCGACTACAATTACTGTATTTCCTTTGTCTTTAAGATTTTTTAAAGTATTTATAAGTTTTAGAGTGTCTCTTTCATGAAGTCCAATGCTTGGTTCATCTAACACGTACATAACTCCTGTTAATCCGCTTCCTATTTGAGAAGCTATTCTTATTCTTTGGCTCTCTCCCCCGCTTATCGTTCTTGCATCTCTATGTAAGGTAAGATATCCAAGTCCTACGTCTACAAGAAAAAATAATCTTTCTCTAATTTCTTTTAAAATAGGTTCAGCAATTAGTTTTTGTTGCCTATTTAAATATTCGAAATTTTTTTCGTTATTAAAGAATTTATAGGCTTCTTCTATTGGCATTGAAACGATTTCTGCTATGGTTTTTCCCGCTACTTTAACCGCTAAGGATTCTTTTTTTAATCTAAACCCATTACATTCTTTACATGTGCTCTCGCTCATAATTTCGCTTATATCATTATCTTTGTATAAATCTAAAGCAATTTGTCTAAGTCCTGGCCATTTTTTTGAAATTTTATGTTTGCCATAATAAAATTCGATTTCGTAAGCTGTTCCGTTTAAAATTAATTTTTTTTGATATTCATCAAGTTCGTAAAAACTTTTATTCATATCAACTCCAATTTCGTTACATAACGCTTTGAAAAACTCTTGATAATATTTTTTGTTAAACCCCCAAATTAGTGGAATTGCTCCTTGATTTAGAGGTTTATCTTTTATGACTTTTTCTAAATCAAGAGTATAAGTAACTCCAAGTCCATCACATTTAGGACATGCGCCTTTTGGAGAATTAAACGAAAAGCTTTGAGGTTCGAGTTCTTCAAAACTAACTTTACAATCAAAACAGGCTAAATGTTCGCTATAATGAATAAAATTTTTATCAAGCCCTAATTCTTTTGCGTTAAGTATTTCGATTTCCACTTCTCCAAAACTTTTATTAAGGGCTCTCTCAACGGCTTCTGCTATTCTCGAGCGATTTTCTTCTTTAATTACGACTCTATCTATTACTGCTTTGATAGTATGTTTTTTTGTTTTTTTAAGCTCTATTTCTTCATCAAGTCTTACTATTACTCCGTCAATATAGGCTCTAATTATTCCTTCTTTTCTTAATTTTTCGATTAAATCGGTAAATTCTCCCTTTTTTTCTTTTACTAAAGGAGCATAAATGATAATTTTTGCTCCTTGAGGTAATTTTAAAACTTCATTAATTATGTCTTGAGGAGTCATTTGCGTAATTTTTTTTCCGCATAAATGACAATGTTGAATTCCTATTCTTGCATATAAAAGTCTTAAATAATCGTATATTTCCGTAACCGTTCCAACGGTAGAGCGTGGATTTTTTGAAGTTGTTTTTTGATCTATTGCAATTGCTGGAGTTAATCCTTCTATTTTATCAACTTCCGGTTTTCCCGTTTTTTGTAAAAATTGTCTTGCATAAGAGCTTAAAGATTCTATATATCTTCTTTGACCTTCGGCATATAAAGTATTAAACGCCAAAGAGCTTTTTCCAGAGCCTGAGAGTCCGGTAAATACTACTAAAGAGTTTTTTGGAATTTCAAGATTTATATTTTTTAAATTGTGTTCTCTTGCTCCGATAATTTTTATTTTATCCATTATGCTCCTTTTTAAATTATAAGAAGAAATTATATCAAAGTTAAGATAATTCGATGGAGTAAATAGAAAAAAAATAGACTATCATTTCTGTTAAATATAGTTTCCATATTGGTTGAGGTTTATAAAGTTCAGTTTTTATTTGTTGATATTCTGAATAGGTAAGAGTAGTAAAAATTCTTTTTATTACTATGTCTATATAATCGTCCATATCATCGGTTTTAAGAGAAATGAAAATGTGCCTATATACAAAAAAAATTTCCATTGTAAAAAGTATAATTAATACTATATCTACTTTTTGAAGTAAAAAGATCTGAATTAAAATAATTTCAAACATGTAAAAAATTAAAAGATATCCTAAAATTGGATAATGATTTTTTAAATAATATAAAGCAAAAATTTTATCGGCTGCCGATTTTATGTTAAAGCTTTGTAAGATGTAAATTCTAAAAGCAACAATAAGCGTTATTAAAATTTCTGCTAAAAGTTTTAGATCCATTTATTTCCTTAAAAATATAATTTATACATTGTAGCGAAAAATACTAGAATATACCAAGTAAGAAGAATTTTTTTATGAATTTTTGGATTTATTTTATGATAAGCTTTTGTGCCAAAATATGTTCCAATTAGACTTGCTAGTCCTATTGTAAATCCTTCTAAATAGTTGATGTGTCCGGCGATTGATTGTGAGATAAACGCCGAAGTTGAAGAAAATGTTACAAAAAATAAACTTAAAGATACGGTTGTTTTTAGTTTGTATTTTAGAAATCCAACTAATATAGGAGTAATTAAGATAGCTCCTCCAACTCCTATGCTTGCGCTTATTATTCCTACGAAAAATCCTATAAAAAATAGTTTTTTATTATCTATTGGAGGTTCAAATTCTTCTTCTTTTACGGTGATAAAAAATCTTATAATGGCAATTAGTACTACGCTTAAAAATATAGCTCCAAGAATTTTCGTAGGTAAGATTTTTAAAATAATTCCGCTTAAACTTGCTCCAAGAGCTCCTCCGATGGCAAGAGAAATTCCGCTTTTTATTTTTAACAAACCTTTTTTATAATTAAGAAAACTTCCATAAATTGAGCTTAACATCATTTGCGTAATGCTTATTCCAACGGCTTCTTTAAAAGAAAATCCTAAAAATAATAAAATAGGAACTAGTATAGTTCCCCCTCCAACTCCTAAAAATCCGCTAAAAAATCCGACTATTATTCCAATAAAAATTGCACTTATCAAATCGTTCCTTTTTTGATAAAATTATATCAAAGGAGGAGCGATGGATTTGATAATAAAAAAAGCGGTTGAGAATTTTGCTGAAATTTTGGGATTGGAGCTTAGTGAGTGTAGTGATGAAAATATCAACGGATTTGTTTCTAAGATAGAAATTAAGGGCGATAGAAATTATTTTATTTATGTAGTGGTTCCAGAACAAAAATTAGAACTTGTAAGCGAAATTTTACTTGGAGATAAAGATGCTTACGATTTAGAAGATTTAACAAAAGAGATAGCTAATTTAATAGTTGGCAATTCAAAAGTAATAGCGGGAGAAATGGGAGTTGATTATAATATTTCTACTCCCGAATTTCTAGGAGAATATAATGAAACTATAGAATTTGATGAATTTAAATGTTTTCAAGTAAATGGAGTTAGGTTTTTTATTCTCTTAAGGAGAATTAATGGCTAAAAGTGACGAAAAGAAAGAAGAAATTGATGTTGAAGAATTAATTCCTGATTATGAAAATTTGATAGATACCGAAGTTGTATTTGAAAGTGATCTTGGAAGAGTAGAGATGACAATAAGAGAGATACTTGCTCTTCAAAAAGGAAGTATAATCGATTTGAAAAAACCGGCTGGAGAAAGTGCAGAAGTATATGTAAATGGTAGAATTATTGGCAAGGGAGAAGTTATGGTTTATGAAAAAAACCTTGCTATAAGGCTTAATGAAGTGTTGGATGCAAATTCTTTGATTTATTATTTAACGAAAGAAGGAAAATGAAAAAAATTGTTTTTTTGTTTATTGGAGTTTTTTTATTTGGAGCTAGTTTAATAAATGTGGATTTTTTTAATCATAAAAACTTTATAGATGTGCTTTTATCTTTTGATTCTAAGTTTAATGGCAAAATCGTAAAAATTGACAATCATACTTTTTTGTTAAAAAACGTTACTTCAAATAAAGAATTTTTAAAAAATTTTGAAAAAGGATTTTTAAAGAGTATTAATGTAAAACCTACTCGCGATGGAGTTTTGGTTAAATTAAAAACTGATGAAAATGCTAAAATTTCTTTTGCTTTAACCCCAGAGGGGTATGGAATAAGAATTAGAGTTTTAAATACAAAACCAATAAATGAAATTAAGACTTTAACTCAAAACAATCCGCAAAGTACTTTAGATTATTTTACTTATATTATAATATTTGCAATTTTAACGATATTAGCCGTAATTTTGTGGATTGTTAAGAAAAATCAGAAACTTCCTATAAAAAAATCTGATATTTCTATGGGAATTTTAATTCAAAGACCAATTGATGCGAAAAATAAAATAGTTTTGTTTGAATTTAACAAAAGAAAATATTTGCTTTTAATAGGAAATACCAATTTGCTTTTGGATATTTTCGATGAAGAATTACAAACGGTAAAAATTGAAAATAGTAAAGATTTTGATGAATTTTTGAAACTTAATAATAAAATGGATGAAATAAGAAGATATATTAAAAATGCTGAAAAGTTAAAGGAGTTTGATGAAACAGTTTGATGTAATAGTCGTTGGTGGAGGACATGCTGGAGTTGAGGCAGCGGCAGCTGCGGCTAAAATGGGTAAAAAAACTCTTCTTCTTACGATGCTTGTTGAGCAAATTGGAGCTGCTAGTTGTAATCCGGCTATTGGAGGTTTGGCAAAGGGGCATTTGGTAAAAGAGATAGATGCTCTTGGTGGTTTAATGGCTTTAGCAACGGATAATGCTGGAATTCAATTTAGAGTACTTAATGAAAATAGGGGACCTGCAGTTAGAGGAAGTAGGGCTCAGATTGATATGGATAGATATAGAATTTGGATGAGAACCCAAATTCTTAATACACCAAATTTAGAGGTTGCTCAAGAAATAGTTGAAGAAATTTTAGTTAAAAATTCTAAAGTGTATGGCGTAAAGACCAATCTTTTGAACGAATATTATGCTAAAGCGGTGATTTTAACTACCGGAACTTTTATGAGAGGTCTTATGCATTTTGGACCGGTAAAAATTGAAGGCGGTAGATTTCATGAACTTCCTGCTAAAAATATAAGCAAATCTCTTGAAAATCTTGGATTTAAGCTTGAGAGGTTAAAAACTGGAACTACTGCAAGAATAGATGCAAGAAGTATTGATTTTTCCAAAATGGAAGTTCAACACGGAGATCCAAATCCTAAACCTTTTTCTTTTAGAACTGATAGAAAAAATTTTAATCCAAAGCAACTTCCGTGTTTTATTACTTATACAAATGAAAAAACTCATGAAATTATTAGAGGTAATTTCCATAGAGCGCCTCTTTTTACTGGACAAATTGAAGGAATTGGTCCAAGATATTGTCCAAGTATAGAAGATAAACTTAATAAGTTTCCTGATAAAGAAAGACATCACGTCTTTGTTGAGCCTCAAACAATGGAAGCAACGGAATATTATTTAAATGGGCTTTCAACTTCTCTTCCTATGGATGTTCAAGAGGATTTTATTCATTCGATTCCTGGACTTGAGAGAGCAAAAATAGTTAGATTTGGGTATGCAATAGAATATGATTTTATTCAGCCTACAAACTTAAAACATTCTCTTGAAACAAAAGAAATAGAAGGACTTTTCTTTGCTGGACAGATAAACGGAACGACTGGATACGAAGAAGCCGCGGCTCAAGGAATAATGGCGGGAATTAACGCAGCTTTGAAAGTTGATGGTAAAGAGCCTATAATTTTTAGAAGAGATGAAGCTTATATTGGTGTTTTGATTGATGATTTAGTTACAAAGGGAGTGGATGAACCTTATAGAATGTTTACAAGTAGAAGCGAATATAGACTTCTTTTAAGAGAAGATAACGCTATTTTAAGATTGGGAGAAGTTGGATATAAACTTGGGCTTTTGGATGAAGAAACTTATAGAAAAATAGAAGAATTAAAAGAAGAAATAGAAAAAGGAATGAAGATATTAAACGAAACTTTTGTAACGCCTAATAAACAAATTAATGCGTTACTTGAAGAGATGGAAGAAGAAAAAATTCAAAGTAAGATGGAGCTTAGGAAAATAGCGGCTCGTCATACTTTTAATAAAGAAAAACTTTTAAAACTTGTGCCTGAATTTAAAGAACTTAGCGATGAAGCGATTGAACAAATTTTAATTGAGAGTAGATATCATCATTATATTGAAAAACAAAAAGCTCAAATCGATAAAATGAAAGAAATGTTAAGCGTAAAAATTCCTGAAGATTTTGAATATAAAAATATTCCTGGACTTAGCAGAGAAATTGTAGAGAAGCTTGAAAAATATC
>Ga0256836_1000432_pt1 | contig 22495 bp, 24 predicted proteins | sample 4561380metaG_FD_185974 | JGI IMG/M metagenome (GOLD analysis project Ga0256836, IMG submission 185974) | Hydrothermal vent microbial communities from Guaymas Basin, Mexico - 4561-380 | ecosystem: Environmental > Aquatic > Marine > Hydrothermal vents | place: Mexico: Guaymas Basin | collected...
AGATTTAAACACTTTAGGGTTTAAAAACTTAGCACAACTAAAAGCTGAAGTTTCAGATTTTGCAAATCTTTTTGTTAAAAAAGCTGGTTTTATACATAACTTTGAGCATGTTCACTGGATAGATTTTGTGCATACTGCTAGTGATGTTGACACTATATCTGAAGTGATTATAAAAACTAAAGAGAAACAATTTCAAGCTACATTACAGATAGAGTCTATCTATCTAAATGATGAACCATCTTTACCAGCTTTTATAGTTTATCTTCAGGGTTTAGAAGATTTAGATGCTGACTTAAAAGATGAAGATGATGCTATAGTAGATGAAACTTTTATCTCAGAAGATACTAATATAGTTGAAAATATAGAGATAGAAAAAGATGAAGAAGACTTAGAAGATTTAGAAAAAAATGAAGAGTTTAATGTTGAAAAAACAACTATAAAAAAAGATAAAATTCAAAATGAAGAGTATCTATATAACCCTTTAATAGCTTCTCAAGAGCTAGGACTATCGATAGATGTAGTTGAAGAGTTTATACAAGATTTTATAAAACAGGCTAAAGAGTTCAAATCATTACTCTACACTTCACTTGAAAATGATGATATAAAGAATGTACAAACTTTATCTCATAAACTAAAAGGTGTTTCTGCAAACTTAAGAATTGATAATATTTTCGAGATTTTAAACAATATTAAAAATTCTAATGATAAAGACTTCATAAAACAAAGTTTAGATGAAATCTATGAAAAGATAGATGAACTTTCTCTAAATAGTAAAAAGCCTATCAACTCGGTAAATAATTTTTCTAAAGCTATAGAAAGTAGTATAGAGATAGAAGAACTATCAAATGACATATTTTTAGATACTCAACATTCTGATGTAGATGAATCACAAAAACTAGAAAATGAACCAGAAAAGTTGTTTGAAACCATAGAAATCATGTATGATAAACATAGTGTAGCCGATGAACTAGGCATCTCATATAAAAATTTTGAAGAACTATTTTATGACTTTACCATTGAAGCAAAAATATTATCTGATGCTATCCATGATGCTATTTTAGAAGACAACAAAGATTCTTGGATTGTAGAAGCGATAAAATTTAAAGGTATTAGTAGAAATATGCATCTATATGAGTGTGTAAATGAACTTGACAAAATCATACAAACAGATGACAAAGATATTGCTCAAACATCTATAAATATCATAGATTCAGCTATAAAAAATATCTCAAATGTATAAAGTTTAAAAGGTTATATAATGAATGTAAGCCCAAACTTTTCACCATCTATAAAACTTATGAAACCATATTTTTTGTTTTCTAGTTTTTTTTATGTTCTTAGTATGATGTGGATTTTTTTTTTAGATTTTCATGTTGATATAAAAGATTTTAAACTTGTTGGATGGGTTCATATATATATGCTTGGCTTTGTTATGATGGCTATTTTCACCTCTATGGCTCAACTAGGGCCTATAGTAGTAGAAACAAAGCATCATAATGTAAATATTTTCAAGTATGTATGGGTATTTTTAACATCTGGTCTTTTTCTTATGATATATGGTTTTTATATAAATATATCTTTTTTAATCTATGGTGGCTTATCAGTGTTGATTGCTATGGCTATATATGCTATAGAATTTTTACTTACACTAAAAAATGCAAGAAGAAAAACAACTATAACAGATGCGATGAAGATGAGCAATTTTTTCTTACTTTTAGGGATTGTTACCGGTATAAGTATGGCTTTTGCATTTAATGGCTATATAGATATAAACCCTTATATACTTTTAAATATGCATACTTTTGGTCTTGTAGTTGGTTTTGTAATCTTACTTATCATGGGTATATCTATCATACTTATACCTATGTTTGGTTTTTCAAAAAGAGTAAGTGATAATGAGTTTAAAAATAGTTTTATAACACTAAGTATCGGTGTCATCACTATGATGCTATCAGTTTTTATATCTACAACTTTAGTGCAAAATATCGCTTACAGTATAACCATTTTAGCTTTAGGACTTTACTTTTTTCAACTCTATAAGATGAATAAATCAAGAAAAAAAGTGATACACGATATTTGGGCTAGATCTATGTATGTTGGATTCCTGTCGTTTATAATTGCTTCTTTTATACTTATAGCTTATCTATTATTTGATAATGAGATTATGTTAAGAGTTGGCATGTGGATTATGCTTATAGGATTTTTTGGTTTTTTAATTATAGGTAATTTTTATAAAATCATACCTTTTTTAGTATGGTTTCAAATCTATTCACCACTTATAGAAGAACAGAGTGTACCTATGCTTCACCAACTTCTACCTAAAAAACTGACAAATTTACAATGGCTTTATTCTACATTAGGGTTGATTATATCTTCTTTAGCCATTATACAAGAAAACCAACAACTTTTCTTTGGTGGTATTGTACTGTTAAGTGTTGGTGGTGTTTTGTTTTTTATCATTATCCTTAAAATTATAAGAACTCATGTTCAATAAAGAGATTTTTAAAAGTTAAAGTGTATAATACTCGCATATTAATTAAAAAAAGGAAATCCTAATGGGAAAATATATTGATTTAACAGCTTCAAACTATGAAGCAACTGTAGCAGAGGGTGTATCTTTAGTTGATTTTTGGGCTCCATGGTGTGGACCTTGTCGTATGATCGCTCCTGTTATCGAAGAATTAGCAGCAGATTTCGAAGGTAAAGCAAAAATCTGTAAAGTAAATACTGACGAAGAGCAAGATATCGCTGTTAAGTTTGGTATCCGTTCTATCCCAACTATTATGTTCTTTAAAGATGGTGAGATGGTTGATCAAGTTGTTGGAGCTCAATCAAAAGCTGCATTAGCAGAAAAAATCAACGCTCTTTTATAAGAACTATTTATGGAGAAAAAGAGAAAAAGAGGTAAAAGTCTTTTTTCTCTCTCCACTCTTCTTGCATCATTTTTTGGTTCAGCACTTATAGCTGGTGCATTTGCCTACTTCAACTTCAAATTTGCCGAATATAAATTTATAGACTTTAAACAATGGGTTTTTTATGAAAAAAGTGATATTTTTATCCCTAAAGAGGAAAAATATATAGTTGTTTTTTACTCATCTAAAGATAAAAATACTATGGATAAACTTGCAAATACAAACCTAAACCTTCCTATCTTAGCTATAGACTACTACAATGAAGTTAGGAAAAATACAAAATACACAACATTTTTAAGAAGTGGTACAAAAAATTCTTTAAACTTTATACAAAGGTTTAATATTTATGAAAGTCCATCTATTTTCTTTATAAAGAAAAACAAAGATTCTCTTTATAAACAAGATAGTATGATACGAAAACTTGATAATTTAGATGAATTATCTAAAGAGATAAACTTATTATAAAGGAAAAATTATGAATATATTAGATTGTGCAATTATAGGTGGAGGTCCAGCTGGTTTAACTGCTGGTCTTTACACAACTCGTGGTGGTTTAGAAAATGTAGTTATGTTTGAAAAAGGGATGCCCGGTGGGCAAATAACGAACTCATCTGAGATAGAAAATTACCCAGGCGTTACTGGTGATATTTCTGGTATGGACTTGATGATGCCATGGCCTGAACAATGTAAAAAATTTGGACTTATCCATGAGATGGTAGCGATAGAAAAAATTACTAAAAATGGTGATGTTTTTACTATCTACAAAGAGAGTGGAGAGAGTGTTGAAGCACATAGTGTTATCATAGGAACTGGTTCATCTCCTAGAAGAGCTGGTTTTGATGGTGAAAAAGAGTTTATCGGAAAAGGTGTAAGCACTTGTGCAACTTGTGATGGTTTTTTTTACAAAGGTAAGGAAGTTGTTGTTATTGGTGGTGGAGATACTGCCCTTGAAGAAGCACTATACTTAGCTAAAATATGTTCAAAAGTTTATTTAGTTCATAGAAGAGATAAATTCCGTTCAGCACCAAACACTATAAAAAGAGTTGAAAATACACCAAATATAGAAATCATCCTAAATTCAACACCTAAAGAAGTTTATGGTGATAATATGGGTGTAACTGGTATTAAAATAACAGATAATAATGATATAATACGAGATATTGAAGTTCCAGGTGTATTTACATTTGTGGGTAATGATGTAAATAATCAAACACTTAAACAAGATGATGGAAGTTTTTTATGTGATGTAAATGATGCTGGTGAAGTTATCGTTGATATAAGTATGAAAACATCAGTAGATGGTCTTTTTGCAACTGGTGATATGCGTATAGCTTCACCAAAACAAGTTGTAAGTGCAGCTGGAGATGGTGCTGTTGCAGCACTTCAAGCTATCCACTATGTAGATAAAAAACTTAGTTAAAAATATTTATTAAGGTTACATATGAGAGTGATGATTGTTGATGATTCAAAAACCATTGTTAAAATTGTATCTATGCTATTAGAGAAGAAAATTAATTCTGAATTAGAGATAGTTCAATGTAGTAGTGGGGAAGTCGCTCTTAGAAAACTAGAAGATATAGAAGTAGACCTTATACTTTTAGATGTTGTAATGGATGGGATGGATGGCTTTGAAACTTGTCAAAGAATCAAAGAAAATCCAAAAACAAAAGATATAGCAGTTATATTTTTAACATCAAGAACAGAAGAAGATGATATTATCAAAGGTTTTGATGTTGGTGGGATAGACTATATCTCAAAACCATTTAGAGAAACAGAGTTTATAGCTAGAGTTAAAACTCAGCTAAAGATTATTAAACTACAAAAACGCGAGATAGAAAGTACACAAAGTGAGGTTATATTAAAAATGGGAGAAATCGGTGAATCTCGTTCAGAGGAAACTGCAAATCATGTAAAAAGAGTAGCTGAGTATAGTTATCTTTTAGCAGAACTTTGTGGTTTAGAAGAAAATGAATGTCAACTTTTATCTACAGCTTCACCCATGCATGACATAGGTAAAGTTTCTACCCCTGATAATATTTTGAAAAAACCTGGTAAACTAACTAAAGAAGAGTTTGCAGAGATGCAAAAGCATACAACGATTGGTTATGAACTTTTTGCTTCATCTCGTGGAGAGATTCTAAAAACAGCAGCTATTGTTGCACATGAACATCATGAAAAATACAATGGTAAAGGTTACCCAAGAGGTTTAAAAGGTAATGAGATCCATATATTTGGTAGGATTACTGCTGTTGTTGATGTTTTTGATGCTCTTGGTAGTGAGAGAGTATATAAAAAAGCTTGGGAATTAGATAAAATAACATCTTTACTTATTGAAGAAAAAGGTGAACATTTTGATCCATATCTAGTTGACCTTTTTATGGAAAACATTGATAAATTTTTAGAAATTCGTGATAAATTTAAAGACTAGGAGAGATTATGATTAAAGTTGGTGTATTTGGTGCAAGTGGTAGAGTTGGTAAGTTACTTTTAGAAGATTTAAAACAGACTGATGGTATAAGTGTTAGTAGTGTTTTTGTTCGTAATAATTTAGATTTTTCTATAGACCCATCAATCCTTATAACTTCATCTATGGAGTCATTTTTAAAAGCTTGTGATATTGTTATAGATTTTTCACTTCCTGAAGCTTGTGAAATCCTTTTAGAAGAAGCTATAAAAACACCTAGACCTTTAGTTATAGGGACAACTGGTTTAAATAACCATCAGTTAAACCTACTAAAACAAGCAAGTGAAGTTATGCCTGTACTTTATGCTACAAATATGTCTTTAGGTGTAGCAATGCTTAACAAACTTGTATATCAAGCTGCATCTGCACTAGAAGGTTTTGATATAGAGATAGTAGAGATGCACCACAAACATAAAAAAGATGCTCCAAGTGGAACAGCACTAACACTTAGTGAATCAGCAGCAGCTGGTCGTGGACTAGATATAAACAAAGTTCGTGTAAGTGGTAGAGATGGAAATATCGGCGAGAGAAGCAAAGATGAGATAGCAGTTATGGCACTTCGTGGTGGAGACATTGTGGGTCGTCATACTGTTGGTTTTTATAATGATGGTGAATTTATAGAATTAAACCATACAGCAACTTCAAGAAACACTTTTAGTAAAGGTGCTATAAGAGCTGGTCAATGGTTAGCAGACAAAGATGTTGGGCTTTATAGTATAAGTGATTGTTTAGAAATCTAATGGATATATTTATAAAATAAATCATTTACTTATGATATAATCCAATTCATATTAATTAAAAGGAATTTTCATTATGAATATCTCTATGACAGGAAGACATGTTGATCTAACAGATGCTATAAAAGCACATATCAGCACATCTATCGAAACTTTAAGTAAGTACAATATGGATATTATATCTGTAAATGTTATCGTTTCTGCTCAAACTAAAAAGGGTAAAGAACATTCTATGGTTGAGTATGTTATCAATCTTGCTCACAAAAACTCTATCATCATCAAACAAAATAATGGTGATTTATATGCTGCTATCGATATAGCAACTGAGAGAGCTTCTAAAGCTATGAGAAGAATGCACGACCGTGATACTGAACACTCTAAAGTTGGACTAAATGAGGTTAAAAATACTGAAGTTGATTTAAAAGCTGAAGTTGAAGCCAATGAAGATGAGATAGTTCCAGTAGAACTTTCACTTTACAAACCTCGTGAAGTTGAAGATGTTTTAAACGAACTAAAAGAGAGTGACAAACAATTTGAAATCTTTATAGACCATGAAGATAAAACTCGTGTTCTTTACAAAAGAAATGATGGTAAATTTGGTCTTTATTAGACCTCTTTAACTTAGGTCTTTTTTGACCTGAGTTACCACTTTTTCATCCTCTGCCAAATCTACCCATTTAAACTGTTGTCCACTTTGGTTAGAACCTTTTAACAAATCACCACTTTTTCTAAACTTTAAGTCTAATCTTGCTATATCAAAACCACTTGTAGTTTCACAAAACTTATCTAATCTAGTTGATTTTTCTTGTTTAGTATAAAGATAACAATACCCCTTTAAACCTGTACGGCTCACCCTACCCCGTAACTGATGCAAAGTAGAAAGACCCAACCTCTCAGAACCTACTATCACTACAGTAGAGAGCTTTGGAAGAGAGATACCAACTTCAACTACAGTTGTAGCTATCAAAATATCTCCTTTTTCAGAAAAATCCATTAAAACTTGTTCTTTATCTTTGTCTTTTCCATGAGTTACAAAAACATTTTGAAAGTTTCTCTCCCAGTAATTTCTTGCTTCTTCTATACTTTGATAATCTATAACTTCACTCTCTTCAACTAAAGGGTAAACTAAAAGAACTTGATTTTTCTTTCTTATTTCCTCTTTTATATGTAAGATCAACTCTTTAAAATCTTGTTTATAAATCACTCTAGTTGTTATATCTTTTTTAAAAGGGGTAGAAGTTATAAGGCTTACATCTATATGTGCTGTTTCTATCATAGCTTGAGTACGAGGTATAGGGGTAGCTGAAAATTGTAAAAAATGAGGTTTTTTCGCACCACTACTTACTAACTTTTCAAGCATATTTCTTTGCAGAGTTCCAAAACGATGTTGTTCATCAACCATAACTAAACCAGCTTTAGGTAAATCACGATAAAGTAAAGCATGAGTACCTATAATAAAATCATATTCACTTAAATCTACTTTTTTAGATTTGTTAGTAACCAAGACTGATTTTAGATTTGGTAAGAATTTTTGTGCCTCTTCGTAAAGTTGGTTTGCTAGTATAGTTGTTGGTGCCATTAGTATGGAACGATATGGCATCATCATAAAAGCAGATGCAAGTATAACCATAGTTTTACCACACCCTACATCTCCAACTATCATCCTCTTTGCACTTACATCTTTTGATAAATCCGTTTTCACATCTTCTATAGCATCTATCTGTTCATCTGTTAAGGTAAAAGGAAGTGTGTTTGCCCATATTTTATAGTCATTAGTTACTTTATATAAAGCATTAAAATACCTTCTTTTTGCTGAGAGTTGTTTCATATATACAAAAAGTTCTATATACTTTAAAGCATCTATTATCTCAAAATCTAACTCTTTTAAATCAAGAACAGCATCTTTTGGAAAATGAAGTTTTAAAATATTTTCTATAACTTTATCACCTAATCCCTCAGATGAAAGATGTTCATAAGTAAGATTTTTTTGTATAAATCTTTGCATAGCATCTGTTCTAAGTGAACATTTGTACTTTGGAGTGATAGAACCTATAGTTGTTACTTTTTTAGGCATAGTCATACTACACTGACCACTTTTACACTCCACTACCCCATAGTAATAATCTCTATCACCAACTTTAAATTGGTGCATCATATAAGGTTTAGGACGGAATAAAACCCCTTGAATAGTATGACCAAGATTATGTGCAAAAAATGTTACCTGTATAGAGTTAGGAGCTCGAAAAACAGACTCAACAGTAGCATCTATAAGTTGAGGCAAATGCTCCTTTAGAGTTGAATGCAAAGTTAAGTCATCATAAGAAGATGGCACTACCAAAGCAAGTTCGCACCAAGAACTGATACCAAGTTTTTCAAACTTAGTTTTTATCTCTTTTGTAAGTTTCATATTATCATTATATATAAAAATTTGAATTTTTATATATAATATGACAAATTGACAAGTTTTTTTTAAATTTTAAGAGATGAAAGAATTTATTTATTTTATTTTTGTATAATTTGCATATTAGAGGAGAGAAATCTCTCCTCTAGGTTTTAACTATTTTCGTCATTAAGATATTTGAGTATCTCAATGATAGCTTTTAAGATTAGCGAAATAATCCTAAACATAGTAAATCAACACCTTTCACGGTTATAAATTTACTTAAAACATTATGCGACAGTTCCCGCTGTTGCATAAAGCTACAGCAAAAACCGTTTTGTATTATATCTATTTACCCTTAGCAGTAACTATAGCAAAACTCATATCTAAAATCTCATCATGCTCTTTTATAAACTTGTTTAAGTCTTTTAGATTTAGGTTTTTTATAAGTTCAAGTTCATTAGCTGAATGTCCTAACTCAAAACCTCTGTAGTATTCTTGAAAAGTTCTTGAGAGTCTTTGACTCATAGTTTCAACTCTTAGAGGTTCACTTCCTAGTAAAAACTTTTTAGTTTGTTCTAGTTCCTCTTTTGTTACACCATCTTTTACGAAGTTAGAAAAAACATCTTTTACTGTTGATTTTGCATCTTCTAATGACTCTAGTTTTGTTTGTAGATAACCACTTAGGTATGAAGAAGATTTTGTTACATTTACTCTTGCATAAGCTGAGTATGCAAGACCTTTTTTAACTCTTATCTCCTCCATCAAACGACTTCCAAAACCACCTGTTCCTAGTATGAAAGTAGCTACTCTAGCTTTGTAGTAGTCTTTAGCATCTGCTGTCATGTTGTATGGTGAACCAAAGTATAAGTATGCTTGTTGTGTATCTTTGATTAAGATAGATTCTGATGGTTTATCTACCACTTTAAAATGGTTTAATTTTTTAGCTTTACCAACTTTCATATCATTTATAATGGTAGATAATTTCTCTTTTAACTCATCTAAATCAACATCACCACCAACTGCTACGATAAGTCTCGAACTAACTAGATGCTCATCTATAAAACTTTTTACATCATCAAGAGTGATGCTTTTTATACTTTTTATAGTTCCTGAACTAGGGTTTGCTAGTGGAGTATCTTTGAACATTATAGATTTTAACTCGTTTGATGCTATATAATCAAAATCATTTTCTTTTGCAGCTAATCCACCTACTGTTGTAGTTTTTATCTTTTGTATAACATCATCTGTAAGGTTTGGGTCTTTTAAAAGTTTTGCAAAAAATCCAAGTGCATCATTAAACTCATCTTTTAAACATCCAACTTCTATAACAAAAGTTTCTTTACCTGTTGAACTAGATATATGAATAGCTTTCGCTTCTAGTGCCTCAGCAAATGCAGATGAACCAAGTTTTTTTGTACCCTCATTCATTAGTTTTGCACTAAACTTTGCAAGACCTGCTTTTGCTTCATCAGTGATGCTACCACTGTTTTGAAAGATAAACTGCATATTAACGAGTGGAAGTCTTTTATCTTCTTCAAAAATCACTGGTATTTTTTGGTTATTTACTTCTAAATATTCAATATTTGTTGCCATTAAAAACTGTCCTAAAATTAGTATTGTCCATATATATTTCATTTAAAACCTTATAAGTTTTATTTGTAAGAATTTTAGCTAAAAAACTTTAAAAACTTAACATTTATGATGTAAATCATAACTTTTGTATAGTTCGTCTAAAATATCGAATAGGCTCATCACCTACTTTTGTACTTACGGTTATATCCATTAAAACTGAACCATTTTGTTCAGCTGTTTTTATGTATGATATATACTTATCACAACTCTCTCCTACTATATTTTTATTATCTTCAGTAAAGATATATTTCATAGTGACATTGGCATCATATATATCGTCAAAGGTTGTATTGAAACTATTTTGACAACCTTTTTTTGCTATCTCTAAAAGTGCTAATTCTGCAACACTTTTAGAGTAAATCATAGCTTGTTCATATAGATATATATCAACAGTTTTTTTTGTAGTTTGAGTAGTTAAAGACAAAGATAAAGCCATAATAGTGCTTAAAACAACTATAGCTACAATAGCCATAATCATAGCTATACCATCTCTTTTTAAAATATTGTTTTTTCTTTGCATAGTGAATAATCCTCAACTAAATCAGTTTTTACACAAACTTGTATCTTCATAACAGAACCAGCAGACATAAACTCAAATGTACTAACATTTTGCATAATTATGGCTTTTTTACCATCCCTGTACTTTTCCTTTTTCCATGGTTGATAATCATAGTATAAAGTTAAATCACCATTTTTTATCTCTACAGCATAAGCACTCCATGCTAATTGATAAAACTCATACACATCAACTCCACTAAAATTATTATCTACTCCATTACTCTTTGTTGGTATAAATACAGATATATTAGAATCTCTTCGTATAGGATGCATTACACCATTTTGTGTATCTATATCGCTTAAATCTCCATCCCATCCATAACCAGTTTGAATATTACTGTTTGAACCTATAAAGTACAATGCACTATCATTTATATCACTATCTCCATAGGAAAGAGTTTGTATAAGTTCATTTATAGCTGTGGTATTTGTTTCAGGTGTTACTAGATAAGTTGAGTTTGTATCTTTATGTTTTAAGTCAATAATCCCACTCCAGTAAGGCTTCGTTGTTCCTCTAAAACCATCTATATCATACCCTACCCATTCTAAGATATGATAACCATCAGAACTAACACCAGAAAGTGCAGTAAAATTAGAATCACTTTGTCTAGCTATAGTAGAATCTTTTATACGATACTGAAGTCTAGAAGCTATACTTTGTACTGCCATTTCACTTTTTGCTTGAAGAGAATTATTTATATTGGAGTATATAAAATTATTGTATGCTTGTGCTAAAAACTCTGCACCAAATTTTCCTATAATCCCCATAACAACTATTACAAACACAAGTTCTATCATTGTAAATGCTGTTTTTTTCATTAGAAAAGTCCTTAAATTTATGCTATTATAGCACTATCAAGTAATTAGGAAAAATAATTTGCATACAGATTCACAACAATACAAAGATAAAAAAGCATATTTTGAAAAGATAATCACACTTTATGGTAGAAATGTAGTTGTAGAAGTTTTACAAGATAACAACATCGAAGTTCATAAACTACACATGGCATCTTCAAACAAAACTGACGGAGCTATAAAGACTATACTTTCACTTGCAAAAAAAAGAGATATAAACATAACATACCATGAAAAAAACTCTCTTAGTCGCATCAGTAAAAATGCAAAACAAGACCAAGGTGTAGCTATAGACATCATCGCTCAAACTTATAAGAGTGCATCTGAGATAAAAAGTATGGATAACTTTAAACTTATAGCCTTAGATGGCATCCAAAATCCTCAAAACTTAGGGATGATTATCCGTTCTTGTGCAGCTGGAAATGTAGATGGCATCATCTTACCTAAAAAGAGTTCAGCAAAAATCTCACCACTTGTTGTAAAAGCTAGTGCTGGTACACTTTTTAAACTTCCTATCTTTTACTGTAACTCTCTTGAAGATGTTTTACCTGAGTTAAAAGATACAAATATTTATGCTCTATCATCTCATGCAAAAAATAGTATCTATGATGTTAAAGCGACTAAAAAGTCTATATTTGTTTTAGGAAATGAAAGTGATGGGGTAAGTAAAGAGGTAGAGCAACTTTGTAATGATGCTATCTCTATACCTATGCAAAGAGGTGTTGAGTCTTTAAATGTTGCAGTTACAGCATCACTTCTAGCATTTATGCAGTAAAATCTTTTTCCCAAAAAAATTCTATCCACTCTGTCGCTTCATTTATCCAAAAATGTGGTTGATATGTGGATGTTTTTTTGTAAAAAAGTGTAGCTGATTTAAACTCTATATCTTTGTACTTTTGTGTTAGTTTATCCATAACAGCATCCAAAGTTTCCCCACTATCGGCTATATCATCAACAACCAAAACTTTTTTTAGACCACCAAGATTACAATCATCATAAATTGTGATTTTATCTCTTTTTTGAGTATCATCATAAAGTTCTGTTCTTAAAGACTGCACATTTCTTATGTTTAAGCCTTCGCTCATACAATGACTAAGTATCAATCCACCACGAGCGATGCCAACAATAGCATCTGCTTCAAATAGTTTTACTTCTTTTATAAGTTTGTTTGTATCTAGTTTAAAAGTTTCATAAGAATAGTATTTCATAAGTTTCTTTTTTGTGGTATAATTTCATCACAAAGGCAAAGCAAAGAGGTTAGGCTCTCTTTGCTTTAAAACTAATTACAAAACCAAAAAGGTTAAGCCTTAGTTTTATTTTAAACCGTTTCATCGGTTTGTCCTTTTATGATGATTGCCCTAACTTTTAAAGTTAGGTGCATAAAATTATAACACAAATCCTCAACTAAAAAATCTCAAGGTTATTCATGAAAAAAATCGCAATTATCGGTCGTCCAAATGTTGGAAAAAGTTCACTATTTAATAGGCTAGTTAAAAAACGCGATGCCATCACTTCAGATATAGCTGGAACTACTAGAGATGTTAAACGCCGTCATGTTATGATAAACAATAAACAAGCACTTTTACTAGACACTGGTGGACTTGACAAAGGTTGTGAACTATATGACAAGATTAAAGAAAAGTCACTAGAAGCTGCACATAAAGCAGATATAGTTCTTTTTATGGTTGATGGTAAAGGCATCCCAGAAGATGAAGATAAAAAACTTTTTTATGAACTTCAAACACTTGGTAAAGATGTTGCACTTGTTGTAAACAAGATTGACAACGATAAGATGCAAGAAAAACTTTGGGATTACTACGAGTTTGGAACAGATGCTATTTTTGGTATCTCTGTTGCACACAACCGTGGTACAGTTGCTTTAAATGACTGGATGTATAACCTTATACCTGATGAAGATATTGTAAATGAAGATGAGGAAGATGAAGAGGAAACTATAGCTAACGATGAAGATGCATTAGATGATGAAGAGTTTTTCTCTGAGTATGAAGAGGATGAGGAAGACAACTACTTTTATACAGATGAAGAAGCTGTTGTTGATAATTCTATCTTTGCTCAAAATGACAAGATAAAAGAGTTTGATGAAAACGACATCAACCATATAAAAATCGCTATCATTGGTCGTACAAATGTTGGTAAAAGTTCACTTTTAAATGCTCTTCTTGGTGAAGAACGCTCAGTTGTAAGTTCTGTTGCTGGAACAACCATAGACCCTATCGATGAAAGCATCGAGTATAAAGGTAAACAACTTACATTTGTAGATACTGCTGGTCTTCGTCGTCGTGGGAGAATTGTAGGTATAGAAAAGTTTGCACTTATGAGAACAAAAGAGATGCTAGAAAATGCTAACATGGCTTTAGTAGTTCTTGATGCAAGTGAACCTCTTTTAGACTTAGATGAAAAGATAGCAGGACTTGTTGACCAAAACAGACTTTCATGTATCATAGTTTTAAACAAATGGGACATATCAAAAAGAGAAGCTTATGACAAACTTGTAGCTGAAGTTAGAGATAGATTTAAGTTCTTAGCTTATGCCCCTATCATCACACTATCTGCTCAAACTCATAAAAGAGTTGACCAACTTCACGATATGATACTAGAGATAAACGACAACTACTCTCAACGCATCCCAACTTCAAAACTAAATGAAGTTATAGAAAAAGCACAAAGAAGACACCAACTACCAACGATGCATGGTCAAGTTATCCGTATCTACTATACAACTCAGTACGAAACAAGACCACCAAAGATAGCTATAGTTATGAACAAACCAAAAGGGTTACACTTCACTTATAGAAGATACTTAACAAACAAACTAAGAGAAGCATTTAACTTTACAGGTACACCTTTACTTTTTAAAGCTAAACGAAGAGGGGATCAGTAGTTAAGCTAGTGCATCTAGCTTTTTTGCTTCTTTTTCTATATCTTCATTTATGATTTTTGATTTCATACCCTCCAAATCATTAATCTTTGTTTTTATTTGATTGAGGCTAAAGTCAATATTTTTAGCATCTAAATCCAAAGGTGTATTTGCAGGGGAGAGTTGCTCTATTGCTGCCATATCGGACATCTCAGATACTGCTATTTTAGTATCTACTGCTATATCTATATCTGCCGATAGGTCTAGTATCTCCTCTTTAGATACTTTTGTATCTGTTTTTAAGATGATGCTATCTACATTATCAGTTATCTTTGGTGTATGCTTAATAGTATTGATAAGGTTTGATACATCTTTATCTCCATATTTACTTTTTAACTCATCTATTTTAGCTATGTTATCAACACTTGCAGATAGGTGATTTTGTGCCTCTTTTGTGCTTACTTTTATGGGTTCTTGTGATTTTTGTGAAGTTAGATTTTTTAACATCTTTTTTAAGCTTTTTATCTGTTTATCTAAAGAAGCTATTCTTTTGTTTTTAGCAGTTGTTTCTATCTCTTCATTTGATATTTTTTTAACCTCTTGAAGTTTGTATTTTCTAAAATCTCTTTTGTTTTTTTTGATTAGTTCAACTGTATTTAGTGAAGTTATCTCATCTGATTCTATCTTATTGTTGTTATTTTTATCAAGATTTTTAAGCTCATTTTGAAGTGAATCTAGCGATATGCCAGAGTCTTTAAGTATAGTGTTTATCCCATTTTCAGACAAGAAATTAACACCTTTAGTTAGTTCAAATTTATCTTTTGTTGCATTAACCCAAATTATGCAATAGAAATAAAAAATTATACTCTATCATTGCAATCAAGTGGCATTCATTAAAAATCTACACCACCAATAAGGTGGCTTAAAATTTTTACTAAACACCCCTTAATTACAAGCATAGGTAAATTTTATAAATTCCTACTGCATAATTTGGGATTAAAATTGATAGCTAGTTTTATATCTATAAGTTCATCATAAGTTAAAAAATCATCACCATTACGATCAGAATTATTAAAATTTAATGTATCTAAAATAGCACTTTTAAAATTATCACCTTTATCTTCTAAAATGGTATAATTTTTTTCTTGTGATTGCTGAACTTTTGGTAATACAGATAAATAATTTATATTCATTTTCAATATACCTCTTTTTGTATATCGACAAATAATTATAATAATGAAATTTAATGGTTAATTAAATAAGATAGAACTTCAAAAAGAAGTTCTATTTTAAAGTAGATATATACTCAGCAAGTTCTTTGATTTTAACCTCATCTAATGATGCTACTTGACCTTTCATCAGACCTTTCATCGCTCCACCATAAGTTCCAGATTTATAACCATTTAATGCTGTTTCTATCTTACTAGCTTCCCAACCACCTATAACTTGTGATTTACCAAGAGCTTTTTTCTCAGCTTTTTGACCATGACAACCTGCACATTTTTTATAAGTATCTGCACCAGATGCAAGTAATGATGAAGAGCTTAGTAATGCTCCAACTAGAACTAAAGATTTTACTGTTGTTTTAAATGTAGTTTTCATGTGAAACTCCTTTGTTTATATGTTGTAATTATATAAACTAATTGTGGAAGAATTGTGAAACTACTTTAACCTTTTAGAAACATCATATCTTTGCCAATAAACATCTATAACTTTTATTAATTTCTGCTCATCTAAAGAACTTTTTTTCTTGATGCCAAATCTACTTATAAATGATTTTGACATGATGGTAGTTTTCTTAGTTGGGTTTAAAAGGTACTTTAGCATAGCATCTTTTGTATCTTGTTCGCTACTATACTTAAGCAAATAACGATAAAAATACTTATCTATACTAACTGGTAATTTTTTATGACATTCGATGCAGTTATCTTTATATAAATCTGCTTGTAAAGATATACTAAAAATTATAAAAGTTAAAATTATTTTTACTACCATGATACCTCAACCTTTGTCCATTCTTTTTCTTTAGATGTTATTTTGATTTTTAGATTGTACTCTTTTGCTATAACCGACACTATGTTTAAGCCTATTCCAAACCCACCACAACTATCATTGAACCTTACATATCTCTCTTGCATCTTAGAGATATTTTCCTCTGATATTCCTATACCACTATCTTTTACAACTATACTTTGCTTTTTGACTTTTATATTTATATAGCCTTTTATCTTGTTGTACTTTATAGCATTTGATATAAGATTATCTAAAAGCTTTGAGAATTTTGCTTTATCTATAGTTAGAGTTGCTTTATGCTCTATATCTGTAGTAAGTTTAATCTTCTTAGCATCTAAGAGTGACTGAAAATACTCAACTCGTTGCATAACTACATCTGCAAGTTTAACATCTTCATCATTTGAGATTATCTTATTGCCTAGAGTTAAGTAGGTCAAGTCTTGGTAGATGTTTGAGATGGTTTTTGCACCTATATCTATACGGTTTATCTTTCTTTTTAGTTTTTCATCTAGTGCATCTCTGTCTATCATCTCTATATTTGTAACTATGGTACTAACTGGTGTGTTTAGTTCATGTGTGGTGTCTTTTATAAACTTATCTAAAAGTTCTATAGCATCTTTCATAGGTTTTATAAATAGTTGAAGTAAAAAGTAACCTACAACAAACATAAAAGAGAAAGCTAAAAAAGCATAAAAAAAGATTTTGTTTTGAATCTCTTTAGACCAAACCCCATCATCTTTTACTTGAACTACTACATACTTAGCCCCAAGATAGTAAGACTCAGGGATGCTGATAAACTGTATAACTCCATCTTCAAGAGATAGTATGTTGTTTAGATTTATGTTGTTGTTTGTAGTAGAGAAGATTTTGTGTTTATGGTTGTCAAATATTGCACTTGAGTATTTTTCACTCCGTGGATAAAGTTGAGTTTTATCAAAGTTTATATGAAGTTGTTTAAGGTTTTGGATAAGTTCTCGTGAATACTCCTCTAAAGTTACCCTCTTCTTTTGAAGCATCAAATCTTTTTGAGATTCATAGTATATAAATGAAAAAACTCCTACTATGATGATAGTAAGCAAAGTATAAAGTGCAAGAAATCTAAAAAGTGTCTTTTTTTCACTACGAAGTAAATTTATATCCAAGCTTTTTGATACTAACAATCTTTTCCTTTCCTATAAGTTTTCTAAGATTTTTTATATATGTTCTTAGTGAACTCTCACTAGGTGTTTCCTCATAAGTCCAAAGGGCATCATATATCATCTCATGTGATACTGCTTCATTACTATGTTGTAAAAAAAGTTTTAAAAGTAGGGATTCTTTAGTGCTTAGATGTATCTCTTGATGGGAGATATATAGCATATTTGATTCTGTGTCGTACTCTATGTTTTCATCTATCTTTAGTTTAGAACTGTTTTCGTGGAAGAAGTTTCTCTTTAGGATGCTCTCTATCCGTAAACTTAACTCTTTTAGTGAAAATGGTTTTCTTATGTAGTCATCGCATCCACTCTCATAACCTAACTCCAAAGAGTCCATAGAATCAAGTGAAGTTATGTAGATAGCAGGAGTTTTAACACCATCTTGCCGTTTTTGTTTTAAAAGTTCAAAACCATTTAAAAGGGGAACATTTACATCAAGTAAAAATATATCGAAATTTTGCTCATAGATAGTCTCAGATGCTTCCTCACCATCATAAGCAGTTACAACCTCATAACCAACATCTTCTAAAAATTCACAAACTGTCTCACTAAGAGTTAAGTCATCTTCTAAAAGTAAAATCTTTGACTTCACACTAGACTACTTTTTTTTCAGTTTATGAAGATTTTTATCATAACTTTTTCTCTCAGATGCACTCATAGTTTTTACTCTTGATTTAAGCTCTTTTGTAAATTTCTTTTTTTCAGTATCATTTTTTACATACCCCATTATGGCTATAAGTTCTTGTGTACTCATCTCACTAAAATTCTCACCTGCATATAGAGATGAACTAAGGAAAAAAGTTAAAAAAAGTGTTATTATTGTTTTCATATTAAAACCCTGTATTAGTTTTGATAATTATATCAAAATTATATGACTGTTTTTATTTAACATTAACAAGAAATATTATAAAATTAGTTATGCAAAACTTTGAACAATTTTTATTAAACAATTTACCAACTTCAAAATCTATACATCCTACTTACGAAAAGGCTCTTCAGGAGATGCTTATCGCTGGTGGTAAAAGATTTCGTCCAGCTTTACTACTTGGTGTAGTTTCAGCTTATAACCCTCTGATGTTAGAGAGTGCTAGGTATGCAGGTCTAGCTATAGAACTTTTACATACCTACTCGCTTATACATGATGACCTACCAGCTATGGACAACTCACCACTTCGTAGAGGTAAACCAACTCTTCATGTGACTTATGATGAAGTGACTGCTATCTTAGTAGGAGATGCACTAAACACTTACTCTTTTGAGGTTTTAGCAAATGCACCATTTTCAGACTATACAAAAGTAAAACTTATACAAGAGCTTTCTCATAATGGTGGTTTAAATGGTATGGTTTTAGGTCAAGCTATAGACTGTTACTTTGAGAACAAACCGTTAGACATAGAAAATGTAGAGTTTTTACATAAAAACAAAACAGCAAAACTAATAGCATCATCTCTAAAAATGGGTGCTATAATCGTAGGTGAAGAAAAAGTTGCAGAGGTGTTATATGACTTTGGTATAAGACTTGGCATCTTGTTTCAGATACAAGATGACATACTAGATGTAACACAAAGCAGTGAAGAAGCAGGAAAACTTACAAACAACGATGAAGATAAAAACAGTTATGTAACTCTAATAGGCTTAGATGAAAGCATAAAAGAAGCAAACATCTTAGCAGATGAGCTACTAAGCGACTTAAATAGTTTTGATGAGAAACTAAAAAAATCTCTCTCAGAACTACTAACAACATATATAAATAGACATAGAGGGTAACTCCTTTATGTTCTTGTCTCGTTCTCATCAAAACTTATAGTTAATACAAAAACCCAAACAACCACAAAGGTATCTTGTCTTCAACTCCTATCTCTATACCATCTGCTACAACATAACCCTCTTTTACACCTTTTAGTTGTTTAAAGCTTTTGTCTTTTCCACCTACTTCAAAAGTGTACTTTTCATCTACTATAAAATCACCACTTTTTGGGTAGTTTAAATTATGCTCATAAGATAAAGATGAAGCAAAAAATGTTTCTCTTATAGTGCCTAGTTTTGGAGAATCACAAAATATGGAAAATAGGTTAGTGTTATCTAGGTATAACTTTTCAGGTTTAGAGATGATGCTAACACCACTTGACTTTGCACCAAGTATCCGAAGAAGTCCAGCTGATTGTAAAATGCCTAAATACTTGTATAAAGTTCTTTGGTTGAGTTCAACTGCACCACAGAGTTTTGAGATATTTATATCATAAGGTTCACTTTGACAAAGCATTATCATCATCTTTTTAAGAGAGTTGATTTTGTCATGGTCTATTGTGTAAAGCATCGGAAGGTCTGTTTCTAAAATCTGCATAGAGCTAGTTAGTAACTTTTGGATATAACTATTTTTAGAAGTTGTATAAAAAGGGTATGCACCACTTTTTAGATACTCTTCAAAATATGCAAATGGTTTTATTTTTGCTAAAATATCTATAGCATAAGATGTATGGTTATCAACTATATCTTTTAAAGCTATAGATTCAAGCTTTTCGTTTGTTTCAAGTTCTAAAAACTCTCTAAATGATAAAACGGGAAGTATATGAACTACTGCTCTTCTACTTAAATCAGCTTTAGCATTATCTATAGCAACTGCATTTGACCCAGTAAATAAAACATTTAAACTAAAAAAACTATCATAAATCAACTTTAAGTCAATCTCAAAGTTTTTAATCTTATGAATCTCATCCATGATTAAAACCTCACCACCTTTTTTTTGAAACTCATCAGCAATGTTAAAGAGTCCAAGTTCAACCACAATAGGATGGTCTGCCATAATGTAGAGTGTTTTTTTCTTTTTAAAAATAGTATGTAAGTATTGAAGCAATATAGTAGTTTTCCCTACACCACGAGAACCAAGTATCCCTATAAGTCGTTCACTAAAATCGATTTTATCAAATAAAAATCTTTTATACTCAGGAACTTTTTGAGCCAAAATTTGATTTGAAAGTAGTTGTAGTTGTTTTATCATTGTTATTCCTATACTAATAAAGTAACATATATTTTGTATTGTACTACAAAAAAGTTATATATTACAATATATATACATTGTCCTCGTTCCCACAATTTTGTGGGAATGCATACTAATCTACCAAAACTTATCAACAACAATCAATCCATTTACTCCATCATAATCCCTAGCACTACTATATCTCCAATGCCAAGCTTCATCTACATATCCTCTTTTTACAGGGTTATTATGAATATACTGAATCTTTGTTCTCATCATCTCATTTGATTGTATCTCTTTAGGTTGCATTCCCTCTTGCCATACTTGGTATTCTCTATCTTTCTTATGTGCTTTTTTATAAAATCGTAATTGTTCAAGAATGGTAGTTACTTTTTTATCAACCAACAGTTTTATAAGTGTTCTCGCTGTATGAGCTTTAAACTTTGATATAGTTTTAGCTATATCATCACTTTGAACCAATAGATGTAGATGATTTTCAAGTATAACATAAGCATAAATTTTAAGGTTATCACTTTTTTGTAAGTATCGTAATGAATCTAGGACTATATCTACACTATCTTGATTAGTAAACAACGGTATCCAATTCAATACTGTACAAGTTATAAAATATGAATGTGTTGGTTTATAAATCTTATATCTACTTCGTCCCATAGAGTTATTGTAGCTTGTTTTGATTTAATGTTTTATTTGTAGTTTTTAGTTTAGTATGCATTCCCACAAAATTGTGGGAACGAGAAAAATAAATATGATTTGATCAACATTCCTCGTTTGTATAATACATCTAACTAACTCTTTGAGTATTATTATACTCTTCTTGAGTGATATACAAACGAGGAAATATTACTTTTTGGCTTTGTAGGGATTTTAAATTATCGTCTCTAATTTTATAAATATTAAATAAAATTTAAAAATAAAATCTAGATTTATTTATTAAGATACATGCATATATATATATCTTAATATTCCATAATTTAAAATAAAAAGATGTTTATTAAGGTGATTAGTGTTATATATTGAAAATATTGTATTTTTTTGTTCTTTGGATGATTTTAAAATTAGTTCATACCCTTTTAAAGAATTGCCTTCAGATATATTTTATGATAAAAATTTTCAGTATTTTTATGATACAAATAAAGACTATCTAAACCATAAAATAAAAGATTTGGTAAAATATGACAATACTAATTGTTCTTTAGAATCTTGTAAAATACGCATATCAAAAGATGGTTTTATAAATGTACGATTAGAGTTTGATATTGCACAAAATTTTCATATAGATAATTTTGACTGTGAAAGTAGCTATAAAGATATATATGAATTTATCATCAAAGAGTTAAACCTTCAAAAAAACAATAATTTTGATAAATCGTATCTTTTTCATCAACATATCTATACTATAAATACTGATACATTTTGTAATGATATTGAGATTGAATGGTCTGTATATAAACATAAAAATGAAAAAACTTTAGAATTTTTCTTAGACCTTGATGTTTATCTGTTAGAAGAACATATATACTATACTTTTTATTCAGATACATATTTGGAAAATATGAAAACAGATATAGAGTTAAAAAAAGGTAGAGATACTTTACTAAAACATAGAACAACATTGACAAAACATCATCTATTATTAAACGAATTCAAAACTAAAACTGTAAATACTATAAAACACTATAAACTTCTAGAAATTCACAATATAAATTTTACAAAAAATATATACGATAAATTAGATAAAGATTTTGAAAATCTTATAGAAAATAAAGAAAAAGATAGACAATACAAAAGTTCACAAAAGCTAAATCAAATAATTTTGATTTTGACAACATTTAGCCTGATTAGTGTTATTACTGGATATATAAGCTTGAT
>Ga0256836_1000433_pt1 | contig 22492 bp, 22 predicted proteins | sample 4561380metaG_FD_185974 | JGI IMG/M metagenome (GOLD analysis project Ga0256836, IMG submission 185974) | Hydrothermal vent microbial communities from Guaymas Basin, Mexico - 4561-380 | ecosystem: Environmental > Aquatic > Marine > Hydrothermal vents | place: Mexico: Guaymas Basin | collected...
AAAAGAGTTAAGTTCAGCAACTGAGACTGAGATCAACTTACCGTTTATCACAATGACAGAAGCGGGACCACAACATCTTGTTGTAAAACTTACTCGTGCGAAATTTGAGTCTATGATTGAGACACTCGTAGATGAGACTATGGATCACATCAACACTGCAATGACTGATGCAGACTTAAGTAAAACAGATATTAAAGAGATCATCATGGTTGGTGGTTCAACTCGTGTTCCATTGGTACAAAAAAGAGTTTCTGACTACTTTGACGGAAAAGATTTAAACAAATCTGTAAACCCTGATGAAGTTGTTGCTGCGGGTGCTGCTATTCAAGGTGGTGTTTTACGTGGAGATGTAAAAGATGTACTTTTACTTGATGTTACACCTCTTTCACTTGGAATTGAAACACTTGGTGGTGTTGCAACAAAAGTTATTGAAAAAGGTACAACGATTCCTGTAAAAAAATCTCAAATTTTCTCAACTGCAGAAGACAACCAACCAGCGGTTTCTATCAATGTAGTACAAGGTGAACGTGAATTTGCAAAAGACAACAAGTCTTTAGGTCTTTTTGAGCTTACTGACATTCCAGCTGCACCACGTGGTGTGCCTCAAATCGAGGTAACATTTGACATCGATGCAAATGGTATCTTAACAGTTAGTGCACAAGACAAAGGCACTGGTAAAGAGCAAAAAATTACAATCTCTGGTTCATCTGGACTCAGTGAAGAAGAGATTAACAGAATGGTTCAAGATGCAGAAGCACACAAAGCTGAAGATGAAAAACGTAAAGCACTTGTAGAGCTTAAAAACCAAGCTGACGCACTTATCGCTCAAACTGAAAAATCTATGACAGAGATGGGTGATAAACTTGAAGCAGATGAGAAAGCTAAAATCGAAGCTGCAATCACTGAACTAAAAGATGTTCTCAAAGATGAAAATGCTACAAAAGAGCAAATCGAAGAGAAAGTCAAAGCACTTACAGAAGCAAGTCATAAAATGGCTGAACAAATGTACAAACAAGAGCAAGGTGGTGCGGCTCAACAAGGTGGAGCTGACTCAGCGAAGAAAAAAGATGACGATGACGTTATCGATGCAGAGATTGAGTAATCTTACTCAACTCTCCACTTTAAAGCCCTCAACTCCTATAATGGAGTTAGAGGGCTTTTTTTATTTATAGCTACTTTTTATCTACTCAGCGCTTTCATAGCAGCAATCAAGTATTTTGGATTATGAATGGAATCATATACCGGAATAACTTTCTTATCTGTATCAAAAAGTCCATAGACTGCCATTTGAGCTGTTCTTACAGAATATTCAACAGTAAATACACAATCCTTCTCAACTTCTGCGAATTGTCCTAAAAATGCAAAATTCGTCGCACCTTTTGGAATAACATCAGGTCTGTCTCCAAGTTTTCTAGGCATAAACAGACTATCTATAAAAGGCATAGCAACAGGAAGACAATTTACTTTCCCCGCCTCTGTTACAGGCTTCATTAAATCTTGGATTTTTAAGTGATAGTAGAGTTCATCAAGTATCTCTTCACCACTGCACTCAGCCATTGTTTTATCTACATAATTTCCTTTTCTATCAGGATAGAGTCCATATCCCCAGAAAATTTTCACATCATCACTTTGATTTGGAAAATGAGGCTGATGTGCTATTACTATCGACATAAGCCAGTTTGAATCAGTCATTGTTACCAATCCGCCAGTCCCGTCTATATTGCCGGTAAACTCTTGCATATAATCATGAAAAGTAGTGTCTTTTAAAGTTGCTGTAAATGAGTACCATTTTTGCAAATCGATATTGTCACAAAAAGGAGATGGATTCCCAAAGATTTTATGTTTTAGTGCAAGTTTTTTCCACAGTTTCCAAGCTCCTGAGTCATCTATGCCTTTGAGTTTTGGAGCCTGACTCCATGAACCTACATCTGTGCTCTCTGTTATGGAACCATTGGTTATAAAAACATAATCATCTTTAGAAAGTACTATCTCATCTCTATTTTTGAGGTGTAATACGGTAGCAGTATGTTTATCGGCAGAGAGGTTAAAATCTATATCTATAACTTCTGTATTCATTTTAAAATGAACACCTCGTGCTTCAAGATATCGGCGTAAAGGACGTATTACAGAATCATATTGATTATACTTCGTTCTCATAATTCCGCCAATACGGTAGAGTCCATCGACAAGATGGATAAAACGCTTCATATAGCGTCTCATTTCTGCTACAGAGCTCCATTTTTGAAAGGCAAACATAGTTGACCAAATATACCAGTAGTTTGTTTCAAAGAACTCTTGATCGAACCAGTCCTCTATGCGTATGTTATTTAATACAATTTCAGGAACAAACGTTAGTTCTGTAAGCTTTGCCTGCTGAGCAAAAGAGAGCCCATATGATGAGAGATCGACTTTTTTGGCATTTTTAAGTAATCTTGCTTTTGCATTAGAAACATATTTTTCGCTAAACGCAAAAGACTCATCTTTTACAGAAACAGTCTCATCCTCCAAAGAAGGAATATTGGAAAGAAGATCCCAATAACACTCATAATGTGCTTCATGCATTCTTCCACCACGAACCAAAAAGCCATCATCAGCATTACCAGAACCATCACATGCACCCCCGGGAATAGTATCTTTTTCAAGAATGTAGATATTTTCTCCCGAAATTCCTGCATCTTTTTCTAGATAAACAGCACTTGCTAAAGCTGCTATTCCACTCCCGACCAAATAAACTTTTGAATCTTTTTTCTTTACATTTTTCATTTTAAACCCCTTTAAAATTAATTTTGACTACTTAAAATCTTTTTTAGCAAGCTGCCAAGCTGAATAAAAATCCACTATATCCCCGCCATTTTCCTTTTGAAATTTTTTTGCATCATCAAGTGATTTAAAAGCATACTTGCTTACTCGGCTCATCGTAGCATGTTTTTTACTTCCCACGACATAATAAGCCTCTTGTACAGGAATAAATTTCAAAGATGTCACATCTACAACCTGTGGATTTTGTAGTTCAACGCCTTGGCGCAAATGGTCCGTAAGACAGTGGAGTGAACAGTACTGGTGCACTGTACCATTCATATCTGTTGCCGCATGACTTGTTTTATAAAACATTACCAAGTTCATTCCACAGATGGCACAGTGCTCTTTTGCTTTACCTTTTTGCAATAAAACTGCATCCTTCTTTGTTACTGTTTGAAACATTTTATGCGACTTAGGCATCATTTTTTTCACATTTTGTGCAGTATGCTTCTTTGTCTCCTTTTTCATCACTGGTTGAGACACCTTATCTGTGCTTGGCTTCGTCTTTTCAAGCACCTCCTTCTCTGGAGATACCATACTGTTTGTTGCACATCCCGAGACTAAAAATAGAGATAACGAAATAAATAGAGTTTTTAACACTGCTTTTCCTTTATTTTTTACTTATTTTATCAGTTTATTATTACATAAGTGTTAATCTAAGTCTATGAAAAAAGTAAAACATTATGCAAAAGAGATACTCTTCTTTATTATAACGATGACAATTATTGCGAATATGATGAGTATATACAGAAGTCAGGAGCTAGCTAAAGAACCCCTGAGCATTAGTTCTTTTGAACTTCTTGATAAATCAGTTTATCATGTCAAGTCAGACAAACCACTCTTAATCCATTTTTGGGCGACATGGTGCCCAACCTGTAACATGGAAGCTTCAAACATTGAGTTCTTATCAAAATATTTTGAAGTAATTACTATCGCTGTTAAATCCGGAAGTGATGAAGATATAAAAAAGTATCTCAAAGAGCACAACTATCATTTCAGAGTATTTAATGATTCAAGCGGTGTAGTTGCCCAGGAGTTTCATGTATCAGGTTTCCCAACAACATTTATATATGATAAAAAGAGTACTCTTAGATTTAGTGAAGTCGGATACACTTCAACACTGGGTTTATATCTGAGAATATTGTGGGCAGGTCAATAAGTGCATAACTTTGAATTTCAATACCCTGCTGCGTTTATACTATTGGCTCTTATTATCTGTATCTATAAATGTCCTCTAAGTATTCAAAAAATTACATTTCCGCATACTGCCCTCTTCTCACAGCACAACGGTTGGATAAACAAAGAAAAGTTACTCTACTCTCTTATTTTGGCACTGCTAGTCAGTGCTTTGGCATCGCCTATCTATTATGATTCAAAAAGTGCACAACAACGAAAAGGAAGAGACTTGGTATTTACCATTGATACAAGTGGCTCCATGGCTGAAAGTGGTTATTCACAAGAGAATAAAAATGATAAAAAAATTGATATTGTAAAAAAACTTATTACTGCGTTTATCTCAAAGCGTTATGATGATAATATAGGAGTAAGTGTCTTTGGTTCTTATGCTTTCAGTGCTGTACCTCTCACATATGACATGCAGGCTGTTGCTTTCTTGCTTGACTTTTTAGAAGTCGCAATTGCAGGTGAAAATACAGCCATAGGAGACGGTATCAACAATGCAATTGATTTACTCAGCAAGGGTCAGGCAAAAAGTAAAGTTATCATACTTCTTACAGACGGATATCAAAACAGTGGGAGTGTAAAGATAGGAGATGCCGTCAATAGAGCCAAAAAACTAAAAATAAAAATCTATACTATAGGCTTGGGGGATAAAAGCGCATATGATTTAAAACTCTTACAGAGAATAGCCCACGATACAGAAGCTAAAATGTTTGCAGCCGAAGATGAATCAGCTTTAAAAGAAATTTACTCTGAATTAAATAGACTCGAACCGAGTAAAATACGTTCACAACACTATCTTAATAAACAGATGCTCTTCACCTATCCCCTTGCCTCTGCTATTTTACTGCTATTGTATCTTTTGGCAAAAAGGAGAACTCATGCTACTCCTTAACGGCTGGGTTTTGTTTGGTCTCATTCCTCTTTACTTTATCTATAAAAAGAGTACTCTTGAACAAAACAGTAAAAAAACAAGACTCCTCTACCTCAGTTTACTCTTTATGTTTTTGGCAATGAGCCGTCCTGCGTTGGACAATAGCTATGTAAATGAGAAATTTCACTCTCAAGATTTTATTATTGCACTTGATGTCTCCTACTCTATGCAGGCTGATGATCTAAAACCAAGCAGATACGAGATGGCAAAAGCAGCTATTAAAAAATTGGTTGCTCTGCATCCAAAAGACAGGTTTACAATCTTTGCCTTTACATCAAATACCCTGCTTATATCCCCTCCAACTACCGATACTGCTATTAGTATGCTGGCATTGGATGCTATTAAACCTCAATACATACTTACCAAGGGTACAAATATTTACAAGGTATTTGAAGCGGTTGCCAAAACCTCTTTAAAAGAAAAAAAGCTTATCATATTCAGTGACGGAGGCGATGAACATAATATTGCCAAACTCTCTGAAATTGCTAAAAAACATAATATCATCCCCTATATAGTCGCCACTGCTACACAAAAAGGAGCAGCACTTAAAAAGAACGGAAGATACATAAAAGATATTTACTCCTCTTTGGTTATTTCAAGAATCAATCCCGCTTTAAAAGAGTTAGCAAAGGCAACAGCTGGAAAATACTACGTTTTAAATACTCTAGAGGAAGTAAACGCAGTATCTGATGATATAATGCAAAAGAGTTCCAAACAAGAGAGCATCAAGGTAAAAAGCTACACAGAACTATTTTATCTACCCCTTATTATAGCTATCATACTCTATCTCGGTGCCATAACAAGGTTGCAAAAATTTTTCACACTGGCAATTCCACTTATTTTTTTCTCACACAGTGCAAATGCTTCTATCTTTGATTCCAAATATATAAATAGTGCCCAACAATATTATAAAGACCACAATTACACACTCGCTGCAAAAGAGTTTCAACGTATTACACCTTCTGTAGAGAGTTACTACAATATAGCCACTGCTTATTATAAAGCCGGTCACTATAAAACAGCACTCAATTACTACACACAGATAAAGACAAAAGACCCAACAATCAAACAAAGAATCTTTTACAATATGGGAAATTGTGCCGTAAAACTAAGACGTTATGACAGAGCTGAAAAGCTCTATATACAAGCTTTGGCACTTGGAGATGACAATGATACTCTCTACAATCTCAATCTCATCAGAAAATTACACTTAAAAACCGGTGCAAACCTGATAGATATGCTTCCACCAAAAAATGCTCAAACCAAAAAAAACAGTTCAAAATCCATATCAAAACAAAAAGAGAACAAAAAAAATGGCGGAGGGAAAAACAACTCAAATCATAACACAGCACAAAGTGCAAAATCCGGAACCAAAAGTAAAAAAACATCCAAAAGCTTTAGCAAAACAAAGAGCATAAAAAATAAGAGTAACTATAAAGTAGGGTATAAAGCCTATGAAACAATCAATAAAGGATATACAAATGAAAAAGAGCCTTGGTAAAATACTCTTTATACTTTTTATCTGCAACCTACCACTTTTGGCAAATGAGCTGGCTACATATACGTTACAAGCAAATAAAACAGATGTTTATGTAAAAGAAGCTGTTAAAATAACCTTTGTAGCCCAGCAAAAAGACCATACCAATGTAATGTTTTTCTTTGTAAAAGCAAAACCGTCTGCAGATTATGAGATAAAGCTTTTAAACAAAAAAACAACAGAGCTCTCCTATCATAATTTCACCACAACATTTACATATATTCTTTTTCCGCTAAAAGAAAAAGAGATGCTTATTGATTTTGACTTTACCATAAAAGAGGCAAGTGATGAGGCTGTTGCCCAAGTCTATACAGGAAGTAGAGACAATGTAAAATGGATTGAAACAGATGATACAAAAGTAATTATTCAACCACTTTTAATTAAAGCCAAGAAACTACAAAAAAATGTTGCCTTGGTTGGAGACTTTACACTAAGTGCTAAGATAAATAAAACACATATTAACCAATACGAATCTGTCAACCTCCTCTATAAACTCGAGGGAGAGGGTTATAAAGATGACAAGCTACAACTGCTTAAGGAAATTGATGAAGTAACAATGTTTGCAGAGATACATAATGCATACTCTAAACTGCATGAGCGGGGATACAGTATTAAAAAAGATTTTATCTATGCACTAAGTGCAAAAAAAAGCTTTAAAATCCCTGCTGTCTCGCTAAAAGCATACTCACCAAAAAAACAAAAATACTATATGCTTACTACACCATCATATAATATAGAAGTAGATAAAATCGATACCTCTACCCTTTTGGATGATGAAGAATCTCCCTCAAGCGAACCAATAATATCAGCAGAGACAATGAAACAGCTTTTTATATATCTGATAGTTTTTATAGCCGGCTATATAACTGCCATCTACGCTCCACAGAAACATATTCATAAGCCCATAAGTCAAGAGTATGAAGATATTAAAAGAGCCAGCAGTGCAAAAGACCTACTCAATATACTCACACAAAATTATCATACACAAGAGATAGAACAGGAGATAAAACTACTTGAAGTTGTAATTTATAAAAATAACCAAGAGATAAACTTAAACAGATTAAAATCAAACATACTCAAAAAGATAAAAAAAGAAAAGGCATCCCAATGAAATTATTAGTTAGTATGATTTTTCCACTACTTATGCAGGCATCAAATATTGCCTATGGAGAGGGCAGAGATCTCTACTTTCAAAAAGGTTGTGGCAATTGTCATGGAACCCAGGCCGAAGGCAGTAGCTACTATCCAAAACTTGCGAACCGTGCAAAAAGTTATATTACAAGAAAGCTTACTGCGTTTAGAGAAGGAAAATCAAGCACTCAAAAGCAAGAGATCATGTTTACCTTTGCGGCGTCTTTAAAAGACAAGGAGATAGATAATCTCTCTACATATTTATCAGATTTTCAAGCCGATACATCCGATAAATACAAAATAAGCGACGATATTTTAGGAAGTATGGACTAAGTAAAAAACTCTACATAAACTTTTTCAAAATACTTTTTCGCCTCATCAGCCTTTTTGATTTTTTTATCAAATATCTCTTTCGTTGATGGATATTTTTCACTATACTCTCTATACATATCACATTTTAAATCAATATTATTGCTGAACTGCTCAATAACTTTTTTAAAATCTTCAGGAGTTGCCACCCACTGCATAAACTTTTGAAACATTCTCTCTCTCACATCAAGAGCGAAAGATTCATCAAGTTCTGCTGCCATACCTTTCAAATCCCATCTTGAAAAGTAAATACCACTCTTAACCGGTGGTAAGATCTCTTCATAAATCGCTTTTAAATAATCAGGATAATCTTCTCTGCTCTCTTCGGAACAGCTATTATCTACACAGGCTTCTGCCATAGCCCTCTTTTGCAACTCTTCAAATTCACTTCTTAACTCGTTTAAATCTTTTATATCCATAATTATCTTCCTCTACTTAATAAATTGTTCATAAATTTCTTTGGCCAGATCCTCGCCAACTAAAGTACTGTTTTTTTCCAAATAAGTACCAATGAGTCTCTCTCCTTCACGAAGGACAAAGTCACATTTTCCGTAAACTTCTACAAACTCATCACGCTCATCCAAAAGTTCTACTGCGTTCTCTTGATATTCCTCTGCAATATATGCACCGTTGACATGAGACTTTTTCATATTTGAAAGTGTAAAATAAAAGTCATCTTCTCGAATATTCATAGGTATCATCATAGCATCCGAACCATTCTCTTTAATAATTTTATTTAGTAGTACAAAAAGACGGTTTGGGCTTGCATGCTCTGCAATAAGTCCAAAAAGTTTTGTTTGGTTTTTTATCTGATCATCACCATTCATTGTTTGTATATCTTCACTCATTTTATTCCCCAAAGTTCTTTTGCTTCTTCTTCTTCAATTGCACATCTATGACACATTACTTCACCACCTCGATAGGCAAATAAAACACCACACTCATCACAACGTCTCATATCAAAACGCAGTAGCGTTTCTACTTTTGGCTCAAAAAAGCTTGCAAGAGAAAATGTAGGGCGTAATGTCAAAGAATCCGGTTCACAGACATCATGACAGCTATGACACTTTACACATGCCAAAGGATTAAAATTAATCACACTGCCACGATAATCTGAACTTAGTGCGCCTGTAGGACAGATACGATAGCACATTTGACAGTTCGTACATGTTGTCGTATCAATATCTTTTTGTGAAATAAAAGATATATCCTCAATATCTATAGTATGAAACAGTTCAGGCACACGCGCACGCTTCATCGCCATCATAAGCAGACTTCTTCTGTCTGGTATATTCTTCTCTTTGATTTTTACTATATCATCTGCAGAAACATCATGCTTCTTGCTATCTTCATCACTTGCTTCTACTCTGTTCTCAAACTGCTGCTTAATTGTAAGGGCTGTTTTTATACCCTCTTTGGAGAGAAGTTTACGTCTGCTCAAAGGATCTACTTGTGTTTGAACTTGAATATCCAACTCTTTTACAATAAGCTTTTTTTCTTGTTGCATCGCTTCAAGCAAAAAGTTTACCTCTTCTGCTCTTTGTTTAATTATAGGTAAATTTGTTTTTGCAATAGGACACTCAAGGCATGGTCCGATATCTAAATATATTTGCTCAGATGAGATTAATACGGTACTGAGTAACTCTTCAACATTTAAACCAGCAATGCAAGGTAGCGTTGCCTCCTTACAGCTCATAATTGTTGAATTATTTTCAAGAAAATTAAAAATATAATTAATCGGTTTAAAATCATCCAATGCATAAGCGTCTGTCGGACAAGCAGCTAAACACCCTCCACACCCAACACACTCGCTCGGAGTAAAAGAGACACGAGACTCTTCAATCTTTATCGTATCTACAGGACAACTTTGGACACAAGCATCGCAAATAGCAAATTTATTTGAAGTATGGACACATTTCGCTACTTCAAGAGTAAGTAAACTCATGCTTTGTAATCATATCCATTATTTTTCAGTTGTGTTAAGTACTCGAAATCACTCATTATAAAATCCAATGCCAAATCAGCAGCATCATAGTAAAACGCAGTACCTGCTTCACTTTTAACATTTAACAAAAACATCGGCATCCACTCAAGTATGTGCTCTTTTAAAAAATGGTACTCGATATCTGCAAGTTCTGCTGCTGCATGAAAATTTTCATCTTCAAGTGCTTTGAGCTCAGCCTCACATAATTTGAACATAAACTCTAACTCAATTCCAATATGATCTGCACTCATTACACGTGCTTTGTCTAACTCTACTCTAAAATCAAAATCATTAAAAAGTGTCTGGACTGGATTATCACCACCTGTTTCCATCATTTGATCTTCTCTTGTATAAAAAGATTCATATGGAACCAAATGGAGTAAAAAAAGGTTAGTAAAATCAACATTTAAATATTTTTCTATCAAATTTTTTCTATCTAACTCATCTCTTTTAGCCCATTTTTGATATGCAGGAAAAAAAGAGAGCATATTCTCATCCTCTTCTATTGATTTTAATAGCCCTTCATCCATTTCACTCATCGTTATTCTTGAAATTAATGCATAAATATTTATGCGCGCTACCTGTTCTTGTCTTAAATCATCATTCATTGATTGGTTACCTTAATGGGAAATATTATTAAAAGTATATTAAAGCACCACTTGAAGTGGGCTTTAATAAATGGAGTAATTATACGTCTTTAATCTCAACTTCGTACGCTTTATTTGATAAAGGCACAGCAGGACGTTTGATCCACCATGGACGTCTTTGTGTGTCACCAGCTTCTAATGGGCGAGTTAAGTTATCTCTCCACGCTTGATATACTTTAAAGTTGTTCTCATAGTTCACCCAGATATCACCAATTTTATCATCGGCTTTTGCTTTTTCGATGATAACTTTTTGGTGCCACGCATGATTACCTGCGATTGGATCCGGATGTGATGGAGCAACAGCATTTTGCCATGAACCACTTAGACCGTCCCACCAGATATTGTCAAGGTCTTTGTTATACTCTTTAAACTGCCATAGGTTATGTCCAGCATGACGTTTTTGAATACCCTCTTTTGGTTTAAGAGTCCCCACTTTGCCATCATTTGTCATCTCATACAGTGGAGCGCCAAGTCCCATAATACCTAACTCATGTTCAAATCCTGGGATATTAACAGAATCTTTAAGTTTCCAACGGCCGGCATGGTGTGAACATGCGAGAACACCAGGTCGAGTTGCTTCAGTAGGTACAGCCATAGCGACAAAATAACCAGAGTCAAGTCCCGAAACAGTATCTGTAATTTTTACACGAATCGCATCACCACGTTTAATGCCAAGTTTTTCTGCATCTTTAGTATAGATCCAAACAGGGTTGTGATTTTGAGAAATCTCCATCAAATGTTTAGAGTTTACAGAACGTGTATGAATATTATACGGTAATCTAAATACTGTATTGAGTGCAAATTCATTATCTGCATGCATCATACTATGGTGAACATGAGTTACAATGTGCTCCATTTTTTTGTACTCACCCGCATTTCTTGGGTAAATAGGAATCGCATACTCTGGCCATTTCCAATCAGTTAGCCACTCAGCAAAGAAATCAAGTTTCTTACTTTGTGTATGGAAACCTGCAAGTACTTTATCATCTTTTACAAGACCGATAGAGTGATTACGACCACCATGTTCTACCCAAAGTACACCAAACTTATCTTTTTTCACTTCATCTTTAGGGTATTTTTTACCATGAGCATAAACAAAATCATCATCTACTTTAAGCTCTTCTTCTTGTGGCTTGTAAACATTAGTTTTCTCAGTCCATGCACCATGATCTCTCATATAGCTGTAAACTGGGAACTCTTCACCTTTATACATTTTTGTAGCAGTCTCTTTCAGTCTAGGAAGCAGACTCATAGCTGCATCAAAATACTCAGGTACAGTCACAGCACGAGACGGATCTTTTTTACTTGCCCAGTATTTTCTAATACCGAGACTTCCGTCCGGATCTACATGATGAACCATAATATTTGGCCAGAATTCACTCTCTTCCCAAACTTCACCAAGACCAAATTTCATATGCGCCTCTAAAGTAGCACGTGCTGGATTTTTTGCTTTCCAACCAGTTTTTTCTGCTGCAACACGAAGAACTGCCTGACGAAATTCAATACGCTGTTCTGGTTTAGATGGTGTTGACTGCTGATCATTTCTCTCACCTGCAAGTCCAACAGGAAGAACATAGTCACAATACCAGTTTGTCTCAGACCAAGTAGGAGAAAGGTTAAAACTAAGTTCAAACAGAGACTCATTTTTAAGTGCTTCTATCCATCTAAACCCATCAGGATTAATCCATACCGGATTATACATACGAGGCATATAAACAGCGACTTTTTGAGGTACTTTCAAACCACGTTTGATCCATTTATCCTGCCACTCTTTATCCATTAGTAAATGAGGATAGATATGACTCATCTCGTAAGTAGAGAGTGGATATTCAGGAGGCCATATCGTCTCATTCCAGACATCAACTTTACCTGGTCTTTCACCTGCGACAGTAGCCTTGTCACCTTTACCTGCAACACTTATCTCATGCCAGTGGTGGAATGAAGTACCACCGATATCTCCACGAAGTGCTCCACGGAGTGCTAAAGACAAGAAACCTGCACGTGTAATCATCCAACCACCACGGTGAGCAATCGGACCTGCACGCCAAAGATAAGTTGCGATTTTATCACCTGCATCAATATACATTTCCCATAATTGGTCAAGTTTGTGTTCCATACCTTCAAGTTTACACTCATTGATTACAAACTCTTTTGTATATGGAGCATATAGCTCTTTTGCTAATTCAATAAAGTCTTCATAGCTGTCACCTGTTGGTAATTTTGAAATATATCCATACTCAACCATCTTTTGCAGATAATCTTTGTTATCCATCAAACGATCCCAGTTAATCCACTCTTTTACAAAATCATGTGCTACTAAATCATTGCCATTTTTATCTTTTTCATGTAAAACACGATTTGCAAGATAGAGATAGAGTGCAGTTTCCGTACCTGGCCAACAAGGAATCCATAAATCCGCCATACCAGCTGAATTTGACATACGAGGGTCAAGTACAACCATTTTTGCCCCACGTTTACGTGCATCTGCAATTAATCCTGCAGATTGTTGGAAGTAGTGACCAGCATCTGCTGCATGAGAGGACTGTAAGAAAACCAATCTTGCATTTTCCCAATCCGGTGAGTTTCTATCATCATTTGCCCATTGGATCGTACCTTCACGAGCACCTGCAGAACAGATATTCGTATGTGAATTATATCCATCGACACCCATAGTATGCGGTACACGATGACCAAATCCATTTTCATTTGGACGACCAACATGATAGATAATTGATTTCTTAGAAATCTCATCACCGGTTTTCAGAGTATCATGCATCTTCTTACCGATTTCAGCCATAGCTTCATCCCAAGTAGTACGCACCCATTTCCCTTCACCACGTTTTGAACCTGGAGCACGTTTTAGTGGAAAAGGAATACGATCTGGATCATACATTTGAGAAGTTACAGCATACCCTTTTGCACAGTTTCTACCACGAGAACCAGTATGAAGTGGATTACCCATATATTTTCGCACAGTCATAGTATCTTTATTTACCCATGCAGTAAGACCACAACCCGCTTCACAGTTTGAACAAACTGTTGGAACCAACATAAAATTATTTACTTGAATTCCATCCGGATTCTCTTTACTGGCAACACCATGTCTTTCAATACCACCACGTTTCCAGTCAGTACCATCAAGCTCTGAAAAGTTATCCCAATCTTTATGATCAGGATAAAATGAGAGTGTATCAGGAGTATTGGTAAACTTACTTTCAGCTACAGACTCTGCAGCTGCATCAGTTGCAAATACACCCTTTGCAATTGCTACACCAGCAACACTGAATGCAGCACCTTTTAAAAATGTTCTTCTACTTTGTAAATACATTTATACTTTCTCCTTAACTCAACGGTAATAATTGTGGAATAACAAGCCAAACATGTTTAACTACCCACAGACCTGCGATTGCTAAAATAGCTGCAAGTTTTAAAATTGAAGCACTATTGCTAACTCTGCTTAAAGCGACTAATAACATTGGTAAAATATAAGCTACCCATTGTCCAATCCAGAACATTGTCGCATATTCACCGTCACCTTTTACATAATGAAGTACCGCTGCAACTTCCTCAGCTTTCATTGCTCCAAAGATATACTCTGACATATAGATGATAAATGCCATAAGTGCACTTAGTCCTAAAATAGCTCCAAAGAATTTTTGTGTCTCATCGCTAAGTTTTGACCCGCCAAGTAAAATAATTGCCGCTGATCCACTTAAAGTAGCTGCTAAAATCATTTGTACAGACTCTGTAGGCATTTGCCATAACTCTCTTGCTGTTGCTTCTGCCATAATTCCCGCAGTATATAAAGTAACAGGAATCGCAAGAAGTGTTACCCAAAAAAGAGTTTTATCAAAGAATCCTGTAGGATTTTTTGTTAATAAACATTTATCTTTTCTAATCATAACAGCCATCATTACAAATTCTAAGCCAACAAATATTGTTGCCATCCATGCACCAACTGTAATAGCTGAAGTCCAATGAGGATAGAAAAAGATATGCCACATTCTAAAAGGCTGATGTAAATCAGCAAGTGTGAATAGTAAGAAAATATTCATCATAACAAATGAGACAATAATTACTGGTGTTCTAAGTCCTTTCATCTCGTCTGAATTTCTTCTAAGAAGTAAAAATAGCATAAATATTAGACCTGTACCAATACTTTTTGCCCACATATTCATTGTTACATACCATCCCCAAAATATGTCTGGTATTGCTACATCTAAAGTAACTACTGCGTTTGTCGCAGCTATTGTTTCATGTACCATTAGTGATGCCCTCCTAGTGGAAGTTTTGTTATGTTATTGAAGAGGCTATAACCTTCTTCTCTCTTTGAAGCAAGAGGATTTAAATTCACTTGTGATGCTCCAACATAAAAATGATGAGGATTAGTTCCCTTTTCAGGCTTACGAACTTGAACATCTCTATGGTTTTGAATATATTGAGATATATTTGATGTCGGATCTTCCAAATCACCAAAAATATTTGCTTCAACAGGACAAGCTACAACACAAGCCGGCATCATTGATGACGCAATACGGTGAGCACAGTATGTACACTTATCTGCAGTCTGTGTTTCAGGGTCAATGTAAATTGCCCCATAAGGACAAGCCATAACACAACCTGCACAACCGATACATCTCTCTTTATCTATGTTGACAATACCATTTTCAATATAGTGAAGTGCCGATACAGGACAGATTCTCTCACATGGTGCATTTTCACAGTGATTACATCTAAGAGGGGTAAATGTTCTCTTAGTTTCTGGATAAGTTCCTACATCTACATATTTAACACGAAGTCTCCATGTACTGAGTGGAACTTCATTTTCCACTTTACATGCGATCTCACAACCTTTACATCCCATACAAAGATGTAAGTCAACTAGGAAACCTAATTGCATATATTCTCCTTTAGCCTTTAAATGGCTTATTTAAGATTTATAACTACGATTTATTTGTATTAAAAGAAGCCCTTATGCTAGGCATTTAAAGCTTTTTTTACTATGAATATACTATCCTAGTTAACTTAAAAATGATATAAAAAAGTGATAAATAAGTGATTGTTTTTAAGATGTGTGTAGATTAATTTAACTTATATTTTCTAGGGTTATGATTACCATAAATAGTACATATATTCATAATAATCTGACCCATTAATTCCTCTTTAATTCATCCTGACCCGTACGGATTGCTCATGTGCAGTCAAGCCTTCGGTATGTGCGATAAGTGCACACTCTTCTCCTATCTCATTTATTGCATCTGCACTAAATGAGATAATAGAGCTCTTTTTCATAAAGTTTTCAACACCTAGGGGTGAATAAAATTTCGCAGTTCCACCCGTCGGCAGCGTATGATTTGGCCCTGCAACATAGTCACCAATCGCTTCAGGGGTATTGTGTCCTAAAAAGATTGCTCCTGCATGTTTAATATATGGCAAAAGTTCAAACGGGCTCATAGTAGCCACTTCTAAATGTTCAGGTGCGATACTATTCATAAGAGCAATCGCCTCTTGCATATCTTCTGTGACTATAACAGCCCCACGCTCTTCTATGGACTTTCTTGCTATCTCTTGACGAGGAAGTTTTAAGAGCCACTTTTCAATCTCTATTTTTACCTCATCAGCTAACTTTTGTGATGGTGTAATCAAAATTGAACTAGCCATCTCATCATGTTCGGCTTGGGAGAGTAAATCTATAGCTAGATGATTTGCATTTGCACTATCATCTGCTAAAATACCTATCTCACTAGGTCCCGCAATCATATCAATATTAACCTCACCAAAAACCATCTTTTTAGCAGTTGCTACAAAAATATTACCCGGTCCGGTAATGACATCTACCTTAGGAATGGTCTCAGTTCCATAAGCAAGAGCAGCAATAGCAGAAGCACCACCCACTTTATAAACCTCACTTACTCCACAAAGATGACAAGCTGCCAAAAGTAGTTCATTTGGCTCATTATCAGGTGTCGGTGTACAGACAATAATATTTTCAACACCGGCAACCTGTGCAGGTATAACATTCATAAGTAGTGATGAGGGGTAAGCTGCTTTACCACCGGGAATATAGAGACCTGCACTATCTACAGGAGTCACTTTCTGGCCTAAAATAGTACCATTTTCTTCAGTGTCAAACCATGATTTTGGTTTTTGTTTTTCATGATAGGCTTTAATCCTCTCATACGCCAAATGCAAAGAAGCCTTGAGCTTTTCATCTAAGTCTGCATAAGCTTTTTGCATTAAATCAGTATCGATTTTCAAGTCTGCATCAGATGCAGGTATCCAGTTATCAAACTTAGATATGTGCGCTTTTAAAGCAACATTCCCATCATTATTAATCTCATCAATTATATTGCCGACAATCCCGCTCACATGTGCTATATCCATCTTTCCACGAGAGAGCAACTCATCAAATTTTTTATCAAAATCATTATCACTTGATTTTACAAATATCATTTTTTCTGTCCATTTTTTTGTTTGTCAAATTCAGTTTTTACAATGCCTAGAGCCTCTAAAAAATTATCTGCTTTTACAGCACCCATTAAAGGCTGGAACATTGGTTCACCGTCTGATTTTAAAAACCAGATTGTAGGAGTACCGGGTCTCCACAACTCTTGAGGCATTGCATCACCTTCATCACTGTATGCGATAATAGAAACAAAATCACTGTTTAACGCCTTAATTACACGCTTGTCAGCAAAAGTGGTTTTTTCTAAAATAACACAATATTTGCATGTATGTCTTGAAAAGACAAAAAGTACAGGTTTGTGCTCTTTTGTCGCTTTCTCTATTCCACTTTTAAAGTCTTTTGCCCAGTGTATCTCATCTGCCATCACTGTTGTTGCCAGCAACAAACCAAGTATTAAAATTATTTTACGCATGTTTTTTTACCTTTTTTAGTAATTCTTTAGAGCACTCTTTTGCAGATTTGTCCGTTACATCAATAACAATATCTGCGAGTTGCAAATATTCAGGACGTCTCTGCGCATAGAGAGCTTTTGCTTTTTTCAAATCTTTAAGCAATGGACGTTTTTTTAACTTCCTTGCTGCGTTTGGATGCTTTTTGATTCTCTCTATAATCGCATCAAATCCAGAATCCAGTAGGACAATTATACCGATTTTTTTTAAATTTTCCTGCTTGTAAAAGCCCCCGCCCGTAGAAATTAAAGTATTTTTAACACTATTCTCAAGCCATTTGGCAATATGCTTTTCCAATTTTCTAAAATATGCTTCACCCTCTTTTTCAAAAATATTTTTTATTTTTCTATTTTCCATACTCTCAATGAGGTCATCGGTATCAATGGCAATATAGTCTGAATGTTTCACAACTTCCCTTGCTACACTCCCTTTTCCTACACCCATAAATCCGATAAGTACAATATTTTTCATCTTTTTACCTTAAATCAGATTGATTTCTAAATTTTAAACGCATTATATATAAATAAAATTATCTGCTATTTAAACAGCTATTTATTAAGAGTTGATATAATATCTTTTTTAAAAATAACATATACAGGTATATTATGAAACATAAAAAAATTATTTCACTTGGCTTTGCCTCTGTTGCACTCTCTGCAACACTTCTTTTCTCTTCAGAACTTGCTGCTAAAAGTTCTCCACAGGAGAAAGAGACATCCAGACTTGAAGCTTTAAGTAAATTCGCCAATGTTATAAATATTGTACAACAGTATGATGTTGATGAGATTACTATTGAAGAGCTTATCGACAAAGCACTTGATGGAATGATGAAAAACCTTGATGCGCATTCAAATTATCTCACCCAAAAAGATTTTAAACGCCTACAGGTACAAACAGACGGTGAATTTGGCGGTTTGGGTATAACTGTAGGTATGAAAGATGGAGCACTTACCGTTATATCTCCTATAGAAGGCACCCCTGCAGATAAAGCCGGATTAAAAGCAGGCGATATTATTTTAAAAATTGACAACAAATCCACAATAGGCATGAGCATTGATGAAGCAGTATCACTGATGCGTGGTAAAGTCGACACCCCTATTGATCTGATGATTGTCCGTGAAGGAGAGCTAAAACCTCTCTCTATCCATATAGTACGCGGTATCATCAAAATCCAATCTGTCTATTCAAAAATAGTAAATAAAGAGATCCTTTATCTTCGGGTAACGAGTTTTGATAAAAAAGTTGTTGCAGATGTTGCAAAAGAGATTAATAAACGAAAATCTACGACAAAAGGAATTATTCTTGATTTGAGAAACAATCCGGGAGGCTTACTTGACCAGGCTGTTGGACTCGTAGATACTTTTGTAGATGAGGGAACTATCGTTTCCCAAAAAGGAAAACGAAAAGCAGAAAACAAAGTCTACTCTGCACATGCAAGCAATACACTTACAAAAGTTCCTCTAGTGGTGTTGGTCAATGGAGGAAGTGCAAGTGCCAGTGAAATCGTCAGTGGTGCTCTGCAAGACCACAAACGTGCTGTGTTGATAGGAGAAAATACATTTGGTAAGGGAAGTGTACAGGTTGTCCTTCCAGTCACAAAAACAGAAGCGATTAAACTCACAATAGCAAGATACTATCTTCCAAGCGGACGAACGATTCAAGCTGTAGGAGTGAAACCTGACATCATCGTAGCTCCGGGTGAATTAAAAACACACAAAAATGAGTTTTCAATCAAAGAAGCAGATCTTAAAAAACATCTCGAAAAAGAGCTTGAAAAAATTGATGGAAAAAAAGATACCGATAAAGAAGATAAAAAAGATAAAAAAGATATAATTACGCCACAAATGTTAGAAAAAGATATTCAACTCAAAGAAGCAGTTGATATTGTCAAATCACTAATTATAGTAAAAGGATAAAAAGCGTGGAAAAAAGAGAGTTACTGTACGAAGGTAAAGCAAAAAAATTATACCTAACTGATGATGAGAACCTGGTTATATCAGAATTCAAAGATGACTTAACTGCGTTTAATGGTGAGAAGAAATCAAGTGAAGCAGGAAAAGGCGCACTCAACAACAAGATTTCTACAGAACTTTTTAAGTTACTTGAAGAGAAGGGAATTCCAACTCACTTTGTTAAAATGATAGATGACAATCATATGCTACATAAAAAAGTTGATGTTATTATGATTGAAGTTATTGTTCGTAATATCGCTACTGGTTCACTCTCTCGTAACCTTGGCATAGAAGATGGTAAAGTTTTACCTTTTACTCTAGTAGAGTTTGATTATAAAAATGATGAACTGGGCGATCCAAAACTCAATGACCAGCATGCTCTTATCTTGGGTCTTGTAGATTTTCAAGATGAACTAGACAAACTTCGTCGTATGGCAAGACAGGTAAATGACATCTTAAAACCTTATTTTGAAGAGAAAGGTCTTAATCTTGTTGACTTTAAACTTGAATTTGGAAAAGACAAAGACGGAAATATCATTTTAGTAGATGAGATCTCACCTGACAACTGCCGTTTTTGGGATATCAAAAGTGGAGAAAAGATGGATAAAGACAGATTTCGTCAAGGTCTTGGTGGATTAACAGTTGCATATGAGCAAGTATTAGACAGAATTTTAGGAAAATAATTATGATAAAAGCAATAGTAAACGTATATTTAAAAACGGGAGTATTAGACTCTCAAGGTAAAGCAGTACACCATGCACTTGATTCACTTGGATTTGACAGTGTTAAAGATGTTCGTGTTGGGAAACAGATAGTTTTACAACTTGATGAAACAGATAGAGATAAAGCTATGAGCGATGTAACAAAAATGTGTGAAGAGCTATTGGCAAATACTGTGATTGAAGATTATAATATAGAGCTTGTATAATGAAAGTTTCTATTCTTCAATTTCCCGGTACAAACTGTGAATATGACACAGAGTATGCCTTCAAAAAACTTGGCGCTGAGACTGAGATAGTATGGCACAAATCTGAGACTATTCCACAAGATACTGACTTGCTCGTTGTTGCAGGTGGCTTCTCTTATGGTGATTACCTTAGAAGTGGTGCTATTGCTAAATTTTCTCCTGTTATGAAAGCAGTTGCAAGCTATGCAGATGAGGGTGGAAAAGTTTTGGGTATCTGTAACGGTTTTCAAGTTTTAACAGAGTCAGGCCTTCTTCCGGGTGCACTTAAACGCAATGAAGGTCTTCACTTTATCTCAAAACATCACCATCTCAAAGTTCAGAACAATGACAATATCTTTTTGAAGAGATTAAACAACGGTGATGTGCTTAATATTCCTATTGCTCATCATGACGGAAATTATTATATCGACAATGCAGGTCTTGAAGAGCTTGAAGCAAATGGACAGATACTCCTGAAATATACTGATGCAAACGGTGAGATACAAAACCCTAACGGAAGTGTAGAGAGTATTGCCGGTGTATGCAATAAAAATAAAAATGTATTTGGACTTATGCCACATCCTGAACGTGCTATGGAAGCAGTATTAGGAAGTGATGATGGAGTAAATATGCTAAAAGGTTTCTTTGAATCGTGATAAAAACTTTTCTACTTGCTTTACTTTTCATCTCATCTTTATATGCAAATAAAGTTATTTATCTTAGCTACGATGAGACACCTACAAGAGTAATTCAAGGTGAAATTTTCACGGTCACCCTTAAAGCACTCTCAACTGTCAAACATTTTGACGATATCTCTTATGAGTTTTCCAACTCAAGAGGGATAAAAATTTTAGATGAAGTCCCTATTCGAGAACAAAAAGGGAAATTTTTATATGATACATTTCATATTTTGGCTACAGCACCTTATGTAAAGCTTCCTGATGTCAATGCTTCTTTGATTGCATCACAAGAGTACAACTCAACTTTTATCAAAGGCAAAAAGCTTAATGTCATTAAACTCAATCCAAAGAAAAATTTCTCTAATGTTATTGCCGATAAGCTACAGCTCAATGAGTATAAAACAACAAACTATGATAACAAACATAACATTATAGTCTTTGTTCTCTCTGCAGAGAATGCCAACATTGATGCAATGCACTTTAACGATGTTTATAAACAGGGCAAAGAGTCATCGACTAACTCCTATCTTACTTCCAAGATAACTTATTTTGTGGTAGTTGACAAGCGAATTGAAAACTTTTCTTTTACCTATTTCAATCTGCTACGAAACAGATTTGAGCTTATAAATGTTCCGGTAATCGTAGATGATGACAGTGTTACTACACAAAGTGATCTCAAGCCAAGAGACCAATCTCATGATCTGCAAAAGATGTATGCAGCTGCTGCTCTGGCTTTGGTAGGATTTATTTTAGTTATTCTAAAAAGAAGAATTATCTATCTGATTTTAATCTTTCTTCCTTTAGGCTACATCGTTTATCTTTCCTCTCCTGAACAGGAGATTTGTATTAAAAAAGGTGCTCAAATCCACCTTTTGCCGGTAGATAACGGAACAATTTTTGAAACAACACAAATAGAGTTTACTCTCCCAAAAGAGGGTCAAACGCAGAACTATATAAAAGTAAAACTAAATAACAATAAAATAGGTTGGGTGAAAAATGAAGATACTTGCTCATATTAACTGGTTTATAGCAACCGTTATAATCTTTATCGGTCTTACATTTTCTATACTTCTCTACCCGATTCTACCTAGACCATATGCCCGCAAGTTTGCTGCATGGTTTATAAGATATACAATCTTTTTTTCAACAGAGATTGTAGGTAAAGAAGATCCTGATGCACAAATGTTTTTGATTAACCATCAAAGCGATCTGGATATCGGAGTATTAGAGACATCGACAAGTAAGGATTTAACATGGGTTGCAAAAAAAGCTCTTTTTGATGTTCCGTTTTTTGGACTTGCAATGAGTCTTCCAGAAGACATAGAAGTTGAGAGAGAGAGTAAGGTTTCTCTTATCAAAATTCTCAGAGCAGCAAAAGACAGGCTTAAAAAGAAGAGAGTCATTGCGATGTTTCCAGAA
>Ga0256836_1000434_pt1 | contig 22470 bp, 32 predicted proteins | sample 4561380metaG_FD_185974 | JGI IMG/M metagenome (GOLD analysis project Ga0256836, IMG submission 185974) | Hydrothermal vent microbial communities from Guaymas Basin, Mexico - 4561-380 | ecosystem: Environmental > Aquatic > Marine > Hydrothermal vents | place: Mexico: Guaymas Basin | collected...
GGCGAACTGCATCCATTCACCGAGGAGAAAGTTCTTGAGCTGTTGGTTATAGCAGGCGAACAGGAAGGATTATTGCAATGGAGGAATGCGGGATTTGGACGGTTTGAGGTTGTGGAGTTCGCAAAAGCCGGGTAATGTGTCGCGCGGTCGGTCTCGTCGTGGTGTGGTAAGGCTTGGCGGGGCAAAGCAAAAGTTAGGTGTAGTTTTGCAGTGGCGAGGCGATTCTATGTGTTGCCCTGTGAAGCAAGAGCCTTGTTGAGTGTAGCGGAGTAACAGCTTCGCCTCGCTTTGTAAAGTGTAGGCGGTGTTGTGCTGTGTTTTGCCAAAGCTTTGCCCGGTTAGGTTAAGCGGTGGCATCGTTAGGCAGGGCATGGCACAGTATCGGCTCCTTTTCTTCTTTTGCTTTTGCGTGGCAAGGCTAAGCAGTGCCCGGGTGTGGTCTAGTTATGTATGGCATCGGTTTTGCTGGGTAGGGCTTAGCGTTGGCAGGCCAACGCTATGTTTAGCACGGGCACCGCACCGTGTAGTGCTGTAAGGAAAACAAAAGGAGGAAAAGAAATGCGTATTAAAACCCTATACAAGGAAATAGACCGCATTTATCAGCTCTTTCTTTCCCCCAAAACTTCCGATAGGCGGGAAGCCCTTGTAAGGTTAGCGAATCTCCGAGGAAAACTCAAAGCGAAGGTAGAGGAAAGGGAGAAACCCAAAGGAGGGAATGGGAAACAAATACAGGGGCTGCTTGGGTGGTATCTCAAGGTTTGGAATAACAACCCGCCGGAGTATTTAAAACACTCTCCGCGGGTGGCGAATTCCGCAATAGCGAAAAACCTTAAAGAACTGCTTGAGATTTATGGAGGGAACGAAGAAGTCCTAAAGGAGGAGTATTTAGAGTTTAAAGAAGCCGACCCTAAAAGGTTGAAATGGGAACAAAAGAGGCTCCTATGGGATAGAGGAATTTTCAACTTCCGAAAGGTTTTAAGCAGATGGAAACAGCTTAAGGAGGTAGAAACTACAAAAACCCGCCGATGGGGAGCTTATGACAGAGAAATCCAAAAGGAGGATTTTGAAATGGAACTAGAAAAACTTTTGGAGGGGTTCGATGCTGGCGAGGACTAAAGAGGAATTGGAAAAGGCACTCAAAAAAGCGGGCTGGGAATATAGGAGTATATTGGAAGTAGAGGAAGGTTTTTGGGTTCTTTCCTCCAAAGGGGCAAAATTTGTTCCCAAACCCCGCAGTGGGAAGCGGATAAGGGAAATGCTCACCCAAGCGGGATTTCCTCTTTCCGTTCTTAATAACCTTAATAAGGAGATAGACACCAAACCGGTGAAGGTAGTTAACGGATATTTAAGAAAAGGTTTTTGGAAAGAGGGGTTTGGACTGGTTTTCGCAGGCGCTCCCGGGATAGGGAAGACACATGCACTGGTTAAGGCTATAGCTGTTTTGTTGAAACTCCAAAGGGTGCATCAACCTGTTTATATTCCTTTCACCGAGTTAAGCAACGAAGAAATAAGGTCAAGACTGGACATCTACGACGCCGTTTTGCTGGACGATATTAATGTGAGCCTTCCAGAGTGGAAATTCCAACTTCTGGAAGAAATCCTTTTCCAGCTCTACAACAAGGGTGCCTATATATTCCTCACCTCAAATAGTTCCCTTGAGGAATTAAGACAATCCCTTTCGGGTGCTATATGGTCCCGACTGGAGGAGAGAACATTAATGCAGGAGTTCCCAGAAGGGGAGGATGTTCGTAGAAAACTCAAAAGAGAGAGGTTGGGGGTTTAAGCAGTTTTCCTTTCTTCTTTGTGCTTTTGGTAGAGAGCAAATCCGCCAATAGCAAAACCGAAAGCACCAATAACCAAGATAACCGCTAGAGCAAAATCCCACACGTTCATGGCTTACACCTCCTTTTTAATACTTTCAGATAGCAAAATTAAGCCAAAGCCTATACCTACCGCAATGAGAACGGCAACAAAACCTTTAAAGGAAACTGTTTCTGTTCCCTTAACCAGCGGTTGCAAAATCACCGCTACGTAGGTAGCAAGACCCACGTTAAGGAACCACTTTCCGAGCTCCTCCAAAGGTTTTGAAAACTTTCCGCGCATTTCCCACCTCCGCGAACTTTATGGAAGTAAATTATAGCCAGATAGTCTATGTAAGTCAATAATAAACTGACATGTTGGCTATAATTATTCCTATGGGCGTTGGGAATAGATTGCGACAGCTCCGCCACAAACTTGGCTTGACCCAAAGTCAGATGGCTCAAAAACTTGGAGTAACTTTGAACACCTACCAGCGTTATGAATTGGGAGATAGGAACCTCACAGTGGAAAAGTTGCAGCTGTTAAGGAGACTTTTTGGGGTTAACCTTAACTGGCTCTTAACCGGCGAAGGTGGAATATTTGAAACGTATAACAACAAGGAAAAAGTGAGGCAACATTTAAGAGCTTTGAAAAGCATAGTGGAAGAATTGGAAAGGGAATGCGGATAGTTAAATGTGTGGGTTTTTCGCAATGTATCTTTTAAAAACCAAGTTTGGAAACTCCTTTTTAACCTCTTCATAAGCTCTTTTAAAGAATTCCAGAGCTTTAATTTCCGCCTTTTTCGCAACACAAAACCGCCCTAAAAGTTCTCCGTTGGAGTAAACCAAAGCAAGCTTACCGCACTTGCCCCGCCCCTTTCGGTAAACGACCTTACCACCAACTGCGGAGATAAATTTCCTAACACCCCCGTAGCGGGCAACCAAGGAGCGGGTTTTCCTATCCAAAGGAATGAACAAACTTTTAGCCCTTTTGGGGGTTATTTGGGCTCCAAACTCCAAAGGTGCGGCGTAAATCAAATTCGTTCCTACCTTACCGGTAAGTTTTTCGGTCTCAATCCTTGTATGTATGGAGCGCCGAAGTTGACCCGTTTTGTGGGGTGCGTATTTCTTCGCTTTTGCTTCCACCTTTAAACAAGCTTCGGTTATGGTTTCCAACACTTGGCGGTGAAAGTTTTCGTTCCACCACCGAAGGGCTTTGATAAAGTCGTCGAAGTCACGAGCCATCTTCTTGAACCTCTACCGAAATTTCCAAAACTCCTGTATCCACAAACTCCACAAACTTGGCTGTTAAAATCGCCTGCCAAACTTCCAAACCTTTCTTTGTAAATTCTTCTTCCTGGTAAGGTGTAAAAGGTTGATACTTTAAAACTACCCTTTCGTCGTCAATGCAAATAGCTCTCCACTTGCGGAGGAAATTATCAAGTTCAACCCAAGTGGGGGTTTTATCTATCCAAAACAGGTGTAGGTCTAATTCCACTTTGGAAACCGCCCAACGGGTTTTATCGGGAAAGGTTCTCCATCGGGCGAACCTCAAAGGGGTTTGCTTTGTTTCTACCCTGTAGACCAATGCGGGGGTTTTAAACTTTTCGGGAACCGCCCACCCGTGGAGGTTAGGACAAAATTCACCTATTTTGTCTGTTAGGGCATTCACAACCTTTTGAGTTAAGCTCATTTTCAATCTCCTCTAAGAGGTCTTTTGTTCTGTAGTATTCCGCCAAAAGAACTACTTCCGAAAACGGTATCCTCCCCGCAAAAGTTTTGACCAATCCTCTTTGGCAACGGTAGTAAATGGTCGATTTGTGGACACCTAAAAGTTTTGCACACTCTTGGGGGGTGTAAAAGCTTTTTACCTCTCCGAAAATTTCTAACGAACGCTTTTTAACCCAACTTTCATAATCCACAAAAACCGGGAGACTTAAAACCTTTTGTAGTTGTTTAATATTGTCCCGCAACCGACAAAGAATCTTTTTAACCTTCTCCTCTCTTTGTTTTTCATCCAAGACATAGAAAGTGACCATTTTAATCCCCCCAAAGGGGTTTAAGCCACTTGGCAATTATATCAACTTTTAAAACTTGCGGTTTAGAAGCCCCCATTTGCAAACCTCTCACCGCCATTTCTAACGCATCGGGAAGGTCATCGTGGTCACCTTTTGGGAACATTAGAAGCTGGTCTATTAAAAGTCTTTGGTTCTCCTTAAAGAGGAGCATTCCGTTTTCCACCAAAGGAGCGAGTCTATATATCCTCTCCGCCTTGGAAAGTTTGTGTTTTATACCCCTTATAGGGCAATTGATACCTTCCTTTAACGCCTTTTGGAGAACGAGGTCTTTATAGACCTCCTGGAATGCAATTTCTTCAAAAACCACCGTGCGGGGTTCCCAAAGTTTGCAGGCACTTATGAGGTCGTTTGCAAACCTTTCGGGAGAAACCTTTTTGCCGTAGGTTTCCAAAACGTAAATCCTTCCAGTGTTTTTATCCTTTCCGATAACCACATAGGCGGAATAGTCCCCGTGCGTTTTCCCGGTGGCGGGGTCTACACCCATAGAGATTTCCAACCTGCTACGGGGAGGGAGTTCCGCGTCGGTGTAATACCTTATCCACTCGGGTTTAAAAACCGCTTCGTCGTCCGCTATAGGTTCGTTCATGTATTCGGTCGCAAACTTGGCACTTCCCAATACCAGTTTCTTCTCCTCCAAGTCCTGTTTAGCCCAGTGGGCAGGCCATAGCGGAGTTCCGTCCTCTTTGATGGCGGAAAACCTCAAACCGAGCCAATTTCTCAAAGTCCTTTGCTCTATCTCCTTTAAAAGTCTTGAAGGTAAATCGTCGTGGTGAAAAATGGTATTGACCACCACTATAAGAGCATCCTTCCCCAAAGGGATGACAGCCCTTTTAAACCAATCGTAGATGTTTTCCCTTTGCACCGGAGAACGGGCGGATTCATCCTTTAGAATGTCGTCGCACACCACCAAATCGGGGCGGTGTTGCCTATGCCTTGCACCCCTTATTGATGCCCCCGCACCCGAAGCCATTATGGCGGAGCCGTTTTTAAGCTCTATGAAGTCAGCACTCCAAACGTTTCCTTTCTGCTCTCCAAAGTCCTCTAAAATCCTCTCGTTGTCCACCAGCTCGTATTTGATGTCCCGCAAAATCTTGTTAGCCAACCTTTGGGAAGAAGCGATGATAACCACAAACTTGGAACGCCCGGTTAAAACCCTCCAAAGGGGATAGGCGAAGGACATCCGCGTAGATTTACCATGTTCCCGCGGTTCTACGTCCACAATTCCCTTAAGTTTCGGAATGGGATAGAGGAGCTTGTGGTATTTGGAGTGTATTTCCTTTTTTAGGGCTTCTACGTGCTCCTTTTCAACCTTTTCTTTGTTGATTATGTCAACCAGAACCCTTTGGTAGGGGGCGGGTTCTTCGCTAAAAAACTCCGAAAGATAGTAGGAAGCAAAAAACCAAAAGTCGTTTTTAGCCCTTTTTATCCTTTCCTCTTTGGTTTTATCCGTTTCAACCTGCAACTTTGAGAGGTCTAAAAAGCTCATTTTTCTTCCCCAAAGAGGCTTTCCAAAAGTTGTCTTTCCCTTTCCTCCAGCCAGAGCGCCATGGCACCGAGCCTCTTAAACTCTTCCCAAGTTTGGGGCTCTTTCCCGAAGAACTTTAAGCAAAAGGCGGAAACTTGCATAAACGGGTTTTTCTCTAGCCGTTTTTTCCCTCTTCCAGCTCTCTAATTTCCGCGTCGGTAACCATTCCGAGGGCTTCGGCCACTTTGGTAACCACCGCCGCCTTGAGAAGCGGATACCTTTCCAATAGGGGTTGGAGTTCCTCCTTGTTCTCTACAACTTCGTTAAAGAGTAAGTCTATTGCCTGTTTGGTTTTGCCTTTCAGGATTAAATCCATGTAAGCTTCGGCAACTTTGGGAGATTTAAGGGCACACTTTACCGCTATTTCTCTACCGGCAACGTTCAGGAGAACCTCAAATTTACGCATTAAGGAGGGAAGATAAAGGGAGGGTTTTAAAAAGTTTCCGACTATTGGACTATCAATTGAATCTCTCCCAAAACGGGAAGCTCGTTAGGCTCTAAAACCACGTCCGCCGAAGGGTTTTCTACGACAACGTTTCTCACTTGGGGCAAATCCATCAAAACGTCCACTATAGTTGCTAACTGAACCTTAGAACCTATCCTAAAGCGCCTTTCTTCATAACAGCAAATAGCCTCCGCATAGGTTGGGTCGTAAACAAACAGCGCCTTTAAGCGGTTTCTTATCTCCGTCTCAAGCGAAGGAAGGTCTACGGGTGGGTTCACCTCTATGCGTATAGAAAGGTCTACAACCCTCGGAGTGGGCTTTTTAACCAAAACATCCGCTGCGGGGGTTTTGACTTCGTCCATAACGGCTTGCACCTTTTGGATTAAGTCGTCGGTTGGAATGCCGTTTGTGGAGACGATGTAAACATCCACCGTTCCCTGTCCCCTCGGATGCTGGTCGTCTATGTAGCAATCCACCACACCCTCTACGCTTAGGGCGTGGTAGCGGTAATAATCCCTAACGAACAAGCTTTTGGTAGCCCAAACGAGGTATATCCTTTGGCGGAGGCTTTCGTCATCCTCTTCGTCCGCTCCCTCCTCTAATATCCATCCTTCGGGGTTGTAAACCTCTACCGGTAAATAAACCTGTGTTTGGGTTATCGTGTAGGGCGCCACGTTGTATTTATCTCCCGCCTCAAGGGCTTCTATTAAGACTTTAACCTCGGGCATTTCGTCGGTTAAAACCTTTTCCTCCAAAGTTTGAAACTTCAAAACCTCACCGAAAATGGTGGGTTTGGTTTGCACTATCAACCCTTGAGGGATTTTAACGCTCCCTTCCCCCGTTTTGCGGAAAACTACATACCCCTTCGTTTTCTTTGCGGGTTTTCTCGTTATCCCAAAAGTTATGGCGTGGGCGTCAAGCCACTTTCCTTTAGCCTTGGCTACAAACATGTTGGGAACGATAACCTCCCTCAAAAACCTCCAAAGGGCTTCGTGGAGTTTGGCATCAACCTCTAAAAGGGTTCTGAAAGCTCCGCCTACGTTGTAGTTGGTCACTTTCGGAAAGAGCTTAACCGCTTCGGTTATTGCTTCTTTGAGGATGTCATCAAAAGTTTTTTCGGGAACGAGGTCTGGAAAACTCATTGTTAATCCCCCTTAAGGAGTTTCAAGAAAAGGTTCAACTCCAAAACCACCAGAGGTTGTTTGTAATTTGCTTTAACCACCAAAAGGTCGGCTTCGCCTTTCAGCCGATACCCCGCAAAGACTTTCACAGCTTTGCACTGCACGGTTCCGATTTCCTTAACCATTAAGTCCGCTTCCGAATGAGAGCCTGCGCTTCTAACAACCTCAAAACCCGCCCTTTCAAAAATCTCTTTAACCTTCCTTTCAAAGTTTGCACCTTTCCTGTAAGGGTGCTTCAACCCCATCTTTCAAACCTCTCGCGTTTGAACTGCAACCTCAATCTGCCCTTCATCAAAACCTTCCAAAACAAGGTTGAAAGGACTATCCTCCAAAGGTTGGACTTTGATTAAAAGCTTTACCCCTTTTAGGGAGCGTTCCAAAACCTCAACCTCTACCTCCCAAATTCGGGGGTCTTTTAAAAGCTCCTCCTCAATGTCGTTTATCAACTCCAAAAGGGTTTTGTCATCACCAATTCCCCTAAGGTAGTCGTAAATGTTCGTTCCGTAATCGGGGTGGGCAAAGTGGGAACCTTTGTAGGTTTTAAGGCGGTTGATAATGTCCTGAATGAGGGTTTTCCTTTCGTCCAAAAGGAGCAAATCCCCGTTGGGGGCTATTTGAAAGTCTCCGTTGATTAAGTAGATGTCTTTTTCATACGACATCGGTTAAGCTCCCACTTTTTGGTTTGGCTCTCCCGTGGTTCCCCCGCTATCACCCGGGTGAGTGTGGGAGTTATAGACGGTTCGCAGAGTAGCAACAGTTCCTTTTGTTCCGTCCCAATCCGCTATGTCTTTTCCCGCAATAATGTTCCCGCTCACAAAGAGGTTTCCGTTTATCACCACATTTCCGTTGTGGGTCGTTTGACTGTTCCACTCCGTTTCACCCGCGGTTGCTTTCATCTTTTGGGCTTTCAACACCAAATGGTGGGCGGGGTGCTCCAAAACCTCTTTGAGGTATGGCAAAACCCCATCTACAACGGGAAAAGCGTAAGAGCCGTATAGAAAGGAAACCTTTACGATACTTCCAACTTCGGGCAAGAAGAATACACCTTCGGAATTTCCAATGCCTATAGTCAGTATCGGAACGTCGGGGATTATCAGCTCCGATTCCTTAAACGCGCCCGTTTGCTCTTCCAATTCCAAAAGCAAAACGTCCGCACTGTAAAGGGAGTTTAAGAAGTGAGATTTTCCACTACCGGTGTAAACCCTTACAACCTTCCCCATAACGGGCGGGGGTGGAATAAATCCTTTTAAAAACTCCCTAAGTTTTTCCACTAATTCCTTTTCAAGCATCACTTAACCACCGCCTCAAACGCCTTTTTGATAACCTCCAAGGCGCGTTGTTTTTCCGTATCCGAAACGGGCAAAGCGGAGATTTGGGTTTTAATCTCCTCAAGGAGTTTGTCCCAATACTCCCTAATCTCAAACTTGGTTTTGGATACTTGTGCGGTAGCCCTTATGGCGGAGCTGGTCTTTTCCAAAAGCGACAACGCGAAAGCCAACCGCGTAGCGGGGTCACTCTCTTTCTTTTCAAATAGACTAAAAGCTTCCATAACTATTCCGTAAGCCAATTCCTGCAACGCTTGAGATTGCTCTATGAGTTCTTTGTCATCCACCTTATCTTCCATCACCAGAAGGGTGCGGGCGGTAGCTCTGTGTTTTTGGATAAAACGATGGATTGCGGATTTTGAAATTTCCAAGCCTTCCTTCCTAAGCTCTTTTTCTATCTACCTTAGGTTTTTCCCTTCCTTGTAGTATTTCCTCAAAACCTTCCGCTGTATGTCCAAACCTGCAAGCTCAACTTTATTCCTTCGGGGCATTTTAAACCCCCTCAAGGTCTATGTCGCTATCCATCCTTTGTCCATCGACGATAGCCAAACCTTTTGCGGTTATCTCAACCCTTTTGGAACCAACGAGGTGGGTGGGAACGAAACTTTCCTCAAAACGAACGTAGCCTTTGGCTTCCAATTCTTGCAAAAGTTGCAAAAGCTTTTGGGTGTCCGCAACGTAAAAACCCCTGTAAATTAGCAATATCCTTAGGTATTCAACCGAAACCTCTCTGACCTCTCTAAGCGTTTTTAAGATTGCTCCCTTAATCTGTTTTTCCATCATTTAACCTCCCTGAGGTCGGGAAGCTTTCGAGCCAAGGCGATTAGGAGGGCTTTGGTTTCCGCAAATTCCTTTTTGACTATGTCCGTATCCTCTTTTCTCACAAAGGTTTGCTCAACGTATACCCTATGGTCATTGAACCGCTTTTCCAACTCCCTAAGTTGGGTGGCTTGGTTTTTCTGTATCTCCCTTAAAGCGGTTAGCTCTTCTTTCAAGTCCACCCTCAACTTCTCTATTTGTCCCTCCAACCCCTTTTTGATGGAGGAACTCACCGTATACCAAACCGCTACCACCGTTCCAACTATTTGGGTTACCGCTAAACCGATTGTGAGGAGGTCGTTTGGCATTGGAGATAATAGTCGGAAAGTCAAACTGGCAAAATACCAACTATTAGACCATTGATGCTCCTAATTTCCCGCAAAGGTTTAAGGGTGCTTTTACCCGAAACCACCAGTCCGCCCGAGGTTAGGAAGTTTGTCAATTGGGAAGTTCAAAACGAGGAAGGTTCAACCGATTACACCCAAACCTACAAAGGCTATTCCTTGGCGGAAGTCACGCTCTACTGGAGGATAGGAAGCGACCAAGGGAACGTTTACAAAACCCTTTCCCTAATCCAAAAGGTGTATTCCCATTTAGAAGATGGAAAACCCGCCGTTTGGAAGGTGGTTGACCCTTTTTTGAACTCTCAAGGGATTAGATACCTCGTGGTAAAAGACTACTCCGCGAAGGAGATAACGGAAGGAGAGGAAATAGAGGTTTCTCTCATTTTGATGGAATACCGCCCTAAGGAGATAGAAAAGGAGAAAAAGTCCTCACCCGGTTCAACTTCAACACAAACCAATCCTTGTGCGGACGAGAAAAACCTTGCGGAAAGCGAATGTCAGGAGCTATATGTTAAGTGGAGAACTGAGAAGGAAAAAGTCCTGATGAACGGGGCTAAAACCTTTCCCGATTTTAAGACCTGGTTGCGGTCTCAGCCTTCCTCCCCTGCAACAGATGACGAAGTTGAGGAATGACATCTCCGAGAGATTCTACCAAATACTCCAAGGCATACGGGTCTTTTTGGGAAAGAATTTCTGCTATTTTTAAAAGCTCGTTATCAAATTCCTTCACGCGTTCCCTAATTTTCTTTGTAGCCACATTCTCTAAGGCAATCCTTGCGGGAGCCAACCAGTCTATATCTACAAATAATTCTTCATAGGTATAAGGGTCTTCCCACCAATCCCCTTCCTCAATCCTCTCCCGTAAGCTCCCTATACCGTCTGCGTAATTGTACAGCAATCTCTCGTAGTTCTTCATCTATACCAACCTCTACAAATCTCCCCTTAAGAAGTTTTTTACGGTGTGCTTTCCATTCTGTCAATGATTTAAATTGTTTTCTATCCATCGGGTGTGAGCTTAACAATTTTCTCCCCGAAAGGGTTATCGCAAACCACTTCCTATACCCGCTATAGATGGTAACCCTTGGTAACCTAACTCCTTTAGGCGGTTGTAAGGGGAATTCCCTAAAAACAAAGCTGGGATGAGCCAAAGCTCTAAATGTATCCTTAAGATACTGAAAAGCCCAATCTTCGTTAAATTCCTTTGGAAAAAGGGCTTCTATCTCCTTATAGGAGATTTTGTCAAAAGTTTTCTTAAGCACTTTTTCCAAGTAAGGTTTTACCGCCTCTGGAATAGCATGTCGCCTTAGATGTCTTTTAAACTCTCTTTCTGAAGGGAAAAACTTCTTAAACTCTTCAATCATTTGCTCCTTCGTTAGAGGTTTGGAAAAAACTCTTTCCCATTTTCTTAAAAATCCCTTAGCTTCCCTTAAAGCTGTTTCCTTTTGACGGGTTAGAAATCGGCTTTCTTTATAATCCCTCTCCTCCAACACTTTACCCTTCCATTTTGCGGCAACGTAGGTGCAGGTGCAATTGGGGTGTTTTAAAACGTAATCCGCGTATGAAATGGGCTTTACAGTCCCGCAGTGGGATAAACAAAGATTGCAAGGTGAGGAACCGCAAATAATCTTTATTTCCTCCACTCCGAGCCGTTGGTAGGTCGTAAGCGTTCCCATGTGGTAGGCTCGGGCTATTTCCGTGCGGGCTATCGTTTGTGCCCTCTCCCAACTGTTTTTAAAAGGTTTTACCGTAGGTATCCCCAAAAGGTCTATTTCCCGTGCGATGTCCCAATAGCTTTTACCCATCGCGATACCGGTAAAGAGCTTTTCCCTTATTTGTTCCTTTAGGTCGTCCGCAAATTTTCCCGCAAAGTGGAACGGAAACTTAAGGACAAACTTTAAACTCTCCTCGGGTAGCAGATTGAAGGGAGGCTCCTTTTGGAGTTCCTCTTTTCCTAAAAGTTCTTCCAGCACCTTTAAGGCTTGTTTCTCCGCCTCTCTAAAGGTTTTCTTAATGTGTTTTTCCACCGTGGGGAGCCAAGCCTCCTTTTTCCACCTCCCGATGGAGTCCTCTATTGACTTCCACACTTGGAGCAAATTCCACGCTTCAAACTCCGTTTTCGGTTGCTTAATCAGTTGGTGGACTATTTCCTTTTCTAACTCCAAAAGGCGTTGGCGGAATTCCTCTTCCAACTCTTTACCCGCCTTTAGCATCGTTTCGCGGGTTTGCCGTTGCAGGCGGGCGTAAAGTTCCGTTTTTCCCATTTCAAACTTCTGCCTTTTCCAAAACGACCTTTTTGGCTATCGTTAGGTAGCTTTTGACCTCCACCACCCGATAGAGAGTTCCCCTCACCTTCACCGTATCTCCTACCTCTATTTCGGTTTCGGGCAAAAGCCACAAATTGATGCGGGAAGTTTCCACCACCCCGTAGTCTTCCAACTTTGTGTCTTCGCTTTCGGTGAAGATTGAAACCATACCTTCCGCAGGTTTTCCGTTTATCTCTATAGCCTCCTTTTGGCGGTTGAAAACCCTTTCAAAGCTCTTTTTGGAGCTTATCCACATAAAACACCCCGTATTTGGGTTTTGTTAAATCGTCTAACTCTTTCTGAAGTTGGTTTCTTAGCTCCCTTAAAGCGTTCAGCTTTTCCTTTTGGTCAATCGTTAGCTCTCCAACTTTAACGGTCTCCAATTGCAGGGTGGCGTAGTTAATCACGTCTAATGCGGTTCTTAAAGTTCTTTGAGGTTCATCTAAATCGGCATTGAGCTCATAAAACCTATCGACTATGGAAGTATCTATAATTCCGTCCAGCAATAGTTTCAGCTTTTCTGTATCCACCTTAACCCCTCCGGTAAGGAAAAAGAGGGAAATCAAGACAAGGTGAGGGTTACCCCATAGCGGTTGGAAAGGATGATGGCGTTATACCTTTCGGAGAAGGTTAGCTTAATCTCCAAGGTGGAGCTGTCAAACTCTTGGTCTACCCTTAAGGGCGTTCTCTGTTGCAAGTATTGGTCCGCACGGGCTACCACCAATTTGGGGTTGTCGCTTTCCGCAAAGTGAACGGTGTCTATCACGTCAAAGTTAAAGGCGAACTTTTTGGTTACCGCCAAGGCGTTTTGTTTAATCTCGTTTATCAAGGTTGCAATTTCGGGGGAGCAAACGAGTTTTAGGCGGGATTGGTTTATGGCATCCCTTCCCAAGGTTCTACGGAGTTTGACAAAGGCTTTGTTGAGGCTTTCAACGATTTTGTCGGGACTGGAAGTATCAAAGGGCACCGAAGGATAGTCTATTTCCTTAATTAAGGAATATAGAAACTTAGCCTTGGTGTCCATTGCGTAAACTTTGGCGTCCTGCAGGGCTTGGGTAATCTTCCAAACTTTGTTGTCCTCAAACCAGCTACGGGGGAACCTTATAGCTCCAGCCCAAGTTAGGTTGGGAAGGTAGACTTCGTCTCCACTCACCCTTTGGGTTATGGGAACCTGTTCACCCACCTTGAGTTGTTTGAAAGTTATTCCTGCATTGACTTTTTCGTATTTCTCCCCTTCGCTATCGCTTTCCACGGTGTTGTATATTTGCAGATAGCGGGTGTCCGTTTCGGGCAAGATGTCGTTTACCCTCACCACCTTTGGTTCGGTCGGTTGGGTTACCGGGCGGGGTAAAGACATGCCCATTGCCGCCTTTAGCTGGGCTTCTACAACCTTTTTACCCTCCTCGTAAGGTAGGGGAGTTTTACCCGCGAAAACACCGAAGTTTAGGAAACCTTCCACCGCCTGCAAAAACAACTCTCGGGCATTAGGGTTTTTCAAAACATCCGAGGGTTTTATCCTTTCAAAAACCGCCAACTTCATAGGCTTAACCTCCTTTTAATAGAGTTCGGGCATCAAAACAAGCTGGACTTTGTCCACCCCTGCGGGTTTGTCCGCAAAGGCTTTTCCGATTGCGGGATTGGAGCTGGAGCTATCGTAGGGGGCTACCTTACCGGTTGAAGGGTCAAATTGGAGTTTGGTTCCGCTTTCTATCACCGCGGTAGGGTCGTTAACGGGAGCTTCCACCACCCCGCGGATTACCAAAACCCCTTCCTCTCCGTCGGGGATTCCCGCATAAGCCATTCCTATCCAGTTGCCGACTTGAACTATCTCTCCCGCTTGAATCTCCCTTCCGAGAGTGTTTTTAACCACAACCCTCGTGGCTTCCTCGTAAATCAGCATCGCCTAACCTCCCTAAACGATTAGGTAGGGCGGAACTTCGTTATCCTTTTGCCCATTTTCAGCGGGGTTTATGGAAGGCATCGGTTGGGAAGCTTGGAGTTTTTGTCCTTTTTCGGAGTATTCCTTAACTACAAGGTCAACTTCCTCTTTGGTTTTAGCCAATTCCATGGCAACCTGAGCTAATTCCCTTACCCCTTCGGGGAGCTTTTGCATTGCTTGGAGTTTGTAGGATTCCAGTTCCTTTTGCTCTAATTGAGCTTCCAACTTAGCTTTTTCTTCGGACAGTTCCTTTAGGCGGGCTTCCAACTCTTTGACCTTAGCCTCAAACTCTTTGCAGTCCATAGCGTTTACCTCCTTCTCAAGTTTTTTGAGGAGCTTATTAAGGGCTTCCTCGGCAACCCGCTTTTTCTCCTCAGGGATTTCCACCCCGCGGGCGCCGTGCAGGTAAGCTTTGGCGGAAGCAATCGCCTTTTTAACCCAACAAAGTTTTCCGTTTACAACGTCCGCCAAAGGGAAGGAATACCTGCTTTTTGCCTCGGGAAGGTCTTTTTCTCCCTCTTTAAACTCCACAACGAGGCAAGTTTTTGCTAAAAGTTCATACCCACCTTTTTGAAGAATCCTTTCTTTGGCACTTTCGGCATCCCATTCGGTATCCTCAACGCAATCGGTTATGTTGGGGTCAAAAAAGCTTTTGTAAACGGGTTTAGAGGCATCTATCTTCGCGTCGGGATATGCACCCTTTAGAACGATAGAAATGCCCTCCACCTCGGTTACGTCCAAAATTTCACTGGTAGCCTCATTTAGCTGAACGTAGGCGTCAATGGAAAGGTCTTTAATCGGCGGAGGGTCAAGTTCCAAAAGTTTTTGCAGTTTCCCGTCCACTATCTGCAAAACACCCCTAACCTTGTCACCTTCCACCCAAGCGTCCAAAACGCCCCCGACAATGTGAGAAACGGCATTGATGTGGTCAAGAAATACGGGTTTTCCCTTTAAGTCTTTGGCGATTTTGTTTAGGAGATTGACATCGTTCAGGCAAACCTTCTTACCTTCGCCGTTGATGGAGGGGACAAAACAACCTGTTCCTATTGCGGTAAAAGTGTATTTGCCGTTTTCCCTTTGGAGGGTAGCCTGCAAGTAAGCACTTTGGGGCATTTGGAGAGGAAAATAGGAAACCTAAAAAGGGAAACTTCCGACTATTGGACTGTTATGGGACTGTTTTAAAACCTCCAAAGAATGTTTTCCAAAGAACTTTCAAGCTCCTCTACGATAGCCTTGGCGATTTCTTTCGGCTCACCCTTTACGGAACCGTTTACAACCACCTCAAGGCGGTCTACAAGCTTGTTTATCAAAACACTTTTGGAGTAGTGTTTTGAACCCCCAACAATGGGCTTAACCAAGGTCTTCCCTTCCACCTTTTGGGTTAGGTCAAAGTTCACCGAAGGAAGGAGAACCTTTTCGAAAGCTCCCCTAAGGATTTGGGCGACTTGGGAAATGGCACTCAAAGGTTTGTTTTGGAGTTTCCTGATACCCTCAAAGAGTCCTTCCAAAAGGTTAAAACCGAAACCCATAAATACGCGGGAGGGGGACTTTATCCCCAAAAGATTTTTAAACCAACCCACCACTTTGTGGGCTACGCCTTTGATGGCTTCAACGGGTTTGGTTACCACGCTCCTTATTCCCTTAGCCAGTCCCTCTATAAGCCACTTGCCGAGATTGAAGGGATTTAGCCTTTTAAGGAAACTAAAGGCTTTCCTAAAGAGGTTTAAGAGCCAATCCAAGGCGCTTTTAACTTTGGCTATAGCACTCCAAATTAGGTTACCCAAGGCTTTAAAGGGTTTGGTCAAAAGCTCCAAAAGTCTCGGGGCGATAACGCTAAGGGCGGTCTTTAAATAACTCAAGGCGTTGGCGTAGAAGTTAAAGAGCGAAAGGAGAGCGGAACCCAACAACGAAAGAGGTTTGAGAAGGAACTTAAACAACCCCAAAGCGGATGCGAAGCTTTTTCTGAAGTCAAGCGGGCGGGATAGGAAACCAAAGAGCTTCCTAAAGCCGTTGATAACCCAAGTAATTCCCTTGACTACCAAGGTTACGAGCTTAACCAAGCCCGTCAAAAGCCATATGGCGGGCTTTAGGGCAATTGCGACAACTTTGGCGAAAACGTTAAACACCCCCGCCAAAAGTTTGCCCAAAGAGACACCCGCTTCCAACCACCCTTTGAATGCGGAGCCGTCAAAACCGAAGAGTTTACCGATGGCTATAAAGAGCGGTTTAAAAGGTTTTAGCAGTTCCGCCAAAGCCTTCTTTAGTTCCGCCAAAGCATCCGCCAAGGGTTTGAATGCAGACTTTATAGCCTCAATTCCCTTTTGGGCGTGGAGTAAGCCTATTTTGATGCCTTCAAAAAAGGGTTTCAAACGGTTGGTTATTACAAAATCGTAAAGGGCTTTAAAGGCTTTTCTAATCCTGTCAATGTTTAAAGCTACAAAGACCGCAATGAGGGAAAGGGCGGTAAGAACCGCACCTATGGGGGAAAGAACAAAAGCCAATCCCGCACGGGTGGCAAAGATAAAGGCGCTACCTATTTGCTTTATATATAGAGATAAGGTAGATATAGCGGTTTTTAAGGTTCCCGCGGAAAGGTATCCCCAAGAGGTTGCCATAGCAATCGCATTAGCCCTTACGGTGGCGGTTAGCTCCAAAAACCTATATTTGAGAAGTAGCAATTTGTAATCCAACCCCCTAATCCATCTGCTTTCCGCCTTGCCGGTAACAGCCCAAACCACAAAAGCCCGAGCGTTGGAGTAGAGCGAAACCGTCAATTCCCTAAGGTGGGGTATAAGTTCTTTAAATCCCCCCTTCAGGTCTAAAAGGGTGTTTTTAAGCTCCACCAAGGTTGCTAGTCCCTTCGTTACCGCAATCCCCACCAGTCCAAAGGCGGTTGCCAAAATACCCAATAGTGCTATAAATCCTCCGATGGCTACAATGGGAAGGAGAATAACGCTCGCTAAAGTTTGATGGGCGTTTATGAAGTTGGCTATCGGGGTTATTACCGCCTTAAGGAATTTAACCAATAAGTTAAACGGAGGGAGGAGAATAGAGCCTATGGCTATGGCAAGGTTTTGAAGACTGTTTTTAAGTAGTTGCAATTGGGCGCTGGTGGTCTGCAAAAGCCCCTGAAGTTCCTGCTCCATAGAACCTTTGTAGGCACCTTTTCCTATTTCCGAGAGCTTGCCCTTCAGTTTGTCAAGGTTGTTTAAAAGCACCGCAATTTTGGCAAAGTGTTCCGTTCCGACCAACTCTTTAAGGAGCGTTGCCCTTTTGGTTGCGTCTAATCCCTTTAAGGCAGTTAGGAGTTTAACAATAGCCCTTTCGGGATTTGTTCTTAACAATTCTTGAAAACTTTGTTTAGTCCACCCGAGGGTTTGAACGACCTTAACCAATTTATCGTCAAAGGTGGCAAGCCTTTGGAAGAGAACGCTTAAAGCGGAACTGACCAATTCGGGAGCGTATCCCGCCTCCCTTATGGTTGCGGCAAATACCGCCACCGATTTGGCGTCAAGCCCTACGAGTTTAGCCGCGGAACCCACCCTTTTGAGAATGTCCACCAAATCCGCCGCGGACGCTCCCATCGTGTTGGACAGGTAGTTAATCGTGTCACCTACCGCCCTTAGCTCAAAAATGGTCTTTATACCGAAGGCGTTTCTAATTTCTCCGAAAGCCTTGCCCGCTTCCTCCGCGGTAATGTCAAAGGCAAACGCTGCTTGGGCTACCAACTTCGTAAACTCCTTAAGTTGGTCGGTGGGAATTCCCATTTGGGCTAACCCGGCGGAAAGTTGGGCTATCTCCGTAGCGGTTAAGGGTATTTGCTCCGATAGTTCCACAAAGTAGTTTTTAAACTCCCTGAGTTCTTTCCCGCTTGCCCCTACCACTTTGTTAAATTCACCGATAAAGACCCTTTCAAACTCTACAGCGGAAGAAACCGCAACCCCAAACGGAGCGGTAAGCCCTCCAAAAAAGGCGGTAAGCTTTGCCCCTACCTCCGTTAGCTTTGCACTGGCTTCGGTTAGCTTTTCTAAACTGCTACGGGTTTTATCGGAAAGACTTTTTATCTCCCTGAGGGGTTTCGTCAGCTCGTCAATAGCCTTAAACTCCACAAAAGCCTGAAAGGTGGAAGTGAGATTTCCGAACATCCCAAGGGTTTAATAGTCGGAGCGTTAAACCAAAAGGCTTCCAACTATTCAACACAATGCTCAACTTTTTCAAAACCCTTAGGCGTTACGTTCTACCCAATTTGAACCTTTGGGGCGCGGAGGACGATTACAAAAGGGCGGATGCCCAAACCCTAAGGGAAGCCTATCACTCTTCCCTGTTTGTCAAAACCATCGTAAACATTTCCGCCAACTTCACGATGCCTGCACCCCCTACCGTCCATTGCGAAGACAAAACGGCGGAAGAGATACTGAACAACCTTTACAGGGACTATTACGAAACCTTCCTTTCAGTGGCAAGGGATACATCCCTTACCGGAAACGGTTTCATAAAGGTTCTCTACACCAAAAAGGGGTTGGATTTGGTAGAAGTCTATCCCTCAAAGGTTGTAATAGTTCCAAACCCCTTAGACCTTAGGGAGTATGAGAAGATAGAGATAACCCACCAGCCCGACCCCAATTACGCCCAAAATGTGGCAATCGTTAAAGAGGAATGGGACAAAAACAGCGTCAAGGTTTTCGTTAATGGCGAATTGCAAAACCGAATAGACCACAACCTCGGAGAAATCCCGATAGTTCACGTAGCCTACAATCGCTTCTCCAACGAGCTTTACGGAACGGGAGACATAAACGATGCGGTATTTAAGCTAATCCAACAATACGAAAGAGTTTTAGAGCTTATTTTAAGGAACTTCAAATACCACGGGAAACCTTTACCCGTTTTCTTTGTAGAAAGCCCCGAGCAGTTTAAGGAGGAAATGGAAAAGGCGGACTTTGAGAGGCTTCCCGGTCTCACCCTCGGAGTAAACGAGAGGGCGGAGTTTTTGGAACCCAAAACGGTTTTAAAAGATGCGGTAGACCTTTTGGAGAGGATTTTCTACAACATCGTGATTCTTTCGGAAACCCCCGAGTTTTTGATGGGGGTTCACACCCCCTCCAGTTGGGCGTCGGTAAGGGAGCAACTCCACCCGATAGTTAGAAAAGTCAAACGCTACCAGTCGGTTTGGAAGGAAAAACTTAGGGAGTTAAACCGCATAGTCCTCAAATACCTTGAAAGGTTTGAAGGTTACAAGTTTTCCACCTACGAGACCCAAATAGAGTTTCCCGAGGTAGAGGTCAAAGACATCAAAGAATACGCTCAAGCCTTAGCCCAGCTCGTAGGTAGCGGAATTATCAAGCAGGAAGAAGCTCGGGAAATTCTAAAGTCCGTTTTGCCCTCTTTCGGTCAAATTGTGGAGGCTCTTAGGGAGGATAGGGATGCCTACAGCCCCGACAAGAACTGGAATGAATACACCGCCCAAGGTTAGAAAACCTTCCTACTACCTAATAATAGGTAATAAAGAACAAAAACTCCTCTCCTTTGAAGTAACCCATTCCGTTTACACTCCTTCGGGAGTTTGCGAGTGCAAAATTCAACTCCCCAAGGAAATTCCCGAGTTTGGCACGCCAGTAGAACTCCATTTGGGATGGGACGGCGAAACCGAAAAGGTTTTTAAAGGCTACACCGAAAGGGTTGAACTGAAACAAAACCGCCTTAAGGTTTTTGCGAGAAACTACCACCTGTTTTGGCAAAAAGAGAGGCTTACCGGGTGTTTAAAAGACGTTACCCCCAAAGAGGTATTGGAGTTTCTAAGTCCCCCCAAAGGGTTTGTTTTAGCCAATAGACCCTACGACGTTAGACATCACTTTCCCGTTTGGAACCAAACGAAGGGAGAGGTTTTAAAACAGCTCTTAAGGAGTTGGAACCTAAAAGACTTCTACCTCTGGTGGGATTTGGAGGAAAGGTTACACCTACACCCTTTGGGGGAATTTGCCCTACCACCTTTGGAGATACCCCCCAACGAGGTTATCGCCTTCAGAAATAACACACTAATGGTCGTTTTAAACCCCCACCTTTTTGTAAACCAAAAAGTGGTGATTAACGGAAAAACCTTCCTAACTACGGTGGTTAAACACCTTTCAAAACCAAAGTGGGTTAGCGTGGTTGAGCTTGTCCAATAGTCGGAAAACCCGCTCTATTCCGCTCTTACCTTTTCCCTTCAAATGCCCAAGGCAAAGGAATTGGCGGAAAAGCTTCTTATAAAGCGAACCTCAAAAGGGGCAATTATCCGAAACCGAATGTATCTCTTTGAAGCGATAAAAACCCACTTCGGAATAGACGACGATACGGAACTCTCGGAGGAGGAATTTCAAAACCTTTTGGAGCAAATACGCAACCACCAACCCCAAGGGGGTAATTAACCATGGCTTTGGCGGACGTTTCCATTGAGTTTGGTGACGGCGGTTTGGGAATAGTCCCGAGCTATCCGACGGGCATACCTCTCTTTGTGGGTAGCGGTAGCGGAACTGCGGAACCCAACAAGGTTTACTACCTAACTGCGGACGACCCCCAAAAGGTTCAGGAACTTTTTGGAGGTAGCCCGCTAACCAATTACATACTTGACGCTTTCTCCTCGGGAACGGGCGTAGTTTTCGCGGTTAAAAGCGCTGACAACACCCTCGGCAACATAATGTCCGCCGTAGAAAGCGGGGTTGACCAGCTTCTAATAGACGGCAACAAAGCCTTTGAGTTCATAGTCCTTACCGATACGGCGGACAAAACAACCTTCTCCGCTATTAACTCCTACCTCACCGATTTGGAACAAAACAAAGACGTATTTACCTACGCCCTTATTCCCGCAAGGGGACTTAACCCTGACGAAGATACCGATAGCTGGACTACAAACCTTATAAACGAATTTGAAGGCGTAGCAAGCAAAAGAATAGGCGTAGTTGCGGGTAGGTTAAAGATAGCCAACCTAACAGGCGAAGTTAGGGAAGACAACGCCATAGGTGTCATTGCGGGACTTATAGGGAAGGCAAAGGTAAACGAAGACATCGGTTGGGTTCAAAAGTTCAACATCGCCCCCGCGGTGGAAATATCCCCTTCCGACCTCACCTTGGCACACATACAGGCTTTAGACCAAGCGGGATTTATAACTGTAAGAACCTACAACGGCAAAAAGGGTTATTACGTTACCTCACCCCGCCTGTTTGTGGACGAAACGAGCGATTACCATCTTTTGGAGTATAGAAGGGTTGCGGACAAAGCGGCAACGCTGATTAGGAGGGTATTGCTTGAATTTGCTCGTGCGGACGTAAGAGCGCCCTTAGATGCGGACCCCGAAAATCCTCCTGACCCCGCAAAGTCTCCAACGATTAAGGACATAGAAACCCGCATGAAGGCGGTTTTAAGGGAAGAAATGTTTAAACACGGCGAAATTTACGGCTATCAGGTCTGGATACCCGAAGGACAAAACATCTGGTCTACCAAAAGGCTTACGGTTAATTACCGCATAGCTCCCAACCCCATTTTGGTTTGGATTGAAGGGCAATTCAAATTCTGGAACCCGCTTTTAGGGTGAGCACGGAGGATTAGACCATGGGTTTTAGAATAAACGGTCGGCTTTTTGACTGGGCTTCTATAGACATCAGCCTCGGCAACGGAGCGCCCAAAGAGATAACCGACTACGTTACCGAAATAGAGTATTCAGGGAAAGGAAACCTCAAACTCCGCTATGGGAGAGGTTCCAAACCTATAGGATGGAGCAAGGGCAAAGAAGAATTTGAAGGAAAGATAACCTTTACCAACGAGGGGTGGGATTTGCTAATCCAATGGGCAAAACAGCAAGGGGTCAAACAGATTTGGGATTTACCTCCTATGGACATAAACGTTCACTACTTTAACGACCAAAAGAACAGGGTGGTTACCGATACCCTCGTAGGGGTAAAGTTTGACGAACCCAAAAAGAGCGCCAAAAGCGGAGATGACGAACTTACGGTGGAACTGAAACTAATCATGCAAGACATCAAGTGGGGCGAATAGGATGGGCGAAATTAGAGGCAAAACCACAAAGTGGTTGTGGTCCATCGCCCCTTCCCACCTAAAAGAGGGAAACAAACCCGAAACCGAAAGGAATAGTTACAAACTCTTTTCCGTTTGGGCAAAGAATACGGAAAACTTTAAAACCAAAGCCTACGAGGTTAGAAGAAACCGCTTTCCCCAATGGGCTAACCCCGATGCCCTAAACCTTTTGGGTAAAGAGAGGGGAATAAAACCCCTAAAGGGGGAAAGTTCACAAGACTTCCGAAAGAGGGTAATAAACGCCTTAGATTGGTGGCAATTGGCGGGAACCGTTAAGGGTCTGAAAACCATTTTTACCCTTTTGGGCTTTAGAGATGTAGAAATAAAGGAAGTTTTAAAAGAAGACCCCTCGCGGTGGGCGGAGTTTGAAGTTGTTCTCAAAAAAGATGCATTAACGCAGGAGGATGCCGACAAAGTTCCTATTGCAAAAGAACTTATTAATCAATTAAAACCTGCCCACGAGAAATTAGCCCGGTTAACAATTAAAGTTCTAAACACTATACAACAAACCATTTTCATAGGCTCCGCTTTAAAAGAGGGGAAGCATTACACGATAGGCTTACACGTAGACCCCAAAGCGGAACCCCTAACCCTTTACACCGCAGGGATTTTAAGGACAGGAAAGAGAACCACTATAGGTGTTCA
>Ga0256836_1000435_pt1 | contig 22421 bp, 24 predicted proteins | sample 4561380metaG_FD_185974 | JGI IMG/M metagenome (GOLD analysis project Ga0256836, IMG submission 185974) | Hydrothermal vent microbial communities from Guaymas Basin, Mexico - 4561-380 | ecosystem: Environmental > Aquatic > Marine > Hydrothermal vents | place: Mexico: Guaymas Basin | collected...
ACTTTATCGGGTTAACTGCCATCATCTCAAGGGCATCTATCTGCTCCGTTACCTTCATCGTTCCGATTTCAGCTGCCATTGCAGAGCCTGAGCGGGCTGCCACTAAGAGGGCAGAAAGGACTGGCCCCAGCTCCCTTGCCATTGCTATTGCAACTACCATTCCAATCATGTGCTCTGCGTTAAACCGGTGGAAGGCTTTGTAAGTTTCAAGGGCTATAACTCCTCCTGTGAAGAAGGAGGTGATGGCAATAACCGGAAGGGAGTCTGCTCCTATCGTTGCAAGGTAGTAGATGTATCTGTTTATCCTTAAGGGCCTCTTAAATGCAAGGAGCAGTGCCTTAGTTGATAGGATAAACCACCTTCCCCAGAACTCCAAGAAGTCAATTACCCAGCCGCCGATTACTTCCAGTGCCTTCAAAAACACAGCATTTCCTTATTGGAAAATTTGAAGTAATTATACGCCTTTTCCCGCCGTCCAGGATAAAACTCCTTCTGCATAGGTTAGAATTTCAGCAACCGATTCAGACATTTAAAACAAGCGAAAACAGGAGACGAAAGATGGCCGAAGAGAAAAGCCTGGAACAGAAAATAATTGAGCAGAGAAAAGAAAAGGTCGAAAAGCTCAAAGAGCTTGGTTTTGAGCCTTACGCCTACAAGTACGAAGTTAACACGAAAGCCGGAGAACTTTTAGAAAAGTTCGGCCGCCACAAGGAAGGAGAAGAGAGGGAAAAGGAAACCCTGCCCGAAGAGGAGTTTTCCCTCGCCGGGAGAATTGTTTCCATGAGAATAATGGGAAAAGCGGCCTTCTTCCACATTCAGGACGAAAGCGGCAGGATTCAGTGCTACATAAGGAGGGATGCTGTAGGAGAGGAGTTCTACAATAAGGTATTTAAAAAGCTAATAGACATCGGTGATATCGTCGGGGTGAAGGGTAAGCTTTTCAGAACGAGAACAGGTGAGCTGACCCTTGAAGTTTCGGAGATGGTTCCCCTTACAAAGTCCCTGAGGCCCCTTCCGGAAAAGTGGCACGGCCTAAAGGACACAGAGAAGCGTTACCGCCAGCGCTACCTTGACTTGATAGTTAATCCGGAGGTCAGGGAAGTTTTCAGGACAAGAAGCCTGATAATAAAGAAAATACGGGAATTCCTCGACAGCAGGGGATTTATAGAAGTCGAAACTCCCGTTCTCCAGCCGATAGCTTCCGGAGCCGCAGCAAAGCCTTTCATAACCCACTACAACGCCCTCGATATTGACGTCTACTTGAGAATAGCTCCCGAGCTTTACCTTAAAAGACTTCTCGTCGGAGGCTTTGAAAGGGTTTATGAGCTTGGAAAGAACTTCAGAAATGAGGGAATAAGCACCCGCCACAACCCGGAATTTACCATGATCGAGTGGTACATGGCTTATGCCGACTACGAAGACCTCATGGAGATGACGGAGGAGCTTTTCGAGTTCCTCCTCGACAGCGTTTTCGGTAAAGGAGTCAGGGAAATTGAATATCAGGGGACGAAGATATCTTTCAAGAGACCCTTCAGGAGGATTTCTTATCTCGGTGAGCTTTCTAAGAAGACCGGCCTTACAGAGGATGAACTCCTGCACGATGAAGAAAAAGTCCTGAAAAAAGCCAAAGAAGTAGGGATAGAAAAGGCCGAAGAGCTTTCCCACTTTAAGAGAGTTCAAGAGCTTTTTGAAGCTCTCGTAGAGCCGGAGCTTATCCAGCCCACCTTTGTCGTTGACTTCCCCAAAGCCATCTCTCCTCTTGCGAAAGAGAAGAGGGGAAATCCCGAGCTTGTTGAGAGGTTTGAGCTGATAATCTTCGGAAGGGAAGTTGCAAACGCCTACACCGAGCTTAACAACCCGGCAGAGCAGGAAGAACGGTTTAAGCAGCAGCTCGAGGAGAGAGCAAAGGGAGATGAAGAGGCAATGGAGTACGACGCAGACTTCATAACCGCCCTGGAATACGGAATGCCTCCCACGGCAGGTGAGGGAATCGGCATAGACAGACTGGTGATGCTTTTCACAAATAAGGATTCAATAAGAGAAGTTCTGCTCTTTCCCCAATTGAGGCCCGAAAAGAGGTGCGGTGAGGAGATCTGTCAGTTAGAATCCGAAGGGGAGTAGCCTTGAACCCGCTCCTAAGGTGGCTGGCCCTCAGGGGGCTGAAGGGGAGAAAGGGATATCTCTCCTTCGCCCTCTTTATAGCGGTTCTCGGCGTCGTCGTCGGCGTTGCCGCTCTCATCATCGTTAACTCCGTAATGACGGGATTTCAGGATGCAATAAAGGAAAGGCTTTTATCCAGCAACGCAGATATAATCGTTATGAAGAGGAGCGGGAATTTCTACAACTACCGGTACGTAGAGAGAAAGATTTCCCGAGTTCCGGGAGTCGTCGGCGTAGAACCTTTCCTCTACGTTCCCGTCATGGTAACGGCGGGCAGTTCCGTTGCCGCTGCATCCGGCTCTGTAAGGGGGTGTTACCCCGACAAGGAACTACAGGTCACGGACATCCCCCGCCACCTTATCCTAGGAGAGTGGGAACTTTTCAAAAAGGATAAAGGCGGAGCCGTTATAGGAAGAATACTGGCAGAAAACCTCGGCGTAACCCTCGGCGACAAGATAAAGGTCATATCACCCCTCGGAAGGAAGACTCCCTTCGGAATTATCCCGCGGACAGCCACCTTCAGGGTCGTCGGCATCTTTGACGTCGGAATGTATCAGTTCGACTCATCCCTCATACTTGCCCACATCGACACGGTAAGGCAGGTTTTCGGCTTTGACGACACCGCTACCGGGATAATGGTAAAGGTAAAAGACCCGGAAAGGGTTAGGGAAGTTGAAGAAAAAATTTCGAAGCTCCTCGGGGACGAGTTTATCGTCCAGGACTGGATAAGCCTCAACAAAAACCTCTTTTCTGCCCTGAAGCTTGAAAAGCTCGCAATGTTCCTCATACTTACCCTAATAGTCATAGTCGCTTCCTTCAACATTTCAAGTCTTCTAATGATGAACGTTAACGTAAGGTCAAGGGAAATCGCCATACTAAAAGCCGCCGGAGCGACCGATTCTTTCATTATTAAACTTTTTGTTCTTCAGGGACTGGTTATAGGAATCATAGGGACGATTATCGGAGAAGTCCTGGGAATTGCCGTTTCGCTGATCGGGGAAAAGTACAGGCTAATTCCCCTTCCCCCGGACGTTTACTACCTTGACCACCTTCCCTTTAAACTCCACATAACTGACTGCATTGCCGCAGCAGTTTCTGCGGTTGTAATCAGCGTCCTGGCGACTATATATCCGGCTGTAAGGGCTGCAAAAACAGAACCCGTAAAAGTCCTCAGAATGGGAGAGAGCTGAAGTTGAAAGAGCTAAAAGGAACTTTTAGGAAAGCAAAACTTAAAGACGCAGAGTCAATTCAGTTTCTCATAAACGAGTACGCAAAAAGAGGCCTTATGCTCCCCCGCTCCATAAACAGTATTTACGAAAACATAAGAGACTTCTGGGTTTACGAAGAGGAAAGAAAAGTCCTAGGAACCTGTGCACTGACCGTTTTCTGGGACGACCTTGCCGAAATCAGGTCTTTGGCTGTATCTCCTTCGGAAACGGGAAGAGGTATAGGCTCAACACTTGTTAAGAAAGCCCTTGAAGAGGCCTCAGAGCTTGGGGTAAAAAGAGTGTTTACCCTCACTTATCAGGTTGAGTTCTTTAAAAAGCTCGGTTTTTATGAGATAGACAAGAACACCCTCCCCCACAAGATATGGAGGGATTGCATAAACTGTGTAAAATTCCCAAACTGCGATGAAACGGCTATGGAGGTAATACTTAATGACTCCCGAAGAACAGCTTCAGCTGATAAAAAGAGGAACGGCCGAGATAATCGGTGAAGAGGAGCTTCTGAAGAAGCTCAAGGAAGGAAGGAAGCTCAGGATAAAGGCCGGCTTCGACCCTACCGCTCCCGACCTTCACCTAGGCCATACCGTGCTTCTCTGGAAACTGAGGGACTTTCAAGAGCTGGGACACGAAGTTTACTTCCTCATAGGTGACTTCACGGCCATGATAGGAGACCCCACGGGGAAGTCAAAGACGAGACCTCCCCTTACGAGGGAAGAAGTCCTAAAAAACGCCGAGACTTACGCCCAGCAGGTCTTTAAGATACTCGACCCGGAAAAGACCGTAGTCGTCTTTAACAGCGAGTGGCTCGGTTCCATGTCGGCCGCCGACCTCATAAAGCTTGCCTCAAAGTACACCGTTGCCAGGATGCTGGAAAGGGACGATTTCTCGAAAAGGTATAAATTGGGAAAGGAGATTCACATCCACGAATTCCTCTACCCCCTCCTTCAGGGTTACGACTCCGTTGTCCTGAAAGCCGATGTTGAGCTTGGAGGAACAGACCAGAAGTTTAACCTCCTGGTGGGGAGGCACCTTCAGAGGGAATACAGCCAGGAGGAACAGGCCTGCATAATGATGCCCATCCTCGAAGGCCTTGACGGCGTTCAAAAGATGAGCAAGTCCCTCGGAAACTACATAGGAATCCTCGAGCCTCCGGAAGAACAGTTCGGAAAAGTCATGAGGATCTCCGATGAGCTTATGTGGCGCTACTACCGCCTCGTTACCAGAATTCCGGAAGAAGAGATTGAAGAAATGGAAAAAGCCGTTGCCGAGGGACGCCTCCATCCGATGGAGGCAAAGAAAAGGCTTGCCGAGACCATAGTAAGGACGTTCCACGGAGAAGAGGCGGCAAAGAAAGCAAGGGAACATTTCGAAAGAGTTTTCTCAAAAAGAGAACTCCCGGAGGAAATCCCGGAACCCGAAATTACTGTTCCCGAAAATCCCGTGTGGCTGCCGAGGCTCTTGAAAGAGGCGGGACTTGTAAAGTCAACAAGCGAGGGAAGGAGGCAGATAAAGGGCGGCGGAGTGAGAATTGACGGAAAGAAAATAACCGACGACACGCTGAAAGTTGACGTCCTGAAAGCTCCGCTCGTCCTCCAAGTCGGAAAGAGGCGCTTTGCCCGAATAAGGCCCGAAAAAGTAAAGGTAGCAAGCAATGAATAGGCTGCCGCTGCTGATTAAGGAGGTGGAAACTCACTTTAAGGTTCTCGATTACGTCACCGCAACCCTACCTCCCGTCGAGGAGATGGATTTCTCCGACTACGAGCTTCTGACCCGGCTTGACTCCTTCGCTTTCCGGTTTTTAAAGGTTCAAAGCGCAATGGGGGAAAAGCTCTTTCCCGAATTCTTCCAGTTCCTGACGGGAAGGGCTGTTGAAGAAGTAACTTTTATCGACATTTTAAATACGCTGGAAAAGTACGGATTCCTTTCCGCCGAAAGGTGGAAATCCCTCAGAAAGCTCCGGAATGCCTTTGTCCACATCTACCCGTGGAATACAGAGGAGAAAAAAGAAGCCCTGAAAGAAGCTTTCAGAGAACTTCCTTACATGCGTTCCGTTTTCAACTCCATAAAGAACTTCCTTAAAAAGAGAGGAATTATTGGGTAAAGTAAGGCTTCCTCCCGAAACCGTCAGGCTGATAAAGGAACTTGCAGTAAAGCACTTCGGCCCTTCCGTCAGGGTTTACCTTTTCGGCTCGAGAACAGACCCCAACAAGAGAGGAGGAGATATAGACCTGCTCTTTGAACTCCCATCTCTCCCGGAAGACTGGTTTAGGAGAAAGATTAAGTTCCTCGTTGATCTTGAAGATCACATAGGGGAGCAGAAGGTGGATCTCCTGGTTAAATCGGAGGGTTCTGACGATCCGTGGTACAGGATAGCCAAGGAAACCGGCATAGAGCTGTAAGCTTCACTTCACCACTTTAAAAAGGCTTAATTATGTATCCTATCGTCCCTCTGTTCATAAGTATAACTGTTGCAAGCGTTACATAAATGAGTACTTTGAGAACTTTTATTTCCCCAAGTAGTTCTTCTTTTACAGTTTTTATCTCCTGCCTTACAGTTTCAATTTCCTGCCCTATCTTACCAGACTCACCCAGAAATTCCTCTTTTGTTACAAGCTCCCTTCGCAGCTCGTTCCCCAGCTCTGCCTTTACGATTGTCTTCTGCTCTTTCGATTTTTCCTCTATCGTCTCAAGGGCTTTTTCAACTAACTTAATGGCTTTCTTTGCTTCCTCCCTGCCGAGTTTCTTTTCGAAAAGCTCGTAAAGTTCAAAAGGTATAGTAGGCATGGATACCTCCGTTCGAATCTTCAAATCCCTAAAAACATTATAATCCCTGTCCGAACTTGATTTTTCTTCCCGATTGTTTATCTTTTCCGTTAGCGGGGCGTGGCGCAGCCTGGTCAGCGCGCTTGGTTCGGGACCAAGAGGTCGGGGGTTCAAATCCCCCCGCCCCGACCACTTTAAAGGAGACTCTCTTGAAGGTTCTCCTGTTTCAAACCGCCTTCCTCGGGGACCTTATTCTCACCTCCCCCCTCATAAAGAGCCTCAAGAAAACCTTTCCCGATTCAGAAGTTCACCTGGTTGTCAGGAAGGGGTTGGAGAGCGTTTTTAACGGATTTTCCGCCGTTGACAGGATAATTCCCTTTGACAAAAAAGGAGTATGGAAATTTTCAAAGAAGCTCCGGCAGGAAGGCTACTCACTGGCCGTTTCACCCCACCGTTCCCACAGAACTGCCCTGATACTCTTCCTCTCCCGAATTCCCCGGAGAATCGGCTACGACAAGGCCGGATTTTCCTTCCTCTACACCGACACCGTCAGCCACGAGTTCAGAAGGGAACTTCACGAGGTGAACAGGCTCCTAAACCTCCTAAAACCCCTCGAAGCCGAACATTCTGTGGTTTACGACAGGGAAGTCGAGCTGCCCCTTTCACGGGAAGAATTTGAAGAGAACCTTAAGAAGTTCTCCCTGAAAGAATCCGCCTATGCCGTCCTTGCCCCCGGTTCTGTCTGGCCGACGAAGGCGTGGCTTCCGGAGTACTTTGCAGAAGTGGGAAAGTACCTCCTAAAAAAAGGGATTCCCGTCGTTATCGTCGGATCTAAAGCCGATTACCGGTACTGCAAAAAGGTTTTCCGGGAAATGGACGGAGCGGCCGTTAACCTCTGCGGGAAAACGTCACTCAAAGAGTTCTTTGCAGTCATAAAGGGAGCAAAGCTCCTTATCTCAAACGACTCCTCCCCCGTTCACGTTGCCGCAGCCTTTAAGACTCCGGTTATCGAGATTTACGGAGCCACAATTCCGGACTTCGGCTTTTTCCCCTACGGCCCCGGAAAGTTCGTCGAGCTGAAAGGCCTTCCCTGCCGCCCCTGCGGTCTTCACGGCGGAAAAAAGTGTCCCGAAGGACACTTCAGGTGTATGGTCGATTTAAAGCCGGAACTCGTCATAAGAGAGATTGATAAGTCCTTTTTGTGATATATTTCGGTAATCCAAACCAACGGCAGGGAGGCAGTTAAATGAAGCTCAAGGTTACTCCTCTGGACACTCAGCCGGTTTACAGGGCTGAAATTGAAATCGTTGAAAGAAAAGGACTCGGGCATCCCGATACGATATGCGACGCCCTTGCTGAGAAGCTCTCTGCGGAGCTTTGCAGGTTCTACCACGAGAAGTTCGGCTTTGTCCTTCACCATAACGTTGATAAGAACCTCCTAGTCGGAGGAAGTGCCGTTCCGGCTTTCGGCGGAGGAGAAGTTAAGGAACCGATAGAGATATTTCTCTCCGGAAGGGCTATAAAGGAGTACAAGGGAGTAAAGATTCCCGTTGACGAAATTGCTGTTGAAAGCGCAAAGGAGTGGCTTAAAGAGAACATTCACGCCATCGACCCGGAAAGGCACGTCAGAATACACACCTACATCCGCCCCGGCTCTGTCGACCTCGTTGATATCTATATGAGGCAGTTGAAGGAGGGAGTTCCCCTCTCTAACGACACCTCCTTCGGCGTCGGTTACGCTCCCTTCGATGACCTCGAGAACGTCGTTTATCACATAGAGAAAAGGCTTAACGACAGAGAGCTTAAAAAGAACCACCCCGAAATCGGAGAAGACATAAAAGTCATGGGCGTCAGGGTCGGTGAAAAAATCAAGATAACGATAGCCTGCGCCTTTGTCGACAGGTTTGTAAAGGACGTTAACGACTACGTTGAGAAGCGTGAGAATGTAAGGAAAATTGCTTACGACGTCGCCAGAAGCTTTACCGACAGGGAAGTGGAGATAGATATAAACACCGGTGACGACATAGAAAACGCAAACGTCTACATAACCGTTACCGGAACGTCTGCCGAAGCCGGCGACGACGGAGAAGTGGGAAGGGGTAACAGGGTTAACGGGCTCATCACCCCCTACAGGCCCATGAGCCTGGAGGCCGCCGCAGGGAAAAACCCGATTACCCACGTCGGGAAGCTCTACAACATAACGGCAAACGAAATAGCAGCGACAGTCGTAAAGGAGATACCCGAAATCGAGGAAGCCTACTGCTACATGGTAAGCCAGATAGGAAAGCCGGTTAACCAGCCCCTGGCCGTTGATGTCAAAGTAAGAACAAGCGATAACCTGGAAGCTTTCAGGCCCAAAATCGAAGTTATAGTTAATGAATGCCTATCGGAGATGAAAAATACCTGGAAGAAGCTCGTTGAAGGAAAAATAACTGTTTACTAACCTTCGGCCCCTTCGGGGGCTTTACCTATCCTCCATGTAAAACTCCCTGCCGTCGAAGCTCCTGAATTTGTAAACCTCTCCTTCCTTTTCAAACCTTTTAGGCATCAGCGGAACTTTCCCGAACCCTCCCGGGCCGTCAACTGCGTAATATGGAATCGCCATCGGCGAAAGCCTTTTAAACAGTTCTTCCACTATCTCAAGACCCTTCGTTATCGTCGTCGAAAAGTGCATTACTCCTCTAACAGGGTCGCAGTGAAAGAGGTAGTAAGGCCTCACCTTTATTTTCTGAAGCGAGCGGAAAAGCCTTTCAAGGGTATCTGCCGAATCGTTTATCCCTTTCAGCAGCACCGTCTGATTGTTTACCGGCACTCCTACCGAAAACAGTCCCTTCACCGCCTCCCCGGCCTCTTCCGTTACTTCTTCGGGATGGTTAAAGTGAGTATTAACCCAGACCTTTCCCGCCTTCTCAAGGAGTTTCAACAAGTCCTCGTCTATTGCTTGCGGAGCAACAACAGGAATTCTCGTTCCCAGTCTGACCACTTCAACAGTTTCTATTTTCTTAAGGCCTAAAAGCAACCTCTCAAGCCTATCCAGCGGGAGAGTTAACGGATCTCCTCCCGATATCAGGACGTCTCTTACCCGGGTATTCCTCCTGACGTAATCGAGAATTCGGTCTATTTCATTTTCCGTTATTACAAAAAACCCCCTCCTCCAGTTCCTCTTCCTCATGCAGAAACGGCACAAGACCGGGCAGTAGTTTGTAGTTACCACAAGAACCCTGTCGGGATAGCGGTGCGTGAGCCTTGGAACCTTTTCGTCCCTCTCCTCCCTGAGGGGATCCTCCTCCCCGGCAGACTGAATAGCGGGGTCAATTTCTTTAGTAGAAGGAAGGAGCATCCGCCTTACAGCCTTGCTCCTCTTTGCTATTTTCAGGTAATAAACCGTTGAAGAGAAAGGATAAACCGGAGTTACCTCTTTGAAAGCTTTCTCTTCCTCTTTAGAAAGGGGGAGGAGCTTCTCAACCTCCTCAAGTTCCCTTACAACTTTCAATCCAGATTCCACTTGGAGGCCTCAAGCTCCTGGTAAATTGAATCCCTCTGTCCGAACCTGACAAACTTCACAGTGCTGTTGTCCATCTTCAGGTAAATAGCCCTATACTCCCCGTAAGGAGACGTCACCCTTACCCTGTAGATGTCGTGTTTTGAATCCCTCTTAAGGAGCTTCGCCGTCGAGTCAATCCTTTCAAGAGCCGAAATGAAGCTGTTGAAAAGAAAAGGCCTCGGCGAGACCTCTTTTACCATGTCTTTTCTGAACCGTTTTGAGAACAAGACCTTCATTCTATTCTTACCGGCTACAAGCTCCGAAACGGAATTGAGAGCAACCTCTATAAAAAGTTCAACCTTCGGCTTCGGAACTTCCTGGGCTTTCAGCTTTTCAATCTCCCTCTCCTTCTCGGAAACTTCTCCCTTCAGACGAGCTACCTCCTGCTGCAATTGTTCAATTTTCCCCTTGTACTCGTCTATCTGCTTAAACTCCTCTTCCTTTGCCTTCAGTTCCTCTTCCCTTTTCCTGTAACTCTCCAGAAGGGAACGGAGCTGACCGATTTCCTTAAAAAGCTCTTTTATTTTCCTGTCTTTCCCCTTCAGCTTCTCGTTAAGGTTCTTTATCTGGTTAACCAAGTTTTGCCTGTCCCTTCCCGGAGCAGGCCTTTTCGCCTGAGCTACGGTTCTCAATTTCTTCTCTTCTACCTGCAGGAAGTACTCCTCTATATCCTTAAATCCCTTCTTCATCTTGCATTTCCTCCAGGAGTTTACTCCAAACTGTTAAACTCTCAATATGGGACTCCGATTAGAAAATTTAGGTCACTCTACTTTATCGGTAAAGCTGGGCGGTCTGGAAATCTTGACAGACCCGTTTCTTACCGATTCTGCCGGAGGAATAAGGAGAGTCGTTCCGCCCGCCAAGAGGCCCGAAGAGGTCCTTCCCGACCTGATCCTCATTTCACACGGACACTACGATCACCTTGACTTAAAGACCCTCAGAAGGCTTAGGAATACCCCCCTGATAATTACTCCCGAAAACTTCTCACCGATCCTGAAAGGCTTTAACCACGTTGAATTGAAAAGCTTTGAAACGTTCCACTTCAAGGGCCTTAAAATCACCCTCGTCCCCGCCCGCCACAACCGGGGAAGGAATATTCTATATCCCAACACGGGTGTCGGCGGTTTTATCGTTCAATGGCAGGACTTTACCCTCTACTTTGCCGGAGATACGGCCTTCTCCGAACACCTTTACATCTCCATTGCAGAAAAATTCCCGAAAATAGACGTTGCAATACTTCCAATAGGAGGATTCCTACCCTTCTTCAGGAAGTTCCACCAAACGCCGGAAGAAGCCGTTAAGGCCTTTAAACTCCTGAAAGCCCGCTACCTCATTCCGATCCACTTCGGAAGCTGGCACATCATTCCCTTCTGCCTAAAGCTTGAAAAAGCCGAAGAACGGTTGCGTTCTTACGCCTTCATCTCGGGAATCGAAAACTCGATAGTGCTCTTAAAAACGGGAGAAAGCATAACTCTCTATTAGAAGTAAATTGAATCGAACTCTGCTATCTTCCCATAAAGTCAGACAGATTCCGAGTGCTTTTGAGTATTTTATCTACCATCCTGTTTGCTACTAACTTGCCATTTCCACTATTAACTCTTTCCCTGCCTTTTGGAACCTTGACCAACCCATTATTTCATAACCGACCACCTCGTCTTTTTCGTTGTAGTCAATGACTATGCCTTTCCCCTCTATATACTCACTTTCAGCTACGGGTTCATCTTTAAGTCTTATGGAAAGCGTATCCGTTTCTGGATCATACTTTATTCGCATAATCCCTTCCTCTTTAGGGTTCGGTCAAAATAAGCAGTTATGATTATCAATATATCGTTTTCAGGTTCAACAACAATCTTGAGGCATCTGCTATCTACTTTCTTTATTCTCCATTCCCGATTTGAAAATACATCGTCAGGTAAAACTTTGTCAGGATTAAAAGCAAATTCAACAATTGTTTTGGGGGTTATACCCTGCTTTTCGAAGAATTCTTTTCTTTCTGTCCACTTGTCCCAGAAGTGTTTGGTAAATCTGTAACGCATTTCACTTCTCTTTGAGCTGTCACTAGAGCAAAATCCTCGCTATCTCCTTTTGCCTCAAAGCCACATATCTTGATATCAAATCCACCGTCTCCGAGGAAATACCGGAAAAAACGCCACCAGCCCTGATTCCGGCATCAACCTCTTCAACGTTTAAAACTTTTACGGGAAGCTTGAAGTTAGCTTTTAACCTCTCTGGTTCCCAGGAAATAAGAACTTCCGTTCCCGGAAATATACCGGAAACACTGCTGGAAACCTGAAAACCAGCCCCCGTTGTAGAAATATCAACGAGATAGCCCCTTACAACTCGCTTTTCCGGGAAAAATAGGGTTACTTCACACTCTCTCTCCATTAAAGGCACTAAAACCCGAAGGTTCTGCCTCCTTTCAAGGGGAGAAGGAACAACGCCCGTAAAAGAGACAAAATCTCCGGAGAAAAACGTAACTTCAGCTTCATACAACCTTCCCTCAAGGTCAAGGTAAATCTTCTTAGTCCTTAAAAGGGCTACTTTCAACTTTTCATTTAAAACTCTCGCATCGACAAAGTGTCTTCCCCGGGAAGATTCTACGTCATCAATTTCAATAATACCGCTGACAGGCACTTCTTCCACAAGGGCAAACGCCTTGATTTTCCGTTTAGAAGCAAGCCTTTCGGCAAGTGTCATAATAACCTCTCATCTGGTAAGTTTATAACAAGAATCTTAACAACAATACCTCTTTGACAATAGTCCCGTAAGGTAGTAACTTTATCCTGCCATGAAAGTAAGGAAGTTTCTGCTGGGGTTTATTCTATTAACGGCCATCATCTGCGGCTACGGAGAAGGGGCTTACTCCTTTGAAGTTGCTCCCACGGCAGTAGAGCAGACCCTTACCATTTCTACAGTTTCAACGAGACTTGAAGAACCTGCCGTCTCCTCAAGAACGATAAAGGAAAGAGAGGGCAGCGCTCCCGTCGTATACAGTTACTCTCTAAAGGTCAACAACCGCTTCAGGTCTTTCCCGCCGAGAGCATCTCCCCTCCTTTAAAACACACCGGAACTATCCCTCACCGAATAAACCGAATCCAAGGAGGTTTTGATGATAAACGCCGTTCTCACAAAAATTTTCGGAAGCAGAAACGAACGGGTTATAAAAAGGCTGAAACCGCTGGTCGAAAAGATTAACGCCCTTGAACCGGAATTCGAGAAAAAGAGCAAGGAAGAACTCCAATCCCTCACTGCAAAGTGGAGGGAAGAGCTTTCCAAAATAGAGTCCGATGAAGAGAAATTTCGCTACATGGACAAAATCCTTCCCGAAGCCTTTGCGGCCGTCAGGGAAGCCTCAAAGAGGACGCTGGGACTCCGCCACTACGACGTCCAGCTCATAGGGGGCATTGTCCTCCACCAGGGAAAGATCGCAGAGATGAAGACGGGAGAGGGTAAAACCCTCGTCGCAACTCTGCCCGTTTATCTCAACGCCCTTGCCGGCAAAGGCGTCCACGTCGTTACCGTCAACGACTACCTTGCAAAAAGGGACGCCGAGTGGATGGGGCCGATCTACAACTACCTGGGAATAACCGTTGGCTACCTTCAAAACCAGATGGAGCAGCCCCAGAGGAAGGAAATGTATGCCCGGGACGTTACCTACGGAACGAACTCCGAGTTCGGCTTCGACTACCTGAGGGACAACATGGTCTTTTCAAAAGAAGAAAAAGTTCAGAGGGAACTTTTCTACGCCATAGTTGACGAAGCCGACTCAATCCTTATAGACGAAGCCAGGACTCCCCTTATCATCTCTGGACCTTCGGAAGAGAGCGTTGACGTTTACTACATCGCCGACGCAATAGTCAGACAGCTCAAAAAAGATAAGCACTTCAAAGTAGAAGAGAAAACAAAAACGGCTATGCTCACCGACGAAGGAATAAGGAAGGTCGAAGAGATAGTTATGAAGATGACAGACCTAAAAGATTTTAACCTCTTTGACCCCAAGTTTTCCGATCTCCTCCACGCCATAATCCAGTCACTCCGTGCCCACCACCTATTCAAAAGGGACGTCGACTACGTTATTAAAGACGGCAAAGTCGTAATCGTTGACGAGTTTACCGGCAGGATAATGCCCGGCCGCCGCTGGAGCGACGGCCTCCACCAAGCAGTAGAGGCAAAGGAAGGAGTGAAAATAGAGGCAGAGAATCAGACCCTTGCAACTATAACCCTTCAGAACTACTTCAGGCTCTACAAAAAGCTTGCCGGAATGACCGGAACGGCGGAGACGGAAGCAGCCGAGCTTAAAGAAATCTACGGTCTCGACGTCGTCGTAATTCCGACAAACAAGCCGGTTATAAGGAAAGATCATCCGGACCTAATCTTTAAGACGAAAAAGGCGAAGTTCAACGCCGTCATAAAGGAGATAGAGAAAAACTACAAAATCGGTCGTCCCGTTCTCGTCGGAACAAACTCGATAGAGGATTCGGAATACCTGTCAAGGCTTCTGAAGAGGAGAGGAATCCCCCACCAAGTCCTGAACGCAAAGCACCACGAAAGGGAAGCCGAAATCGTAGCCCAGGCCGGAAGGCTCGGTGCCGTAACCATCGCTACAAATATGGCAGGTAGGGGAACAGACATACTCCTGGGAGGCAACCCTGAATTCCTTGCAAAGAAGGAGCTGTCCGAAAAGGGGATAACTCCGGAAAAAGTCGGAGAGGAGAAGTATGAGGAGATCTACAAGGAAACCCTCGAAAAGTACAGGAAGATAACAGAAGAGGAGAAGAAAAAGGTAAAAGAACTGGGAGGTCTTTACATAATAGGAACGGAGAGGAACGAATCCCGCCGCATAGACAACCAGCTGAGGGGAAGGGCGGGAAGGCAGGGAGACCCGGGAGAGTCCCGCTTCTTCCTCTCCCTTGAGGACAACCTGCTCAGGCTCTTCGGCTCCGACAGGATAAAGAAAATGATGGAGATGATGAACATCCCAGAGGACGAACCGATAACCCACAAAATGGTCTCAAAGGCCCTCGAAAACGCTCAAAGGAGGGTTGAGGAGCAGAACTTCCAGATAAGGAAGAGTCTCCTCGAGTACGATGAGGTTTACAACATTCAGAGAAAAATTATCTACGAGCAGAGGAACAAAATATTGGAAGGTGAGAACTTCAGGGAAGAAATCCTTTCCTACCTCGAAGATGTCGCCTGGGAGCTGGTTAACAACTTTGCTCCGGAAACAGTCCTTCCCGACGAGTGGGACTTAAAAACCCTCAAAAAAACCCTCGAAAGCCGGTTTGGCTTTGAGTTTCCCATACCGGAAAAGTATGAAGACCTTATGAACATGAACGTCGAAGGAGCTTACTCAGACAGAGAGAAGCTTGCAAAGCTCATCTACGATACCCTCTACGAGAAATACCTGGAGCTTGAAAAGCTTGCCGGAGAAGGGCAGCTCCGCCAGATAGAAAGAATGGTAATGCTTGACCGCCTCGACCACTACTGGAGAGAGCACCTGAGGGCGCTCGACCACGTTAAGGAAAACATAGGGTGGAGGGGCTACGGTCAGAAAGACCCCATAGTTGAGTTCAAGAGGGAGGCTTACGAACTTTTCGAACTTCTGGTCTCCAACTTCAAGAACGGCGTAATCGACGGGCTCTTTAACTATTACAGGTACATTAAAGAACAGCTTTCTGAAGACTCAAGCCCAAAGGCTCAAGCTCTTCTATAGTGTGATACAATGTTTAGAAAAGTGCGGGGAGATGGAGTTGTGAAAAGGCTTCTGGCCGCTTTTTCCCTTTTAATAGTTCTCAGCACCCCTTCCTATGCCGATATCTACAGGGTAAGGAAGGGGGATTCACTCTACAAGATAGCCAAGAAGTTTCATACAACCGTTTCTAAAATAAAGAGGCTCAACGGACTCCGCAGCAGCATAATTCGTCCCGGGCAGAGGCTTATTGTACCGGGAATCAGGAAAAAACCGGTCAAGAGCCTGGAAACGATAAAGTTCCTGGAAAGGAAATCAGAGAATGCCGAGCTCACCAGTTCTCCCACGAGGGAAATTTATCCCATAACAAACATTGTTTACAGGGAGGCCGAAGCTCTTGTTGACGTCCTATCCACTCCGCTGTCTGCAAGCTACGACAACTGGAACCTTTCGATACTCAACGACCCGCAGTATAGGGGAACGCTTTTTAAAGTTCTGGCCGAAATATTTAAAAAACTCAAAAACACGCCTTACGTTTTCGGAGGAAGCAATCCCCGCTACGGCCTCGACTGTTCTTCCTTTACAATGTACGTGTACAGGAAGCTCGGTATAAAGCTGCCCAGAACTGCAAGGACTCAGTTCAACGTAGGAGTTCCCGTTGACAGGAAGGAACTCAAGGTCGGAGATCTTGTATTTTTCAGAACTTATGCCCGCTTTCCGTCTCACGTCGGCATATACATCGGCAACGGCAAGTTTGTGCACTTCTCCTCAATGTACCACGGCCTTGCCATCTCGTCCCTTAACGACCGCTACTTTAAGAGGCGGTTTATCGGAGCCAAGAGGGTCTTAAGCGAAAAAACGGTAAAGAGAATACTCTACGCAAAGAGCGGAAAGAACTAAAAACCAACACAAAGGAGGTGGTGCGATGAACACAAGACAGCTTCTAACTGGGGTGACTGCATTTCTTACCGCGGTTTTTATCTCCCTTCCCGCATCTGCCGGAGTTGATAAGCCGTCGCCGGAAGAGTACAGGGCTGTAGAATCTCTACAGCACGTCTTTGAGTACGTTGCAGAAAAGGTTAAACCGGCCGTTGTAAACATTAGCACGGTTTCCGAAATAAAGATCAGCCATCCTCCCCTACCTCCCGAGTTCAGGGATTTCTTCCACCAGTTCGGGATTCCATCCCCCTTTGACAACTTCCCCGAGAAGTTTGAAACTCGTTCCCTCGGTTCCGGATTTATCGTAAAGGTCGAAGACGGCTGGGCTTACATTCTCACCAACAACCATGTTGTCGCCAAGGCAAAGAAAATCAAAGTTAAACTGAGCGACGGTTCCGTTTACAGGGCAAAAGTCGTCGGGAAGGATCCCAAAACAGACGTTGCGCTTATAAAGATAAAGGTCGGGAAGAAGAAAGTCCCGGTAGTTGAGCTCGGGGACTCCGATAAAATCAAAGTGGGAGAGTTTGTAATTGCTGTCGGGAATCCCTACGGCCTTAACTGGACGGTAACTCACGGAATTGTATCTGCCAAGGGAAGGCACGGGCTGGGACTTAACCCCATAGAAAACTTTATCCAGACCGATGCCGCAATAAACCCCGGAAACAGCGGAGGCCCGCTCTGCGACATTCACGGTAAAGTGATAGGAATAAACACTGCAATAGTCAGAAACGCACAGGGACTCGGCTTCGCCGTTCCGATCAATATAGCCAAAAAGGTAATGGAAGACCTCCTGAGGTATGGTAAGGTTGTAAGGGGCTGGCTCGGCGTTTACATAAAGGACGTTTCGGGTGAACTTGCAAAGAAGTTCGGAGTTAAAGAAGGAGTTCTGGTTACCAAGGTAATGAAAGGATCTCCGGCAGAGAAAGGGGGACTTAAAAGCGGTGACATAATCGTTGAGTTTAACGGAAAGCCCGTTAAAAACGTCTCCGACCTCCAGTTGAAAGTCATAAACACAAAACCGGGTGAAGTCGTAAAGATAAAGGTAATCAGGGACGGAGAGGAAAAAGTTCTGAAAGTCAAGATCGGCCAGATGCCCGGTTCAGGAGTTGCTTCTGTCGACCTGCTGTCTAAATTTGGATTTTCCGTCCAGAAGCTTGATGAGCAGTTGAGGGAGAAGCTCGGCATACCCAAGTGGGTAAAGAACGGGCTTGTAGTCACCGAAGTAAAGCCCGGATCTCCGGCAGCCGAAGCCGGCCTCAGGGAAGGAGATGTTATCGTTAAGGCAGGAGTCAACCCGAAGGAAATGAAAAGGGTTAAAAGCATTAATGACCTTCTTAAGGTTATGGAAAAGGCTGGAAGCTCTGGGGCGCTTTTGAAAGTAATCAGGGGAGAAAACGTAATCTACGTAGTCCTAACTCCGGAGGAGTAAGATGAACATGGAAGAAAGAGAACTGTTCTTTGACGACGAGGAGAACCTGAACATAGAAGAGAGTTCTCTTCCCCTGGAAAACCCGGGGGAAGTCAACCTGTTTGATCAGGAGATAGATCCATCCCTCATAGAGTCCTTTGTCCCCGACAAGGATTCACTTGACGCTTTCTTGAAGGCTATTTCGAAAATTCCCCTTCTGACCCGGGAGGAGGAAATCGAGCTTGCAAAAAGGGCAAAAGAGGGGGATAAAGAAGCTCTAAAGAAGCTGGTTGAATCTAACCTCAGGTTTGTCGTGAGCGTTGCAAAGAAGTATCTGGGTTGCGGCCTTCCCCTCCACGACCTTATAGCCGAAGGTATCCTCGGACTCATTGAGGCTGCAAGACGGTTTGACCCCGATAAGGGAGTTAAGTTTATATCCTACGCCGTCTGGTGGATAAGACAGTCAATAATGCAGGCTTTAGCCCAGCAAACGGGAGCCGTCAAGATTCCCGTTAAGCAAGCCGTCCTCGTCAACAAGATAACCCGTTCCTACGGAGAACTTTTAAAAAAGCTCGGAAGGGAACCTACTACAGAGGAACTTGCCGAGTACGTCGGTATGGAACCCAAAGAAGTCGAAAGGCTACTCTCCATCTGTCAGGTACCCCTATCCCTCGACACCCCTATCGGGGACGAAGAGGACACTACCTTTAAGGATTTCCTCAAAGGAGAAGGAACGGCCGAAGTTGAGGAGAAAGTCGTGCAGGAAGAGCTGAAGCAGAGTATTCAGGAGATGCTGGAACAGCTCACCCCTCAGGAAAAGAAGATTATCATAATGCGTTTCGGCCTTGACGGTAACGAGCCAAAGACACTGAGGGAGATCGGTGAAAAGCTCGGGATAAGCAGGGAAAGGGTCAGGCAGCTTGAGACGAGAGCTAAGAAGAAAATGAAGGAGTATGCCCTCAGGAAGAAGCTCAACGTTTTCCTCAATTAAACACCACCCCATTCCCTTCTTACAGAAGGGGATGGAAATTGCCTCTGCCAGGGGAACCGGAGGGGTTACTATCTAACTTCGTCGAAGTTCAAGATATCCATATACTCCCATTCCCTGTAAGCCATCCCGTAGATTCCCGCCCTGGAGAGCATTCTAAGGACATCCTCTTTCATGCTGAGGGAAGCAATAATTGGGACGACCTTTCTTCCCTTATACTCCGGGAAAAACTCTAACAGACTTTCTGCTTTCCTCTTAATCTGCTCTGTGTGTTCTGGTCTTACGGAGCTTTTAACTTCTATCAGGAATACCTTATCTTTGCAGGCACCTATAACGTCAAACTCTTCCCTTTTTCCGTTTCTTCTCCTCTCCACGTTCATCATCAGGTCTTCGGGCTCACAGTTAAAGTACTTCCTTATCACCGGTCTCGTCGCAGGAAAAACAATATCTTCAACAATAGTTCCCATCTTGTTGGCCAGTTCTCCCCACTGCTTGTTTATCCTTTTGACCTCTCTTTTCATCTCGTCCTTAAATTCCCTCATTTCGTCCTTAAACACTTTCATCTCATCCTTAAATTCCTTCATCTCATCCTTGAAGACTTTCATTTCGTCCTTGAACGCCTTCATCTCATCCTTGAACTCGGCCATCTCTTTCTTGAGGTTCTCCGTATCCCGTTGGATGGCCTCTTTGAACTCCTTCATTTCGTCTTTGAACACTTTCATTTCGTCCTTAAATACTTTCATCTCATCCTTGAACTCTTTCATCTCTTCTTTTAAGCTCTGGATCTACATTTCCGTTTTGTGCTGGACGTAAACAAGTTCCATAATTGCCCTTTCGAGCCTGTCAACTCTTTTCTTTATCTCTTCCATGCCGACCCCCAGCAGCTTTCAGGTTAAATTTATGACTTATTGCAGGGTAAACCTCCCCATCCCTTCCTGTAAGGGGAAACCGATTATCCCCCTTCCCAGGGAAATTATAGGGATGTGTTCCCTTTCTACTGAGAGTTTGGCTTCTTTTCTGGTATCTTTTCCTTCCTCTTCAGCTCTACCTTTCCTTCCTTCTCCTCCTTCGGAACTGCCACTTCAATGTAAATCTCAACCCTCCTGTTCCTTGCCTGAAGAATCGGATTTTTCCAGGTATAGAGCGGCCTCATAGCATCGTATCCGACTGCGTAAACCTTATGGGGATCAACACCTTCCTTTATTAAGAACTTGGCGACCTCCGTTGCCCTCCTAATGGAAAGATCCCAGCTGTCCTCTATATCGGGAAGCGGTCTTGACGGCTCATCAGAACTTGTATGCCCCTCCACTTTTACTCTGTAATTCCCCTTCAACTGCTTTATAATTTCGGCTACTCCCTTTAAAGCTTTCTTAGCTCTCTCCTTAAGCTTTACAGAGTTCTCATCAAAAGTAACCTTATCAAACATCCTTATCAAAACATACTGCTCCGTCACGACTATCTGATAACCGTAAACGGGAAGAATCCTCCTGAGTATTTTCTTTATCTTCCTGGCAATGTCGGTTGTGTAAATCTGAATGGGTTTAACTATAGATATCTGCTCAAACGTCTTGGCCTTTTCACCCTGGAAGTACGAAAGAAACTTCAAAGCTTTAGTTATATCAAGCGTTGACATCGAGTAGAGGAGGATAAAGAAAGTAAGGAGGAGGGACATGAGGTCGCTGAAGCTCGTAAGCCACGCCGGAACCGATTTACACTCTTCTTTCTTTTTCCTCGGCAATTACTTCCCCTACATCGGTAACTTTATAATCAGCTCTATTCTCCTGTTCTTTGCCCTGCCTTCCGGAGTCGTATTAGGAGCTATAGGGTGATACTGACCGCAACCTTCGGCCGACAGTTTCTTCGGATTGTAGCCGCACTGTATAAACATTCTCAGGACAGCAGTCGCCCTTGCCGCCGACAATTCCCAGTTCGATGGAAACCTTTTTGACCTTATAGGCCTATTGTCCGTATGTCCTTCAATCGTAAGGGGAAGATCAAGCTCTTTCAATTTCCTGCACAATTCCATTATAAGGGGAATGGCCTCCTTGTAAGGCCTGTCACTTCCCGGGGGAAAGAGCTTATCCGTATTAATTCTCAACCTTATCGTCTGTCCGTACTTCGCTATCTCCGAATCCACTCCCATCTGGCGTAGCATATTCCTGATTTCCTGGAGTTTTTTCTCTATAGCCTCTCTGTTTCTCATTTTGGGATACATGTTGGGGAACTCCACGGGAATCCGCTTCCCTCTTATGACCCTCTCCTCGTAAACGACGTAGTGGCCTCCGAAAGCCTCGATTATCCCCTTTATGGCCTGGTAAAACTTCTCAAGTGATATGGTTGACATTGAATAGAGGAGGATAAAGAAGGTGAGAAGAAGAGACATAAGGTCACCGAAACTCGTAAGCCACGCCGGAGGAGCTTTACACTCCTCCTTTTTCTTCCTCGCCATCTATTAACCCTCTTTCAGCTCCACTCCGAACAGTCCCGCCAGCTTCTGCCTCAGTATGTTGGGATTTAATCCCTTCTCTATTGCCTCGGCCGTTAACAGGTAGGCCTCCAGGAACAGCATTTTCAAGTCCTTGTAATACTTGAGCTTCTTCGATACCGGAATACAAAGGGTGTTTGCCAGTATGGCACCGTAAAGGGTTGTTATCATCGCAACAGCCATACCGGGACCGAGGGCGGAAGGATCAGAAAGGTTCTGAAGCATTTGAATCAATCCGATGAGCGTTCCGATCATACCGAAGGCCGGGAAAAGGTCGGCCAAAGCTTCCCAGACTCCGACTTCCGTTGACAACTTCTGCTCAATCTGGGTCATGGAGCTTTCTGCCGTGCTTTTTATTTCCTCTATTTCAAGGCCGTCTATAAGCATTCTCATTATGTCGCCCAGAAACGGATCTTTAGCGTAAAAGCTGTCAATATCCGATTCAAGGGCCAGTATACCCTCTTTTCTGGCCTTTTTAGCTATATCTGTTAGGAAATCAATAGTCTCTATCGGATTTGAAATTCCGGGATTTATCGCTTTTAGTATGGCCTTAAGACCGTTTATGAACTCACCCAACGGGTAACCTGCAAGGCCGGCCGCAAGTCCCCCGCCCACGGTAATAAGAAGAGAGGGAATGTTTATAAAAGCTCCGGGACTGCCGCCTATGACGATTGAGATGATTATCAGAAGGAACGCAGCACCTATACCGATCAGCGTTGCTATATCCATCTCACACCACCAACTTGTTATTCTAAGTCAAAGATTTTTCCGGGATTTAAGATGTTATTCGGATCAAGCGCCCTCTTTACCGCTTTCATCTTCTCAAGTGCATCTCCCACCTCAAGAGGCAGGAACTCCTTTTTCATCCACCCTATACCGTGCTCTCCGGAAATAGAACCTTCAAGCTCTATCGTAAGCTCAAACACTTCCCTCACAGCCCTTTCAACCCTATCCTCTTCTCCCGGTTCGTACATGAAGTTTACGTGTATGTTTCCGTCTCCCGCGTGGCCGAAGTTAACTACCATCAGATTATACTTATCGGCAATCCCGTAGACCTTTTTAATCAGCTCCGGAATCCTGCTCCTGGGGACAACAACATCCTCGTTTATCTTTTTAGGCTTTAGCTGGACAATGGAAGGGGAAACAGCCCTTCTTGCCGTCCAAATTGCTTCCCTTTCTTCCTCGGTTGAAGCTCTCCTTACCTCCACCGCTCCCGCTT
>Ga0256836_1000436_pt1 | contig 22379 bp, 17 predicted proteins | sample 4561380metaG_FD_185974 | JGI IMG/M metagenome (GOLD analysis project Ga0256836, IMG submission 185974) | Hydrothermal vent microbial communities from Guaymas Basin, Mexico - 4561-380 | ecosystem: Environmental > Aquatic > Marine > Hydrothermal vents | place: Mexico: Guaymas Basin | collected...
TTCTCAAGAGGCTATGCCCGAAGTAACTCAAGCTGAGCAGGTTCAAGAAACTTCTCAAGAGGCTATGCCCGAAGTAACTCAAGCTGAGCAGGTTCAAGAAACTTCTCAAGAAGCTATGCCTGAAACAGCTCAAGCTGAGCAAGCTCAAGAAACTTCCCAAGAAGCTATGCCTGAAGTAGCTCAAGATGAGCAAGTTCAAGAAACTCCTCAAGAAGCTATGCCTGAAACAGCTCAAGCTGAGCAGGTTCAAGAAACTTCTCAAGAAGCTATGCCTGAAACAGCTCAAGCTGAGCAGGTTCAAGAAACTTCTCAAGAAGCTATGCCTGAAGTAGCTCAAGCTGAGCAAGCTCAAGAAACTTCCCAAGAAGCTATGCCTGAAGTAGCTCAAGATGAGCAAGTTCAAGAAACTCCTCAAGAGGCTATGCCTGAAGTAACTCAAGCTGAGCAAGTTCAAAATCAATCTGAGGATATATTTTCAAAGTATCCTGAAGAAAAAATAAAAATATATGAAGAAGAATTAAATAAGGTTATCAAAAGTTTAACTTCTACACCAGAAATTATTCCTGCTATTAGAAATAATGAAGGTCTTCGTTCCATTTTAAAGAGTAGACTTGTTAAAATTCCAATAGATGTATTTGATTATTTACTTGCTCATGCAGACATAAACGATGAAATAAAACAAGTTCTTGTTGATCTAAGAGGTTGATTAAATGGAAAATAAAAAGGATCAACCTAAAATAAAAAAATTTTTAAATTTTATGCTTTCTCCGCTATCTTCTTTAGGTAAAGGTTTGCTCTATTTTTTTCTTTTCATATTCTATTTAAGTCTATTTGGAAGTTTTTTTGGTTACTTTGGATATTACCTTCAAAAGAAAATTGAAACCATACCTTTTAAAGGACCTATAATTGCAAAGCTAACCTTTGAAGGTACTATTACAGAGAAAACCGCAAAAGAATTTCTTAAAAAACTAAAAAAAGTAGAAAATTATAATCAAACTAAAGGTATTTTACTTATTATCAATTCTCCCGGGGGGGCTATAGGGCCTACCCAAGAAATATATTATGAACTTTTACATATAAAAAAAGAGAAACATATTCCTATAGTTGCCTTTTTAAAAAGTATTGCAGCTTCCGGAGGTTATTATATATCTTTACCCGCAGATAAAATTGTTTCTCTACCAGGAACTATAACTGGAAGTATTGGAGTTTTCGCAGAGTGGATATACGTTGGAAAATTGCTTAATAAAATAGGCATAGAAGCAAAAATTATTAAAGCTGGAAAATATAAGGATATATTTAACCCGTTTTCTGAACCCGTTGATTACAAACTAAAACTTATAAATCAAACTATCTATGATAGCTACTATCAATTTTTAGAGGCAGTTTCAAAGAACAGAAATATTCCATTAGATAAAGTAAAAAATTTAGCTGAAGGAAAAATATATACTGGTAGACTTGCAAAAAAAGTAGGACTTGTTGATTACATTGGAGATTATTATTTTGCAGAAAGTCTTATAAAGAAATTATCTAAAACAAAAAATGCTAAAATAGTTGAAATTGCCATTCCTAAAAATCCTTTGTACCAAATTTTAGATGAAGGAAAAACCTATTTAAAAAATATATATAATCTTTTTTTTGGAAAAGAAATTTACAAAATTTCATATTAAATTATATTTTCTTTTGGAACAAGAACTAACTTTTCATTTTCTTTTTTGAATTCTTTTATATCCCCCCATTTAATTTCCAAAGCTCCCTTTGGACATACATCTTTACATTCAAAACAGTTCCAACAGTAAATAGACATGCTTTCTCCTTGAGATGGTTTAATATTCATGGGACATCTTGAATCACAAAGTTTACAATTTACACAAAGATTTGGATTATATTTTATTACTAGTTTTCTATCTTTTCCCAAAAGAGCAAGTAAAGCACCCAGTGGACATAAATATCTACAGAAAAATCTTCTTGTAAGTAAATTCATAAATAAGACCACAAATACAATAATAAGTTCTATAGTTAAAGTTTTATAAAATACATAAAGCATAATTTCTCTACCTACTAAAGCTTGGGGAGACCACCAAACATAAAGAGGATAGCCTATAATTAAAGTTAAAATAAGTTCTGTAATCAAAGCAAACCACAAAATATATCTTGGTAATGTAATTAAATTTCTATTATATTTTAATTTTTGAGAAAAAATACCCAATATTTTATCAGTAAGCATAGATAAAAAGTTTATTGGACAAGCCCAACTACAAAATACTCTTCCAAGTAAAAGAGCTATGATTATAGGAAGAAGCATTCCAATAATAGTAGTTAAATATATAGAACGAGATGTTAAAATACTTTCTAATCCTTCCAAGGGAGATACTATAAATAAATTTCCAAATGCAAAAGATTGGTACCACCCTTGAATAAAAGTAATACCATATTTATGAATTAAAATTGGATTAATTACTATTAGAAGGAAAAATAAAGTAAGAGATAAGTATCTATAAAAGGTAATTCTTTTATAAAATGGTTTTTTCAATTTTTATCCCCCTAAATTTTCTTTTCCTTCTTTTTCTTTTTATAAATTCTTACTGGCATGATATAGATAGCTTTTTTTCCCTTGCTTCTAGGATGAGTATCAGCTGGACAAGCATAAGCACAAATTCCACATCCAGTGCAATAATTTTCATCAATATATGGTCTCATATGTAAATCCAACTTTAAAGCTTTTCCAGAAAAAGGACAAACGTTAAAACATGTCTTACATAAAATTCCAGTCTCATACATATTCCAAGTTAAGCAAATAACTCTATCTAAAACAGCTATTCCCATTCTTACATCTTCTTTTTCACATGGAACTAAAGCTCCAGAAGGACATACTTCAACACATTTCATACATAAATAACATGGTTTTTCCAAAACATTTATATAAGGTGTAAAAGTAAATACACCAGCTTCCTTAATATCAAAATATTTAATACAATTATAAGGACATACTTCTCCACATCTACCACAACGAATACATTTTTGAGCAAATTCTCTTTCATCAACGGCACCAGGAGGTCTAAGGATATTTACAGTTATTGGAGATTTTGCTATATTTTTTGGATCTTTTAATTTCCCTAAAATTTCCTTTTTGTCACATCCAAATAAAGTTCCAGATATAAAAGCCCCGATAGTAGCCTTAATTAATTTTCGTTTTTTTGTATCTACTTTTTCATTTTTAATGCTAGAATTTTTAGTGAACCTTTCCTTCATTTTCGTCCTCTACAATATTAAGCTTGCAAGAAGAACATCCTCTTCTCTTTCCAAAAGGGTTTTCAGGAACAATTTCTCCTTTTTCTATCTTTTCAAATTCATCAAGAAAATATGCCTCGGCCACTCCTACATGCATAACGCCATCTATAGAGTTTATTTGTTTTTCTAAAGCTTCTACATCCTCAAAAGTTTCTCCCTCTAAAACAACCACTATTAAATAAGCTTTATCTTCTTCCTTATATTCTCCAGCGTAAACCTCAACATTTTTTATTTTTTTTAACTTTTCTTCTACTTCCTTACCTTTTTCGGGTTTAGCAAAAACCACACATCCAACTATTGGCATCTTAAAACCTCATATTAAAAGCTTTTTTAAATATGTAAATTTTTATTTGGAAATGTTTAATATATCTAACTTTTTGTATAGGTAAAAAATAATGGGGCCACCCACTAAGGGGCAGCCCCAAAAAAAGTATTAATCAGCTAATTTTTCTTCCTTATTTAGTTCGGAATTATGTAAGTATTCTTCTTCTCCGACTTCTTCCAATTTTGTTAAGAATGGTTTTAATGGTTGGGCGGGAGCATATTTTCTAATTCTACATGCACAAATCTTATATTCAGGTTCTTTAGAACCTGGATCAAATGCATCTTTTGTACAGAAGTTTATCATTCTGTTTTTATCTTGGTCATACCAGTATACAAATACCATTCCTTCCATTGGACCTTGTTGAGTAGAAATTCTTGCTGGAATAATATTTCTACCTCTTCTTGTTTCTATAAGAACAAGATCACCTGGTCCAATTCCAAGTCTTTCGGCATCCTTTGGATTTATTTCTACCCAAGCATGTGGGTAATCTCTCATAAGCTCTGGAATTCTACCTGTCATAGAAGATGTGTGCCAGTGGTCGATAACTCTACCAGTAGAGAGATAGAATGGATATTCTGCATCTGGTGCTTCAGCTGGTCCTTTATAAGGTCTAAGCCATGCCCAGAATCTATAATCTTTGTGAAGATGTCCATAATCAATAACTTTCCATCCTTTAAATTTCTCAGGATATTTTCTTGCTAGTTCAGTAGCAATTGGATCTTTACCAACTACGAATCTTCTTAATGTACCACCTTTTCTTGCAATTTCCACAGTAGGAGCTGGCCATTGAACACCATCTGGTCTTTCAAGAAGAACTTCATAAGTAGCTCCAGAAAGATCACTATCTCTACCTTTTGTTACCTTTCCAGCATATTCATTCCAAATAGCTTTTGAAAGTCCGTACCATGGATCTTCTTCTGCAACTTTAATAAATGGTTCAACTGCTTTATAAACTGTATACGCTCTTTTTCTGAGTCTTGGATCTGATTCTTTTTCAAGTTTTTTAGCAAGAACTTGCGCAAATTTCACAACCATCCAAGCTTCTGGCATTGCTTCGCCAGGAGCTTTTACAGCTTTTGGAGTAAGTTGAGAACGTCTTTCTGTACATCCATAAACTCCAGTTTTTTCAAAGTGGAAAGCTGCAGGTAAGATTAAGTTTGCATATTCTGTAGTTCTTGTTGGGAAGATATCACTTACTACTACAAATACATCATCTTTTGCAAAAGCTTCTACAAATCTTCTTAAATTTGGTAAAGATTGAAGAGGAGATGTTTCATTAATCCAGATAAATCTAATTTTATCTCTTGGATCCTTAAATCCAAATCTTTTCTTATCTTCTTCAGTAAAGGAAACCGCAGAGAACATTTTTACGGTATGATGTCCAGGTTTCGGTGGAATAGTTCCTTTTGGAACTCCCCAAATTTTTTCTAATTCATGTCTATCTTTTGCACTTTTTACTACTCTATGTCCTGGTAAGATATGACAAAGACCACCACCTTCTCTAACTCCACCACAAGCATTTGGTTGTCCGGTTAAAGATAAAGAATCTGCTCCATCTTTACAAAGGTTTCCAGTTAAAAGGTGAATATTTGTAATTAAGTTGTTTGCCCAAACTCCACGAGTTCTTTGGTTAATACCCATTGTCCACATAGTTACAGTTTTAGTTGTAGCTATTCTTCTTGCTACTTTTCTAATAATTTCAGGGGTAATATTTCCACCACAAACTCTTGCAGCATATTCTGGAGTATATTTTTTGAGGAATTTCTTATATTCTTCAAAGGATACTTCATGGCCAATTAAAGGATTTTTATCTTTTCCAGGTGTAAATGCATGGAAACGAACATATTTATTTACAAAGTCTTTATTATAAAGCCCTTCGTAAACAATAACATGAGCAATAGCATTTAACAAAGCTAAATCTGTTCCTGGTTTAAATTGTAAATGAATATCTGCAATTCTAGAGGTTGGAGAAATTCTTGGGTCAGCATTTATTACCATTACATCATTAGGATTGTTTAATTTTCTTTTCATTACTCTTGCATAAACAATTGGATGAGCCTCTGCAGTATTAGAACCAATAATAAAGATAGTTTCGGCTTTATCTAAATCTGCATAACCCCCAGCTGGTTCGTCAGTACCATAGTTAGTTAAATATCCTCCAACTGCAGATGCCATACAAAGTCTTGGGTTTCCTTCAATATTATTAGTTCCAATACATCTGAAGAGCTTTTGTAAAAGATAAGTTTCTTCAGTTAAACATTGTCCAGAACCATAATACGCAATAGAGGACCATCCAAAAGGAGCCCATCTTCCTTTTTTAATAGCTTTAATCATTTCATCTGCCATAATTTCAAAAGCTTTTTCCCAGGAAATAGGTCTAAATGGTTCTTTTTTACTTTTTCTATAAAGAGGTTTAGTTAATCTGTCAGGATGTCTAAAGATTTTGTAAAAGAGCATTCCCTTCATACATAAAAGTCCATGATTGATTTCAGAATTTTCTACTCCACGAATAATAGCTGGTTTTCCATCTCTAAAACCAAGCCATACCTTACATCCTGTTCCACAGAATCTACAAACTCCTCTTACCCAAACTGTTCCATCATCATCTTCTTTATAAGATGGTGAATTTTTAACTTCTTCTGGAACTTGAAGTAAATCTTCTTCCTCATCCATCCACTCTTGAGCATTAGCTTTTGTAATTAGAGATCCTTTATCTAATTTTAAGTTAATTCCTACTAAGGATGCCGCAGTTAAAGCAGCACTCTTTTTCAAAAATTCTCTTCTATCTGCCTTCATGATTAAGCCTCCACTTTTTAATTTTTAAAACTTAAGATATATAATTTATGCTTTTTTTTATTTTTTGGAAGATACACCCTTACCATGAAATTCAAAAATGTGGGCTGGATGACAGTCCCAACAAGTCATATTTGGAGCTTTTTCCTTCATAGTTTTTACTTCTTGATAGTGGCAAGCTTCACATTTAGAAATTGGCGGAACTTTGTAAAAATCATTAAAGGTACCATGACATTGGAAACATTTCACATTTGCAATATAGTGTTTAGAGGCTTTCCAAGATTGGTAAATCTTAGGAGTTACATCCGCATGACAAGAGGAACATTGTTGATATTGAGGCGGTAAAAGTCTAATGACATCAGGTGGTACCGGATGAGTTTCAAAAGAAAAAGCAAACGCGCTTGCACCAAGTAAAAAGCTACTTAATACTATGAGTCCTACTTTTTTTCCCATCATACCTCACCTTCCCTTTTATTTTTTTTATTCTAAATTAATATTATTTTCGTTTTTATTTTTAGATTCAAAATATTCTTTAAGATATTCTTCATAGTAAAATCCATGTCCTACATACCAATGACAATCCAAACAAGTATCTTTAATTTCACCCTTTTTATATTTTTCATGGAGCGCATTATCTGGAAGTTTCACGTGACAGTGAATGCAATTACTTTCATAAGTATATTTCTTAACCTCTTTTGGGTCAAGTTTTTCTAACCAAAAATCTACGTTATTAATAAGCTCTTTTTTCGTATGATAATAGCCATCTTTCATTGCTGTTCTTATCTTCTCAGTAAGATAACTTATAACGCTATCATGAGGTAAATGACAATCTGCACAAGATGCTCTTATAGCTCCAGCTTTATTACCTAGAGGGCCATGGGGACCTTTTAACCACGTATCATACATAGGTTTCATTTCATGACAAGACATACAAAATTCAGGAGTTGCGGTCCTTTCCATTTGCTCAGCTCCAATTAAAGAAGCCACAACCCCTATACCAGCTCCTATAATCAAAGAAATAACAATCCCTTTTAAACTCATACCTATAAAGCCTCCTTTTATTCAAAGGTTTTGTTTTGCATATCATTTAAATACTTTCTTAGGTAAAACTTTTCTAAATCTTCCAAATCCTTAAAGGTTTGAGCTCTTTTAAACCAAGCATGCTCAGGAGAATTTAATATAGAAAATTTAAATCTTTCCCATTGCTTTACAACATCTCTAGAGATCTTACCTTCCTTATATGCTTTTATAACAGCTTGATCTGCATGCGGTAAAAGTTTCATATAAAAGTTATAAGCAACAAGGTAGATACCTTGCCAGTGAGAATAATCCGCAGCTGCCATAGCAGTCCCTTGTCTACCTCTTCTTCCTTCATGATGCCATAAGTGCCAATAATCCCATTCAACTTGTTCGTTAAATGGTATTGCATCAAGTACACCTTTTTTGTGTAAGAATGTAAGTATTTGTTTTGCTGGAATTGCAAATTTCTTGTTGTAAAGTTCTACATAAGCATCAAATGCTTTATAGAAGTCTTTTACCCATGAAATAGAATGACAATTTTCGCAAACTTTTTCCATTTTTGATCTTTTCTCTTTCCAATTTTTGGTATGTTTAGAAATGGGAGCTCTTAAATTCCAAGAAAGTCTACTTCCAACATCATGAGTTGTTTTAAGACCATTTACAGTTGCTCCCATGTGACAAGTAAAACATGCTGGAGCATGATAATAATCTTTTCCTAATATTAGATATTTTCTATCTAGTTTGGATTCAATTTCACTTTTATGAGCTTCCCAAGCAATACCATGTTTAGAAAGTTCAAAGATTTCAATATCCGGATGATCTGGACCTTGGTGACATCTACCACATGTCTTTGGTTCTCTTGCTTGTTTTAAAGAGAATGAGTGAGCATAGTGACATGCTGTACAAGATCCTTGGGTTCCATCTGGATTATATCTTCCAATCCCTTGATTTGGCCATGTTCCTGCTATCGGTCTTCCTTTTGCGTCTAATCTTACCTTAGATCCATGACATCTTGCACATCCCACAAATGCGTTTGGAACTCCTGTTGTTAATAATCCAAGCACATTTTTAGGAGATTCTACAAATTTTCCACCCTTAGAGTGGTAAGATGCCATAAATTCTTTTGCTTCTTGTACGTGACACTTTCCACATGTTTTCGGAGATAATACAACTCTTATATAAAATCCATTATGATAAAACGCATCTATATCCTTTTTCTCAGCTTGATGACATTCGTAACATCCAATTCCATTTTTATAATGAGGACTACTTTTCCATTGTAAAACTATAGATGGAGTCTGAATTTTATGACAAGATAAACATGTTAAAGTTTCGTTTGAAAGAGAAATTTCTAAATCTGATTTATGACTTTTATCAATGTAATTTTCTGATTTTTTATCTTTCAAATCATAAGAATTATAACAAGCAACCATATTTAAAAGAAAAAGAAATAAAAAAACTTTTATAGTTTTTCTCATCTAATAATCTCCCTTTCTTACCCAGACAAACTTTCATTTGAAGTTTTATTTAAGTTTCTCAATTTTTCCATTCGCTTTTCATAAAGTTTTTGTTTTATTTTCTTTTCCCATTCTAAAAGTTTTGGATCTCCGAACCTTATACTCTCTAAGGAACTTACCATTTCCAAAGCCTTTTCATAATTACCACAGTTAAAATAAAGCATCATGGCTTTATAATAATCCTTAAAAGCTTGAGTTTCGTTTCCCAATCCTTCGTAAACGCTCCCTCGAAGTTCATAAAACTCCGGAGTATCTTTTGTTTTATATTTTTCAGCCTCTTTTATATATTCTAATGCTGAATCTAAATCTTCGTGAGATATGCATATAAGAGCATAATTTATATATTTTCTAAATAACTTTTCTTTATCCTCAGAATGCATTTCATTTTGTACTTTTTTGCTATTTTTATCAAAAACTTCCTTATTTTTCGTAACAGCTACGCTTTGCGATGCACAAGATGGAAACATTATCACAGCAAATATAAGTGTTATAAATTTCATTTTTCTCATTTATTTAAAGCCTCAAGCCTTTTTATGGTTTCCTTACTATAACCTTCTTTTTTCGCTTCCTCAATTAAAGAGAAATACATATCTTTTTGACCATATTTTAAAAATAATTTTGCAGCTTTTTCTAAATATTTACTAGCTAAACTATTTGAGGAATTTTCCTTATAAAATTTAGCCAGTTGAAAATAAGGATACGGATTATCTGGGAAAAGCTCTATAGCTTTCTGGAAAGCTTTAATAGCTCTATCTATATAAAATTTAGAATTTTTTTCTATTTCTTCATCTTCTTGACGAGATAACTTTGCTAAATAATCTAGATCTTCATTTGTTAATTTTCCTTTCTTTTTTAAAACATCTAAAATATATTTTCTTTCCTTTTCTCTTAAACTTTTATCCATAGAACCAGCTTTTTTAATGTATAAAAGACCCAGTAAAGTATAAAGTGTAGATTGAATTTGATAATTTTTTTTCCATCTAAGATAAGGACTTTTTATTTCATAATTTAAATCTTTCTTTTGAAGATAATCCAAAACCGATAAAGTCTTTTTTATACCTTCATCTACTCTGTTAAAGTGATAATCATCGTATATAGAAAAAATAAATTTAACAGGTTCCTTTTTGAATTTTTCAATATATTCTTTTTTTTCAGTTTGAGACAAAGATATTTTAGATATATCTTCTCTTAAGTCTATATTTATGTTTTTTACAGCCCCAAAAGCAGTTGATATTAAAATAAATATCAAAAGGGATTTTTTCATTAAAAACCTCCAAAAAGGGGGCAAAATGCCCCCTAAAAATATTATCTTGCCATTTGTTTAAGGAAGTTTTCAAGATAATATCTTTCAAGAGCTTTAATTTCGTCCATAGATTTTGCAGTAAACCATTTGTGTTCTTTTCTAGAAAGAATTCTCTTCTTGAGAGCATTCCATTGTCTTACAACAGATTTAGAAATCTTACCTTCTTTATATGCTTTCATAACAGCTTGATCAGCATGTGGTAGGAATTTGAAGTAGAAGTTATAAGCAACAAGGTAGATACCTTGCCAGTGAGAATAATCCGCAGCTGCCATAGCAGTTCCTTGTCTACCTCTTCTTCCTTCATGGTGCCATAAGTGCCAGTAATCCCATTCAACTTGCTCGTTAAATGGTACTGCATCAAGTACACCTTTTTTGTGTAAGAATGTAACCATTTGTTTTGCTGGAATTGCAAATTTCTTGTTGTAAAGTTCTACATAAGCATCAAATGCTTTATAGAAGTCTTTTACCCAAGTTCTAGAGTGACATACAAGACAAACTTTTTGCATATCTTTTCTTTTCTTTTTCCAGTTTTTAGTATGTTTAGAAATAGGTCCTCTTAAGTTCCAAGAGTTTCTAGCTCCAACATCATGAGTTGTTTTAAGACCATTTACAGTTGCTCCCATGTGACAAGTAAAACATGCTGGAGCGTGTGCATAATCTTCTCCTAATATTAGATATTTTCTATCTAGTTTGGATTCAATTTCACTTTTATGAGCTTCCCAAGCAATACCATGTTTAGAAAGTTCAAAGATTTCAATATCCGGATGATCTGGACCTTGGTGACATCTACCACATGTCTTTGGTTCTCTTGCTTGTTTTAAAGAGAATGAGTGAGCATAGTGACATGCTGTACAAGATCCTTGGGTTCCATCTGGATTATATCTTCCAATCCCTTGATTTGGCCATGTTCCTGCTATCGGTCTTCCTTTTGCGTCTAATCTTACCTTAGATCCATGACATCTTGCACATCCCACAAATGCGTTTGGAGCTCCTGTTGTTAATAATCCAAGCACATTTTTAGGAGATTCTACAAATTTTCCACCCTTAGAGTGATAAGATGCCATAAACTCTTTTGCTTCTTGTACGTGACATTTTCCACATGCCTTTGGAGAAAGCACAGTTCTAATATAAAATCCAAAGTGCTTTTGAGCATCTGGATCTACGCTTTGAGCTTTATGACATTCATAACATCCAATTCCTGCTCCAGAGTGAGCACTGTTTTTCCATTGAGAAACAATTCCAGGGGATACACGTTTGTGACAACCAATACAAGTTTCGGACTCTTTAGATAAAGTTACAGGCCCAGTTACTGCTAAAGCTGGTGCAGTAGTTAAAGCACTTAAAGCCATCACACCTATTAATTTACGAATGGTTTTCATAACCTAGCCTCCTATATAGTATTTTTTTTAAATTTTTATTCAAAATTTAACTAGATCCAATAATTTATTTTGCAAAAAAATTTTATACCAATATTAATTATAGTACTTTTTCTCGAAAAATCAAAAAACAGATATAAAATTTAAATAAAATTATTTCACATTATAGAGATTTTGATATATTTTGATTTATATATATTAATTTTCGTATATTTAAAACAAAAAATAATAAAAATTTATGCAAAACTATTTTAGAAATAAATCATGAAAAATGAAAAAATATTTATTAGAAAAGATAAAATAAAAAACACGATATTAGACAAAGATAAAAAATTTTCTAAACTTCTAAATTACTTTATTTTAAAGGAAAGTAAAGATAAAGTATATTTTCCTAAACATTCTACAATTTTTTACCTTTTTTACGAGCTTGGCATAGAAAGAAAAGAAATTTCAAAACTTACGAAAATTAGTTTTAAATATTACTCCACTTTAAGAGAATTTTTTTTAGAAAAGCAAATTCTAAAAGAAAAAGAAAGAAAGAATTTTATAGATATCCTTAAAAATTTCATATTTGAATTTGATAAAGAGCTAGACTTTAAGTTTAAAGATGAAAATTCATATGATTATCAAAAATTTATAACAAGATTTTTATTTTCTGTAAATGACTGGGCATGTTTCTTGGAGCAAGGTTTAGGAAAAACTAAAATAATTATAGATCTAATAGACAATCTTTTAAAAGTTTCCCCTCAAAAAATTTTATATATAACTCCGGCCTTTTTAACTTATACTACTTATTTAGAGTTTCAAAAATGGATAGAAAAAGAAAATTTAAATTATCTAAAAGTGATAAGTAGTGATCTTCCTTCAAAAGAAAAAGAAAGAATTTTAAGAGATTTTTTTGAAAAAAAAGAAAAAGAAATTCTAATAGTAAGCTATGATTACATTAGGTATTTTTTAAAAGATGTCTTAAAACTACCAAGTTTTTTTAAAGAATTTGAAAAAGTTTTTCAGTTTAACTTTGACATTCTAATATGTGATGAAAGTCATAAACTTAAAAATCCAAATAGTTTAGTTCACAAATATATAAGAAATCTTTCAAATTTTTGCAAAAGAACATATCTTTTAACTGGAACACCTATTTTAAATAAAATAGAAGACATTTTTTATCAATATAGAATAAGGCACTACAACTTTTTTAATAAAAATATCTTAGAAGAAGAACCTATTTTGGAAGGTCAAACTTTCAATTTTTTTGACAAAAAAATTACTTTTGTTCCTTCTTATGAAAAAGAAAAAGAAAAATCTATAAACGAAATTCTTAACGTTTCAGCCTTTGTTCTAAAAAAAGAAAGTATATTTAAACTCCCTGAAAAGGAATTTATAAAAGTTTACGTCAAAATGCCAAAAAGTATCTCGGAAAAATATGAAAAAATATATTTCGATTTATTAGATGATATAGAAAAATATTTTGAAGGCAAGCTGAAAATAACCTCAGTTTTTTCAAAAATAACTAAACTTCATGAGCTTTGCCAAGGTTTTCTTTATACAAAAGATAAAAAGCTTACTTTATCTGACTTTAAAACAGAAAAACTTTTAGAAATAATTAAATATTTAGAAGAGAATAAAGAAAAAAAAGAGAAAAGAGCAATAATATTTTTTAAATATGATAAAGACAGAGAAATTTTAGAAGAAATTCTAAAGAAAAATAAAATAAATTTTAAAATATTAACAAATATTTCTTCTAAAAAGTTAAAAGATATTTTAAAAAATTTAGAGAAAGAAAATATTCAGGTTCTTTTAATTCAAATTCATAAAGGAAGTCATGGCTTAAATCTCCAAGATTTTTCTTCAAATGTTATTTATTATTCTTATGATTTTTCTTTTGGAGATTTTTCTCAGTCCCAAGATAGAATTCACAGGATAGGTCAAGATAAAACTTGTAGATACTTTATTTTGCTTTCCCATCATCCTGAAATAGAAAGTATGGATGAGATTATATACAAACGTCTTTTAAAGAAGAAAAACTTAAGTCAAAAAGCTCTTTTAAAAGAACTTAAAGAAAAACTTTCTAAAGAAAGGGAAAAAACTTGGAAAAAAAGGGGCAAAAAGCCCCAAAATAGTTAATTTGGAACGATTCTCATAATAGCTTCATCTGGATTTACATTGTCTCCAGGTTTTACAAAAATTTTTTCTACTTTTCCAGAGATAGGGGCATGAACTTCGGTTCTCATTTTCATAGCTTCTACAATAGCCACAGTATCACCTTCTTTTACCCTATCTCCCTCTTTTACTTTGATTTCTACTACCTTAGCTGGCATTGGAGAAGATACATCTCCAGGTTGAGTTGCTTTTGGTCTTTTAGAAGTGCTTACTATATCCTTTTTTAGCATTACTTCTTCATCTGTAGGAACAATTTCTTGAAGAGGCTCAATTAAAACTTCTTCTAATTTTCCATCAATTTTTATAAAGTAAGGTCTTCTTCCATCCTCAAGCTTATGACCTACACCAGCTATTTTTACATGATAATTCTCTCCATGCACATTTACAATAAACTCGGTTGGTGCAAGGCAACTTCCTTGGGTTTTTTCTCTATTTTCTTGAAGATCTTCTTCAGTAATAGGTGGAATTTCTCCTTTTTCAACTTTATATTTCCATTCAAAATACTCCTTAGCAACATTTGGGAAAAGGGTATAGGATAATACATCTTTTAATGAAACTTTTATTTCATCTTTACTCTTTCCATATAAATTAGCTAAAAATTCCTTTAATTCTTCTTTTCTTTTTTCAAGTTCAGGCTCCAGAAGATCAGCTGGCCTACAAGTTATTGGTTTTTCATTTCCTAAAATCTTTTTGATAATTTCTTCTTTGATAGGAGCAGGGGGTTTTCCATAAAGACCTTTAATATAATCCCGGGTTTCTTTAGTTACCATTTTATATCTTTCTCCAGCTAAAACATTCAAAACAGCTTGAGTACCAACAATTTGGGAAGTTGGAGTTACTAAAGGTGGATAACCAAAATCTTCCCTTACTCTTGGAATTTCTTCTAAAACTTTATCAAGTTTATCTTCTGCATTTTGTTCTTTTAACTGAGAAATAAGATTAGAAATCATTCCTCCAGGAATTTGATGAACTAATACTCTTGCATCTACTCCTTTAAAGTTAATATCATATTTTTCATATTTCTTTCTAATTTCCTTAAGCTCTTGAGCTATCTCTTCTAAAAGTTTTAAATCTAAATCAACTTCATATCCCATTTCTTTTAAAACATACGCCATAGTTTCTGCAGCTGGATGAGAAGTATCTGAGGCTACCGGGGAAATTGCTACATCTATATGCTCAGCTCCGGCTTCAATAGCTTTAAGCTGAGCCATTTCTGCCATTCCAGAAGTACAATGAGAATGAATATGAATTGGAAGACCAACTTCTTCTTTTAAAGCTTTTACAAGTTCATAGGCTCTTTGAGGAGAAAGAAGTCCTGCCATATCTTTTATGCAAATAATATCTACTCCCATATCCTTATATTCTTGAGCAAGTTCTATATATAAATCTAAAGTGTGATATGGAGAGAGAGTGTAAGAAATAGCTCCTTCTACAATTTTTCCTTCTTCTTTAGCAGTTTCTACAGCTACCCTAACATTTCGTAAATCATTTAAAGCATCAAAAACTCTAAAAACATCTATTCCTGTTCTTGCAGCTTCTCTTACAAAAGCTTTAACTACATCATCACTATAGTGTCTATACCCAACTAAATTTTGCCCTCTTAATAACATCTGAAGCTTGGTATTTGGCATAAGTTCTCTTAACTTCGCAAGTCTTTCCCAAGGATCTTCTCTTAAATATCTCAAGGCTGCATCAAAGGTAGCTCCTCCCCAAACTTCACAAGACCAAAAACCTACTTTATCAAGTTTAGGAGCTATTTTATACATATCTTCACTTTTCATACGAGTTGCAAATAAACTTTGATGAGCATCTCTTAAGGTTACATCTGTAAAATAAATCTTTCTTCCCATTAAGCTTCCCCCTAATAAAGCTTTTAATAGTAAATTCAAAAGGTTTCAAGAGAAAATTTAAATAATTATATCATTTAAAATTAGAAGGCAGCTTTCTTTAAAAAAAACATATTTATGTTAAAATTAAATTCAATTTTAAAATTTTTCAAAAGGAAATTTCCCTTCTTGGAGATTTCCCACAAATTAAAATTAATTTTGCTTTACATAAAGGAGGATATTCGTATGAAAAAAGCCTTTTCTCTTTTAGAAATTATTATTTCTCTTCTTATTTTAAGTATTGTATCAGCTTTTGCAGTTCCAAAAATCATTACTTATTTAAATGAAAGTAAAAAAATAAAAACGTTAACTATTGCTCAAGATATATTTTCCACAGCCCAAAATTACTTTGCAATGAAAAATGCTTGTCCAGATACAACTACAATTTTAGATTTTATTAAAATTCCAAAGGAATGCACTATTGAAGATATTGCTTGTGATGAAAATGGAGTAAGTAGTGTAAGCGTAAGTTGCTACAAAAAATTTTCAGCAACTTGTAACTTAGATAACTGCACTTTAACAAAGTTTTAAAAAGGGGAGCAAAAGCTCCCCTTTATGTTTTATAAAAGCCCTTCTTCTTCCAAGATAGCTGCTTTAGCTGCAGCAAGCCTTGCAATTGGAACTCTATATGGAGATGGGGATACATAAGTTATTTTTATTTTATGGAAAAAGAAAATAGATTTTGGATCTCCTCCATGCTCTCCACAAATGCCGGTTTTAATATTTGGTCTTACTTTTTCTCCTAAAGTTTTTGCCATTTCTATAAGTTTTCCAACACCATCTACATCAATTGTTACAAAAGGATCTTCTTCAAAAATACCTTTTTCCTTGTATACATTTACAAATTTTCCAGCATCATCCCTTGAAATTCCATAGGTCATTTGAGTAAGGTCATTTGTACCAAAAGAGAAGTACTCAGCATATTTTGCTATTTTATCTGCAGTTACTGCAGCTCTTGGAACTTCCACCATGGTTCCTATTTGGAAATTTACCTTATGTCCATATTTTTCAAAAACTTCTTGAGCTACTTTTTCAATAAGATCTCTTAATATTTTAAGCTCTTTATCATTTGCAATTAAAGGAAGCATAATTTCTGGGAAAACCTGTACACCTTCTTTAGTAACTTCTACAGCAGCCTCTAAAATAGCTCGTGCCTGCATTTCATAAATTTCTGGATATACAATTCCAAGTCTACAACCTCTAAGACCAAGCATTGGATTTGCTTCTTGTAAACTTTCAGCTCTTCTTTTTACTTCCTCAATAGGTAATCCTAAATATTTTGCAGTATCTTCAAATTCCTTTTCAGTTTTTGGTAAAAACTCATGTAAAGGTGGATCTAAAAGACGAATATTTACTGGAAGTCCATCCATTACTCTAAATATAGCTTTAAAGTCTTCTTTTTGGAAAGGTAAAAGTTTTTCTAAAGCTTTTCTTCTCTCTTCTGAAGTTTGTGCAAGAATCATTTCTCTAACAACAGGAATTCTTTCTTCATCAAAAAACATATGTTCAGTTCTACAAAGTCCAATACCTTCTGCACCAAATTCTCTACCTTTTTGAGCATCTTCTGGGGTATCTGCATTTACTCTAACTTGAAGTTTTCTAAATTCATCACACCAGGTCATAAGCTCTTTAAACTCCGGAGTAAATTCAGCATCTATACATTCAATTTCACCGACAAAAATTTCTCCAGTAGAACCATCTAAAGATATAACATCACCTTCTTTTACTATTTTATCTCCAACTTTCATGCATTTATTTTTATAATCTATTTCAATGTCCTCTGCTCCAACAATACAAACTTTACCCATACCTCTTGCAACTACAGCTGCGTGGGAAGTCATTCCTCCACGAGAAGTTAATATACCTTGAGCTACGTGCATTCCATGAATATCTTCTGGAGAAGTTTCATGACGAACAAGAATAACTTTTTCTCCTTGCTCAGCAAGCTTTACAGCTTCATCTGCACTAAAGACTACTTTACCTACTGCAGCTCCCGGAGAAGCTGGAAGTCCTTTTGCAAAAAGTCTACCTTCATTTTTAGCTTTCTTTTTCGCAATTGGAGAGAGCTGAGGATGTAAAAGTTGATCTATTTCTTTTGGAGAAATTCTTTTAATAGCTTCTTTCTTATTTATAAGACCTTCTTTTGCCATATCCACAGCTATTTTAACAGCTGCTTTTGCAGTTCTTTTCCCACTTCTAGTTTGAAGCAGATAAAGTTTTCCTTTCTCTATAGTAAATTCAATATCTTGCATATCCTTGTAGTGCTTTTCTAAAATATCTCTAACTTTTAAAAGCTCATCATAAACTTGCGGCATTTCCTCTTTTAATTTAGAGATAGGCTCCGGAGTTCTAATTCCAGCAACAACATCTTCCCCTTGAGCATTTTTAAGGTATTCTCCATAAAATACATTTTCTCCAGTGTTGGGGTCTCTTGTAAATGCCACTCCTGTTCCAGAATCATCTCCCATATTTCCAAATACCATAGCAACTACATTTACAGCTGTTCCCATATCATCTGGAATACCATGAATTTCTCTATACTTGATAGCTCTTTCATTGTTCCAAGAATCAAAAACAGCTTTAATTGCCATTTCAAGTTGTTTATATGGATCTTGAGGAAACTCTCTTCCCGTTTCTTTTTTAATAAGATCTTTATATTTACAAATAAGATCTTTTAGATCTTCCGCTGTTAAATCTGTATCATACTTGTACCCTTTTTCTTTTTTCTTTGCTTCCAAAATTTCTTCAAATTTACCATGATCTATTCCCATTACAACATTCCCAAACATTTGAATAAATCTTCTATAAGCATCGTATGCAAATCTTTCATTGTTTGTAGCTTCCGCTAAACCTTTGACAGTTTCATCATTGAGTCCTAAATTTAAAATAGTATCCATCATACCCGGCATAGAAACTGGAGCTCCAGAACGAACAGAAACCAAAAGTGGATTTTTTCTGTCCGCAAACTTCTTACCAGTAGCTTCCTCTAATTTTTTTAAGTTTTTTAAAACTTCTTCCCAAAGACCTTGAGGAAATTTTTTATTATTTTCATAGTACATCTTACAAACTTGAGTTGTTATAGTAAATCCAGGTGGGACTGGAAGACCCAGATTAGTCATTTCAGCAAGATTAGCTCCTTTTCCTCCAAGAAGATTTCTCATAGAGGCGTTTCCTTCAGCCCTGCCGTTTCCAAAAAAATAAACCATCTTTATAGACATTGTTAATCCCCCCTAACTTAAAAAAGAAAAATTTTTATTCAAATTTTACAAAAAGAATAGGACTTTTGGGAGTTTAAAAAAATTACCTTTTTAGATTTTATTTTTTTAAATATTTAAATAAAGAAATAAAATTATCTTCAAACAGAATTAAATGATCTAAAAGCTCTATATCGAAAATTTTAAGTAAAGTAATTAAGTTTTCCGTAAATCTTATATCTTCTTTGCTGGGAATTAGATTTCCAGAAGGATGAGTATGAAAAAATACAAGATACTTAGCATCAAATTTTAAAGCGTATTTTACAAGAAGCTTTGGATTTAAAAATATATTATCTTTATCTCCTTCCAAAAATACTTTTATTCCTATTAAATTAAGAGATTTATCTAAAAACAATGCTCCAGCTACTTCCGAAGTAGAAAAGCCATATTCCTTTATCAAGGAAAAAGCATCTTTTATACTTTTTATTTTTCTTTTTTTAGAAGCATTTAAAAATACCCTTTTCCCAATCTCAAAGGCAGCTAAAATAGCACAAGCTTTGGCAAGTCCAATTCCATTATGGGAAATTAACTCCTTAAGGGATGCTTGAGAAAGATTTTTTAAACTTCCATACTCCTCTAAAAGAAAATGAGCAAGCTCTAAAACATGTTTATCTTTGGAACCTACCTTTAATAAAAGAGCAAGAAGCTCGGCATCCGAAAGAGATTTTATGCCGAGCTTCTCTAGTTTTTCTCGTGGAAGCTCAAAAGAAAGATTAGTTATTTTGGGCAAGTTCTTTTTCCAAAGCACTTAATTTTTTAGCAAGACGGGACTGACGTCTTGCAGCCTCATTTTTATGAATGATACCTCTAACAGCTGCTCTTTGAATAATTTTGGAGCATAAAATAAATTGATTTTTAGCTTCTTCCAATTTTTTTTCTTCAATAAGTTTTAAAAGTTTTTTACTTTCAGTTCTAATTCTAGAAACATACATACGATTTCTTAATCTTCTTTTCTTATTTTGTCTAAGTCTTTTCTTTGCAGATTTTGTATTTGGCATATCTAATATCCTCCTTATTTTCTTTTTAGAATTTTTGGAAAAAATTGCATTTTAAATTTTAACGGATAAAACCTATTTCGTATAGAGTTTAAAAACTAAAAACTTTAATCACATTATTATTTTCGCCTTCTTTTCAAAGTTATAATAAACAAATATAATTTGAAAACTCAAATTTTAAAATAGAGGACAAATATGGAAAAACTTGCTTATTTTGAAAATACATGTCCAAATTGTTTTGAGATTATTGACGATTTAGAACTTCAAACAAAAAGAGTCTGTAAAAAGTGTTTGGAAAAGATTGAAAAACTTTCTTTAAGGGAAACGTGTAAAAAACTTAAAGAAAATGGAAAACTTAAAAATTTAAAAAAAGTATGTTTTTTAGAAAGTGAAATAGAAAAATGGATAGAGTTTTTTAAAAATAAAACTTCTTTTTCTCCGTGGTCCTTGCAAGTTACTTGGGCAAAGAGAGTTTTTTTAAATAGATCCTTTTCTATTATCGCTCCAACTGGTGTAGGTAAGACCACTTGGGGAATGATAACAGCTTCTTACTTTGCAAAGGAAGGAAAAAAATCATATATAGTTTTACCAACTCAACTTCTTGTTAAACAAGTTAAAGAAAAACTTCAAAAACTTACTGACAAAAAGATTGTAGCCTATACTGGAGAAAAGAAAAAAACAACTTTAAAAGCAATCTATGAAGGAGATTTTGATATTTTAATCACAACAATAAATTTTCTTTATAAACATTATGAAAACCTGAAAGATAAAGATTTTAAATTTATCTTTATAGACGATGTAGATAGCTTACTTAAAAGTGCAAAAAACATAGATAAAGTTTTAATGCTTCTTGGTGCTTCAGAAGATCTTATAAACAAAGCCTTAGAAGTTATAAAATTAAAAAAGAAATTGCCTTTTACAAAAAAAGAAGAACTTGATAGTCTTTTAAAAAAAATTAACGAAATTGAAAAGGAACTTGAAAAATTTAGAGAAAGTTTAGATAAAGTTTTAGTAGTATCCTCTGCAACTTCTGTTCCCAAAAGTGACCGAGTAAAACTTTTTAGAGAAATTTTAGGATTTGAAGTTGGAAAAGTAGCAAGTGTTTTAAGAAACGTAGAAGATATCTTATTTTTCTTTGAAAATCCAAGTAAGGAAAATCTTTTAAACAAGGCTACAAATTTAATAAAAAAGTATGGAAAAGGATGCTTTTTATTTATTAGCTCGGATATGAAAAAAGAGTTCATAAATGAAGTCGTAGATTTTCTCAATAAAAATAACATAAAAGCTATATCCTACGAAGACTTTAACGAGGAAAATAAAGAAAAATTTATAGATGGAGAAATAAAAGTAGTTGTAGGAATAGCATCTTATAAAAATCCACTTGCAAGAGGAATAGATTTACCCCATGCTGTAAGATATGCTATATTTTTGGGCGTTCCCAAACTTAAATTTTCTTTAAAACTATCCTTGTCTCCAGCAAAGCTTTTTAATTTTCTTTTAGCAACAAAGGAAGCTTTAATGGAATATTTAAAAAAAATTGGGAAGGATACCTCTATTATAGATAGATATATAAATTATTTAAAAAACTATATTACCCTTCCTGAAGAACTTTTAGATAGATACCCAAATATCAAAAGTAAATGCGAGGAAATTGTAAAATTTTTAGAGGATACTTTAAAAGACAAAAGATTTTTTGAAATTTTAAAAGAAAGAGATGATATCTTTATAGAAGAGGAAAATGGAGAGCTTTTCCTTCTCATAGGAGATTCTGCAGGTTACATTCAAGCTTCTGGAAGAACCTCTCGTATGTTTGCAGGTGGTCTTACCAAAGGAGCAAGTTTATTACTTGTTGATAACATAAAAAGTTTAAATTCTTTAAGAAAACGCGTTAGATTTTTAAGTGATGAAATTGAATTTAAAGTTTTTGAAAGCAAAATTGGAATAGATTATGCTAAAAAACATGGACTTGAAATTGTAAATGAAAACTTTTTAAACAATCTTTTTAAAAAAATAGATAAAGATAGAGAATTTGTTAGAAAAATTTTAGAAGGAAAGTTAAAAGTAGAAAATAAAAACTTAATAAAAACTGCTCTTGTAGTTGTAGAATCTCCAAATAAAGCAAGAACAATAGCTAATTTTTTTGGAAAAGCTATAAGCAGAAAACTTCACAATGTAAATATATATGAAGTAAATTTAGGAGACTACCTTTTACTTTTAACTGCAAGTAAAGGACATATTTTTGATCTAACTTATAACTATGATATTTGGGGAGTTAAGAAAGAGGATAAGTATTACCCGGTTTATACAACTATAAAATATTGTCCTAATTGTCAAAAATATATAAAAGCTTCTCCTTGTCCCTACTGTGGAAATAAAAACTTAGAAGATAAGATAGACATATTAAAAGCTTTAAGAGATATATCTTTGGAAATAGATGAGATTTACCTTGCCTCGGATCCGGA
>Ga0256836_1000437_pt1 | contig 22321 bp, 26 predicted proteins | sample 4561380metaG_FD_185974 | JGI IMG/M metagenome (GOLD analysis project Ga0256836, IMG submission 185974) | Hydrothermal vent microbial communities from Guaymas Basin, Mexico - 4561-380 | ecosystem: Environmental > Aquatic > Marine > Hydrothermal vents | place: Mexico: Guaymas Basin | collected...
ATATAGTAAAAGAACATATTCCTTTGTTTTGGAGAACAAAAGGGATTTATAATCCAAAAAATGTAAAAATAAAAATTACAGATAGATTTATTAATATAGTAGCAAAAAGAGTTCTTACTAAGATGGGAATGAGTATTCCAAATGATCCCGTTGAAATTTTTAGAAAAATTAATGAAGATGTTAGAAACATGAACGAGAAAGAGTTATTTAGTTTAACAAGAAATATAAAAGAGGATAAAGTTAATGGGTTTTATATAAAAAGATTTAATCCTCTTCCTGGAAGTGCTAAAAAAGCTGATTTTGGAGAAAAAAGGCATTATTTTTATAAAAACGAAGAAATTTCTTTTGCTATTCATAAAGGAGTTGATTTAGCAAAAATTAGACATTCAAAAATTTATGCAAGTAATTATGGAAAAGTAGTAGCTGAAAAATATATAGGAATTTATGGAAATACGCTAATTATTTATCATAAATTAGGACTTTATTCTGTTTATTCTCATACAAGCGCCTTTAAAGTTGGTGTTGGAGATAGTGTTAGAAAAGGAATGGTAATTGCTTTAACTGGAGCAACAGGAGCGGTATTTGGGGATCATTTGCATTTTGGAATTTATATTCAAGGTATACCGGTTCAGCCAATTGAATGGATGGATCAGCGTTGGATTAATACAAACATTGTAAAAATTTTTAAAGATGCAAAAAGGTTAATTTTACAATGAGGCAAAAGACTCTAAGAGTTTTTGAGATTGAAGATTACGAAAAGCTAAAAAATATTATTTCTTCGAAATTGCCTTTAATTAAAAATCACTTTTTTATGTTAAAAGAAAAAAACGAAGAAATTGAAAATTTGTTAAAAGAATATGGGCTTAATTATTTTATAGTAAATGGTTCTTCTTTTGTAAAAGAAGCAGAGGTTAAAGTAGTAGAAAAAGAAATAAAACTAAATACGAAAATTTTTGATAGAATTATAAGAAGCGGAGAGGAAATTGTAAGTAAGGAAAATTTGCTTTTTTTAAATAGAATTAACGCAGGCGCAAAAATAGAAAGTAGTGGGAATATAGAAATTTTTGATGAAAATGAAGGATTAGTTATTTGTAACGGAGATTATTTAATAGTAAAGAAAAATATTAAAGGAACGATAATATTTAATGGAAGTGATATAGGAGAAGTTAAAAAATTAACTTTTTTTTCAAAAGAAAAAATTAAGGTTATAGAATGAAACAAAGAACGATAAAAAAACCGGTAGAAATAGTTGGAATTGGGCTTCATAAAGGAGTTCCAGTAAAGTTAAGATTAGAGCCTTTAGGAGAAAATAGTGGTATAGTTTTTTATAGAAGCGATAAGGGAGTTAGTATTGAATTAAGTCCTAAAAATGTTGTGGATACTAAAATGGCAACGGTTCTTGGTAAAGATGGAGTAGTTGTTTCTACGATTGAGCACTTAATGAGTGCTGTTTATGCTTTTGGAATTGATAATTTAAGAATAGTTATTGATAATGATGAGGTTCCTATTATGGATGGGAGTGCGATAAGTTTTGTTATGATGATAAAAGAAGCTGGAATTGAGGAACTTAGTGAAAATAAAAAATTCATTAAAATTACCAAGGAAGTAAAAATAGAAGAGAATGGAAAATTTGCTCTTCTTAAGCCAAGCGAAAAAATTTCTTTTGATTTTGAAATTAATTTTTCTCATCCTATGATAGGCAATCAAAAGTATTATTTTGAATTTTCTACAAAAAATTATATTGAAGAAATTTCAAAAGCAAGAACTTTTGGCTTTTTAAAAGAAGTGCAGTATTTAAGGAGTATAGGTCTTGCTCTTGGTGGAAGTCTTGAGAATGCGATAGTGCTTGATGATAAAGGAATTTTAAACGATTCTTTGAGATTTCCTGATGAATTTGTAAGACATAAAATTCTTGACGCGATAGGAGATATGAGTTTGCTTGGGAATAATTTTATTGGAGAATATAAGGCAAAGGCAAGCGGTCATCATTTAAATCATTTATTGACTAAAAAAGTATTAGAAGAGAAAGCTTACGAAATAGTAGAGTTTAATGCAAAGGAAGTTGCTCTTGCAAAAGCCTTTTGTTGATGTTGTAGCGATTCCTATTTCTAAACCTTTGATTGTAGGAATTTATAAAGATAAAGAGCTTATTGAAGAGATAAAAAAAGAGGGAATGACAAGTGAAGTTTTGCCTGAGATTTTTGATGAAATTTTAAATAAATATGAAGTAGAGCATATTATTTATTCAAAAGGTCCCGGAAGTTTTATGGCTATAAAGCTCTCTTATGTTTTTTTTAAAACTTTGGAAATTACTAAAGGTATAAAATTATTGGCAGTTGATGGATTTTATTTTAATAATAACGCTCCTATTAAAGCGGTAGGGAATAGTTTTTTTGTAAAAAAAGAAGGTATAATTACAATAGAAAAAAATTTAAAAGAAGGAGATTTTTCTTTGCCTAAAAAGTTAGATTTTAGCGATTTTAATGAAGACACATCTCCTCTTTACGTTTTAAAAGCTGTATAAAGGTAGTTAATGGTTATTACGGTTCCGGCGACAAGTGCGAATTTAGGGCCTGGTTTTGATACTTTAGGATTGGCTCTTAATTTAAGAAACGAAATAGAAATTAAAAGATCGGAATATCCAAGTATAGAAATATATGGGGAAAATGCGGAATATCTTAGAACTCTTAAAAGAAATTTTTTTATCGATATTTTTAATGATATTTATAAAAATTTAACTGGTAAAAATGAGAATTTTTCTTTTAAATTTAATAATAAAATTCCACTCTCTCGTGGACTTGGGAGTAGTTCGGCTGTAATTGTTGCTGCTATTACTGCAGCTTACGAGATGGCGCAAGTTCCATATAAAAAAGATAAAATTATAAATCTTGCTTTAAATTACGAGCCTCATCCTGATAATATAACTCCAGCAACTCTTGGGGGATTTTGCGTCTCTAAACTTAAAAAGAATAAAGTATTTTTTTTAAAAAAGTTTATTCCTTCTAATTTAAGAGCAGTTATTGTAATTCCAAATAAGCCTGTTTCAACTCAAAAGAGCAGAAATGCTCTTAAAGCTTATTATTCTTTAAAAGATTGTGTAACTAATATTTCTTCTTCTTCTATGATTACAGCAGCTTTTTTTAGCGAAAAATTTGATATTTTAAGATATGTAGTAGAAGATAAAATTCATCAAGAAAATAGAATGAAAAATATGCCGGAACTTTTTAAAGTAAGAGAAATTGCCTTAAGAGAAGGGGCTTTAATGTCTACGCTTAGCGGTAGTGGTAGCAGTTTTTTTAATTTGGCTTATAAAGACGATGCGTATAATATATATAGTGCTTTAAAAGATAATTTTAAAGATTTTACCGTTAAAATTTTATATTTTGACAATGTGGGAGTAAAAGTATATAATTAAATGGAAAATGTAAAATGGAAAATGTAAAAAAAAAGCCTATTAGAATGTGCGTGGTTTGTAGAGGGAGGTTTTATCAAGAAAATCTTAATAGGCTTCAATGTAAAGATGGAAAACTTATTCATTTTAGCGGAATGGGAAGAAGTTTTTATGTATGCGCTTCTTGTATTAAGAAGAAAAAATTTGTAAATTATATTGCTAAAATATGTAGTATTTCAAAAGAAAAAGCAAGAGAAGAAATTTTCCATTTTCCATTTTCCATTGTAAATTAAATTAAAAGGAGTTTACTTGAAGATAAAAGTTAGCGAGGTAGCAAAAGAACTTGGATTAAAAAATAAAGAAGTTGTCGAAATAGCAAAAGAGCTTGGAATAAAAGCAACAATTAGAGGTAGTATCGAACCTATGGAAGCTATGAAGATTCAAGAATATTTGAAAAACAAAAATAAAAAAACAGAAGTTAAGGAAGAGGTAAAGCCTCAAAAGAAAGTTGAGGAGGAAAAACCAAAAAGAAGAAAAAGAAGAACTTTTGATGAGTTAATTAAAAAAACTCAAACTGGCATTAAAATAGTTAAAAAAGAAGAAAAAAAAGAAGAAATAAAAGAAGAAGAAAAAAAAGAAGTTAAAAAAGAAGTTAAAAAAACTAAACCTAAAAAAGTAACCACTAAAAAGCCTGTAGAAAAAGAACTTAAAATTGATGTTGATTTAGCCGAAATGGATGTTATTGAAGAAAATCAGGTTGAGCTTTTAGATTTATATTTTAACGATATTAATCTTCAAGATGAAGAAAAGCTTGAAGAAAAGGCTAAAAAACCAACGGAAAATAGGAAAGACGAAAAAAGAGAAATTAAGAGAAAGAAAAAGCCAACTGGTATTGTAAAAGAAAGTACAAGAAAGAAAAAAAAGAAAAAGAAAAAAGCAAAAGAAGAAGAGGTAATAAAAATACCAAAAGAAGTGAGAGTTTACGAGTTTGCTGAAATGTTAAAAATACCTTTAGAAGATGTATTAAATGCTTTAAGAGAGCTTGGAGAAGAAAGAGATAAAAACGATTTCTTAGGCGAAGAATATATTGAAACTTTGGCTGAAGAATTTAATAAAGAAGTGGAAATTTATGATCCTTTAGCAGAATTTGATTATGTTAAAAAATACGATCAGCAGTGTCCTGAAGAAGAATATACAACCCCTCGTCCGCCGATTGTTACAATTATGGGGCATGTTGACCATGGTAAAACTTCTCTTCTTGATAAAATTAGAAATACAAGGGTAGCAGCAAAAGAAGCTGGGGGAATTACTCAGCATATTGGTGCTTATATGGTAGAAAAAGACGGTAAAAAAATTACTTTTATCGATACCCCAGGACACGAAGCGTTTACGGAAATGAGAGCAAGAGGAGCAAAAGTTACCGATATTGCTGTTATTGTAGTTGCTGCTGATGATGGAGTTATGCCTCAAACTCGTGAAGCAATCGCACATGCTCAAGCAGCACAAGTTCCATTTATTATTGCAGTAAATAAAATCGACAAACCTCAGGCAAATCCGGATTTAGTAAAATCTCAACTAGCGGAAATGGGAATTACTCCAGTTGAATGGGGTGGAGATTATGAGTTTGTTCACGTAAGTGCAAAAACGGGCGAAGGAATTGATGATTTACTTGAGACTATATTGCTTCAGGCTGAGATGATGGAACTTAAAGCAAATCCAAAATGTCCTGCCAAAGCTTACGTAATAGAAAGTAGATTAGAAAAAGGAAAAGGTCCAGTAGCAACTGTAATTGTTAAAAATGGGACTCTTAAAAAACAAGATAGTTTTGTTTGTGGTAAAACATTTGGTAGGGTAAGACTTATAATTGATGATTTAGGAAAACAAAAAAAAGAAGTTTTACCAGGAGAGCCTGCAGAAATTACAGGTTTTGATGAAGTTCCTTTAGCCGGAGATACTCTTGTAGTGGTTGAGAGTGATAAAGTGGCAAAAGAAACGGCTGAAAAATGGAAAGAATATTTAGAGCAAAAAGAAAAATCAAAAACTACGAAAGCTACTTTAGAAGATCTTCAAAAAATGATTCTTGAAGGAAATCTTAAAAAACTTCCTGTTATTGTTAAGGCCGATACTCAAGGAAGCGTTGAAGCAATAAAAGGAAGTCTTGCTAAACTTAAAAATGAAGAAGTAAAAGTTGATGTTATTCATAGTGATGTTGGAGCTATTACTGAAAATGATGTAATTTTGGCAAAGGCTACTGAACCACATGCTGTAATTTTAGGATTTAATGTTCGTCCTACAAGTGGAGCTAAAAATAAAGCAAAACAGGAAGGAATTGAGATTAGAACATATTCTATTATTTATGATTTAATCGATGATGTAAAAGAGATGCTCTCAGGTCTTATGGCTCCAAAAATTAAAGAAGAAGTTACAGCGACGGTTGAAGTTAGGGAAGTATTTAATATTCCAAAGGTTGGAACAGTTGCTGGATGTTATGTAGTAGATGGCGTGGTTCATAGAGGAGATTATGTAAGAGTAATTAGAGATGGAGTGGTAATTTATGATTCTAAATTAGCAAGCTTAAAAAGATTTAAAGATGATGTAAAAGAAGTTGGTAAAGGGTTTGAGTGCGGTATTATGGTTGAGGGATATAATGATGTTAAGGTTGGAGATATTCTTGAGACTTATCAAAAAATAGAAGAGAAAGCTAAATTTGAATAATTCCTCTTCCTTTTCTTAAACTTTCCTTAAATTTGTTATAATTTCAGAAAAAGGATATAAATGGGCAAAAGTATTAAAGTCCAAAGGAAAGAATCTTTACTTAAAGAAGTAATACCTGAAGTTTTATCTCAAATGGGAGATGAAAGAATAAGAGGGCTTGGAGTCGTTGATGTGGTTTGTTCAAGAGATGGAAGCGATGCAAAAGTATATCTTGAAAAGAGTTATTTAAACGAAAAAGAACAAAGAGAAGCTTTAAAAAAATTAAAACAAGCAACGGGATATATTAAATCTCAAGCTTTAAAAACCACTGGATGGTATAAAGTGCCAAATCTTACATTTACTTTTGATGAACTGTTAGAACATGAAAATAGAATGGAAGAGCTGTTTGAAAAGATTAAGAAAAAATGATTTTTATAACAGATCTTGATAAAACTTTTTTAAGAAGCGATTTAAGTATTTCAAAGTTTAGCAGAGAAATTTGGAATAATTTTAAATATCCTTTAAGTGTAGCTACAGCAAGAAGCTATACGGGAGTTAAGAATTTGTTAAAAGGATTAAAATTAGAATTTCCTTTAATAGTTTTAGATGGAGCAATGGTAGTAGATAAGGATGGAAATCCAATTGAGATTCGTTCGATTGATAAAAAGCTGGCAAATGAGATAATTAACGAGGTTTATAAAAAATTTAAGGAATTTCCGTTAATTGTAGGATTTGATGAATTTGAAAAAGAAAAATTTTTATATCCTAAAACGCTTAATAAATATCAACTTGAGCTTCTTAGGATGTATAAAAATGATTCAAGAGTTTTTATGGAGTTAAAGGCTTTAAATCATAATCTTAAAATGGTATATCTTGGAGAAAAAAAGTTATTAGAAGAAATTGAAAAGTTTGTTAGAAATTTTGGAGTAGAGACTAAACTTACAAAAGATGCGTATATGGATTGCTATTTTTTAACAATTTTACACCCTCTTGGGGATAAAGCAAATGGACTTAAAGTTTTTGAAGAAATAATGGATATAGAACCAAAAGAGGTAACTGTTTTTGGAGATAGTATAAATGATTTAGGGATGTTTGAATATGCTGGAGTTTCAGTTGCGGTTAAAAATGCTCTTGAGGAAGTTAAAAAAAAAGCCAATGTGATTCTTGATAAAACAAATGATGAAGATGGGGTAGCATATTATTTAAAGGAGATAAAATGACAAGAGAAGAACTTAAAAACGTAATAAAAAATATTGTAGAAGATAATGGGTGTGAGCTTTACGATATTGAAGAGACTAAAGAAGGAGAAGATAAATATTTTAGAGTATATATTACAAAACCTGGAGGAGTTGATTTGAATGATTGTGTAGCTATTAACAATTTGCTCTCTCCAATTTTTGATGTTGAAGATCCTATAGAAGGAAAATACTTTTTAGAAGTTTCTTCTCCTGGGGTTGAGAGAAAACTTACAAAACCAGAGCATTTTGAAAAGAGTATAGGAGAGAATGTAAAAGTAACTACAAACGATGGTAAAAAAATAAAAGGGGAACTTAAAAGTTTTATTGATGGAGTTGTAGAAATTGGAAAAGAAAAAGTAAATTTTGAAGATATTAAAAAAGCAAAAACTTATGTAGATTGGAATAATTACAAAGGTCTTAAGTGAGTTTGTATTTTCCAAATGCGCTTTCTCCAAGCGGTTTTACTACCGCTACTTTATCTTCTACAAATGATAAAGAAGCTTCAAAAATAATAAAAGAAATTATTCAAAATTCTTACGATTCCGCTTTGGAAAAAGGCGTAAAAGCAAAAATAAAATTTATTTACGATATAATAGAAGTTAACAAAATTCCTTTTATTAACGAATACAAAAAAGCTATTAGCTTAATTGAGAAAGAAGATCTAAGCGAACAAGAAAGGGATATTTTAAACGAAATAAAAGAGAATTTAAACAAGACTTTTTTAGATGTTTTGTATATAGTAGATAATGGTGTTGGTTTTTTGAAAAAAAATCTTATTGCAATGCTTGGTGATGGAATAAGCGTAAAAAAAGAAGGTTCTGGTGGAAGTTATGGAAATGGTCATTTTAGTATGTTTAATTTGTCTTTTTTGAGGTATTTGCTTTATTTTTCAAAAACTAAAGAAGGCGAAATTTTTAGTGGTCATACTATTTTGAGAACTTTTAAAGATAATGGAAGTTTAAAAGATAAAAACGGATATATCTTAAAATCGCCAAAACCTTTAATTGAAGAAAATGATGTATTTATTAGGGCGATACCTTCATTTTTAAAAGAAAAACTAACAGGTGTAAATAGCGGTGCTGGTATTATGATTTTGGGTTTTAACTTTTTTTTAAATAAAGAAAATTGGGTTGATTTAATTAAGGCAAGTGTTGTTAGAAATTTTTTTGTAGCACTTGAGAGGGATAGGCTTGAAGTAGAAATAATAGAAAATAGAGTTCATAAAATAGATACTTTAAATTTTGATGTAATTTTTGAAGAGACAAGAAAAATTAACGTAAATCCAAGATATAACGAAGTTAAGCCTTTTTTGGAAGTATTGGATAAGGAAAAATATATTTGTAATACTAGTTTGGGAGAAGTTGAAATATATTTGGGTTCTTGGGATAAAACTAAACTTGGTATTTCAAGAAATGGGATGTATATTACCTCTAAACTTCCAGCTCCTCTTAGAGAAGGTGATTTTGTCGAATATAAACCTTTTGTTGCTTTGATTTTGCCAGAAAGCGTTGAGATTTCAAATTTGATAAAAAGAGCAGAAGGTCCTTTTCATGACGATATAAGTTTTAGACGTTTTTCTGATGATGATTTTGGAAAAGAAAAAAGAAAAAAACTAAAAAAAGTTTTTGAAGAAATTAACAGATTTATAAAATCAAAAGTAGAAAAAATCAATACTCAATCAATTGAAATTGAAATTCCTGAGTTAAATATTCCAATGTTAGAAAGTAGGCATGACAAAAAAGGCAAAAAAAGAGTAAATAAGCTCTCAAAAAAAAGAAAAAAACCTGTTATTGGTTCTGATGAAAAAATCGAAATTAACGTCGTATCAAAAAACAAAAATAGCAAAAGTAAGCTTAGAGTCGGGAAAGAGATACTTTTGAAAAAATTTTTGGCATTTAACGATATTGAAAATAAAAAACTGTATTTAAAGTTTCAGAGCGAATATAAAGATATTTTTATTAGGTTAAAAGTTGACGATGGAACGGATGAAACATGTGATGTAAGTACAAGCGGAGTTGATTTGGAAATTGTAAATGTTAAAGGAGCTAATTTAGAAGGTAAGTTTCTTTTGGTAAGAGATATAAAGGATGAGATTGAATTGATAATAGAGTATAAAGAAGCAAAAGGTGTAATTAATTATCAATTTTTTAAGGCTATTTCATGACTTTAACTACAAGTGCTTATCCATATCCGGTTTTGGAAGAAGAGAGATTTGATTATATAAATTCTACTTATCAAATAAAACAAATAAAAAGTGATAGTAAGCATATTTTTATCGAACATCATTTGGTTGGGGCTGATTTTATAGTGGATTTGCTTCAAAAAGGACTTGCGAAATTTGTAATAACCGTTGTTGTAAAAGATGCTCTTTTTAGAAAAACTTATGATGAAATTGAACAAACGATTTCCGTAAATAGAGTAGTTCAAAAAATTCCGCTTTTGTCAAATGAAATAAATCATTCTTTTTTTGCGCATGTAGTTTATGTTGGAGAAGATAGAGAATTTGAGTTGAATTATAAAAATTTGGATAAGTTTTGGATTGGTAGGAAGGTTAAGTTATTAAAAGGTAGCATATTAGCAAAAGATGGATGGAGAGATTTAGATTTTGGTGTTGGAGATATTTTAAAAATTATTAAAGATGATATTTCCATTTCATTTGATAGCGAAATAGAATACGAAAATGGAGGCAAAATAATTTGTAAAATGAATAAAGATCTTTTTGAAAAAGTTGTGATTAGAGGAAGTAAGGATTTACATGTAAGAAGTATTATTTCTCATATTCTTTCTCAAGCTTTATTTAAGTTATCAAAACTTGATGAAATTCCGAGTAATTTTAATTCAATTATTTATAAGCTAAAAGAAGAAGGAATTGATATAAAAAGTGATGATTTTGATCCTATAAAGGCTTCTTTAGTTATTTTACCGCATGTTTTAGGAGATTTAGATGCTTGAATTACAAAAATTAAAGGATGAAGAAAAATATTTATTTTTAAAAAGCCTTTTAGATAAAGAGGAATTTTTAGATTTTATTGAAGTTTTTGTTGAGGAGGATTATAAAGTTAAGTTTAATCCAAATTTTAAACTTTCGGAGTTTGAGTTTCAATACATTCCTATGGATTTTTATAAGGAAATTTATGATCATTTGAAATTTAACGAATTGGATGCTTCAAATTATAAAAATTGGTTTTATGTAAATTTAGAAGCTGTTAAAAATGACATTATTAAACCTTATTATTTTGCTTTTAGCAAAAAAAACAAAGAACCTCTTAGAAATATTACAAGAGCTCTTAGGGAGTATGAAAAAGGAGAAAAGAAATTTTTTTATGAAATTTTTAGAGCTGTTCTTAGAAGAATGTTTGGTATGATAAAAGAAAGAGGTAGAAAAGGAATTTTTCAGGATGTTCCATTTAGTATAGCTTGGTGGAAATATCATTTATTTTTAATTAGTTTGGAATATGTAAACAATGAAAAAATATTGGAATTTTTATATGAAAAAGCGACTTTTTATAATCAATTGGTAGAAAAAATGGGATTTACTTTAACGGTGTTAGCTGATAGGAAACTTTTGGCTGCTTTATTAGATTATGCTGCTTACAATGGAGTAAAAAAAGAGCTTGTAAAAGATGTGGCAATGGTCTCTTCGATTAGAAGTTTTGGAGCACTTAATGTAGATGAGATTCAAAAGATAATAAAAGGGCTTTAATGTATATAGATAAATCACATAGTAATATGCCTCATGTTGTTAAGTTTTCGGGAGGTAGAAGCAGTGGTTATATGGTATTAAAACTTATTGAAAAAGGGCTATTGGATAAGAAAAGAGGAGATGTTGTTATTTTTAATAATACTTCAGCTGAACATCCAAAAACGTATGAATTTGTTAAACGAATAAAAAAAGAGGTAGAAAGTGCCGATATCCCTTTTTTTATTTTAGAGTTTCAAACTTTTGAAGATATGAAAAATGGGATTTATGATAGATATAGAAGTTATAGAATTGTAAACGAAGAGGAGTTTTCGAAAAAAAATCCTTTTGGGTATAAAAAAAATATGGAAATTTTTGAGGAGTTTATTTCTTTTTTAGGATATACTCCAAGTTTTTATAGTGGAAGAATTTGTTCTAAATATTTAAAAAAAGACGTAACTGAAGAATTTATAAAAGATTGGCTTGATTTTTTAAAATTTGGAATAAATATTCAAAGAAAAGGGCATTATAGAAATAAAGTTATGGTAGATTTTAAAAAAGTTTATAAAAAACACGAAAAAAGCGGAGGTAAAGTTCCTTTTGAAATTTTTAAGAGAAAAAAAGAATATTGTTATTTAAAATCTCCTTTAGTTAGAGAGGCTCAAAATTTTCAAGATTTTACTAATGTAGAACTTAAGAGAGTAGATTATAATGGAAACGAAGTAGTTTTATTAATTGGGTTTAGAAAAGATGAAGGATATAGATTAAAAAGAATTGAAGATAGATTAAATCTTAATGAAAAGATTGAATATTACGTAAAAGAAGAAAAAGAGCATATTTATATGCCTTTAGTGTTTTGGAATGTAACAAAAGATGAAATATTTAGTTTTTGGGATAAGTTTAAATTTGATTTGGAGCTTCCAAGGGACGGAATTTATGGAAATTGTGTTTACTGTTTTATGAAAGGATTGGAAAAATTAAAAAGGATTAAACCTTCAAAAGAAACTAAAGCTCTTGATATAGATTTTTGGGTTGAGATGGAGAAGAAATATCAAAGAAATTTAATTGAAGAAAAGAGAAATAGAAAAAAAGATGTAGAGATAATAAATTTTTTTGGAGTAGAGAAAGAGATGTCCTATGAGGTTGTTAGAGAACATATTTACTCTAATTTTAAATGAAGCTTGGAAATATCAGTTTTTAACCTATCCTAATCCTGCCGTTGGCTCAGCTGTTGTTGTAGAAAATGAGATTTTTGTTGGAGTTCATAAAAAAGCAGGAGAGCCTCATGCTGAGGTAAATGCTCTTTGGAAAGCGTTTAAGAGATTTTATAAAACGCCAGAACTTAAAACTTCTAAGGAAATTCATGAATATTTAATTAAATATCATAACGGATTTTTTAATAAAGCCAATGTTTATGTTACTCTTGAACCTTGTTCTCATATTGGTAAAACTCCTTCTTGTGCTAATTTACTTAGAATTTTAAAACCAAAAAGCGTGACAATTGGATGGAGAGATCCAATAAAAGAGCATTCAGGCGGGGTTGAAATGCTTAAAAACGAAGGAATTGAAGTTAAGGTTTTAAATGATAAAAGATGTTTTGATTTAATTGAGCCTTTTATTAAATGGCAAGAAAGATTTGTGTTTTTTAAGCTAGCTCAAAGTTTTAATGGTAGTATTAGCGGAGGATATATAAGTAGTGAGGATTCTTTAAATTGGGTTCATAAAGTAAGAGATAAAATAGATTTGCTTGTAATTGGCGGGAATACTGTTAGAATCGATAGACCAACTCTTGATAGTAGAAGAGTAAAAGGCAAAGCGCCTGATGTTTTGATCTATTCGAGAAGAAAAACGTTTGATAAAGACATTCCTCTTTTTAATGTGAAAAACAGAAAAGTGTTTATTGAAGATAATTTAGAGAAAATTAATAATTATAAGTTTATAATGATAGAAGGAGGAGAAAATTTATATAAACAGCTTAAGGATTTTGTAGATTGGAAAGTTTTTATTCTAACTCCTAAAATTTTTGATAGAATAAATTATAGATTGGAAGATAATTTTGAAATTTTACATGTTTTAAAAAATAAAGATTTAATAGTTTTTGGGAGATAGAATGGATGTTAAAATTTACGATAAGTTAGCAAAAAAATATGATTTAGTTACGAAAATAGTAAGTTTTGGAATAGAAGAAATTTGGAGATGGATATTTATAAAGACGATTAAAAAATATATAAAAAATGGAGTACTTTTGGATATAGCAAGTGCTACCGGGGAGATGGGAAAATTAAATTTTAAAAAAATGTATTTTGTAGAACCAAGTTCAGAAATGGTAAAGGTTATGCTTGAGAAATTTAAAAAAAATGGGTTTATAGAGATTGAAAAGTTTAAATTAAAAAAGCAAAAACAAGAGATTATAATTATTCAAAGTAGAGCCGAAAATTTTGAAATAGATGAGAAAGTTGATTTGATTACAGCGTTTATGGCGCTTAGAAATTTTGATAATTTGAAAGAAGGGATTAGGAACTTAGATAAAGTTTTAAAAAATGGGGGATATTTTGCCATAGTAGAAATGATAAAAAGCGATAATTTTTTTTCTAAACTGATTTTGTGGTATATGAATAATATTATACCTTTTGTTATGGGATTTTTAGGATTGAGAGAGGAATATAAATTGCTTGGTAAAAGTATAGATTCTTTAAAAGAAAAGGATATTATGGAACTTTTTAAAGGATATGAAATTGTGGAGAAAAGAAATCTTTTTTTTATTGCAAAAATGTTTATAATGAGGAAAAATGAAAAAAACGATTAATGTTAAAATAACTGATAAATTAGAATTTGAGATTGATTCAAGATTTAAGATAGAAGCTCTCATAAAGTTTATAAGGCTATCTTTTAATAGGCTTGAAATTAAAAATGACGAATATATTATATATTTTGACAAGGAAAATGTTAAAAATCACAAAATTTTGGTAAATTCTTTGGCTAATTTTTATAAAAAACAAACACAAGATGAGGTTAAATACAAACAAATTTTAATGAATTATAAAAGTGATGTAATAGTTAAAGTAAAAAAACATCAAGTTACTTTTGATGAGAACGCTCTTTATATTACTATTAGAAAAATTTCAAGTAAAGAATTTGAAATTGTTTTTGCCAATCCTAAAAAAAACGTATATGATTATATAAAAGGATTATTTTTATTTGATTTGCTAGAATTAGATGAATATAAAATGATCGTTTCTCTTAATGAAGAATCAAGCAGAATTGTGAATGCATTAATTTCTAAAAATTCCATTATGGGATATAAAGTAATTTTTAGAGTGTATGGAGATTTTAAACCGGATAAAAGAGGCTTTAGCGTAGAGGGTAGTTTAAAAGAATATTTAAATAAAATTAGAAACGCTCTTGAATTGTTTGGCGCTTCTACCATATATGAGTGGGATAAAATAAAGAAAGAATATAGAAGGCTTGCTAAAAAGTATCATCCAGATTTACATAGAAATAAACCAGAGTTGATTCAAAAAATTTACGAAAAAAAATTTAGAAAAGTAAAAGAATCTTATGAGCTTTTAGAAGAATATTACAATCAAAAAGTTACATCCACTCAATAAGTTTTTCTACTTCTTTAACTTCATAGCATTTAAGAGGTTCGTTTAATGGTTTACTTGGAACTATTGCTTTTTTAAATCCGAGATTTGCAGCTTCTTTAAGCCTTGTTTCGAGTCCAGCAACATCTCTTATATCTCCTACTAAACTTACTTCTCCTATAAAAACACTTTCTTTACTAATTGGTCTATTTCTAAAAGAGCTTACAATCGCAGAAATTATTGCAAGATCTGCTGCGGGTTCATTTATTTTGATTCCTCCGGTAACGTTTATAAAAACATCGTATTGATTTAGAGGAAGATTTAGTTTTTTTTCAAGTAAAGCTAAAATCATATTAAGACGGCTTAAATCAAATCCAGTAGCACTTCTTTTTGGGATAGAATAACTTTCACTTACCAATGCTTGAACTTCCAATACTATTGGTCTTGTTCCTTCAAGGATTACAGTAATTGCACTTCCTGGAGTTGCTTTTTTACTAAAAAAGCTTTTGTTTTTAGCACTAATAAGTCCTTTTGAGGTCATTTCAAAAATGCCTATTTCACTTGTTGATCCAAAGCGATTTTTAAAAGCTCTTAAAATTCTTAATTCTCTGTTTGTTTCTCCCTCAAAATAAAGAACTGTATCTACCATATGTTCAAGAACTCTTGGACCTGCTATTGAACCTTCTTTTGTTATGTGTCCGATTATAAATATTGGAATTTTTTTTTCTTTTGCTATTCTCATTAATTCAAAAGTTGCTTCTCTAACTTGAGAGACGCTACCGGGAGCTGATTGAAGATTTTGAGAATATATTGTTTGAATAGAGTCTATGATTACTAAATCATATTCTTTTTTTATTTCTTCAATAATGTTTTCAAGGACGATTTCTGGCATTAAAAAAAGATTTTTATTTTTAACTCCAAGTCTTTCTGCTCTAATTTTGATTTGTCCAGGAGATTCTTCTCCAGCCACATATAATACTTTTTTGTTTAAATTTCCCGCTAATTTTAACATTAAGGTGCTTTTTCCAACACCTGGGCTTCCTCCAATTAAAACCAAACTTCCTGGAACTATTCCTCCTCCAAGAACTAAATCAAGCTCAGCATCTCCACTTGAGAATCTTTCAATTTCTTCTTTTTCTATTTCGTTTATTTTTAAAACTTTTGAAGGTTTTAGAGTAGTTTTGTTTTTTTCTTCGCTAACTTCTACAAAACTCTCCCAACTTCCACATGCTGGACATTTCCCCATCCATTTTGCGCTTTTGTAGCCACATTCTATACATTCGTAAATGCTTTTTATTTTAGCCAATGTTAAACTCCATCATTTTTTTGTAAATTTCAATTTTGTTGATTAAAGTAAATATAAAATTAATTATAACTCCCCACATGTAAATTGCTAAAATAAGCAGGGAAATATAGAGGATTATAATGCCTATATGCTCTTTTAACTTTATATTTTCGTCTTCTTTGAAGTGAAAATAAATAAGATATATAAACCCAAATATTATAAAAAAAACTCCTATGTAGTAGACAATAAAGATTTCATTCGTTATATAATCCATCTAAAATTCCATCGATAAATTCTTCTTTGTTAAATTCTATTAGATCTTCTGGTTTTTCTCCAACTCCTACAAAATATATAGGAAGTTTTAGTTCGTTTACTATACTAAAGAGAGCTCCTCCTTTTGCCGTTCCGTCAAGTTTTGTGATTATTATGCCATCTACTCCTATAATTTCGTTAAAAACTTTAGCTTGATTTATTGCGCTGCTTCCTTGAGTTGCATCGATTATTAATAAAATTTTGTGAGGAGCGTTTTGATAAGCTTTTTTTGCTACATTTACTATTTTTTTTAACTCATTTTGTAAATTTATTTTGTTATGAAGTCTTCCTGCCGTATCGATTAAAGCAATATCGATACCTCTTGCTTTAGCAGCATTTATTGTATCAAAAGTAACAGCGGCTGGATCGTGACCTTGTTTGGTTTTAATGATTGGTACGTTTAAAATTTCGGCCCATTTAGTTAGTTGCTCAATAGCTGCTGCTCTAAATGTATCTGCTGCTCCAAGTACTACGCTTTTTCCTTCGTTTTTGAATTTATATGCAAGTTTTGCTATGGTAGTTGTTTTCCCTGCTCCATTTACTCCAATAATTAAAAATATAAATGGTTTGTCGTTAATTTTTATTTTTTCTTCTTTTGTTTCAAAAATTTTTAGTAATTCTTTTTTTAATTTTTCTTTGCTTACTTCTTTTGGGAGTTTTTCAAGAATCTTTTCTACTAGTTCGTAATCTATGTCGGCTTCAATTAATGCCTCTTCTAATAATTCTTTTGGAATTTTTTCTTTTTTTTCGCCTACTACGTTTTGTATTGCTTCTTTTGTTTTATTTAAGGCTTTTTTGAAGATGTTAAACATTAAAATCCCTCCGCTTTTAAAATTTCTAAAGGTGTAAAGTTTTCGTATTTAATGGTTTTGTTGTTTTCTATTACTACGATTGTTGGGTAAAGTTTTATTTTAAAATAGTTTTTTAAAAATTCATTGTTTGTATCTTTAAAATTGATGTTTAGTTTTTTTAATATATTTTTTTGTATTTGACAAAGCGTTGAGTTATTATCAAATAGCAAAACTACTCTTTCTTTTGGGAAAATTAATTTTGTTTTGTTAAATTCTAATCCTTCTATTGTTTTTATGTTTTCTGATATGGCTTTTGTTTTTTTTATTTTTGGCTTTGTTTCTTGATTATGCATTTTTTTTTCGCTACATCCAACTATTAATAGAAAAATTGCTAAAATATATCTCATTTTTCTCCTTTTTGAAATTTTATCATAAGGGTTTAAAAATGAAAAATGAATTTAGAAAGTTATGTTTAGAGAATAAAAAATTTAATAGGTATCTTTTTTCTAAAAAAATAGAAAAAGAGTTACTAAAGATTTCAAAAGATCATAAAAACATTCTTCTTTTTATACCTCTAAAAAACGAAGTAGATATAAGAGGAGTAATTAATACTCTTAGGCGTCAAAAAAAGAATATTTTTGTCCCTTTTATGCAAGATTTAAGCTTTAAAATGGTAAAATACTCTTTGCCTTTAAAGAAAAAAAAGTTCTCAATACTCGAGCCTCTAAATAAAAATAAAGCTTTGGAAAAAATTGATCTTGCTATAGTTCCAATCATTGGAATGGATAGTGAATTTAAAAGAATTGGTTTTGGTAAGGGAATGTATGATAGATTTTTTGGAACTTTAAAATACAAACCAAAAGTTGTATTCTTACAACTTCGACCTTGTATTTCAAAACATAAATTGACTAATGATTTTGATATTAAAGCAGATGAATTTATAAGTTTTAACGTAAGGAGAAAAAATGAACATTTTAATCGTTATTCTCGCTTCTTTTTTATCCGCTCTCGTGGTATTTTTCATAACCAGAAAGATGGATAGGGCAAAGTATGATATTTATATAACTGAAGCTAAGGCTAAGGCTAAAGCAATTGAACACGAAGCAGAAATTTTACTTGAAAATGCAAAGAGTAAGGCAAAAGAAATTGAGTTTAACGCTCAAAGTGAATACGAAAAAAAACAAATAGAGCTTCAAAAAGAGTATGAGGAAAAATTAAACGAGATTTTGAAAAAAGAGGAGGAAATCGAAAATCTTTTAAAAACTCAAAGTAAAAAGGAAAAAGAGCTTGAGAATTTAGAAGAATCTTTAAAAAAGATGATAGGAAGTTATGATAAAAAGTTAAAAGAAGTAGATGAACTTTTACGAAATATAGCTGGTCTTACAAAAGAAGAAGCAAAAGAGATGGTATTAGAAAAAACTAAAGAATTAATTAGAGAAGATATTGCTCATTTGACAAGAAAAATGTTAAAAGAAGCCGAAGAAAATGCTAAGAAAAAAGCAAATTATATTATTGCTCAGGCTACTACAAGATATGCTGGAGAGTTTGCCGGAGAGAGGCTTATAAATGTAGTTCCAATTGGTGATGATGAAATGAAAGGAAGAATTATCGGTAAAGAAGGTAAAAATATAAAAACGCTTGAAATGGTAACTGGATGTGATATTATAATAGATGAAACTCCTGGAATTATTACTGTAAGCTCTTTTAATATATATAGACGTCAAATTGCTGTTGAGACCATAAAAAGACTTATTGAAGATGGAAGAATTCATCCAGCAAGAATAGAAGAAATTTATAAAAAAGTAGAAGAAGAGTTTGAAGAAGAGAGTAAAAAAATAGGAGAAGAGATTATTTACGAACTTGGTTTGGCAAGTGCTGGAATTCATCCAGAAATTATAAAGCTGATAGGAAGATTAAAATATCGTGCAAGTTATGGGCAAAATGCTCTTGGTCATTCTTTAGAGGTTGCTCATTTAGCGGGAATTATGGCGGCTGAACTTGGAGGAGATGAGATGTTAGCTAAGAGAGCTGGACTTTTACATGATATTGGAAAGGCTCTAACTCATGAAATTGGTGGAGATCATGTTCAAATTGGATATGATTTATGCAAAAGATATGACGAGCCTGAAGAAGTGCTAAATGCAATAAAAGCTCATCATGGATATGAAGAAGCAAAAAGTATTGAAGCTGCAGTTGTTTGTGCCGCAGATTCTTTATCTGCTGCAAGACCTGGGGCAAGAAGAGAAGTGCTTGAAGCGTATTTAAAAAGAGTAACTCAAATTGAAGAAATAGCAAAAAGTTTTGATGGAGTTATTAAAGCATATGCTATGAATGCCGGAAGAGAAATTAGGGTTATAGTGGAAGCTGGAGTAGTTAGTGACGATGAAGCGGTTCTTTTAGCAAGAGAGATTGCTAAAAGAATTGAAGAAGAAGTAACTTTTCCTGGAAGTATAAAAGTAAACGTAATTAGAGAAACAAGAGCTATTAATTTTGCTACTAAATCGGCTTAGGAGAAATTATGGAAATTTTGGTAAAACCATGTGGAGAGTTTTTTACTAATTGTTATATCTTGGATAGAAAAATAATAATCGATCCTGGAGTTGGGGCTTTTGAGTTTGTAAAAGAGTATGCAAAAAATCCTATAGCCATAATTCTTACTCATGGTCATTTTGACCATATGTGGGATTCAAAAAAAATTAAGGATTATTTTCAGATTCCTCTTTATATTCACAAAGAGGATGAGTTTTTCTTAAGGAACGATCCTTTTGGATTTAATCCTCCTAAAGTTGAAGCTGATGTTTTATTGGAAGAAGGGAAAATAAACATAGGAAATTATGAATTTTTAATTAGACATTTTCCGGGACATACGCCTGGGAGTATTACTATTGAAACCGATAAAGAGATGTTTAGCGGAGATTTTATTTTTGATGGAAGTATAGGAAGAGTTGATTTTCCATATTCTGATTCTAATAAAATGAAAGAATCTATTAAAAAATTTTTACAAATTCCGTATGATAAAAGAGTTCTTCCAGGACATGGAGCAACTACTACTATTTTTAAAGCAAAAAAGTTTTTACCTATGTGGCTTAAATATATTTAAATTCTTTTTTTATTATTAAATTCATCGAAATTGTAGGTGCAAAAACAAACATAAAAAGCATTGAGCTAAGTAGAGCAAATTGAATAATGGCAGCTTTTATAGGAAAGATTCCTGCTATTAATAATCCTACCATAACTCCTGGAATATGAACGATTCCAGCTGCTTTTAACATGTCTCTTATAACTACTGTGGTATTATTTAAAATGTCTTTAAAAAGCCATTTAAATACTTCTTTTTTGCTTGCTCCTATTGCAAAAAAATTTAATATTACTTCCTCCAAATCTTTTAGTTTGCTTTTGTAATAAGAAAGACTTAAAACTATTGCTCTCATTCCTGCTGCTGTAATCATTCCAGCAATTGGTATTAAAGAATTTGCTGTTAATTTTAAAATGCCTGCTATATAGAGTAAAGTTAAGATTATGGAAGTTGTTATGAAAATTGAAAAGAAGATTGAAGCGAAGTTGTAGAAATTAAAAATGTATCTTTTTGAGGCTATGAAAGAAGCATTTATAAAAAATAATAAAACGATAATAAGATTTATTGTTAACTTATTGAATTTGAGTAAATAGATTAATAAAAACGAAATAAAAAGTAAATTGCCAAAAGCTAATAAAGAACTAATTAGTAGGTCTTTAAAAAGTTTTGTATCCGAATATATATCAAATGTTAATACTAACGCTATTATTAAAAAAGAAACGAAAATTATTAACATAGTGTCCCTTTTAGTAAAAACACTCCAAAATCTTTATGTTTTTTAATTGTGTGAATTTTAGTTATTTCGATTTTCCAATCTTTGAAATATTCTTTTAATTCCTCCTCACTAAAGCCAAAATGAAAAACATCTTCATTTCCTTTTGTATGAAAACTTCCATCTTCTTTGAATAAATCGGCTAAAAAGATTTTATTTGTCAATTTTTTTAATTTATTTGGTAGTGCTTGAATGTCTTTTATGTGATGGAGAGTCATGGAAGATACGATATAGTCAAATTTTTCTTTTTCTTCAAAAATATCCTTAACTTCTGCGTATGCGTTTAAGTTTAACTTTTTTGCTTTTTCGTTAAATTTTTCTACCATTTTTTTAGAAGTATCTATTCCTTTTAATTTTTTACAAAATGGAGCTAAATTGATTCCAACAAGTCCCGTTCCGCAACCAAATTCTAATACTTTATCGTTTTTTGTAAGATAGGGTGCAATGTTTTTTACAACGGCTTTTGCCAAATTTACTCTTCTTGGTAAATCATCCCAAGTAATTGCATCTTTATCGAATCTATTCATAGTTTTATTCCTGCTTTTTTTAGGGCTTTATGAATATGGCTTAATTGAGTAGATTTATTTTTACACCAATTAGGAGCAAGTAAGTTTTTTGTTCCTGCTGTCATTCTTTGTATTGAGATATGGTTTGGAAGCATTTTTATTGCTTTAATTAAAGTGTCTATATACTCTTCTTCGGTTATTGGAATAAATTTTCCTTTTTTATAATCGTTTGCTAAAAGCGTATTATTGGTTACGTAAAGGGGATGAAATTTGATGCTATCTATATTTAAATTTATTGAATCTTCTACGCTTTTTAGCATATCTTTTTGGGTTTCTCCGGGAAGTCCAAAAATTAAATGTCCGCAAACGTTTAATTTCATGTTTTTTGTTTTATTTATAGTTTTAATTACATTTTCAAAGTCGTGTCCTCTATTTATTCTTTTAAGAGTTTCATTATTTGAAGTTTGAATGCCATATTCAATCCAAATTTCATGTTTTTTACTAAGCCATGCTAAATATTCGAGAGTTTCATCTGTTATGCTATCGGTTCTTGTACCAATACTAATTCCAATAACTTCTGGAAAAGATAGGGCTTTTTCGTAAAGTGTTTTTAATGTAGAAAATGGAGCATAAGTGTTTGTAAAACTTTGAAAATAAACTATAAATTTTTTTGCACCATAATATTTTTTTAGTAAAGGAACGGTATTAAAAAATTGAGATTTTAAACTTTTTAATTGTTTTTGAAGTAGAGGATTTTCTGTTGAATATAAATTTAAAGTAAATTTTTCTTTTTGAAAATTTGGAGAAAAGCTTTCATTTTCGCAGAATACGCATCCTCCTCTTGCTACTGTTCCATCGATATTTGGGCATGTAAATCCGGGAATTGAAATTGGAACTTTTTTAACTTTTGTTTTAAATTTTTTCTTTAAATATTTTCCAAACGTAAAAAGCTTATTCATAGCACCTCTTTTTTTGAGGGGTTATAACAAAAAA
>Ga0256836_1000440_pt1 | contig 22099 bp, 24 predicted proteins | sample 4561380metaG_FD_185974 | JGI IMG/M metagenome (GOLD analysis project Ga0256836, IMG submission 185974) | Hydrothermal vent microbial communities from Guaymas Basin, Mexico - 4561-380 | ecosystem: Environmental > Aquatic > Marine > Hydrothermal vents | place: Mexico: Guaymas Basin | collected...
AAACAGGATCAGCTGGTAAATCGCGTGTATCACCTTGCCCAAGATAAGTATAGAGTTCTACAGGAGTACTAAGCTTCTTTTTGCATAGGATATCCACATAAGAGTAAACGGAACGTGGGAGTCTATCCCATGAAACAAGAAGTATGTCTCCTGTTTGCATGTTGCATACGAATTCGAATCTTCTCTCAGAATAAAGAGCTAACATGTACAGCTTTGTAAGAGCCTTTAAGTAGTCACCCTTCAACTTTCCTACGTAGACCATACGCACCTCCTTTAATTTGGTTTAAAAAAAGGAGGGGGTGAGACCCTCCTATATTACTTACTCGTACAACTCATCAGCTGCTTTCTGAATAACATCTTTGTTGTTTTTGAAAGGTGACATCATCGGATTATTTGACTGTAAAGCCTTCTTAATAAATTCTTTCTTGGAATACTTAGCTTTCAGTTGACTTTTGCTTGGTGCTAGTGATCCATTATGACATCCAACACACTGAGTTTGCCATACATTTGCATATGTTGGTGTGTTCAAAACACATCCTAAAACTATCATAATAAACAGTTTTCTCATGACAAAACCTCCCATCAGAATTCTACTATAGTCGCGAATTTACGAAAAGTTCTCCGAATCAATGTATAAACATCATTTACATTTTGTGATTCTTCTAATGATAAAGGATTACGTTTAATAACTTTACCAGACTGATCAACATAAACTTGTTGTGGTCCTGGATCATATCCTTTAGAGGATGCAAATTTAGTAATTGGCTTATCATCTACTTGCACAAGCTTGTATACAATTGAAAGTGGTTTGAAATTAGATACAACCTGTGTACCTATAGCCGCACCATAGATATATTTATCAAGTTTCTCCTTTTTAATGAGAGAAGCATAGCGCTTAAGCTTTCTATAATTAAGATCACCAGAAATAATACACTTGATATTCAATTTATAATTTTCAGAAAGCTGTGCTACAAATCTGATATTGTCTATTATATCACCAGAGTCAATTCTTATTATAAATCCTTTGATAAGTGAATTGTAAGTAGATATAGATTTTACAATACTACTAACAACCTTTTTAAAATTATGAGCATCAGGAAGAATTACATTTGTTAAACCTTCTTTTAAAAGTTGAATCCAAACATGTACCTCTGATCTTATAAGTCTATCAATATTAGTACTATCAGCATCAATAGTTGAAACATACTGAATGAATGCATGTGGAAGTGTTCCAATAACTTTATCGGGATACTTATTGAAAAGATTCATATTGGATGATGTAAGACCAAATTTGACAGCTAATTCTGCAAATCTATTAGCTGAATCTATCCCAGGAGCCCTTCTGAATCCAAAATCAGAAATTCTCTTGAAGACATCCATTATCTCTCTATCTTTTAAAATTTCAAGAAGTCTTGTTTGATAAATGATTTCCCGTTGTACAACATTCAATAAAGCTGATTCAAATATGATAGGATCCAGACCTTCTCCTATAACTCTCACTAATGGACACCTTGGTTCCACATTTACAATTTCTGGAAGATTTGAATCATCTCCAAGTACTTGAATCTTCTTAATTCTTATGTTTTTGTCTCCATGAAAATCTAAGATTTGTTTTATAGTAGCTCTTACAATCTCATTGAAAACTTTTGGTTTAATATAAGCAGTTTTGATTGGTTCATTATCAGGACCTGGTTCTCTAAAAAATAACTCGAAAACTGTTGTATGACCTGAGTCAATACCAAAATGTTTAATAGTGCTAAGAGTTGTTAGATGATACTTATCATACATACCAACCTCCAGAGATGTTAGTTTTGGGAGTAACCCAAAAATGAGTTACTCCCCAATAGATTTTGTATTATATAAATGAAAGAGTCTAAGATGGCCATAGATTCTTTATGGCATATTCTAGAAAGTACTTTTTGAAAGGCTTATACCAGAACTTTCGTTCTGCTTCGTAAATGTGAGGATATACAATTAAGGGATTTCGACTCAATTTCAACTTCAACTCTTTCAAAATCTTTCTAGTTTTTGGATTAGCAATAATATGCTCATTTGTTGTTATATGAGTCGCTGATCCTAATGCAAAAAGCTTACCACCTCTTGGTCCACGTATAATTCTTTCTGCATACACAACTCTTCGACCAGGCTCTATTCTGTTAATTCTTGTAATGATTTTGAAACCAAACTTATCTTTAGTAAACTTAAATCCATACTTAGCGAATAAATGAACTAGATAACCGCTTGGTTTATGAAAAGCATATTCATGATTTATAACGATAAATGAATCTTTGTTCTGTTTCTTCACATCAATAAAAGCATAAATACAAAATGGATCAATTTCATCTAATCTAATCTGACCACCTAAATAAGGTCGAATCCAATTACGTAAAGCAAGATATCTGTTTTTCCAATGTTCACTCCAGTTCATATTATATACGCCTCGCTAAGGCTGCTAGAGTTAATGTTATAGAGAACCTTTGACTAATAACATCAAAGCCTTCATCTAATGTAGGATCTTCTGCATATTCAACACAATCAAACTTTTCAAATCCTAATTGAGATAAACCTCTTCCGGTACGACAAAGAAACTTATGAGCCACTATGAATCTTCCAAGTTTTCTAGCAAGATTGACATAAACACTTCTTTGTTTTTTGCTATTCATATCGTCACATATGATACATATGGCTGGATGTTGAGAAGCTTCATTAACAATATACTTCAGCCATTCTTTTTTAACATTCGGATCTCTGTTAAGATCCTCTTTTCCATAACCACTTTCCGCTGCCCAATCTTCATAAGAAACAGGTTTTAAAACTCCACGTTCTTTTAAAAAGTTTGAGAGTTTCTCTCTACCAGAATCATCTAATCCGATTGCAAAAACTATAACTCCTCTCATAATCAAAACCTCTAATTCTTTTTAATGCATATGCTCATTGTAATAAAATCTTCATTTTCTTCAAAATATATGTTATGGTCCTGGAAATGAAATAACTCAAGAAATTGTTCAACTTTTTCATAATTAGTGAAAGTTATAACTATAATAACAAATCCTGGGTGATCATAAATCTCTAATGTAGTATCACAAGACTTACATTCTAACTCATATCCATCATCCTCATAATCGTTAGTGAAACAGTATCTGCTTTTACAATTGTCAGATGTCATACAAGAAGCAGTATATTGTGATCTAAACCACTGTAAAATGTTTTCTATGATCTTCATATCTCCCTCTAATTAGGTTATGCATCAGGAATATCTTTATCATATCTCACACGAATGAATACTGGAAATCTCAAACAACCATCTTTTGATTCTTCTTGGTACTTTAGCTCAACAATCTTCCCAACTATTAAATCAGGATTTTTCAAAAACTGTTTGCGTTGTTCTTGAGTAAATCCTGAACCACACTTGCAATACTTTCCTTTGTATCTGAAAATAATAGCTGATATTTCATCTTTATTCTTTGTTGAGGGAATAATATCAGTACAGAGGACATCTATTGTTTTGAATAATTTAACTTTCAACCAATCTTTACTTCTTTTTGGTACATAAACTGAATTCGCTCTTTTAAGAACAATTCCTTCCCATCCTTCTTCAACTTTCTTATGAGCTAACTCAAAAGCATGTTTTAATGTTGATGGTACAAGTTTATGATAATCAACAAATGTAAATGGTGGTTTAAGATGTTTCATAATTCGTTTTAGTATATCCTTTCTGGTGAGATAAGTAGCCGTTGACTTCCCTCTTTTAAAAACATCATCTGTAACTATGTCAAACACATAGTACTTCATTGATGGATCATATTTTATGGGTTTGTTCTTAGTAAACATTGATGTCATTGATTTTGACCAATCTTTTGCATAAAACTCTCCATCTAAAACAAGTCCTTGAAGAGCTTTGATTGCCTTTTCATCCATCCCGTTAAGAAGTATTTTTTCTGCATTAACTAAACGTTTACTATTTCTTGAATAACAGTAAAATGTATCGTTTTCGAAAACTGTCAAGACTCTCAAACCATCTATCTTAATCTCCCAGTACCATTCATACTCTGAAAGTAATTCTTCAGCTTTTTCTGGTTTTAGAGATGATATATCATAAGCCAACATAGGAGTAAATTTGATACCTAGATCAATGTCTTCTAGTCCTAATACAGTTTTGATTATACTGTAACCCACACCTATTCTCAAATCTTTAGCCAAAATCAACTTATACCATTTACAATGAAACTCATCACATCTTAGAAAGAATTGTTTAAGAAACGAATCTTTTTCTTTACCTACGATTTTTCTATTAGTCAGTAATCCAACAAGTTCTACAAATTCATCCCATGTTGCAATTTGTTTCTTACCACACGGATACTTTTTCATAAGTACATCATACGATACATAAGTCTTGATATCTTTGTTGTAAACCACTTCTGCTATAAATCTGAATTCATCACAATCTTTGATTTTCTCTAACAACTGAATCTTTTCAATAGGTCTACTTTTATTTGCAACTTCTTCGAATGTTCTGAAAATCTTATCGATACCACAATTCATAAGCATCCTCCTTAATTGTAAAAATGTATTCAAATGGAAGAGGAACTAACCATTAAGGTTAGTTCCTTAGAAAATCATTACGTCTCACATATAGTAGCAATCCATGATACTGTTATGATGAACGATAAAAGTTTCTTGACCTGAGAACGAGATTTTAAACCTATATTACACTTTGTTAAGATATCTTGAAGAATCTTTTTTGCTTTATCATCGTAATCGAAAACAGATAGAATTTTATTAAACAGTGTTTTCTGTTGTTTACATACTTTGTAACTGAGAATGAGAGATTTATTTGAATCACTTTTCTTAATAAGATAAGAGAAAATTTGATGTAGATCATTAACGCTCACATTATCTTTAATACAGTCAATCATGTCTTCTGATAAATCAACATTCAGTTTATTAGCTAGTAATTCTATGTTATCAAGAGATGTTTCTAGTTGCTGTTTAAAGATAAGAAAAACTTGATTAACATCTACTTCATCGTGAGCAGCACCGTAATGAGACGTTGAATCCATTGTTTTATAGTAAGCTTGAGCAAGAGTTTTAAGGAGTTGATTTATATGAGAACGAATGTTTCTCATCCATTTAAAAACTTTATCATCATTTTGAGCATGGAGTTTAAGAGCATGTAAAACAACATATTTGATGATTTCAACATGATTTAAATTGAATTTCTTATAAATTGATTTTCCACTTAAGTATGAAACAGCCATTTGCAGTCTATCTGCCTGACATACACGAAAGAATTTTCTAAACATCATAGTTAACATATAAGCAGCAAAAGATAACATAGTTATATTGAGCTTCTTTGTATCATTACGAATTAAAGCTATGTAAGCTAAAACAAGATACATTTCTGTAAAGGGTGTAGTAAAGAAACCATGTTTATGAGGGTTTAAACTATGAATGATTTGAATCAACTCATCATATTTAGGAATAGTTTCTTTCAAACACTTTTGTGTTTGTGTAGCTAAATCATTATTAATGAGTTTATATTCGATACAAACTGAGCCTATTGCAGCTAATTGCGAGCTTAGAAATTTAACAAATAATGACCAGCACTTGTCATCAATTTCAATATTATTCTCTTCAACAAACTTTCTTAAATCATCTAACGTTTTACTCATGCTTCAACCCCAATTTATTCTGTATAAAAGTCATTGCTTCCTGCACCATCTTAGATTCACTTTTATAATGAGGTTCAAAATCTAGAAGCATATGTAACAACTCAAGAATTTTCTGTTTTTCAAGTTGTGTTGATTTTGAAAGATAGTTAACTACAGATTCTGATAAAATATCAAATTCATGATCTGAATCTACATCGTCAACAGATATATTTTGTGATTGAATGTTATAATCAACTACAATCTTTTCAAAATCTTTCTGATAACGCTGTCTAAATTCTTTAGCAAGAAAAGTAGCTTTATTCAACTCTGATTCATCACATGATATTACAAGGCGAATTACATTTAAATTTCGTTCAACAAGTTCACTGATATGAGATTCATTAGCAATAAATGTTTCAAACTCATCTAACGATAATGCGATTTCATATAAGTTATATCTTGACTGAATCGGATAAAATGAATATTTAATACCATCTGATGATATATCAACTATGTAGTATCCCTTTTCTTGTAAAGCTTGCTTAAAAGATAAAGGATATGTTGATCCTACATAAAGATAAGAATCTTTTTCAACTCTGTTATGATAATGTCCTATAAAACAGAAATCAAAACATTGTATATCCGATTCTGATAGAGTAAACGGAATATACTTACTATAATCCAATTCAGAAAGATCTTGATGAAGTAGTCCAATATTCAAAGTTGTATCATCAACATTTTTCTGATATATGTCAAATATAGCTTGTTTGTTTTCAAAATCTTTAGGAGTTAGATATGGAACTCCATGTATCTTAACATCATTAATATAGATGAATGGTTGTTCAAAATGTAAAAGAGTAAAATTTGAAAGAGACTGATTGATGATTTGTACAGGTGATTCTTCTAAAGGACGACCGCTCTGTAAATCATGATTTCCAATAATAGCTATAAATGGACGACTATCTAGTTTTTTCAAAGTTGAAATTGTAAAGTTAATTTCTTTTGCAGAAACAAATGGTGTATCAAACATATCGCCACAGAAAAGTATTACATCTACATCAAAATCAAAAGATTTGTCGATAACCTGAGAGAAAACATTTCTCAGGTTATCTTTAAACCATGCTAAATTATAACGATTTGCACCTAAATGTGAATCTGAAAAAACTAGAAACCTCATATTAAGCTCCTATGTAAGGGTAAAATGTTTTCTGAACAACTTGTTTTGCATAAGTCTTTGCTTTATCTACTTGTTTCCACCTTTTGAATGCTTCTTGAAAAGCAATCATGTAAATTACTTCAGCTAATAACGTAGTTTGTATCAAAAGGGTTCTCCACTTAGTCATCTTAACACCTCCTTTAGTTGTTATTTAGTGGAGAGTCCTAACTGAATGATTTGTCCAAGACTATCTGAAACAATTCTATCATCATGAGAAATAGCTATAACTTGATGATATTTACTTAATTGATTTATCAGTCCCTTAAGAAGATCAATTCGTGTAAAATCAAATCCTTCTGTTACTTCATCAAGAATAACAGGTAGTTTACTATCAAGAATTTTTGAGATACTTAATCTGAGAGCTAATGCTAGAATAGATTGTTGTGCACCGGATAACATCATGATAGGAATTTGCTTGGAATCTTTAAGAATTACTATATTAAAGTCATCATCAATTAAGATATCAAAATTGAAACCAAAGTGATCAAGAAACTGTTTGACATATGTTGGAATTACATGCTTAAATTTATGATTGACATAAGTTTTGAAATTCTCAAACATCTTTTGATACTGCTTACATTTATCTTGTGTATCAATCAATTCTTCTAGTTCTTGTTTATAGTTATCAATTTTGTGTTGTAAATCTTCACTTTGTTGTTTCTTCATATCATACATTTGAATCTGCAATTCAACATCTTTAATCCTATTCAGTAAATCTGTAAGTTTCTTCATATGATCATCTGCCTGTTGTTCGACTTCTTTATAAGATTCCTCATATTCGTTGACTTGTTTGATGATATTCTGTAAGTTTTGTCTATAATTATCTTCATTATCCAGCATCTCCTTCCATTCTGATAAACTTGATACAAATGATCTTAAAGATAAAAGATCCTTGTTCATTTGTATGTAATAAAGTAATTCATCAAAAGACTTCCATTCAACATTATGTATGATAGTATAATAGTTTTTCAATAAGAAATGATTGAGTTTATCTATGCGTGTATGCAAAAAGGTTAAACTAGATTTGTAACGATTAAATTTATCGATAATATTGTTATAAGCATCTCTAACATCATTCCACGATTTGAAAGATTTTAGAAGATTTCTTTCATCATATGAAAGCTCAGGAAGATTCTGAATTGTCTGTTTCTTACGGATATACTCTATAAGTTTATTGAGATCATTGATGTTTATTTCTGTTGATTGACCATTATTGTAAAACTCAAACTCAATCCATTTTCTTACTCGTTCTGCATAAGGTTGATAATCATGTTTGTTTAGATGTACAGTTTTATAGTTGACCAAAGCTTTTAAATCTATTGTATGATACTTATCATACAATTGTTTAAGTTTTAGAGCATAAGGTAACTCTTTCTTTACATTCTGATAAGAATGATATTCATCTTGAATTTGTTTAATTTTAATGATAAACATATCATGTTGGTCTTTTGATAAAGTGTAGCTCCATAAGAGATCAGATGTATCAACATTCATAACTTCAAAAGCAACTGCTACTTTTTGCTCATCTATTGTTTCATAAGCAAGATATCTATATCTATCTAAACTTGAGATAAGATTCAACTTCGTTTGTAAGGTTTTATATTGATCCTTAAGAGTCTGAATTTTTTGTAATAATTGACGTAATTTTTGTTGAAAATCTTCTGATTTAAGCTTATTATATTCTGATTTTAGCTTATATAAACGGTTTTTTAGCTCGTTATGAATCTTCTCATCATAATCAACTTGTTTTAGCTGTTCTTCTAAATCATGTACAACTTTTCTATATGTCTCTATCTTACTTGTTTGTTGGGTATGAATACGAGACAATGCTTTAATAAAAAGATTAACTTTATCTAATTGAAAAAGTTGATAGTAAAGATTTTTAAATTCATTTGGTTGTAGTATCTTCAATAATTGTCGTTGAGGAATCAGCATAAGCCAATGTTCAGCTGGCCCAATTAAAGCAGTTATGTAATCAGTAACATTCTTTGTACCTTGTACTATAACTTTATCACTTGATACATCATAAAGTTTATCATGTTTGTTAAGACTTTTCTTACCAATAAACCTTTCAACTCTAAATGTTTTATTAGCATATTTGAAAGTTAAAGAAAGTTTTGCAACATCATCATGAGACCCTATTAAATTGACTAATGATGGAGATCTAAAAGATTTTCTATAAAGTGATATAAGTATTGCGTCAACTATCGTTGATTTACCACTTCCATTTGGACCAACTATGAATGTTGTTTGATCAAACTCTATGTATTTATTTTTAAATGCTAAAAAGTTCTCCATTGTTAATGAAATAAGTTTCATTAACGACCTCCATCAAGATCAAGGAATTTTATGAGAGTTTCTGTATTACACTGAAATCCTGATGCATTCTTATGTCCACCACCACCCATCTTCTTTGCAATCTGGGAAACATCAACACCATCTTTTTTGCTAAACATACTCACAGTCCAATAACGACCTGTATGATAAAATGTTACCATAATATCATACTTTTCATCATATTTGAGTTTTTCAAATGGTAAGCTATTAGATCTCATGTTAACACATATAGCTGAATAATTATCTATAGAAGTTTCAAATCCGTATTTCTTCAAAAATTCTATGTTACGCTCTAATGTAATCGTAAATATCATCTTACCTAACTTAATAGCTTTTAGAGATTCAACATATTCCCATAACTTAGATTTAGGATTTCTTAATTGGTTGCTATAATGCTTCATAAATTCTGTTATGTGATGTGTTGAGTCATCATCTTCATGAATCCATACATCAGCTTTTGCTATTAACTCTAACCACTTAGGAGGTTTTTCATCAGGATAGAAAAATTCAAAAACATGATAGCATGCTCCGTACTTATCTTTAAGGAAACATGTTACATTATCATAAAGATGACAAAAATTTGTTGTTTTAGCATCTTCTATTGCTGATTTATGATGATCTATCCATAGAAAACCCAAACATGTTTTAGCTATATCAATCATTTTATCAAAAGGCTGCGCAGAAAAATCCATCATAACAACATAATCAGAAGTGTTTATAAGTTTGAATTTATGATCTTCTCCATATTGTATAGGTATCCATATGACAGATTCAAAAGATTTTGGCCAATGTGGAAGAGTGTTATTCAATCTACCATCATTTAAAGCTTTGTAAAAGATTCTTGCTGACGCCCATCCATCTGGATCATCATGATAAAATACTTTCAAACTCATTGCTTAACTCCTTTCTTTTTACTTAATTTCATAAAGATGAGGAAACCTCTTAGCAAATAAGTTTAAAGCTAAAAGTAAACTTGAAATGTAATCTGTTTCATGTTGTTTTAAAGCTATAAAAGCTTTATCGAAATCAACCCATTTAGCATCTAATACTTCATTACCTGGTTTCGGTTTAATATTATCACTAAATGCAGCATACATTATAACACGTTTATGAAACTTAACTCCTTTGTATTGTCTGTAGATTTCAAAATCTCCAACTTTGCGAATAATCTCTGGTTTAATACCTGTTTCCTCAAATGTTTCTCTTATAGCAGTTTGCTGTGGTTTTTCCCGATTCTCAATTTCTCCTTTTGGAAAACTCCAATAGATCTTTCCTGTGCTTGGTGATTTAACTTTGATCATCAGAACCTGTCTAGTTTTTGTATTGAATGTGATTGTACCTGCAGAAGCTGGTAGTTCCATTTTAGATCTCCTTATAACGGAAGTTTTAAACAATTATGTATATCAAGTTTGGCATAAATCCATGAGAGAATCTTTATTAGAAGTCCTACCACAAAAGTAAACAACAAAATTGACATCCATGAAATATGATGATTCAAATAAAAGATATAATCAACTATTATTGTTGGTATGAAGGCATAAATAATCATTATTGATGAGTACATAGTTCTGATGATATACATCTTATCAGGTTCATTCTGTTCTTTTTCAGCTAACATAAGATACATTCGCCTAAACTGCATCTGAATTTCTGTATCATCAAACAAAAAAGGTGTAAGAAAACTTAAACATATAGTTGAAGCTGATATCCATAATGTAATCTCATTGGGTTTAAAAATAGCAGCTAAAACTAACATTGTTATCAAAGCAATAAAAACGTAATGCACAAGTTTTGATGAATTCATAAGACACCTCCTCAAAAAACAAGTTTCAAATTCATAGCTACTAACAACTCATCTGAATAAATCAAACTTAGAATTTGTATAATATAAATGATCTATCTCTGTAAATAGATATATATTCTGATAGAATAATTTTGAAGTTTGATTATAAAATTAGTGTTGTTATAAGCAACATATCACAAACATCTAATAGAGTAATACAATCTACGATGCATGTCTTCAAAACAAAACGCACTAACATAGTTGAATTCATCATTTCAATCATACATATATCAATATCTGGAAGCTAATCTAAATGAATAATTTTGAAATACTTTTAAAATTTAGTGTTGTTATAGACAACATAACATAATCAATTGTGATACGTATCTAATACGAAAAGCTGATACAGTCGTCATGATAAGTGAAACCAACTATAACGTAAACAAAATGGTAACTCAAGGAAACAATTCTAAAAGAATAATTTTGAAAATCAGTTATAAATTAGTGTTGTTATAAACAACACACTAAGACATCAACATAACAATCAAACAATTAAGATAACATTCAGTTTTCGTAACATCTTACTTATCAGAATACGGTTCATCAGAAATTGTATAAGTTATTCACTTTGAATATTTTTGAAGTTTGATTAAAAATTTAGTGTTGTTATAGGCAACATTCATTCTAAAACAGATGTCAAATAATCAAGCATTTCTGATACACCTTTTGTTGATTCAAAAAGCAACTTATTGAGCAACTGTTGTTTTTGTCTATTTGAAAATGTTACAACTGTTTTGTATCTATCAAGAAAGTTAAGAGCATCATACATTTCTGTAAATTCTTTCTGATAAGCAGATATTACAAATGTTTCAAGTACATCTACATATGTAATAGAATCTGAGAAAACGTCTTTATGAAAACGATTTTTTATCTCAAAATCATTGTTAAAGTAATAACTGTTGAATGCATCTTTCATTAAATCTAGAAACTTATGAATCTGTTCTTGAGTTACATCTTTGATTTCTATATACATAATATTCCAGATAATCTTATGAAGAATTGTAAAGTTTGGAACTGTATCTTCAATAGCTTTATAGTAATCTGAGAGTGATTCGTTTTCTTCATTAGCGTAAAGATATCCATAAAGATGCCATATAATGAATTGATTTCTTGTCCTATCATATTTGACCATTTTGAGTAACGTATTGTAAGTTTGAATGTCTATTGTGATATAGAGTTTATAACCTGATTTTCTTAAGCTAATGATTTGCTTATCTCTTAAAAGATTTAAGACTTTATCTATATTACCATAACTTTGAGATGTATGGTTTGTGAAATATCTGTTAACATATTTCATGAGTTGTTTTCTTGATTTGAAAAATAAAGTGATGGATGTATCATCTATATCATAAGTGTGATTCTTATCTTTGTTGAATATTAATGCAACTATTATAAGTAATACAACTTGAGCTAGTTCAAATTCACTTAGATGTTTTCTTTCTTGACGTTTCTTAAATGGAATTATATCAGAATCTTCTTTTATATCTACAGTCTCTTTTGCAAATTTCATGATGTCAAAATTCTTATCTTGAGATTTGATAATTTCTATCAATTTGTTTAGTGCAAAAAACGTTTTGCGTTTAGAAATATATTTGATCGGGTGGAGCCTTTTGTAACGCTCCTCATCATTTTGTGGTAGTATGGAGTCCATAATGGACTCCATCTCTTTTTCATTTTTTGTAAAGTATTTATAGATGATACCTGTAAAACACATAGCTAATTTCTGTCTAATTCCATGATTCCAGTAGTTTTTAGCAACAAATTTCATGACGTAATCAAGAGCTATTTCGGTTTTCTTAATCTTTCTTTGTTTTCTGTTGTAGGATGCTCCATTCATAATTGTTGGATGGAGTATCCCTCTTTCTGTAATTTCATCAAATAAGCTGTAAACAGTCCTTACAAGATCTGCTTTGTCTAACTTAACAAATTTAGCAACATCAAATAGTGTGATTCTTTGAGTTGCTTTATGAACCTCTTTATAACATTTGAAATCTTTATACCAAGTATTAGGGCGCCTAAATGGATGATTGATGTGTGAAGAAGTTGCTGGATCAGCATTAACAACTTTAGCTAATTTATTGAAAACTGTTTTAAAGAAAGAATCTGCAATCCAGCTAAATACAACTTCATTCCTATCAAGCAAAATTGATGCTGTTGTAGATTCAGTTTTGTTAGAACATTCCTTGATGAGGTGAGCTAATCCATTGTAGCTCACCATGGGTCTGATGTTGATGAATATGTGTTTATGATTGTTTTGTGGATTGACATGTATATCGAGATAGGGGAGTTTGTTAACCTCGACATTATGATCGAGGTCGTATCCTAGTTTTGTGTAGGTCAGCACTTTGTTGCTCTCTTTGTAGAAGAGGTTTGGAGTCTCTACTACTCCAAATGGTGTGTGCCAGTGTTTTTTGATTTTGGGTGCAACTCTTTTTGGGTTGCGCCCATTCCCTCTTTTTGCATAAAGTTTGTAGTTCATCATCTTTCTACCCTCCTTTTAATGAAGTTTGTTATGAGTTATATATCGAAGCAAAAAAATGAGAAGCGAGACACACCAAAATAAGCAAAAAAATGTATATTCATCAACATCAGACCCGTTAAGATACAAAAGTTAGAATCTAACATGTCAATCCACAAAGTTTTGTAACATGAATAAATGCTTTTTACCTTTCTCTGTTACGCAATATTCACGTTCATCAAGATCAACCCAAATGACTCCCCTATCTCTAAAATAACGATAAGCGTGCTGACCTACACGTTTCTTTAAATCTGCTACATTCCCAAATTGATGTTTTAAAACAAAATGTATATCTTCTTTTTTCACTGGCACACACCAAACCTCTTCTACTGAGAGCTTTTAGAACAGCAAATGATCTCATAAATAATTCAAACATTAGTTCATAACAGGAGTTCATAAATGAGAGTTTTTCGTAAAGTAAAACTTGTTAAGTATACATCATCTAAAACTAAATTCAGTAAGCCTTATGAAACGCGTTCTATAGAAAAACATCAATATCCTACATTGCAAAAAGGAAGAGAAAGATTTTCTCAACTAGCTATAGATCTTTGGAAACGACTTTATGGTGAAGAATCATTAACAGAATCGTTTCTTTCTCATGTTTTCAATAAATTTGATGTAATCAAAGTTGATGATAAGCATTACAAAATAGTTGGATTATTTACTGATGAATTCAAGAAAGATTTAGTTAAACATATCAATAAAGGCTCCAAACTTTTGAAGATTTTTGATCTGATTACAGAACGCAAATTCATTTTTCTCAAGAAAACATTTATCATTTTACATGCATTTTTCATTCCAGAATTATATGCTTTACTATTAGATCTTTATGCAAAAACAGGTAAGAAAAAATATGCTGTTTATGCTATAGATCTCAAATCCAAAACATGGTTAAGAGTAGTTGATTCACCATCTATCAAAACCAAATTAGATTGGTCTAGATTAGATGATATTAAATGGTCATTAAAATCATTTCAGAAAGAGTTTATTGAGAAGTATCCTCTATTAAAAGATAGGCTTTTGTTAAGAGGTTATATATTAGCTTTCGATCAAGGTTTGGGCAAAACCTTTACGTCTTTGGTTCTAATGCATTTGCTGAAAAAGGACTTAGTAGTAATTGTATGTCCAAAAACATTAATGTTTAACTGGAAGAATGAAATTCAAAATATTTTTAAAGATCCTCCAGCAGATGAAGAGATTTATCTAGTTGGAGAAACACCAAAAATTACACCTAAAGTTAAGTATGTAATTGTTAATTACGAAAGAATAGATAAATTAGTCAACATTCTATCAACGTTAAACAGAAAACAAATTGGTTTGATTGTTGATGAATCACAAAACTTTAGAAATATTAAAACAAAGAGATCTCAGAATCTTATTCATGTAACAGATACATTCAAACAAATTGACGATATACTTCTGCTTTCAGGAACACCAATCAAATCAAATTATGCAGAATTAGCTACGTATCTAAGATTGATTGATCCACGTTTTGATGATGAAGCTCTTTCAAAATGGTTGAAAGTTTTTAATATAGATATGTCAATTGCTAGTGATATTATTAGATATAGATTGCAACTTATCTCTTTCAGAAGACTTAAAACTGATGTTCTTCAACTTCCAGAAAAGAAGCATGAAATCATATATGTTACTATTCCGAATGTTGACGAATATACTTTAGATGCATTTAAACAGTATGTGAGACAAGAAATACAGGATCGTTTACAGAAATATGAATCTCAATTTGAAACATACTATTCTCAATTTCTTTCATTATTAGACGTTATTAAAAGTTTAGCCATTAAGTATAATCAAAAAGAATTAAGTAAGGAGATTGATGAATATAAAACTATAATTTCTCAAACGAAAAGAGGTAAGCTTCTTGAGACTTTAGAAGATAAACAACTAAAAGAGCAAATTCTTAAAATCGAGCATGATATAGAATCTTTCCTTAGTGAGCATAAGTATTATAAACTGAAGAAACAATTCATTAATCTGAAGACTCTAGTAACACGTATAACTTATAGAGTGTTTGGTGAAGCTCTTGGTAAAATCTTACATGAAAAAAGATCTCAAATGGTGTATGAAATCTATAAGTACAACATAGATAAAGTATGTGAGCTAATTAATCAATCAACAAAAACCATTATTTTTACATACTCCACATCAGTTGTGCCTAAGTTAGCTTCACTTATTGAGAAGCATTGTAAGGTAAATGTTGTTTATTTGACAGGTGAAATTCAAGATAGAAAATCAGTAGTTGAAAAGTTTAAGAAAGATCCAAATGTAAAAGTTTTGATTGCATCATATCAAGTAGCTTCTACAGGTCTAACATTAACAGAAGCAGATACAATGATATATGCTGATAAACCTTATAGAGAAGCTGATTTAAAGCAAGCTGAGGATAGGATTTATCGTATAGGACAAGATAAACCTGTAAAGATAATTTACTTGAAACTTAAATCACGTAAGAAAACATTACAAGATAGAATAGATGAAATAGTTAAGTATTTTGGAAATATAGTCAAACTTGTTATGAATTCTTAATCACTATCTACAAGAACTCAATTTGATACAAAATCTTGAAAAGGAGGTAATATGGCGAGCGTTGAACAAAGATTTCCTGGTGAACCATTTGAGAAAATGTTTAAAAGATTCAGAAAACTTGTTGAACAAGAACAAATTATTTCAACATTCATGAGAAAACAATTTTATATGAAACCTTCAGAATATAGACGTTATAAAGCAGCTAAAGCAGAAATGAGAAGACGTAAACAAGAGTTGAAAAGACTTAGAAACTCTATTAGGGGGCAAAAGTAAGATGATTCCTTTCGAAGAAGTTTATGCTAACATCAGCAAAGAAGATCTCAAACAAACTGCTAAAGTTATAGGTGGCGTTACTAAAAGAGTACTTGTATCAGGAGTTGCTCTTTTAGCAGTTTATGGATTCTTAGCTCTTACAAGACCTGAATGGAAGAATAAGGTTGATCAAGCTATCGATGAAGTAACAAACAAGTTACTTGATTCTCTATCAAAGATTCCGGTCCTTTCAAAATTGGCTGAAGGTGAAGAAAATAAAGAAGCAATTATAACAAAAGAAGCTGGAAAAGTTATATCATACATAGTTGTACTTGTTGCTACAACTGTATTTGCACTCACTGCTGAATTTGTTGTAAATAAGGTTCAATCTTTAAGAGAAGCTGATGAAAACATAGATAAAAAGCCAGGTGGTCAAGATCAACAAAAGGCACTTAAGCGTGCATATGATGCAGTTGTTAATTATCTTAAAGCACCTTTAAAGAGATTACAAGATGCTAAGAATCCAAAACTTATACTTGGTGGTGCTGTCACATTTGGATTTGTTGCAGCTTTTCTTGCTATAGTTTTCTATGTCAAGTTTAATCAGGATATAACAGCTAAAGAAGCAGCCAAACGTGTTCTTCAAGCTATATTAAATTCAATGACAGATAAAAAAGCTATAGCTGCTGTAGCTCTTGTTATGGCTGCTGCTACTGTATTTCTTCTTTATAAGAAATATTTCAAAGGTGAAGGTGAAAAAGTTAAAGATGCTGTTGATGAAGAAACTAAAGGAAATCAGTAAATAATCTGATGGGTTGGCTCTTGTATTGGGAGCCAACCCATTTAAACATAGCAAAAAAAATCTGAGGTGGGCTTTAAAGCCCACCCACCCGCCCTTAAAATAAGAACCCACCTCAGAATTAAGCATTCACATTCTTTAATTCTTTCATGACTATCATAACAAGGTTAACTGTAATAACAATTATTTCTTTGATATGGTGAAAGTTTCTTTTTAGAAATCGTTTCGTATATCGTACATAAGATGCTAAACTTCGTCTTTTAAGTCTAAGATTTATAAGACGTTTTGCTATATCTGGTAGCTTATTTTTATGTAGAAAAGATCTTATCTTTAATTCTAAATATGATAACGGTATGGGTAATTTTGGTGTCAATTTATCTTTCAGGAATGTTTTATATACATGAAATTCTCTGGGAAGATTTGACATATCTACATTAAGTGCTTCAAGAAAACTGATAACTTTATAGTCATTTCTTAATAACTCAGATTTTGTTGATTTCCATTTATGTGTATATACTTTTGTAAATATTATGAATGCTATGAGATCATATACCGATGAAATTATCTCTTTTTGAAGTTTTTCATTTTTAAGCAAAGTTGATCCAACATATGCTTTGAATTTTGTATTTGTTTTAAATATCTGAATTATCTCTTCAGGATGTTCTTTAATTTCGATTGTTAGGTAGTTTGTAAATTCCAAAATGAACTGCTTTGCTAAAGATAGATAACCTTTCCTTACAAGTTTTCTTAGCAAATCTTGTGAGAACTTTCCTGTTGTAATAATTTTTGTTAGTTGATCAATTAATTCTTCATCATGAGTACCAAGTAAAAGTTTGATGATGTTTCTTACATCGCCATTTTTCATGATTGAAACCTCCTTTTGTAAATGTTGTAGTGTACATGATACGTACCTCCCTATTTGGTTAAAAAGAGGGAGAGGAAGATGATGACCTCTCCCTTAACTTATTTGTTATCATGCAGATACAATAGATTGCATCATTTCATTAAATTTTTGTTGTCCACCTTTTGTATGAGTAAATCTGTAAACATTATCCAGAGAATCAATGAAAACTTGTAACTTACCAGCACCTGTTAGCTGGTCTACAATCTGGATTTTATGATTTTCTGTCACAATGAGTAAAACGTATCTGTAACCGTTGAAAACTTTACCATAAAGTTTGTAACTCGATAACTTTGAAAGAAATTCTTTGATCATGGTAGGAGATGGTATATATCTCTTACTAAGCCTAAATGTTTTATCGTTTTCTTTGTCTTTAGCAATTAGATTTGAATCAGATTCTTCATATTCAATTGGAAGGAATGAATCTAAATCTGTCACTTCATCAAGTTCTTCTTGTTTGAAAAATTTTAACTCAAAAAACGGTTTCACATGCTTCTTGGTTGTGTTGATTGATTCAATAACTTTGTCAACTAATTTTTCATTAACTGGTGATTGATTTACTCTCTGTTCTTCTTGTTGTTCGTTTGATACATCATTGTTTGTTTCTGTTGTTGAGTTGACTTGGTTTTCCAGTTCTTTGAGGATTTCTTCGAAACCCATAACACACCTCCTTAAAAAAAGTTTTGTCGGGTCCTAACCGATATAAGGTTAGGACCCAAAAATTGTTTAATTCTTTCAGTATTATATAAATGATTTGTCTGAACCTACTTCTTGTTAAGAGCAGCTAGAGCTTTCGATCTAGCTTTTGATCTGTATTTCATAAGTAAAGCTGTTTTGTAGAGCAAATACAGTTTTCTAAATTTCTTAAATTTTTTGTATAAAGGGTCGTTGCGTTTCTTTGCTTCTAATTCCGCATAAATCTGAATAAGTCTTTTAAGTTTTGTTTGTCTTTTTCTTAATGCAGCTTTTATATCAGCCATTTTACTTTCCTTGTTCACAGATTTTTTCTTTGAGATAAGTTCCAAATGTTAAATTCTTATCACCAAAAGCTGTATTCATTTTGAGAATACCAAATATGACATTTCCAGTTGCTACGAATACGAAGAATGTTCTACCTACTGGTTTTGCAGAATCACAAAATTCTTTCTTCAATTCATCATCTGTTTTGTTCATTAACTTACCATCAATGAATAAGAGTAGTTTAGCTATTGGTTTTGCCATAACAGTATAAACAAGAACAACTATACCTATAAGAATAAGAGTAGCAATTGTTTGTGCTATTTTCTTCTTGATTTCATCACCAACTTTATCAGCAATTTGTTCAGCTGCTTTCCATGCATTATAAAGCTTATCAAATATGGAATTAACAGTATTTTCTGCAAGAGATTCTTCTATAATGGTATCTATAAATACATCGTCATCGAAGTAAGAAACAGCTTCTTCAACAGTATCAGATTTCTTAAGAATAACAATAATTGTTGCGGCAACAAGACCACAAGCAATAAATCCAACAATGTAAGGATGAGCTTGAATTTTCTCCTTTACAGAATTGTAAACTTTTTGATATAGTTTTTGTGCTTTTTCTTTGTCTTTTATGACAGCATCAAGAGCTTCTTCAGTTTTAGCTTTTACTGCTTCTAGTGGATTGTTACCACGTACAAAATCTTTAATATTTGTTAGTTGCTTTCTAACATTGTTAATTACATCAAGAATCTTTTTTGTTAAACCTTGATTATCAGGAGTTTCTTGTTCATTGATAATTGAGATATAGGATTCAAGAATCGCTTTTTGTTTGATATCCATTGTTAATTTCTCCTCCTTAACGTTTTAACTTTTTGAGTTCCTGCATTAAATCTTGTATAGTTTTAAGAAATGCTTGTCTAAATAACTTTACAAACTGCAATCTTTCTTCTTCAGTAAAAGATTCATAATTGAGAATGAAATCTCTGAATATTCTGAATAGATCATGAAACTTATCAAAAACTCTCTCAAACGAATCATGATAAGTTGCTAGATGTCTGGTGACTTTATAAAGATAAAGTAAATGACCCCATATGATTTTGATTTGTAATGTAAGATGTTTTTTATTTTGATCTAAAGATTCATCTTGTTGATTTTCTTGAGTTTCATTTTGATTTGATTCTTTATTGTTTTCTTCTTCACCAAAATCAAAGAAATCTTTTTCATGTAAAATCATTATTGATTCCTCTCTTCCAACCAATCAAGATACATTTCCATAGCTTTGCGTCTTTTATGATGATATTTATTCAAATTCTTTTTATAATTGTCAATAATTTCTTGATTTCTAAATGGCCTGAAAATTCCAACATAAGCTAAAACAGTATTTTTTCTAAAACATGCTTTACATGATAAACATTCCTTACCATCTACAGGATTATAACAAGAAAATGTACTAGAAACAAGATGTTCTGGGTTGAAACCATTTTTGATATACCATTCAACAGCATCAAATTTAGTCCATTCTAAAGGCATTGATGATGTTACTTTGAATTTTGCTTTACATGAATGAAAGTTAACTATGTCATTCATTTGTTCTAGAAATTTTGGACCTTGATCAGAAACATTATCATCAGCCATACTGTTGATATAGATATTTATTTCATCATCTATGTATGTATACTTAGATGCAACACCTAATACGAGAAAGAGATTTCTATATGGTACATGTGCATCAGTGTTTTCTATAGTTGTGAATGTAAACAAATCCTCAATTGATGTTTCAGGTAAGGATTTTCTGATTGTTATAATTTCATGATAGCTGTATTGAGTTTTCAAATTGAAATAGATTGGTAATACATTAACTCCTTTTTCATACTTTAAGTAATGATAACCTATAAATGAATCGAGACCAGCAGAATAAAGTTGCACATGTTTCATCTTCCACCTCTCTTAAAAATTAGTTCAAATAAAATTCAAACGAAGATATCATTTTTAGAATTAAAGTTACATTCTCTTTATATGAGTAAAGAACTCAGATAATGAATAAATTTTGCAAACAATTTCATTTAAGGAGGCAAAACATGAATCGCGGACAAGTAAAATCTTTACTAACAGAAGCTGTTAATCACCTTTCAACACATTATGGTGCAGATCCAAGAAAAGATTTCGCAAGAATTCTTGCTGATGATGTACTTTTTGAGCAGTACAGTGGAGCAATATTTGAAGGTCTTCCACAGTCTGACAGAGCCATAATTGAACAAATGCTCCCTACTATCAGGAAGCATCTTCTAGAATCAAACCTTGCTGCTCAAATTACTCCTTATCAGCAACTAATTCTTCCTCTTTTAAGAGTATTCTTCCCAAGGCTTGTTGCTAAAGAAGCTGTAACTGTTGAGCCTATTAATGCTCCTTATGTTGTTAAGTACTTCCTCAAACCTATAATCAAAACATTTGATGGAAAGGTTATTGGTAATGTTCCTGTTATTGAAGGAGATGCTTCAAGAGGACTAAGAGTTCCTGCATCAAAAGTTTATGCATTCAAAGATAATACAGCTGTTGGAAACTTAATTGCTGATGCTGGAGCTGATCCTGATAAAACAACTCTTGCTAGACAAGTAGTTGTTACAAAAGTAACTCTTACTGATGGAACAAATGATCAAACTGTTGAAGTAAATCAAACTGTAGATCCTGTAAATGGACAATCTGTTATAAATGTTTCTGCAGATATTAACGGTAAAACTGTAAATGATCAAATCATTGTTGCTGTTAACTTCGAAAATGGACAATTCACTGCTACATCAGTTAAAGGTAATGCTAAAGATATAGCTGTTGATGCATTCATTTCTCTTGAGCAAAACAACTATACTCCACAAGTTGAGCTTAAACTTGATAAGATTGCTATTGAAGCGATTACAAGGAAGCTCTCTGTTCAATGGTCAATTGAAGCCGAGCAGGATTACAGAGCTCTTCTTGATCTTGATTTCCAAGCTGAAGTTGTTTCTATAATGGGACAACAGATAGCTGTTGATATTGATAAAGAGATTATTGGAGATCTTATTTCTGCTGTAGAAGTAC